>Ga0302325_10009408_pt1 | contig 21332 bp, 15 predicted proteins | sample Palsa_T0_2_FD_201948 | JGI IMG/M metagenome (GOLD analysis project Ga0302325, IMG submission 201948) | Peat permafrost microbial communities from Stordalen Mire near Abisko, Sweden - Palsa_T0_2 | ecosystem: Environmental > Terrestrial > Soil > Palsa > Peat permafrost | place: Sweden: Abisko...
AACTGCAAATCCGAGCAGAAACTTAAGCATGATGGTTCTCCTGCGAGTCATTTTGAATAGAGCGACGTGAGCACGAGCGAGCTTTCAGTATCCATGACCAAAGTGCAGTTTAAGCGACTGAAGGCATACCTGCGAGGACTTCGAGAAACAGGTCCACCGTATTCTTGCCGGGAAATGTCTTTTGTCGCGGCCTTCTCAGGATGGCGATGCGCCAATTCGGTATCTTCGGATTGTCTGCCCTTATCTTAAGGGCCAACAGCTCCTGCGAGTTTGCGAATGACCGCGCCAGAGCGGACGGAACAACCGCAACTCCGAGTCCGCTCACGACGAATTGGAGTGCATTTTGTACGTCATTCACCTCAAATACCGTGTTCCGCTTGAGGTGATGCTCTGCGAAAGCTTGATCGACGAGTCTGCGCAGAGCACGCTCCGGCGAAAGATCAACGAATATCTCTTTCGCAAGCGTGCTCAACAAGACGCTTTTCGCTGTGCCCAGGGGATGGGTTCGCGAGCAGATGGCTACCAGAGAATCCTGCGCATACGGAATGACCTGTAGACCGGGCCAATGGGTCCTCGCGAGGATCGGGAGGAAGCTCAGATCAAAATCGCCTGAACGCACCAATGCCGGAATTGCGTCGAAGCTTAAAGCTCGCACTGCTATCTCTACTTTGGGATACGCCGTCCGGAATCGCTTCAGCAGAAGCGGCAAGTCAAGATAAGGGCCGAGGCTTTGCAGAATGCCCAAACGCAGTCGACCGCGAACGACTCCGTCCTGAGAGCGGACGGCCTGTATTCCTGCATCGAGCGCTGCGAGCGTGGCACGGGCATGATCCACGAACTGCCTGCCTGTCTCTGTAAACGCGATTTTGCGCGTCGTGCGCTCGACAAGTCTCGCGCCGAGTTCCTGCTCCAGTTCCTTGATCGATGCAGAGAGACCGGATTGCACGATGTGTACCCGTTGCGCTGCCCGGGTGAAGCTGCCCTCCTCGGAAAGGGCGACGAGGTGCTGAAGGTGACGGAGTTCCATAGTCTATCCTCCATTCATCATTATTGCAGATAACTATCATCTGAATCTTTCGTTTTACACGTCAATGGAAGACGCCTAGGATTATTAACATGAGCTGACATTTGCTCAGCGGAAGAGAAGGACAGCATGACGAACATCTACGGGCAGAAAAAGGTAAGAATTGTTGGCATCTCCGGAAGCCTGCGAAAGGTGTCCTTCAGCACAGCGCTGCTGAAGGTTCTTGCGGAGAAAGCCGCGCCTGAAATTGACCTACGGGTCGTTACCCTTGAAGACATCCCGTTCTACAACGAAGACTTAGATACGCAGCCGGGAATACCCGCGGTAGAGGCGCTCAAGAGAACGATTGCGGTAAGCGATGGAGTTCTCTTTTCCACTCCGGAGTATAACCATGGCATTCCGGGCGTGCTGAAGAACACGCTTGATTGGCTCTCGCGCCCTGTATTTGAATCCTGTTTCAAAGGCAAGCCGGTTTCCATTATCAGTTCCTCGATGGCATTTACAGGAGGCGTTCGGGCTCAGTACCAGTTGCGAGAAACCCTCATCTCGATGCAGGCCCATCTTGTTATGGGACCGGAGGTAGTAGTGGGCGGCGTGCATCGCAAGTTCTCAGATGAAAGCTACACGGACACTGATGGGATCACATTCATGCTGCACGCCCTGGGACGATTGAGAGACGTGGTCCTTAGCCGTAGTCTGGTCGGTGTATGAGCCGACGTTGTATTGTTTGGCTATTCTTTAGCAGCCTATCTTTACTGCTTCTTCGATGTCAGCCGGTATATGCACAGGCGCATGTTGCGGAGCCACCCGTGAATCTTGGGGAAACGAGTTTTCTCGATGGCATTGCCGGCCCCGGCACCTTGGTCGAACAGTTCCTAGACACCGCACATGATGGGACGATCGTTGGGCCGAACGGTGGCGTTGTACCCGGTACAGGATCGGTGAACAGCGTTGGCGAACTAACCCACGTCGCATGGCTGGCTCATACTCGGATTGCCGGCGGGTGGTATGGAGTAGAGGTTGTTGGCACCGCTGCTTATGTCGATGCCGGCGCACAAGGTCAGGCCGGAGGTTTTGGCGATGTGACGGTCAGCCCCTTTATCCTGCAGTGGCCAACGCATCGCTTTTTGCACATGCCGGTCGACCAGAGAGTGACAGTAGATTTCGTCCTTCCGGTTGGTCACTACTCGCGAACCGCGGGTGTGAATGTCGGAAGCAATGCTTACGCAGTTAATCCTTACTACGCGATCACGGCGCACCCTACCAAGCGGATCGAGACAAGCTGGCGTGTGCACTATCTCTGGAACTCGGAGAACGATGCCCCTGCCGAGAGCACAGGGTACCGATCTACTCAGGCAGGTCAAGCGATCCACTTCAACGCCACGGCTGCATACAACGTGTACAAAGGGCTGTGGATCGGTCCTAATGCCTACTTTCTTTCGCAGATCAGCGACGGAAAAATCAATGGCGTTTCCGTTCCCGATTCCCCTGAGAGGGTTGCTGCGATCGGGCCAGGTATGGTTTGGACAAAAAAGAGCTGGCTTTTCTACGCCGATGAATACGAGGAATTTGGAGCACGCAATCGCGCGACCGGCAACAAATTAGTCTTGCGTATATCGAAGGTCTTTTGAAAAAAGACGGTTCAGATAGAAAGCAATTATGAAAATATTTATCGCCTTCCTCGTTGCCTGCGTTATTGGAGCTTGCCGCCGCTGGACTCACATTCCCTTTTGGGCGATTGAGGGGCTTACAGGTTCACTGCTGATCGTCGCTCATTTGCTCTCAAAGCAGGCTGTTGTTGCAAGGAAAGCGACTCCCGCGGTCAACTCCAATGCTTCCAAACACTAGAGGATTCCCAAGGATCATTGGTTTCAGAGGAAGCTTGGATCTGCCTTTGTAATTTTTTATAGCTTTACCAAGTAACTCCCCGTCTCGCGAAAAACCTCCGTATATTTGTATTGACTGAAAGACAGGGAGAGAGCGGGCTATGGATTCTGCGCAAATCACGCAAATGCTGCAAGAAGCCAGCGAAGGTGACAAAGAGGCATCGGAGCGTCTTATCCGGGTGGTGTATGCGGATCTGCACCGGCTGGCCTCGCGCTATCTGAGCGGGGAACGTCCGGGCCATATTCTGCAGACCACGGCGCTGGTCAATGAGACGTACTTTCGCCTGTTTGGCGGCGAGCCGCTGAAGATGAATAACCGCACGCACTTCTTTGCCGTGGCCGCGACGCAGATGCGCCGCATTCTGGTGGATGATGCGCGGAGCCGGCGGGCTCGGAAGCGCGACGGAATTCAGATTGAGTTGGACGAGGCTTTCCACGTTGCTTCCGGCAAGGATGCGGAGGTGGTAGCGTTGGACGATGCGCTGAATCAGCTGGCTGAGTCGTATCCGGAGAACGCCAAGGTGGTGGAACTGAGATTCTTTGGCGGATATACCAATGAGGAGACGGCGGAGATTTTAGGCGAGAGCGTGGCCAAGGTGCGCCGCGACTGGGAGTTTGCGCGGGCGTGGCTGTATGACAAGCTGGCAGTGAGTTAGGTCTTCGACCGCTTGATTTCGCGCTTGGCGATTGAGTGCTGCGGTATCCCACCCATTGTGCAAAGGACGCACAATGGATGGGGCACCCAATTTGGGTGCATCAACACGCGGTCACAGACCTAGTTCATTCGGGAGTTCATTGCAAATCCTGCTGGCGTGTGGCGGGATTGGCTTCGAGCACGGTTTTGATCTGGGTTAGTGTCCGCTGGACTTCGGGGCTGTTGGTGAGTTGGCTGGAGGCGGTGAGCGCTTTGACGGCGGCCAGGCAGGTACGCGCGGCCTCGGTGGGATCGTTGAGGCTGGCGTGGTTGGAGCTCCACTGGGTCTGCGCAACGGCGAGGTAGGCGCGGCCAAGGGCGGAGATGGTATCGGCATTCTGCTGGGCTGGAGCTTGCGTATCGGCGAAGTAGGAGAGGCTCTGCTGGACCAGTTGTTTGGTCATGCCGCGCGGGGCCAGTTTGCTCTTGAGAATCGCCGGCGTCTTGGTCTGGATATCGGTGGTCAGATGGTTAAGGTCGCTCTGCATCAGGGCGCTGGCCTGCGGAGCGGGCAGGCTGCGGTACTGCGCTTCGTGGCCCCTGGCTTGTGACAGTTCATTCTCAAGGGACTGTACCTGGTTGCGCTCCTGAAGGGCGACATATCCGGCTACTGCGGCGCCGGTCAGCGACACGGCGATTAGCAGGATTGCGGCGATTCTGAGGCCGTGGCGGCGGACGGCCTTGCTGAGCAGATAGGTTGTGCTTTCGCCTCTGGCCTGGACTGCACGTCCCTGCTGGAAGCGTTCAATGTCGGCGGCGAATGCGGCTGCGGTTGCGTATCGGCGCTCGGGCTCCTTGCGCAGGGCCATGAGTAGAACGCAATCGAGATCGCCGGCCAGGCGATGGCGCATGGCTGCCAGCAGATGGCCGGGATCGGCTTCGTCAGGGAGCGGCTGCTGGGTGCTGGGTTTGGGCGGTAACTGGTGGGTGATGGTTTCGAGGATCTCGGGAAGATTTTTGCCGTCGAGCTTGAGCGGGCGGACGCCGGTCAGCAGTTCGTAGAGCACTACGCCGAGTGAATAAATGTCGGAGGCTGAGGTCACGGGTTTAGAGGTGATCTGCTCGGGGCTGGCGTAGCCGGCGGTCAGGACCGGCATCCCCGTGGTCTTTGCGGTGGAGAACTCGCCCTTGAGTTTTGAAACTCCGAAGTCCAATAGCTTGATCTGGCCGGTGTGGGTCACGAGGATGTTGGCCGGCTTGAGATCGCGATGGAGGACGTTGTTTTCATGCAGGTATTGGACGGCTTCGCAGGTCTGGCGAAAGAGGTTCAGCCGCTGCTCAAGCGTGGCCTGGTGGTTGCGGCAGAACTCGTCGAGTGGGTGGCCGTCGACGTAATCCATGACGAAGTAGGGCAGGCCGTTGGGGGTGGTGCCGCCGTCGATGATGCGCGCGATGTTGGGGTGGTCGAGACGAGCGAGGATTTCGCGCTCTCGGAGGAAGCGGTGCTTCAGTGGGTTGGCGCGCAGCTCGGGGCGGATTACTTTGATTGCGGCAAGGCGGCGGTAGACCTCGTCGGAGCGCATGGTGAGATAGACAACGCCCATGCCGCCTGAGCCCAGTTCGCGCAGAACGCGATAGGGGCCGATCATCATGCCTTCCTGCAAGGCTGGGCTTTCACGCTTGAATGCCGGCTCGGCGAGGAAGCCCTGGCCGCTGGCGTTGGCCGCCGTGAGCAGGCGCATGACGCTGGAGACGACTTCGGGGTGGCCCTGCGCCCGCGCATTTACCTGGGATTGAACCCAGGCCAGGCGGTCGGCAGCGGGCAGTTCGCTGGCAGCGTTGAACAGGTCTCGGATGAGTCGCTGCGTGCTGTCCACCATTCTGGCTTGCCTCCCAGTGTTGAGCATTCGGGATTGAGTGGTCTTGATTCTCGATCGGCCGCCGGGAAAGCGGAGCACTCAGTTCAATAGCGCGGGGGATTTGGAAATCTGCTCAAGAATAAATCTTCGTAGCCGGGTGGTGGTTCGCCGCTATTGAATTCAGTAGAGGATTGGCGATGCGCGGCAGGCTGAAACCATTATTCCGGAGGTTTTTTCGGATATCGCCGCCCGGGCTGGCGCTGGCCGGGCTGTTTGTTTGCTGGGCTGACTCACTGGCAACCCAAATGTGCTGAGACGTTTGAGGGCAATGAGTAACATCCAACATCGGGGCATAGAACTTGATTCCTCGACAATAGCTTCCGGTTTGGCTACGATACGCTCCGAACCCCGTTGTGCATGGCTCTCGTTCGCTCGTCACAGAACATTGCATGCTCGCGGAACTTTTCGACGGCGTCAACGTTTCAGTATTCAAGGAGATCTCCGATTGCATCGCGCGATGTACGTCCCAGCTCTCTGTCTGGTGGTTTTCGCAGCTTCAGCCGCCACGCAACCCGCAATCCCTCGCCCTGACGGGGGCAAGCTTACGCCTGCGCAGATCGACTCGACCGTGAACCGCCTGATCAACGCCGCGCATGTCACCGGGGCGGGCGTAGCGCTCTTCCATCGCGGCGAGATCGTCTACCTCAAAGCCTACGGCCTGCGCGATACCGAAAAAGGCCTGCCGCTCACGCCCGATTCGGTAATGACCGCCGCGTCGCTGAACAAGTCGGCCTTCGCGACGGTCGTCATGCGCCTGGTCCAGCGCGGGACTCTCGATCTCGACAAGCCCATTGAGGAGTACCTCGGAAAGCCGGTCGGCGACTTCGAAGGCTACGCCGACCTCGCAGGCGACCCGCGGACCGCGAGACTCACGCTGCGCATTCTGCTCGACCACACCACCGGCTTTCCCAACTTCCGAGGCTTCGAAGACGATCACAAGCTGCATATTCACTACGACCCGGGCACACACTACGGCTACTCCGGCGAAGGTATCAACCTCGCGCAGTTTGTCGTTGAGAAGGTAACCGGCAAATCGGCCACAGCGCTGATGCAGGAGGAGCTTTACACACCTCTCAAGATGACACGCTCGAGCATGGTATGGGAACCGCGCTTCGAGAGCGACTTCGCCAACGGCTACGACGAGTACGGCCGCTCGCTCGGCCCGGAGCGCCGCAAAAGCCCCTCAGCCGCCGGCTCAATGCAGACCACCCCGCGCGACTACGCGCTATTCCTGAGCGCCCAGATACGTGGCGAAGTGCTCAGCGCGCCCATGCGCGACAAAATGCTTAGCCCGCAGATCCGCATCCACTCCGCGCACCAGTTTCCTTCGCTGAACACTGAGACAACTACGGCCTACGACCCCATCGAGCTGAGCTATGGCATCGGTTGGGGACTCTACAAATCGCCATACGGTCCAGCGTTCTTCAAGGAGGGACACGACGAAGGATGGCGCAACCTCGCCCTCTGTTTCCGCAACGGCGACGGGATGCTGGTGATGACCAACAGCTCCAACGGAGAAGGTATCTTCAAGCCGCTGGTCGAGTCGCTGCTTGGCGAAACCGGCTTCCCCTTTGACTGGGAGGGCTATACGCCCTACGACAAGCTGCCTCCGCTACCGAAACTCAAAGAGCACAAGCCGGTCACGCTCACCGCCGAACAGTTAAGCCGCCTTGCTGGCCGCTACGCACTCAGCGCAGACATAGTGCTGACAGTCACCGTCGAAAACGGCCGTATCTATATTCGCGAGGGCGACGAGGATAAACAAGAGTATCTCGGCGAGAGCCCGAATGATTTTTACTCGGCAACCTCGACCGACGAATGCAGCTTCAAACCCGAAACTGGTCCGGCAAAGGTGCTCGTGCTGCATCTCGATAACGGCCAGAATCCGGAGCTGAAGCGGGTGCGATAAGATGCGCGGTACAGTTCGTTTGCGTTATTGCCGGATCAGCCATCAACGTGCATTTTCGCGACCATAAGCTGGGTTCCGGTAGAGTGACCGGCTAATCGGAAGTTATTTTTTCTTATCTCGGCGCTTATGGGTGGAACGTCCATGCTGCGGTCAGATCCGTTTGGGCAGGATGAGGATTACATCGTAGGTGCCGCAGGCATTTCGGATCTCGGGTGTGAGGGGTCGCGACGGCAGTGCGCTCAGGACTCTTCCCAGCTCCGGGTGCTGCTGGACCAGTTCAGCTATATTTTCGCGCGGATCGGCGTAGAGAACCGGCACTGCTTCACCAAGGTCGGCGCAGACCTGCCGGGATGCTCGTGTGATTTGAATGTGCTGCCAATGGATGGTTCCGAAGGGCAATTGAAGCTCTGGCCCTGCGCCGGGAACTTCGCCTACGACGAGGATTCTTTTCTCCAGCGGGGGCTTGGCCAGATTGGTTGGTTTGGGTGCGGTCGCAGCTCTTTCATGAGAAGGCTTGGCGGAGTTTGGGAGAGTTGAGATGGGCGGGGTTGGCTGTGGGGCATCGCCTCCGCGATCGGGTTGAGATGGAGCGGGCAAGGGCCAGCTGTGGTTGTGCGCGGCATAGCTGAGGAAGCCGAAGGTGGCTAACAACAGCATTGCGATAGCGACAATCTGCTGAGTTCTGGCGCGGGTCATTCCGGCTGGAAGAAGGCCGGCGGCTGACATAGGATTGGCAGGCGGAGGCGCGGCCAGCGGAGTTGGTACTGCGGAGACTTCTGCGACGCCGTGGATGCGTACGAATTCGATTCCGATATTGTCGAGGCCGCCGGCGGCAAGGGCCTGATGGAGCAGCGTATCGGCAATGGTTTGCGCGCTTAATTCCGGTTCGGTGACGACGGCGGCTATATCTTCTTCAGCGACGTAGCCCCACAGGCCGTCTGAGCAGAGCAGCAAAGCATCTCCCGGCTCAAGCGGCACGCGATCCAGCTCGATCTGAACCTCAGGGCGATGACCCAGGCTGCGTGTGAGAACGGAGGCGTCGGGATGGTTGAGCGCTTCCGCTTCGGTGATGAGGTTGCGGTTGAGCAGGGCCTGCACGGCGGAATGATCGGAGGTCAGCTTCATCATCTGGCCGTTGCGGATCAGATAGGCGCGGCTGTCGCCGACGTGACCGATCCAGGCTACGTGGTTACCGGCTCCTGACTGAATAAGCGCAAGAATTACGGTCGATCCCATCTGTTGCAGCGATGGGTCGCCCGACTGAGCTGCTGTGTGGATAGATGCATTCGTGTAGGCGCAGGCCTCGCTGATTGCGGCGTCTGCTGGATAAGCCGATTGTTGAGTTGCAAGCTGCTGGTGGAAGCCTTCAGCGACCATTCGCGAGGCTGTGGCTCCGCCCTGGTAGCCGCCGATCCCGTCCGCGACAAGGATCAGCTCGCCCAGCGGAATGGTTGCGCGGCAGATCGTGTCTTGATTGTCTTCACGAACCTTGCCTCGATCGCATGCCTCGCCGAAGCTGAACGTCCGGGCTCCACGGGTGGAGACTTCGCTCATCCGTTTACCTCGCACACGGGCCAATTTGCCTGCATGTTTCTAAAGCGCGAACCGGGAAAAATTCTGCGCACGATTTTTGTGGAAAAGTGCATTGTGCGCCGGCCGCGTGACAGAAGACAACAGTTTACTAGTGTCCGAGTCTGAAATTCGCGGCCTATTTTCAAGCAGTACGTCTGGCCGTAAAGCGAAGCAAAAAGCAGATTCCCTTTGGGAATGACAGACAAGAACGACAAAGACAACAACAAAGGCAAGAGCACATATTTCAACTGGGCCTGATGTGGCAATCTTTGCGTTCGAACTTTAGACTCAGGATACTAGGACCGGTTTATCGGATCGGATTTATCGCGTCTGTTTGGCGGAGTCTGTATTCCCTTCATTGAGGATCGCTGTCCCTTTTGCGCAGAATGACAAGCACTGACAGCACTGCAAGCCCGAGCATTCCAAGGAGCACGAGCAGAGAGTCGCGAAAGCTATGTCGGAAGTCTACGGCCTTGAGTATGTCGCCGTTTTCTAGTTTGACCTCGTTTTGGTAAGCCCGGGAGGTGCGCTGGCCGCCATCCATATCAGTCCAGGTGATTACGTAATGCGGGATGGTTGCCTCTGCCGCATCTGAACATAGGATGGGATGCTGCTTGCCGTCAGGACCGGGGACGGTTGCCAGAATGGATTGCTCTGCATTTTGGCAGGCTTGAACTGCGGCCTGCCTTGGATCGGCATTTGAGTCAGCGGGTAGCAGCCTCTGGTCTGGATCGCCCGGGTCGGGCATGTACTCGATGGCTTGTCTGTCGCCGGGTTGCTTCCATCCATCTAGGCCGGTTTCATGCAGCATGTTGGCTTCAAAGGCCCAGCGCGATGGGATTGCGTCTGTGATCCAGCGATACTTGCCGTCGATCTGGTAGATGGGCCTCATGCCGCCGCCCAGTGCGATGATCGGCAGCAGCACGATGGGCAGAAGAGCGATGGCGCTCTCAGTGGTGCGCGAGAAGGCTGAGATGCTCAATCCCAGCCCGGTACCGACGAGCGCAGAGACGACCAGCACCAGTAGATCGGGGCCAAAGCCGCTCTTGAGATTCAGCGTGAGAAATACGATCCCCAGCAGAGAGACGCATTGGAAGATGCTGAGAGCAAAGAGCACGGCCAGCTTGGAAAAGACATAGGAAAACAGCTTGAGCGTGACCATGCGTTCGCGCTTGTACACGGTCCACTCGCCTACGATGTCGCGGGCGGCATTGTTGCAGCCAAACCAGATGGCTGCGACCACCATGAGGAAATGCACTCCGGCCAGCTTGGGGGTCAGTTCGCCGAAGCCGTTGGTGACTTTGAGAGGCTGATAGACGAGGGAGATGAGCAGGGCGAAGAGCGGAGCCTGCAATAGAAGAATTGTTGACTGCGACTTGTCGCGCAGCTTGACGATGGTATTGCGTTTGACCAGCGCGAACCATTGGGTTAAATCGAAATGGCGCTGTAGCTTGCCGCCGCCGGCGGGCGCGCTTGTGGAGGGCTGTTTGCCGGAGCGGCCGTCTACGAAATCCCGCTGGTAGCGTGAGCTTTTGTATAGCCGCACCCAATCCTGCGAGGTCTTTTCGGCTACTCCGGAGAGGAGCAGCTCGGGCGAAAGCTCTTCGCTTTGCGATGCGTCTGTCGCGGAAGGGTGGTAGAGCTGGGGATTGAAGAATTGGATCGAGTCAGGATATGCCGGGCCGAAGTAGACCATTGCGCCGGTGGGGTCGCCGATGCGGCGATTGACCATGATGAGGTCGTCGAACTGCTTGTAGATGAAGCGGCTGGGCTGGTGGATGGTGGTGATGATGGTTTTGCCTTTTTTGGATAGCTCCTTGAGCAGTTCGATGACCGACTCGGCGTCGTAGGAGGAGAGCCCCGAGGTGGGCTCATCGAGAAACAGCACCGGCGTGTCGTTGATCAGCTCCAGCGCGATGTTGACACGCTTGCGCTGTCCGCCGGAGAGCGTCTTGCGCTCGGCTGAGCCGATGAGCGTATCGATCTTGTCCTTCATGCTTAACTGGTCGAGGACCATCACGGTGCGAGCGCGAATTTCATCGTCGGTCAGGTCGGTTCTGAGGCGCGCGGAGAAGTAAAGAGCCTCGCCAACGGTCAACTGGGGATGAACGATATCGTCCTGCGGAACGTAGCCGAGTTGCTGGCGAAAGCGGTCGTAGTAGTCGTACAGGCTCGCTCCGTTAAAGAGCACATGGCCCTCGGCGGGCCTGGTGTAGCCGTTCAGAGCCTTGAGCAGAGTGGTTTTTCCCGCGCCTGCCGGGCCCATGAGCGCTACCAGTTCCGAGGGAAAGATGGTCATCGAAACAGGCTCGATGAGGCGCTGGCCGCTGGGTGCGTTGACAGCCACTTCCATGGCCTCGATGGTGAGGTTGCCGTGGTATTTGCGCTGCGCCAGTTCTCCGCCTTCGAGTAACTGAAAGCGGTAGCTGCCGAGGCCAATCTCCTGTCCGGGCCGGACGAAAACCCTGCCGCTTACGCGGATGCCGCTGACAAAGGTGCCGTTGCGCGAGTTGAGGTCTTCTACCAGAATTCCACCCGGCTCGCGAGTAAGCCGCGCGTGATGCCAGGAGATCATGGGGTAGTTGAGCGGCACGTCGCACTGCGGGTCGCGGCCGATGACCATCGAGTTGCCGCGGAACTCCAGCTTCTTGTCGATAGAAGATTCGCCGATGGCTACTTTGCCGGCGGCTAGCAGTTCGCTGGCGGCGATCTTGTAGGAACCGAGATAGACATCGCTGGCGGGGTCGAGCGGCGCGCGCTGGATGCGGTTGTCTACGCGGTCGATGGAGGTGCCATTGCGCGAGCCGAGGTCTTCGAGAATGGCGCGGTTGCCTTCGAAGACAATGCGCGCATGTTCCCAGGAGACTATGGGGAGATCGACTTGCTTATCCGACTCGGGCGCGCGACCTATGGTGATGATTCTGCCTGGGGGCGTGGGTTTCGCGTTGGAAGCAAGAACCGCTCCGGTTCCAGACATGGGTTGTGATGGTGCTGCTTGCGCAGGCGGCCAGGGCATAGAGGTCTGGCGGCCTAAGGTGACTTGCGATCCTGGCTCGACGGGCAGCATGAGTCCAGCCGCGATGCGTACGCCGTCAACAAAGACTCCGTTGGGTGAGCGCAGGTCTTCGATCCAGTAGGAATTGCCCCGGCGGATGAGCCGGCAGTGGTGGCCGGAGACGGTTGGCTCCGGAATCACTAAGTCGCAGTCGGAGGCGCGGCCGATGACCCAGGATTGTTCAGGATTCTCTGGATTGGATGGCATAGGCAATGCTGTGAACTGGCCCAATGTAGCATAAGTTCCTGAAGTCCGCGCAGACTTGAGCAGTTAGCTGTGAGTCTGCCGCTCTCTGAATCGGGGATTGGGATTGAAGTGAGCGAGGTTCGCCTCTAACCTGAGCGAAGGAAGCCTCAACCGGCAGCCTGCGATCTATCTGCGAGGAGCATCCACTAGAATCGTATTCCCGCGTCGCCAGGCGCGACGGCTGTCTTGAATCTTCCGGGTCCTTTTAGGAGAGCATTCGACGTGACCGGCTGCACACCATTGACTGCCACGCCCGCATCGCCCGCACCACCTCTCCTGGCCAGGGGGCCTAGCAGGCGTGAGTGTTTGCGCGCGGCGTGGGCGGGAGTTGCGGTGCTGTCGGTGGCGCAGGGCGTTCTTACTCGGGAAATCTTTGCTCAGGAACCGCGCGTGGCAGATGGCTCGCGAAGTGTTAGCGATGCCGATGAGATCGCCATGGGACAGCGCTTTGCGGCAGAACTCGAAAAGGAAGCCCCTATCCTTTCCAATCCTGCGATTGATCGCTATCTGAACTCGGTGGTGCAGGAGTTGGCCAGCCAGAGCCAGCGGCCGAGCCTGCCCTACCGCGTCAAGGTGATCAATACGATGGAGGTGAATGCCTCTTCCCTGCCCGGCGGGACGCTGTACTTGAATCGCGGCATGCTGGAGCTGATGAGCAGCGAAGATGAGTTGGCGGCAACGCTGGCCCACGAGATTGGTCATGTTGCCGGACGCCATGCCATACACCAGTTGATGCTCACGTTGCAGGCTCGGGCGTTGCTGCAGCCGGTGCTGGACAACCTCAACGAGCAGAATGGCGTGGTGGAGAAGATCATTCTGCAACTGGGTGGAGCGGTGGCATTGCTGGCGCGGCTGCACTTTAGCCGGCAGGACGAGGCGCAGGCTGACCTGCTGGGCTTTTACGAGGTACTGCGCGCGGGCTGGGATCCTCATGGATTCGTGAAGATGTTTGCGGCCCTGGAGGCGCTGGAAAAAATCAACGATGGCAGGTCCGTCGCGATTCTGTCGGGCCATCCACCTACGCCCGAGCGCTTGAAAGCCATTCAGCACGAAATCGCTCGGGTGAGCATTCCTGAGGACGCGAGAACGGATTCGGTTGAATTCCGTGTTTGCAAGGCGACCCTGCGGCGGCTGCCGAAGCCTGCAAAGATTCGAGAGATTCAGCCGCAGACGCGATCGCATGGCCAGCCACAGGCGGATTAGGATGGGGGTGCGCATGAACCGCCGACAACGCTCGATTTTGTTCGCATCTCTCGCCCTGGGGGTCGTGGCGGCTCTTATGCTGTCGACACACACTTGTGTCGCGCAGGCTATTGCCGGAGTTGCGCAGCTCACGGCTGGACCGACTTATACCAGCACTGACGGCAAGGCCAGTCCCAGATTTCCAAACATCGATCTGGTATTTGAATTGAAAGGCCCGGACGGCGCGTCGATCGTTCCACGACTGGGTGATCTAAGGCTCTTTTCTCAAGGCCAGGAGATCGGCACAGCTACCTCGATTCGCAGATTTGAGCAGACGGGATACGGCATTACGTCTATCCTTGCGCTGGACGCCAGCCGTTCGATGAAGGGCGCGCCGCCCAAAGCTGTCCACGCCTCTATTGGCAAGTTTGTGGGTCAGGCGCGAAGCCAGGACCGCGTAGCTGTGCTTACCTTCGCCGACAGCACTCAGATCGACGTTCCCTTTGGATCCAGCCAGGCGGCTCTTGCCAAGGAACTTCAAACAGTGCAGGCGCGAGGGAAATTAACGCGACTTTACGACGGCCTATTCGATGCAATGGCGCTCTACACGATTGCGCAGCCGCGGCGACGACAGTTGCTGGTCGTCTCCGATGGGCAAGACGACGGCTCCGTTCATAGCGCCATTGAGGTCATCCTCAAGGCAAAGTCCATCGGCGTAGTCGTCGACTCGATCGGCCTGACTGGCAAAGACGGCGGCGATCATCTCGAATCGCTGGCGCAGCTTTCGCACGAGACCGGCGGAACTTTTGTTCGCGCGCAGTCTGCACAGGATCTGGAGGGACTTATCGGCCAGGGCATCGAGGCTATGCGCGCCACTCCGGTAGGTGCCTTTCGACTTACGCATATGGAGGGCGACGATAAGGTCCACGCGATCGAATTGCGTTGGCAGGCAGGCAGGCAAAATGGACAATTGGCCGCGCCGGCTTTCCTTAGAACGCCGAAGCTCAGCTTGCTTCACGATCTCGTTCCTGATCGTATCTCCGACCTCTGGGCATGGGGGCTGGGTGGATGCTTTGTGGCTGGCGTCATCCTGCTCATAATTTCCTGGCGCGGTGCTCGACCCAAAGCGAGTTCGGGAAGCATGCAAGGGCAGCAATACCAACCGGCGTCCGTCACACCAATCGCCCAGGCGGTGCCCGCATCTGCGGCGCCTCCTGCTGCCTCCGCTCCGTATCGTCACGCTGTAGTGAGAACGCCGACCTTGCCTGAACATGCGCTCAGGCCGAGAGCCTACGAAGCAGTCGCGGGGAGCAAGTTAGAGCAGGGCAAGATAAAACAGGGCAAGATAGAAGTCGCGGCCTTCTTCAGTGCACCGGCCGGCGGCCCTTTCGCGCGACTCAGGATCAGCAGCACTAACAGCATTGCTGGTCAGAGCATTCCGGTTACGGCAACAAGTTTCACCATCGGCGCGGCGGCCAGCAACAATCTGGTTCTTCCTGGCGACCTGACCATTTCAAGCGAGCACGTCCTCCTGCTGTGGGAGAACTCAATCCTCAAGATTGAAGACTTGAATTCCACCAACGGAACGTATGTCAACGCGAAGAAGATTGCGCAAGGACGCCATTTGCTCAAATCGGGAGACGAAATTCGCATCGGGCGGACAGTCATGGTGGTGGGACGGGCATGAGAACCGCAGGGCGGCTTTGCGCTAACGGAAGACTCTGAACGACTGCAAGATTACAGCGACCTAACGGAAGCGGCGAATCCTGCCACCCTATCCGGGTGGCATTTGTGTTTGCGGACTTATCACTCTTGACGCAGAATCATTTGCCGCTATTTGGATATGGCTTGTATGTCGGCTGCCACAGCGTCATGGACGTACATTACGCTGGTTGGCTTGGTGACTGTCTCGGGGCTTTGCTGGCCTGCGGCGTGGATCATCAGCACTGGCCTGGTGTCGAAATGGCCACCGTGGGAGATGCGCTCGTCTTCGGCGCTCCATCCCGGCAATGGCCTCCACATTGGAGTGCGCCAGGAGTGGTCGCCCTGAACTATGAGCGTGGTTGCAGCCCAGCGCGGCTGTGCCTCAAGCGTATTGAGGAGCTGTCCGAGCAATTGATCTGAATAAGCCAGGGAGTCAAGATAAGACCCACCGAGTGCATACTTGCCTGTGCGCCGGTCCCAGACGGCGGGCGGATGCGGCGCGGGCAGATGCAGATAGAGAATGTCTGCCTGACTGGTTCCAGCAACCTCAAGCGCATGCTGCGCTACATCTTTGACGGCTGCTTCATGACCTTCCGCGTTCCATGCGGCGACGTCGGCCCAGGTGCGGGTCGGCGATAGGACCCGCTCGATCAGGATGCGCAGCGGAAACCATACGTTCTCAACAAAACTGGCGCTGGTCGAGGTGGGCCCGCGATCTTGTGCATCTGCGTTGCTCCAGTAGCAGTCCGTGGCGACGCCGACGAAGACCGGGCAATAGGCGATGTACCATCCTACGACCGAAGTCGTCAGGCCGCGATCTTTGGCCGTACCAAAGAGTGTGGCATGGGCGTCGAAGGGTTTCCAATGCGGATCATCCTCGGTCTGAATCAGGTATCGATTATCTGCGGTGTAGGTAACGTCGGTGACAGCGCGGCCCAGGAGCAGGCTCGGCACTGCTCTCGTCGTCCTGTAGGCGATCGGCGTCATGTCGGTATAGAGCGTGCTTTGGCTTCGCAGACGATCAAAATTTGGAAGTTGCAGCGAAGGGTCGCGTGCTTCAAACGTGGGCTGGTAAGCCAGTTCGTCGAAGAGAATCCAAACCAGGCGCGGCTTGTTTGCAGCTGCAACGGGAATTGGAGATGCGAAGGCCTGCGGACCTGGCCTCCAGAGCATGGCGCGGCCCAACTGGAAGCTCACCAGCAGTCCGAAAATGGCGAAACCAGCGAGAAGGCTGCTCCCCGCTTTGCGAAGCTGCAAGGCAGCGTTGGGAGTCCGCAGGATGAGCAATGCAACGATGGCGGCACACGCCAGGCCAAACGCGAAGACCGCGGCCTCAGGCACATCAAACGGGATCACATCGAGATTGCGCTGCAGCAATAGCGGCGGCATCAGCGCCATGAGCACCCAGCGCACCTTTGGCCATGCTGGAAGGCGGCGGAGCAGCGCCATCACGGCGAGAAAGACCAGGGCCACGATCAGCATATCCGTCAGGTGAGCGAGGGCTATGCGCGTCAGCGGCACGGGAGAGCGCATGCGCGCGTCTCCTGCGCCGGAGGTCTCGTCGATATAGTTTGGCAAGAGCAATATGGCGGCGAATCCCCAGGCCTGGGCGATTCGTTTCAATATGCTGGTCTTCATTCCGGATCTTGTCCTGGATTTTGTCCTGTTTTAGAGGCGTCGGCGTCGTTGCGCTCAAAAAGCAGGAGCACGCGGCTGTTTCCCAGCACCGTCCTGTCTGCAACATCGAAGAACGGGGCAAACGCCTGCTTTAGATCGTTTTCGGACAAGTTGCCGTAGAGGTCGTCTCGACCGCGCAGCCACTCCTGATACATAGGATCGGAGGGCGGAACCCACTCCAGCACAAGCCAGCGGCGGGTGAGGCTGGCACAGAGATCGCCGATGTGCGCAAGGGGTAATTGCTCGCGTAGGATCAGGTGATGAATGACGGCCAGCATCAGCACCAGATCGAACTTCCCCGTAAGACGGTCGAGAAGGGAGAGCTGTTCGCGATTTCTCCATCCGACGGCGGGAGTAGGACGCGCAATATTTGCGACCAGAGCGGTTATCGGCTGGCCCTTTTCGGACGCCTTGCGCCAAAGAGCCTCAATGGCCGCAACGTCGCTGTCCAGAGCCACCACTTCAGCGCCGGCCTCGGCGGCGAGCTGAGAATAGGTGCCGGTGTTCGCGCCGATGTCGAGCACATGCGCCGGGCGGCATCGCTCTAGAACGCCCTTCACAAACTGCTGTTTCGAGTCTGTGTCAGCGGAAGTGTAATGGCTGGCGGATTGAGTGTATTTGCTCCACTGGCTCTGGCTCTCGGTCTGCGCGGCGCGGCGTACCTGCCTGCCGAGGCGAGCGATACGCTTGTGCAGAATGTGCGTGGCCAGTTCCGGGTTGGTAGAGGACAGGCTGCGCGGCTTGGGCTTGCTTTGACCGCCTGAGCCCTCGAAAATCGTGGCCAGAGTGACCACATCCAGCAGATCGGGGTGGAGGCGCTGCCAGGGACGAAGGGCGCGATACAGAGTACCGGGTTCGTAGCCGTCGCGAGTGAAAAGGGTGGCCTGCAAAGGCCAGCTCAGGAATTTCTCCGCTACGAGGGGAAGCAAAAAGGTGCGGACGAATTGCCCATAGGCCAGCCAGACGCTAGACTTGGGATCTCGCCGTTCAAACGACAATGCGTCAACAAAGATGGGTCGCGCGCCTGTGAAGAGGATGTTCAGGGGAGTGGCATCCTTGAGCATCCAACCTGCGTCAATCGCCTTGCCTGCCAACCGGAGCGTGAGCTCGGCTGCGGAACGCCACTGCGCAGTGGTCCACTCCCAGGGATAGGAAATGGGGTCGATTCGGGGATGCTGCAGCCAGAGCTCTTCGGGCTTGCCGAGACTGTCACCCTGGGTTGGAAAGACCTGGGTTGGAATCAGCTCGCCGCTGCGCTCCAGGGCTGCCCGCAGAGGCGAAGCAAGGAATGCCAGCGTCTCTTCGACCGCCGCGGGGTGAATGCGGCGCAAGGCATGCGTCTGTGTGAGCTGGAGCTGGCCTGCCGGATCGCGAAAGGTGAACTCGAGTTCTTTTTGCCGCGATTCTTGTTGAGCATCGGACAAGTGTTCGGGATCGGATGTGCCGGACGGTTGCTGGAGATTGCTTTCGGAAAAATCAACCTTCATGCTCACGAGATGGACGAGCCCTCGTCCGATTCAGTGGCAGAATGCTCTTCCGACTGGTGCTTCGCAGTCCCTCCGCGATGCAGGAGATCGTAAATCTTCTTGCGCAGGTACCACCCGGTTGCAATGATCGCAGACCCGGCTGCCTGAATTGCCAGCAGTCCAGTACCGGGGTCCGCAAAAGCATATGCGGGCCGCTCAAACAACATAGTCGCACCCGCGAAAATAATCACGAGGGGAATGATTTGCAGCAGTTTTCTCATTTTTGTTGGCCTGCAGCTCCAGAGTCTGAATCGAGGTTCCGGCCGAGCATTCTGCACGGAAGCTCCAAGTTTATATGGACGAAAGACTTGCAGACTAAGTTTACGTCGGTATATTTCTCTTGCCTGTTTTACACTGTAGTGAGCACTTTGGTCCAACCAATTCACCTGCTCGACCAGGAAAATTTGGATCGATGTAGACTAAGTTGTCATTTTTTCGTCATGTTAGAGTGTACAGGTCATGGGTTCCCACCTAGGCTTTTTCAGGAACGGATTTCTGGCAGATGTTTTTTAGGCAATCACGCTGCCGCCCAGCAAGGCACCGGCGAGAAGGCGAAGGTTCAATGGACGTACGCCGTCCCGTAGTTTTACTGAGAATCCCATGAGTCTGACAACGATCGTATCTCCCAACCGTGTTTCAAGCGCGCGTCTCTCGGCTCATATCAGCCTGTTTCGCCTTGACCACTCCGTAAAGCAAATCTTCGTCATACCGGGGATAGTGATCGCGGCAAGCCTTACCGGAGCAACCTTCGACTTCGCATTGTTGATTCGAGCGGTGCTTGGCCTTTCCGCGGTGGTTGCAGTTGCCAGCAGCAACTATGTCCTGAATGAGCTGCTGGACGCACCTTTCGACCGCACGCATCCGACGAAGTGCTTTCGCCCCGCCGCTCTCGGAAGAATCAACTTCCCACTGGCCTACGTTCAATGGCTGGTTTGCGGCTTCGTTGGGTTTCTGCTGGCTTACGCGGTCTCCAAACCGCTGTTCCTGAGTGTTTTGAGCCTGTGGATCATGGGGTGCTTCTACAACATTCCGCCGGTCCGCATGAAGGACATTCCCTACCTAGACGTTCTATCGGAGTCCATTAACAATCCCATTCGACTCTGCGTTGGATGGTACATCGTCACCAGAACGGTGCTACCACCCGTTTCTCTGCTGGTAGCGTACTGGATGCTTGGGGCGTATTTCATGGCTCTCAAGCGGTTCAGCGAATACCGCCAAATCGGATGCGAGCCGGCGATGAAGTATCGGCGCTCATTCGAGTTCTATACGGAACAGACGCTGCTCACTTCTGTCTCCTTCTATGCGGCTACTTCGATGCTCTTTTTTGGGGCATTCATGATGCGCTATCGGATGGAAATGGTCTTCGCGTTCCCGATGATCGCCTTGCTCATGGCTGTCTATTTCAATCTTGCCTTTTCTCATGACAGCCCGGTGCAAAATCCGGAGAAGCTTTATCGGGAACCGCGTCTCATGGCTTTACTGGCGGCCTGCGGTATTGTGCTCGTCGTAACTTCGTTCGTCAACCTGCCGTGGCTGGCAGAGCTATTTCCCAAGTCGGGCGTTCATTAATAACGGATCGAGGCGTCAGCCTCGCGCCAACTGCTTGACCTGCCTCAGTTTCCCTGCCGACTTAAAAAATTGTCGCAAAAGACGTCTCTCTCCCGCTAAACTCCTAATGTTATTGAGACGTCTCAATTCGAAGGGTGAAATTTCATGTCTGCATCGCATCGCCACCACACACATTTCGTTCGTCAATTACTTTTGCCGCCCGCCGCGCTGGGCATCTTCTTCACAGCAATTCCCGCTGCGCTTACTGCTCAGTCCGTGCCGCCGGCGCTGGAGTCGCCCGCTGCTCGGCCGCCCCAGACAGGTTCAAATGGCGAGAAGCTCATTGGTATGCCGAAATTTCATGACCCCGCGCCTTATGACATTGACGAGCATACGGGTTACAAACAAATCTTTGACGGAAAGAGCTTTACGGGATGGGACGCCGATCCCAGTATCTGGCGCGTCGAAGACGGCATCATGGTGGGAGAGACGCTAGAGGGCAAGCCAAAGGGCAACAACTACATCGTCTATCGCGTCGATAAAACCCGCGACTTCGACCTGAAGCTGCAAATGAAGATTGAAAAGGGCGGTGGTGGCGGCATTCAATACCGCAGCGTCACGGGCGTGCCGTGGACGCGGCCACAGCCCGAGGGCCTGCCACCGTATGACCTGAAGTTCATGATGACCGGACCGCAGGCCGACTTCTGGTTCCCCGTGCGAGCCCAGGCTGCGTTATATACCGGCCAGTGGTACTCCGAAAACACCATGCAGGGCATCCTCGCCTATCGCGGCCAGGTAACGCAGGCGCTGCCTGGCCAGACCAATCGCCTGGTCGCCAAAATCGGCGACATTCAGGCGCTGGGCGGCTTTGTGAAGGTCAATGAGTGGAACGACTACGAGGTGATCGCGCGCGGCGGCGTGATGATGCACATCATGAACGGCCAGCTGATGGCGGTCTTCATCGATGACAATAAGGACTCAGTCAATAACCAACCGGGCCTCATCGGCTTCGAGATCGAAAGCCAGCCGTGCAAGATCTCGGTGCGCGATATATGGCTACGGAAGTTCGACTAGTCTGGCCGGGGGCTCTTCACGGACACAAACGCAACACAAGTACCCAACGGGAGGCCAGGAGTATGCCGCAGGTTGTGGATTTATGGTGGAGCGGAGCGGGATCGAACCGCAGCCCTCCCGTTGCGAATTCAAGGTTCGGCCTCGGAGGTAGAAATACCGGAGGTGAGCGTTACGCGAACACATCTTGTGGATGGCGGTTGGTATTTAAGTTTGATCTGTTGGGTGATCTGTAAATTTGAAACGGTTCTTGTCGATCTTGAGCGACCTGATCTTGGAGTCCAGGGTAGAACCTGGAATGCCCAGCTTGACTGCTGCACCAGATGGCCCTGACACCCTTCCTCTGCTTTCGCGCAGGGCAGCCTCAATCATCTCTTTC
>Ga0302325_10009409_pt1 | contig 21331 bp, 16 predicted proteins | sample Palsa_T0_2_FD_201948 | JGI IMG/M metagenome (GOLD analysis project Ga0302325, IMG submission 201948) | Peat permafrost microbial communities from Stordalen Mire near Abisko, Sweden - Palsa_T0_2 | ecosystem: Environmental > Terrestrial > Soil > Palsa > Peat permafrost | place: Sweden: Abisko...
AGAGCCAATCAGGGTCATAGGCGGCCTTGACCCGCGTCAGTCGCGGGTAGTTGGCGCCGTAGTAGGCCTGCCGCCAGTCCGCCAGCTCCGGGTCGATGTAATTCTGGTACGCCTGCCCGCTCGCATAAGGCCGCAGTGCCGCATACAGCCCGCGCTGCCATTCCCGCTGCCGCCTGGCGCCGCCATTCACCACGTCCCCGCGCTGCTCGCCCGGCTGCCACGTGGTCGTGTACTGGGCCAGGAACAGCGCGTCCCTGTGCACGAATGCGGTATCGGCCGGACGGACCCGGTTGATCGCCCCGCCGCAGGCATCGAGTGCGACGGCGCCGACCGCCCCGGCCGCCGAGCCGGCCCCGAGGAACTGCTCGGTTCCCGCTACCAGCCGGTCGATGGCCGCCGGGGGCAGCGGCCTGGTGAAGAAATCGGACTTGGCGAACTCGGGCTGGCGCGCAAGCCGGCCCCCCGGTACCTGCGAGGGCAGATGGCATTCCGGCAGGCTCAGGTCGGCGCAGCCGGCCTCCGAGAGCATCGCGTCCAGGTAGGACGCCGCGAAAGGCTCGCCGGACGGCGCTGACCCGACCGCCGCGGAGAGCTTCTCCAGCGCCGCGGCAGCATCGGCCGGGCTGCCGAGGAACGTGCCGCCGACCTGGACCGACAGCGGATCAGGCGTCCCCGGCATGGCGGTCAGATGCAGGTTCGACCAGATCTCGTCGCCCTGATACGGCGCCCATGACTGCCACCCTGACAGCACGCTCGCCGCGCGCGACCATGGCCAGCTGAGGAAGAACAGGGTCAGCGACGAGAGCCGGTGCGCGCCGAAGGTCAGCGCGGTGGTGACGCCGAAATTTCCGCCGCCGCCGCCCCGGGAAGCCCAGAACAGGTCGGCGTGCTGCTGGCTGTCGCAGTCAAGCACCCGGCCATCCGCGGTGACGACCCGCAGCGCCTGCAGGTTGTCAGCGGTCAGGCCCAGCGCCCGGCCAAGGACGCCGACCCCGCCGCCCAGGGTGAGGCCGGCGATGCCGACCGTGGGGCAGGAGCCGCCGGGAACGGCGAGGCCGCGCGCGGCGAGCTGGCTGTAGAAGTCGATCAGCCGGATGCCGGAGCCGACCTGGACGGTGCCGCCATCGGCGCGGAACGAGGCCATCGGGGTCACGTCCACGATCAGGCCCGTGGTGGAGGACCAGCCACCGTAACTGTGGCCGCCGGACCGCGCGGCGACAGGCACGGCGAATCGCCGCGCGAAGGCCAGGCAGGCCGTGACGTCGGCCGCGGTGCGGCAGTAGGCGACGCCCGCGGGCCGCAGCCGGTCGAACCGCGGGTCGAACAGCTGCCGCGCGCGGCTGTACCCCTGCTCGCCCGGGCGGATCAGGGCGGCGGGCGCCAGCTCGCCGCCCAGCGCCGTCCAGTCCGCGGCAGACGGGCCCGCCGCGTGCGCCCGGTGGCCGCCAGGCCCATGCCCGGACCCGGACCCGCTCCTGCCGCCAGGCGCCGCCGACCTGGTCGCGTCGATGACGGCGGCGGCCGTCCCGGCAGCGCCAGCCAGGACGGCCGCGGCCAGCACGGCCCGGCGCGACGGCCGGTGACCGCTGCCCCGCTGGCCGCTGCCCCGCCGGGCACCACGGCCCTGCTGGTCACCGTGACCCGGCTGGCCGCCCCGGTTCTGCCGGTCCCCCGCGCCGCCGCCGTTCGCCGCGGCGCCCGGCCCGGCGGGATCGGAGTTCATGCACGTTAGACGCCGCTCAGCGGCCCGTGGTTGGGATGACAGCCGGGGTTGGCCGAAACTTCATGACGTCAACGGTTGACTAACTCCAGTTCTTCTCATACCGTTGAGCTACTAAACCTTTGAGGAAGTCAGGCGCCATCCGGCCGGGGCCGGTGCCACCGCAGCGAGAGGGGAGGCGGCATGGACAGCGATCCGGGTTCCGAGCAGCTTGACGCGCAGATCATCGACGCGGCCAGCGAGCTGATCGGGCGGATCGTCGCGCACGGCGAGCTGATCGCGCAGCGCCTGTCGATCCCCTCCTTTTACCTCAAGGCCCTGCATACCCTCGATCGCGCGATGCCGATGAAGGAACTCGGCCGGTGCATGCACTGCGACCCGTCCTTCGTGACCGTGATCGCTGACGGCCTGGAGAAGCGCGGTCTCGCGCGCCGTGAGGCCCACCCGGGCGACCGGCGGAGCAAGAACCTCGTCCTCACCGCGGAGGGCACCGAGCTGCGGCAGCGCGTGCAACGCGAGATGGCCGCCCTGATGCCATGGACCACGTTCCTCAGCCAGCAGGAGCGCGAGCAGCTGCTCGGCCTGTTCCGCAAGATGGTCAGCGCCGGGAATGCCGTCGCGCCGGACAGCGAGCTGGCCAGTCCCCCGGCTCCCCCCGATCCCCCGGCGGCCAGTCCGCCGGCCCCCCCAGCCAATCGCCCGGCGAGCGCTGGGGAGGTGGATGACGCAATGAGCGCTGCTTCCGCTGGCCGCGGCTGACCCGAACCGGCACGCATCGCCTGCCACCAACTGCTTCCCAGCTGTACAGAAACGCGGGGCCGCACATGGCCCCCGCGCCGGATTCGCGCTGCCTCTGCCGGATGAACGCAGCCCCCGCACGGGGTGACCGGCAGACGCACGAAACCGGCGCACGCTACGAAGGAGATTAGATGTCCGCCAGAACGCCAGAAGCCGGGCAGGCCACGCCGCCGGGCGGCACGGTCGTCATCGACGGCCTGCCAGCCGAGGCCGCCGGCCCGGCCCACCGCCACCTCGGCCTGGCCCTTGTCGTCATCGCCACCGCGCAGCTGATGGTGGTGCTCGACGCGACCATCGTGAACGTCGCCCTGCCGCACATCCAGCGCGCGCTCGGCTTCTCCGGCTCCGGCCTGGAGTGGGTCGTCAACGCCTACGCGCTGACCTTCGGCGGGCTGCTGCTGCTCGGCGGCCGGGCCGGGGACATCCTCGGCCGCCGGCGGGTCTTCATCGCCGGCATCATCCTGTTCTCGGCGGCGTCGCTGCTTGGCGGGTTCGCCACGTCGCAGGAGTGGCTGCTGGCCGCTCGCGCGCTGCAGGGCGTCGGCGGCGCGATCGTCGCCCCAACCGCGCTGTCACTGGTCACCACCACGTTCCCGGAAGGCCCGGCGCGCAACCGGGCGATGGGCGTCTACGCCGCCATGAGCATCGGCGGCGCCGCGGTCGGCCTGCTGGCCGGCGGCCTGCTGACCACGTACTTCTCCTGGCGCTGGGTGCTGTTCGTCAACGTCCCGATCGGGATCGCCGTCGCGCTGATCGCGCCGTATGCGCTCGGTTACTCCGAGCGGCTGCGCGGCAAGTTCGACCTGCCGGGAGCGATCACCGCGACCTTCGGCCTGGCCGCACTCGTGTACGGACTGTCCAGCGCGGCCACGACGGCCAACGGCGTATCGCACTGGGGCGACACCAAGGTGCTCGTGTCTCTGGCGGCGGCAGTCGTCCTGCTGACCTCGTTCATCATTATCGAGGCGCGCAGCCCGCATGCGCTGATGCCGCTGCGGATCTTCAGCAACCGGAGCCGGTCAGGCGCCTACCTGATCATGCTCTGCGTCGGCACGGCGTTGTTCGGGATGTTCTTCTTCCTGACCATCTTCGTGCAGACCGTCTGGGGCTACAGCCCGCTGAAGACCGGCATCGCCTACCTGCCGATGGTGACCATGATCATGGTCATGGCCGGGGTCAGCACCCAGCTGGTCCCGCGGATCGGGGCCCGGCCGCTGCTGCTGGCCGCGTCGGCGATCGCCAGCGGCGGCATGTTCTGGCTGTCGCGGATCAACGAGCACAGCACCTACGCCGGCGGCCTGCTCGGCCCGATGATGGTCACCGCGGCCGGCATGGGCCTGCTGTTCATGCCCGCCACCCTGGTCGCCCTGTCGAAGGTCGAGGACCGCGACGCGGGCCTGGCCTCCAGCCTGGTCAACACCGGCCAGCAGGTGGGCGGCTCGATCGGCCTCGCCGTACTCGGCACCATCGCCTGGACGGTCGTCTCCAACACGATCCGCTCCTCGACGGCCGCCGCGAAGGCCGCGGCCGCGAAGGCGGGTCACCCGCTGCACGTGAACGCGGCGGCGGCGCAGAAGGCGATCTACGATCACGCGCTCGCGGTCGGTTTCTCCCGCGGGTTCGAGGTGTCGGCCGGGATCATGCTGATCGCCCTGATCGTGACGATCGCCATGATCCGGGTGACGCGCGAGGACCTGGCCGGAGTCCAGCCGATGCCCGTTTAACACCACAACGCAGAACGGATAGTGCGGGGCCAGCCCCGCAGCGAGAGGCAGATGGCCTGGCCGGGCGAGTCCCCGCCAGGCCATCGCCGCGCCAGCCCCCGGCGCTCAGGTACCGTCGTGCCGGTGATCCGGCCGGGCCCGCGCCAGCACTGTGTCCATCGTCTCCATGATCGAGATGGTCTCGTCCAGCGGCATCAACGGGCTCTCCACCTCACCGCTGGCCAGCCGGGTCGCGACCTCGTCGGCCTGGTGGCGCAGGCCCCGGCCGTCGTGCACCGACGCGACGCGGACTGGGTCGCCACTCCTCGGCAGGAGCTTCACGGCCGCGGGTGCGTAGAAGTCGCCGTCGATCTCGATCCTCGCGTCGCTGCCGACGATCGCAGCCCTCGTCGGGCTCTTCGCCCGCAGGGTGCACGTCAGCACGGCCTGGGCGCCGCTGTCATAGCCGAACACCATCGACGTCTGCGCGTCCACCCCGGTGAATGCCGGGTCGCTCATGCACACGATCCGGCTTGGCGTGCCGAGGACCATCGACGCGAACGACACCGGGTACACTCCGAGGTCCAGCAGCGCACCGCCGCCCAGTTCCGGTGCGAACAGGCGGAACCCGGCATCCTCGGCGAACCACTGGCCGTGGTCCGCGGTCACGGTGACGATGTCGCCGAGCACTCCCCGGGCCAGCCAGTCCCGGACTATGGCCATGTGCGGCAGGAACCGGGTCCACATCGCCTCCATGGCAAACAGACCGTGCTCCCTCGCCACCCGGACGATCTCGCGGGCCTCGGCGGCGTTCATCGTGAACGGCTTCTCGACCAGTACGTGCTTGCCGGCCCGCAGCGCGAGGATCGCGTTGTCGTGGTGCATCGGATGCGGCGTTGCGACGTAGATCACGTCAATGTCCGGATCGGCAACGAGCGACTCGTAGCTGGCATGCCGGTTCGCGATGCCGAACTCGTCCCCGAAACGGTCCGCCGATCCCTGGCTGCGCGACCCGACCGCGACGGCAGCGCCGGAATCGGTTAGCCGGAGATCGGTCGCGAAGCTGCTCGCGATCCCGCCCGTTCCGAGGATTCCCCACCGCACGGGGCTGTGCGCCACGCCTTCGTCCTTCCGCCGGCCGGTATCGGTGATCAGCTTATTGGAAGGTCGTCGCCCGCGGCTCGGTCCAGGCCGTCATGACGGCCGGCCTGCGCGACGGCAGCGTAGGTCAGGGCACCGAAACGGACGCCGGTGCCATCCGCTGGTGCCGGTGCCGTTGCCAGTTGCGCGCCAGCTTGACGAGGCGGACCACCACCAAGACGGCGGCGCCTTCTATCAGCAAGCTGATCAGGACAGCGCCGACGGCGATCCCGTCGCTGTCGATCAGGGCTTCGCCAAGGCCCCACCTCCACACCGGCTCGCGAACCTGGAATGGCCTGCCGAGCGGGACCACGTCCGGCCAGGACGCGTTGACGCCAGCGCCACCGGTCTCCAGGATGCCGTCGGTGCTCGTCTGGCAGTCATACTGATCGCAGTTTGTCTGGTGCGAGACCGGGTCGAATGTGACCGTGGTCCCGGCGTCGGTCAGGTACGCGACCCCGTCGACCACACCGGGAACGCTGACCACCGCCACCACCAGTATCAGCAGCATCCCGACCCAGCCGAACGCCCAAGCGACCCGGTGCCGGGGCGGGTAGTGGTGGGCATGCGGGCGGCTCGGGTGGTGTGCGGCGATCGGGGCGGCCTGTGCCCGGACCGCGGGTGGCCTGCGTCGCAGGAGCGCGGTGTCCGCTACCGCAGCGACGATGCCGACCATGGTCAGGGCGCCCAGCACAAGGACCATGACCCGGAACCAGGACGGAGGAGGCGTCCCCTGCGACTCCGCGCTGGAGGAGGCGCCGACAGCCAGGACGAACGCTATGAAACTGGTAATAGCTGCCCTGACCCAGGCTTGGCGACGGTGCAGCAATCGCACGGCGGCGGTTACCGCCGGATCGGAGACGGAGGCGGCCGGCTGTGATGCGGATTTCACCCGGTAAGCGTAGGTCTAGCTGGCAGCGGCATCCAGCCGTTTCGGCGCACGATTCTCGCAGCACAGACCTCCGCCAGCCCCGCGCGAGCACCGTCCTGCTACGCATTTCCGCTGCTCAGAAGCCAGTTGGCTGGGCTCCCGCGATAGGACTCGAACCTATAACCTGCCGGTTAACAGCCGGACGCTCTGCCGATTGAGCTACGCGGGATCGGCCGGTGCGCGCGCCGCGAGACCTGGTGATCCCGCCGCGTCCGCGCCGCCGGCACAAGGGTAGCGCACTCGCGGGCATAGCCGACGCGCTCCGGCGCCCGCGCCGGCTGCCCGTGCTCTCGGCCCGTGGGACTGGCTGCCGTGCTCTCGGCCCGTCCTGTCGGCCCGTGACACTCGCTGCCCGGCCGCGCATAACCTGATGGTCGCCGGGCATTTACCCGGGAAGGTCAGCCCGGGACAGTCCCCGGATCGCGGAAATAAGTGGGTGCTCCAGCCCCCACTTGTTTCCGTGATCATGAACCGGGACCGAGCAGGGATCGCAGACTGAATTAGTCGAAAGAGGTATATATGCGGTATAGGGTTACTTTCCTGGCTGGCCTCGCGACGGGCTTCGTGATCGGCGCCCGGGCCGGCCGGGAACGCTACGAGCAGCTCAAGAAGATGGCGCGCGCCACGGCGGACAACCCGGCGGTGCAGCAGACGGCTGCCGCGTTGCAGGCCAAGGCGGCCGGCTTCGCCGGCGCGGCCGCGCTCAAGGTCACCAGCCAGCTGCACGACGGGGTGGCGAGCGCGCGAGGCAAGGTGCCCGGCATGCGCAACCGGGAGTCCAACGGCAGCTCCGACGCAGACCATCGCTTCGCCCCGGTGCCAGGCTCGGGCAGCTAATCCCGCTGGCTGGCCCGGACCGGCAGCAGCTGCGCGACATCGGGCGAGGCTACCGTGCTGGCCTGGCAAGCACGCGGCCCGCCGATGACGGTGGCGCGGCAGGACAGCCCTTTCGACCAGATCCGGCTAGCCCAGGTACTCCATGAGCATCTGGGACCGGCTGGGGTGCCGGAGCTTGGCTAGCGTCTTGGATTCGATCTGGCGGATACGCTCGCGGGTCACGCCGAACTCCCTGCCCACCTCCTCCAGGGTGCGCGGATGGCCGTCAGTCAGGCCGAACCGCAGCTGGATGATGCGCTGCTCGCGTAGCGAGAGGCTGTCCAGCACCTGCTCGAGCTGCTCCTGCAGCATGATGAACGCCGCTGCCTCCATCGGCACGACGGCGTCCGCATCCTCGATGAAATCACCGAGATTGGAGTCTTCCTCGCCGATCGGGGATTGCAGGGAGACGGGCTCCTGGGCGATCCGCTGGATCTCGGCGACGCGCTCCACCGACAAGCCCATCTCCCTGGCGATCTCCTCGGGCATCGCCTCCCGGCCGAGATCCTGGTGCAGCTGCCGCTGGATGCGGGCCATCTTGTTGATGGTTTCCACCATGTGCACGGGGATCCGGATGGTCCGCGCCTGGTCGGCGATGGCCCGGGTGATCGCCTGCCGGATCCACCAGGTGGCATAGGTCGAGAACTTGTATCCCTTGGTGTAGTCGAACTTCTCCACCGCGCGGATCAGGCCGAGATTCCCCTCCTGGATCACGTCAAGGAAGACCAGCCCGCGCCCGATGTACCGTTTGGCGATCGAGACGACAAGCCGCAGGTTCGCCTCAATGAGCCGCTGCTTTGCCCGGATGCCGTCCGCGCAGAGCATGGCAAGCTCCGACATCTCGGCGCCCAGCGGCGCTCCCTCCGCGCGGCCCCGCAGCGTCTCGTCGGCGAACAGGCCCGCCTCTATCGCCTTGGCCAGCTCGACCTCGTCCTGCGCGGTGAGCAAGGGCACCCGGCCTATCTCGCGAAGATAAATCCGGACAAGGTCCCCGGTAACCGCCCGCCGGGCGCTCTCGGCCCGGCCGCCACGCCGTTCGTCGGCGTCCCGCGGCGGCACGTCGATGACCTCCACGCCTTCGTCCGACAGCAGCCGGACGAAGGTGTCCACGGCATCGGCGGGCAGGTCGCTGCCCTCGAACGCGGCCGTGATGTCCGTCATGGCGACGGCGCCGCGGTCCCTGGCCGTCGCCAGGAGATCCGTTACCTGGTCTGCTGGCAGATCCGTTATCTGGTCCACTGGCGGCAGGACCGTGAGGCTCATGCAGACCAGTCTGCGCCAGGAATCCTGGGTCATGGGGGGCTAATATTGTCACCATATGGTTAGTAACGTCGCGGCGGCGAGCGGGTAACAGCGCGGTCACAGTGAGCCGGGCACCTGATCCCAGAGCGCCCTGTGGCGTGCCTCGAGGGCCACCAGGTCGCCGAACAACCGGTCGTACCTGGGCTGGTCGTCGACCGGGCTCATCCGCTGCAGCCGGGACTTGATCGCGGCGATCTGCCTGCTCAGGGCCAGTTCCTCAACCCGGGCCAGCACTGCGCCGGCGTACCGGTCATCGGGCTCGCCGACCGAACCCGGCGCCTCGACTGGCTCCACCGCGAGCCCGGTGACGAAGCCGCGAGCCCGGTCATCGGGCGCGGCGGCACGGAGCTGCTCCGCCCACTTCCGGCCGTCCTTGGCCGTGGCGGTACCGCCGCAGCCGGCGATCAGCTCGAACACGGCGGCGTGCACGGGCGTAGTGAAGGAATCAGCTCCGAGCGCGTCGAAGACCGGCCCGCAGAGCGCGGGGCGCTGCACGGCGAGCTTCAGCGCCTGGCGCTCCACGTTGACGATCGGGTCGCCGGGATCGTAGCGCGCCGCCTGATCGTGCGCCCAGGCTGACGAGCCGTCTGCTGCTGCGCCGTTTGCCGCCGCGCCATTCCCTCCGGCACTGCCCGCGCCGGCACTGCCCGCTCCGGCACTGCCCGCTCCGGCACTGCCCGACTCGCCGGCGCGCGGCCGCGGCGCCGCGGACCGCGCTGTCCTGGACCCGGCGGCCGGCCGGGCATGCGCGCCGATCCTGGCGAGCACGAAGGCCTCGTCCATCATGCCGAGCCACCGGTCCAGGCTGACCGCATAGAGCTGGCGCAGCCCGCGATCCTTGATCTTGCCCACGATCGGCGCGGCCGCGTCCAGCGCGGCGAGCCTGCCCTCGGCTGTTTCCAGGTCGTGCTCGCCGAGCACGCTGCGGACGGCGAACTCGAACAGCGGCACCCGCTGGGCGACCAGTTCCCTGACGGCCGCATCGCCCTGCTTGAGCCGCAAGTCGCAGGGATCAAGGCCGTCGGGCTGCACGGCGACGAACGTCTGGGTGACGAACTTCTCCTCCATCCCGAACGCGCGCAGGGCGGCGCGCTGCCCGGCGGCATCGCCATCGAAGGTGAAAATGACCTCACCGCGGAACTGGCTCTCGTCCATCAGAAGCCGCCGCAGGACGCCGATGTGACCATCGCCGAACGACGTCCCGGAGGTGGCGACCGCCGTCGTGACGCCGGCCAGATGGCAGGCCATCACATCGGTATAGCCCTCCACGATGACGGCCTGACGGCGCTTGGCGATCTCCCGCTTCGCCAGGTCAGCCCCGTACAGCACCGAGCTTTTCTTGAACAGGATCGTCTCGGGCGTGTTCAGGTACTTGGGGCCCTGGTCGGACTCGGCGAGCTTGCGGGCGCCGAACGCGATGACGTCACCGCCGAGGTCCCTGATCGGCCAGACGAGGCGGTCGTGGAACCGGTCGACGGGCCCGTGCCTGCCTTCCTTGGCCAGCCCACCCAGCAACAGCTCCGTCTCGGTGAAACCGCGACCGCGCAGGTGGCGGGTGAGCGCGTCCCATTCGGCTGGCGCGTAGCCGACGCCGAATCGCGCCGCGTCCGTCAGCTCGAATCCACGCCCGGAAAGGAAAGCGCGGGCGGCGGCGGCACCGGCACCGGCAATCCGTTCGGCATAGAACTCAGCCGCCGCGCTATGCGCCTGCAGGAGCCTGCGGCGCTGCGTCTGCTCCTGGCCGGGCACATGCCCGCCCTGCTCGTACCGCAGCTCGATGCCGGCCCTGGCCGCCAGCCGCTCGATAGCCTCGGCGAAATTAAGTTTGTCGATCCGCTGCACGAACTTGATGACGTCGCCGCCCTCGGTGCACGAGAAGCAGTACCACAGGCCGCGTGCCGGGGTCACGTTGAGCGACGGGGTCTTCTCCTCGTGGAATGGGCACAGTCCCTTGAGCGAGCCTCCGCCGGCGTTGCGGAGCTGCAGGTACTCCCCCACGACCTCGTCGACGGCTGAGCGCTCGCGGACTAGCTGGATGTCCTCGTCGCGGATCCGGCCTGCCACGTCCGCCCTCCGCAGATTGCCCGCCACCGTCGCGGCGAGTCTAGCCCCCGGCACCGTCGTCCCGCGGCGTGCCGCGCCAGCCGGGGTGCGGGCGGCGGGCGGGCAGATCGGGCCGGCGACCAGGCTGATACCGTCACGGCGTGCCTGACCTGCTGGTGCTCTGGGACGTCGACTTCACCCTCATCAGCACCCCGGGGGTTGGCGGGCAGCTGTACCGGATCGCGTTCGCCGAGATGTTCGGCGGGGAACTGCCGGCGCTGGGCCGGATGGCCGGGCGCACCGACCGGGCCATCGCCCTGGAGGTGCTGACCCGGGCCGGGATCCCTGAGCCCCGCCGCCAGGTCGCTGCGTTCGAGGCCGTGCTGGCGGCTCGCGCGCCCGAGGTTGCCGATCTCGTGCGGGACCGCGGCACCATCCTGCCCGGCGCCGCCGAGGCGATCGCCGCCCTGGCGCTGGCCGGAATGACCGAAGCGGGCTCGGCTGGCAGCCCGGGCGGGACTGGCGGCGCGGGCGGGACTGGCGGCCCTGGCGGAACTGGCGCGACTCCCGGGACTGGCGGGCCTGGCGGAACTGGCGGAACTGGCGGGCCTGGTGGCGCGGGCTCGGCTGGCGGTGTTGCCGCGGGTGACGGGGGCCGGTCCCGGCTCGTGGTCCAGTCGCTGCTGACGGGCAACATCCGCGCCTTGGCGGAGGTCAAGCTCGGCGCACTCGGCCTGACCGATCACCTTGACTTCGCCATCGGTGCCTACGGTGACGCGCACGAGGTGCGTTCCGAGCTGGTCGGGCCGGCCCGCCGCAGGGCGACGCTGGCCTACGGGCGGGATTTCAGCCGCGAGGCGACGGTCCTCGTCGGGGACACCCCGCTCGACATCGAGGCCGCGCTCCTCACCGGCGCCCGCGCGGTCGGCGTCGCAACAGGCGGCTTCTCCGTGGCGGACCTGGTTTCAGCCGGCGCGCACGCCGTGCTGCCCGACCTCACCGACACCGGGCACGTGCTGAGCGCGATCATGGACGGGTCCGGCGCGATCATGGACGGGCCTGGCGCGGCCGCGCATCCGTGACCGAATACGCCCGCGCCGGTGATCGGCAACCGATAGCGCCGCTCCGTCGTCATCATGGGCGTGAGACGACATCGCCGGAAGAGCCGCGGGCTGCTGCTCACGGTCTGCGGCCTGCTCACGGCTTGCGGGCCGCTGCTCACGGGCTGCGGCAGTTCCATCGGCGGCCCGGCGATCTCACCGCAGGGATCAGCGACCACGCCCGCGACCGCCCGTCAGCCCACTGCTCGCTCGACACCGCCGCACGACGTCGCGCTTCGCCGTCCGCTGCGCTCGCCGCAAGTGGCCGTCACCGCGGCCGGTGTCTACGTGGCGTGGCAGGTGCCAGCACACGGCAGCGTCGTCCGCTCAGAACTCGCCCGGGTGGATATGGCGACCGGCCGGATCGAGGCGGTGCGACGGCTCGGCACCGTCTTCTTCGACGATGCGATGGCCGCAGCGGGCGAGCTGTGGGTGACCACTTGGTCCACGACCGGCGAGACGCTGCTGAGACTGAACCCGGACACTCTCACGGTGACCGGCCGGTGGCGGGTGGGCACGGCGGGCGGCGCCGGTTGGGATGCGCAGGTGCTCGCAGTCGCCGGTGGCGGGCTCTGGGTCGCTGGCGGGAACCGGCTCCTGCGCCTCTCGCTCCCGGGAGGCCGGGTGATGGCGTCGGTCGCCCTCGCCGGGGCGGCCAGCTCGGACCTGTCGTCGAACGCCGCGGGCAGCACCCTGGTCGTCGGAGAGGCTGACAGCGGCGGGCGCGGCGCCGTCCAGCGACGTGACCCTGTGACAGGCGCACTGCTCGCCTCCCATCCGATTCTCGGCGTGGCGGCTCCTGTCGTGGCCGGGCCGGCCGGCTCCAGCGTGTGGGTGTCAGAGGCCACCGGGATGATGGGCTACGTGCAGCGGCTCGACGCGACCTCGATGACGGCTCACGCGAGCGACTGCGAGGAGGGAAGAACCACGGCGACGTGCGTGGAAGGAACCAACGCCATCACGGCCCGCCTCGCCGACGGGCTGCTGTGGATCAGCCAGCCGGTGGGCGGGAACTCCCGCAACTACTGCGCTGACCCTGCCAGCGGCCAGGAGCTCGCGCCCGTCAGGCTGCCCCAGCCAAACCAGGACGAGGTTCTCGCGATCTCGGCGCACCGGATCTTCTACGCCGCACCCGGCCCTCAGGCAAGCCAGTACGTGCGGGACGAGGCCATCCCCGCCGCCTGCGGAGCCGGGCGCTAGATCTCGGCGAGGGGGACGTCGGGGTCGGCGAGGCGGCCGGGGTCGACCGGGAGGCCGGCTCGGATCAGCGCCTGGATGTCGTCGTTGACGTCCCAGACGTTGACGTTCATCCCGGCTATCACCGCACCGTCGGACAGCCAGAACGCGATGAACTCCAGCGCGTCCTTGTCCCCGCGGTAGACGACCTGGTCATAACGGCCGGGCTCGGGCAGCCCGGCGGTCTCCATGCCCAGGTCGTACTGGTCGCTGTAGAAGTAGGGCACCAGGTCGTAGGAGACCTGCTGGCCGAGCATCGACTTGGCGGCCAGCGGGCCGCCGGTCAGGGCGTTGCCCCAGTGCTCGACCCGGATGCGGCGGCCGAGCAGCGCGTTGAACGCGTTCGCCACGTCGCCTGCCGCGTAGATGTCCGGGTCCGAGCTGCGCAGCGCGTCGTCGGCAAGTATCCCGTTGTCGACGTCCAGCCCGGCATCGGCCGCGAGCCAGGCATTGGGTACCGCGCCGATCCCGATGATCACGGCGTCCGCTGGCAGCTCCGTGCCGGAGGAGGTCACCACAGCGGTGACCCGGCCGCCGGAGCCGCGCAGCTCGCTGACTGACTCGCCGAACCTGAACGTCACGCCGTGGCTGCGGTGCAGGCCGGCGAAGACCTCGCCAAGCTCGGGGCCGATCGAGCGGTGCAGCGCGCCTGGCCCGTGCTCCACCACCGTCACGTCGCAGCCGTACTGGCGGGCCGCGGCGGCCGTCTCCAGCCCGATCCAGCCAGAACCGGCGATCACCACCCGGCCGCCGCCCTGCAGCACGGTCCTGAGGTGCTCGGAGTCCTCGACCGTGCGCAGGTACGCCACGCCCTCCAGGTCAGCTCCCGGCAGCCTGATCCGGCGCGGCGCGGCACCGGTGGTGATCAGCAGCTTGTCGTAGCGCACGGAGCCGCCGTCTGCCAGCGCCACCCGCCGGGCGGCCCGGTCGATCGACCGGGCGGCGACGCCGAGCCGCAGGTCGACGTCGTGCTCGGCGTACCAGCCCTCCTCGTGCACGTAGACCGAGGATTTGTCGTCCTTGCCGAGCAGGAACCCCTTGGACAGCGGCGGACGCTCGTAAGGCAGCTGCCGCTCGTCGCCGATCAGCACGACGGAACCGGAGAAGCCCTCCTCGCGCAAGGTCTCGGCGGCCTTGGCGCCGGCCAGGCTCGCGCCGACGATCACGAAGGCGGGTTCGGCGGGCATCGGATGCTCCTTCTCGTTGACGATCTCGCGACCATACGTTTCTACCGCTCGCCGTGGTTCTCGTGCTCACTGGCACTGGCTTGCTCACCGGCACAGCTACGATCCGTCCCACCTGGGCCATGCCGGGGTCCGGCTCGCGACACTATGTCCGCCGCTCACCGGCACAGCCGCTGGTGCCAGGCGATAGCCGACGTATCCGTGAGCGAGGCAAGCTGGTCGACCACGGCGCGCAGCCTGGCCGGGTCGGACTCAGCCGCGCGATACGCCGGGCGGAAGGCGGGCTCGAGCGTCCCTGGCGCCCCGGCCAGCACCGCGGCGGCCAGCTCGGCGATCAGCTCACGCTGCCGGGCCTGCGCGGCGGCGACCCCGGGGCGGCTCATCACGTAGTGCGCGGTCACCCCCTTGAGCAGCGCGCATTCCAGCCGCTGCTGACGGGGCACGACAAGATCCAGCGCGTACCTGGTCGCTCCGCCGGCCGCCCCGCCCGGCTCTCCCGTCCGGCCGGCGGGCGCGGACTGGCCGGCGGGCGGCTCGCGGCAGGTGAGCGTGGCGTCCTGCGCCGCCTCGCAGAACCGGCCGATCAGCTCGCTGGTCAGGTTCTTCAGCCCGGCGAGCGCGGCCAGGCCGCCGTCGAACGCGTCCGGCCAGCACGGCAGCTTCAGCAGCGCGGCGAACACCTCGGCCAGCTCATCGGCGCTGACCGAGCCCGGTTCGCAGTAGGCGACCGCGGTGAGCTCGGCGACCAGGCGGCGCTCGGCGCCGTCGCGGAGCTGGCCGAGGCTGATCATGCCGGCCTGCAGCCCGTCCTCCAGGTCGTGCACCGAGTACGCGACATCATCGGCCCAGTCCATGACCTGGGCCTCCAGGCACGGCCGCCCCTCCGGCGCCCCGTCCCTGATCCATCCGAACGCCTCGGCGTCGTCAGCGTAGGCACCGTACTTGACCTCGCCGGGGCGCGGCAGCCAGGGGTACTTCAGCGTCGCGTCCAGGGTCGCCCTGGTCAGGTTCAGCCCGGCGCCGATCACCTTGGCCTCCAGCCGGGTGAGCAGCCGCAGGCTCTGCGCGTTGCCCTCGAACCCGCCGCAGCCCGCGGCGAGCTCAGCGAGCGCTGACTCGCCATTATGGCCGAACGGAGGGTGCCCCAGATCATGTGCCAAACAGGCCGCATCGACCAGATCCGGGTCACATCCGATCGCCGCCCCGAGCTCGCGCCCTACCTGCGCGCACTCCAGCGAGTGGGTGAGCCTGGTCCGGGGGAAGTCGCCCGAGCCGACCTCGACGACCTGTGTCTTGGCCGCCAGCCGGCGCAGCGCGGCACTGTGCAGCACGCGGGCGCGGTCCCGTTCGAACGGGCCGCGCCCGGCGGCGCGGGCGCCCTTGGGCGGCTCGGCCGCCCAACGCTGCGTGGCGTGGCTGTCGTAGCCGCCCATCACCTGCTGTCGCTGGCTCCGGTGGCCTCCGCCACGGCCGCGCGGCCGGCCTCCAGCCGGGCGACCGGCACCCGGAACGGGGAGCAGGACACGTAGTCCAGGCCGGCGTCGTGGAAGAAGTGCACGGACTCGGGGTCGCCGCCGTGCTCGCCGCAGACGCCGATCTTCAGGTCGGGGCGGGTGGCCCTGCCCTCGGCGACGGCGATCCGGACCAGGCGGCCGATGCCCTCGGCGTCCAGCGTCTCGAACGGCGAGACGCCGAAGATGCCGAGGTCGATGTAGCGGCTGAAGAACGAGCCCTCCACGTCGTCGCGGGAGAAGCCCCAGCCCATCTGGGTGAGGTCGTTGGTCCCGAAGGAGAAGAACTCAGCCGCCTGGGCGATCTGCCCGGCGGTCAGCGCGGCGCGCGGCACCTCGATCATCGTGCCGATCAGGGTGTGCGCCGCCGCGCCGGTCTCCGCCGCCACCTCGGCGAGTACCCGCTCGGTCTCCTCGCGCGCGAGCTCGAGTTCCTGCACCGCGCCGACCAGCGGGATCATGATCTCCGGCCGCGGATCGCCGCCGGCCCGCACCCGGTCCGCGGCGGCATGCGCGATCGCCCGGACCTGCATGGCGTAAAGCCCGGGGATGACCAGGCCGAGCCGGACGCCGCGCAGGCCGAGCATGGGGTTCTGCTCGTGCAGCCGCCGCACCGCGTCCAGCAGCTTCTTGTCCTGCGCGGTAGCGTCGTCGCCGGCCAGCGCGACCTTGACCGTCAGCTCGGTGAGATCGGGCAGGAACTCGTGCAGCGGCGGGTCCAGCAGCCGGATGGTGACCGGCAGCCCGTCCATCGCCGCCAGGATCTCCACGAAGTCGCCCCGCTGCAGCGGCTCCAGCGCGTCCAGGGCGGCGCGCCGCGCAGCGTCGTCGTCGGCCAGGATCAGCCGCTCGACGAGCTGCCGCCGCTCGCCGAGGAACATGTGCTCGGTCCTGGTCAGGCCGATGCCCTGGGCGCCGAACCGGACGGCACGCGCCGAGTCCTCGCCGTTGTCGGAGTTGGCGCGGACACCGAGGCGGCGGCGCTGGTCCGCGTGCGTCATGATCCGGTGCACGGCCGCGACCAGCTCGTCGGACTGCGGGTCAAGGCCGCCCTCGAAGTACTCGACCACGGGAGAGTCCATCACCGGCACCTCGCCGAGATAGACGTCGCCGGACGTGCCGTCGATGGAGATCACGTCGCCCTCGCGGACCGTCACCCCGCCGGGCGCGGTGAACGCGTTCCCGGCCAGGTCCACTTCCAGCTCGTCCGCGCCGCAGACGCAGGTCTTGCCCATCCCGCGGGCGACTACGGCCGCATGGCTGGTCTTGCCGCCCCGGCTGGTCAGGATGCCGCGCGCGGCGATCATCCCGTGCAGGTCGTCCGGGTTGGTCTCGCGCCGTACCAGGATGACGTGCTGGCCAGCGGCCGCCTGCTCGACGGCCCGGACGGAATCGAACACGGCGCTGCCGACCGCGGCGCCGGGCGACGCGCTGATGCCCCGGGCGATCCGCCGGGGGTTCCCGCTGGTGTCGAACCGGGGGAACATCAGGTGCGCGAGCTGGCTGCCGGTGACCCGGATCAGCGCCTCGTCCATGTCGATCAGGCCCTGGTCGACGAGCTGGGTGGCGATGCGGAACGCGGCGGCCGCGGTGCGCTTGCCCACCCGGGTCTGCAGCATCCAGAGCTTGCCGCGCTCGATGGTGAACTCGATGTCGCAGAGATCCTTGTAGTGGTTCTCCAGGGTCGACATGATCTGCATCAGCTCGGCGTAGCAGGCGGCGTTGATCTGCTCGAGATCCTGCAGCGGGACCGTGTTGCGGATCCCGGCGACGACGTCCTCGCCCTGAGCGTTCTGCAGGTAGTCGCCGTAGACGCCCTGCTGGCCGGTGCCGGGGTCGCGGGTGAACGCGACGCCGGTCCCCGAGTCCATGCCCAGGTTGCCGAACACCATCGCCACGATGTTGACCGCGGTGCCCAGGTCGGCCGGGATGCGCTCCTGACGCCGGTACAAGATGGCGCGGTCGGCATTCCAGGAGTTGAAGACGGCGTTTACCGCCAGATCCATCTGCTCGCGCGGGTCCTGCGGGAAGTCACGCCCGGTGTGCTCGCGGACGATCTCCTTGAAGACCTCGACGATGCCGCGCAGGTCGGCGGCGTCCAGGTCGAGGTCGTTCTTCGTGCCCTTGGCCTTCTTGGCCGACTCGATCGCGTGCTCGAAGTCGCCGCCCTCGATGCCGAGCACGGTCTTGCCGAACATCTGGATCAGCCGCCGGTAGGAGTCCCAGGCGAAGCGCTCGCTGCCGGCCTGCTTCGCCAGGCCATGCACGGACTCGTCGGACAGGCCGATGTTGAGCACGGTCTCCATCATTCCCGGCATGGAGAACTTGGCCCCGGACCTGACGCTGACCAGGAGCGGGTCGGCGTGGTCGCCGAGGCGCCGGCCCATCTTGGTTTCCAGCTCGCCCAGGTGCTCGGTCACCTCTGCGGCGAGACTGGCGGGGACGGCCCCGTTCTGCAAGTAATAACGGCACGCGTCGGTGGTGATGATGAAGCCGGGGGGGACGGGCAGGCCCAGGTTGGTCATCTCGGCCAGGTTGGCGCCCTTGCCGCCGAGCAGATCCTTCAGGTCTTTGTTGCCCTCGGTGAAGTCGTAGACGAGCTTCGGCACTGCACGCTCTCCTCATGACGCCGCCGGTCCGGCAGACTCGCCTGGACGCTGGGGCGGCCAACGGAATGGTGGCCTCACGGCCCTGCCTAGGACTCTACCGAGGGGCACCGGCCACTGGGGAGGTTGCTGCCTTGCCGATCTCAGATTGGCAGGCCGCCGAGCAGGTCGCGCAGCGCCCGGGTGTAGGTGCCGAGTGCCGCCCGGCCGTGGCCGGTGAGCGCGACTGTGGTGATGGACACGGCCCCGTTCCTGGTCTTCTCGCTGCTGATGTAATCGGCGTCTTCGAGCTTGCGCAGGTGGATGATCAGGTTGCCGGGGGTGAGCCCGATCATGTCCTGCAGCCGGGTGAAGGACAGCGCGTCGCCGTCGGGCAGCGCCGCCAGCGTCGCGACGATCTTCAGCCGGGTGGGGACGTGGATCAGCGGGTCGAGTTCGCCGCTGGTCATGGCCGGACTACGCCGCGGCGCTGCTGCCAGACCTTGAACGCGGCGGTGCCCAGGCACACGGCGCACAGGCCGATGCCCATGATCAGCCACGCGCCGGCCGGGCCGCCGAATGCGGCAACGGCGGCGACAATGGCGATGGCCAGGGTGGTGCCGGCCATCGGCCAGTCCCTGCGCAGTGCCGCGGTGGCCGCGGCGACCAGGCCGACGATCATCAGCGGCGCGTTGGCCGGGTACAGCGCCCAGACCGGGTGGGTTGCCGTGGCGTGGTACAGCGGCACCGTGAACGCGTACGCGACGATCCAGGCCACCAGCATGACGGCGAGCCAGGCTTGCCTCTTGCGCTGGGCCGGCCCGCTCACCCCGGCACCCGCGCGCTTCAGCGCCCAGGTGCTCCAGCCGATGTTGATGGCCACCAGCACGAATATGACGGCCAGGAGCCCGCCGCTGGGCGCGGAGTAAGGGTCACGGCCGCGCACCGACAGCCAGTAGCCGCCGAACGCGACGAGCACGAGGACCGCGCGGAAGGCCCACAGCAGCGGCGGGCCGGGGGTGAAGGTGCGGCGTGCCTGCCGGGTGGTCTGGTCCAGCAGGGCAGCGGCCTGCTGGGGGTCGAAGTTGCCGCCGTTCCCGGCGGTGGTGGTGTCTGGCGTGTGGTTCACGGTGCCTCCCTCGAACGACTCTATGTCATAAAGTAGACGCTGCTTTACGGCGCAAAGTCAAGGGATCCGGGCCGATGACTTTGTGACGTAAAGTCGGGCGGCGAGCCGGCCAAGGGAAACCCCCGCCCGCAGTCCGCCGGCGGCCTGGCATCCGTGCCAGACTCAGCCATGGACATGCCGAGCGGGCGCGTCATCGGGCTGCTGCATCCGGGTGAGATGGGTGCTTCCGTGGGCCGCTGCCTGACCGAAGCAGGACATGTGGTGCTGTGGGCGTCGCAGGGGCGCGGTCCGGAGACGGCGGCCCGCGCCAGGGCCGCGGGCCTTCAGGACGCCGGCACCGCCGAGGAGATGGCCGGGCGGGCGGAGATCATCCTGTCGATCTGCCCGCCGCACGCGGCGCTGGACATGGCCTGGGCGGTGCAGGGATTCGGCGGCCTGTTCGTCGACGCCAACGCGATCTCCCCGGCCACGGCCCGCGAGGTGGCGGCGATGGTGGAGGACTGCGGCGCCGGTTATGTCGATGGCGGCATCATCGGCCCGCCGCCGGCCAAGCCGGGCAGCACCCGGCTGTACCTTTCCGGCCCGCGGGCCGGCCCGGTGCGCGAGCTGTTCGACGGCACCCCGCTCGATGCCCGGGTCATCGACGGGGGCAACTGGTCGGCGTCGGCGGTGAAGATGGCGTACGCGGCATGGACCAAGGGCACGGCGGCGCTGCTGCTCGCCACGCGGGCCCTCGCCAGGGCCGAGGGCGTGCAGGACGCGCTGCTGGCGGAGTGGGCGCTGTCCCAGCCGGGGCTGGCCGACCGGTGCCGCGGCGCTGCGGTGTCAGCGACCGCGAAGGGCTGGCGCTGGGTCGCGGAGATGGAGGAGATCGCCGCGGCGATGGCTGACGCGGGCCTGCCCGACGGGTTCCACCAGGGGGCCGCTGACATCTTCCGCCGGGTGCCGCGCGGCGGGCGTGCTGATGCGCGCGGCGAGGGTGCTGATGCGCGCGGCGGGGCTGCTGATGCGCGCCGCGAATCCGCCGATCCGCATGCCTGGCCGGCCGACAGGGATGATCATGTCCTGGATGCCGTGCTGGCCGCGCTGGCGCCCGCGCTCACGGACGACCTGTCACCGGCGCCCGACTAGCCGGGCCCGCGGCGCGGCCCTGGGCACAACTATCATCGGCGCAATTCAGTCAGCAGGCTGGATCAGCAGGCTGGGGGTGACATGAGGCTCCGCTTCTCCAGCCGGTACGCGCGCGCCCTCGCGGGCGTCGTGGTGATCCTGCTCGGCATCGGGGCGTTCCTGACCAGGGGCCCGATCGGCCTCGGTAACGGCCCGCTGTCCTTCGGGACGTTCAGCATCGCCGGCACCCACGATCCGGGCGGAGCGCCCATCGGGCTCGTGGTCCCGGTCATCAACCATGGCAAGTCACCGGCCCTCATCACCGGGATCACGCTGGTCGGCGGCGGCGGCGGGTACCCGCCGCCGCGCCTGATCACCAGTTACGGCGCCGATGACCGGGACTGCGCTGGCCTGGTGCGGCTGACCCTGCCAAGCGCAGCGGGAGGACCCGGATGCGCCACCGGGCACCTGGCGCTCAGGCGCATGGCGATCCCGCCGAGCCGGAAGGTGCTCGACCAGGTGTCCGGGCGCCGGGTGGCCGTGGCCAGCCTGGGCGTGATCGCCGAGGCCGCGGCGCCGGCGGCCGGGCGCTGCTGGACGGTGAAGACGATCGCCGTCCACTATCACGTTGGCATCCGGCACTACACGGCGACGACGCCGGAGGCCGGCGCTGCCTGCGGCAGCGGGGTATCCAGCATGGACCTGCAGGATGCCGTTAGCTCCCTGGGCGGCTGACCGGCTGACCGGCCAGGGCAGCCTGCCCGGCCTGCGCAGTCCCTGGCCGGTCAGGGCCGTCTCCTGGCCGGTCAGGGGCGTCCGCTGGGCGGCCAGCACGGTCTCTGGGTCACTCCCAATGGCGTCGCTGGGTATTTACTGTCGCTGTTACTGCAGTGGAGTCCCAACGACGCCGTTGCAAGGGCGCCTTGGCCGCCTGCTACGGGCGTAGCGGGCGGCTTAAGCGCC
>Ga0302325_10009410_pt1 | contig 21330 bp, 21 predicted proteins | sample Palsa_T0_2_FD_201948 | JGI IMG/M metagenome (GOLD analysis project Ga0302325, IMG submission 201948) | Peat permafrost microbial communities from Stordalen Mire near Abisko, Sweden - Palsa_T0_2 | ecosystem: Environmental > Terrestrial > Soil > Palsa > Peat permafrost | place: Sweden: Abisko...
CGGATCGCCCGCCCGTGATGGGTCCCAGAATCTCCACGTCACCCACCAGCAGGCACCAACGTTCCGGACCGAGAGTCATAGACAACGATGTTCGCTTTTCCGATGGTGTAGGGCTGATTAGGTCCGAACGAGACAGGTCCACCACTGCCGGGAAAGGTGACATTTCTGAGCTGATAGCCCGCCTTGGTGAAGCTCGCCACCGTCAGATTCTTCCCGGCGGCATCGGCGATCTTGGCAAAGATCGCCAGGTCCTGACAGGCGGCCTCCACCGCGGCATAGGTCGTGTCCGAACCACTCGATGCAGCCTGAGGACTGTTCGGATTGACGGGCGGGGCAATGGAATCTGATGGGTACGCCTTGCGAACGATGGCCGCGCACTTTTGCATCGCCGGATCCATCCACACCTGGGTGGCGGACGGCACCGGGCTCGCAGCCATCACGTTGTCCAGGTAAGGATTCTTCCCTTTGGCGGATGCGACGTAGGACGCGAGTGCCGTCACGTTCGTGGCGATCCAGGGAGGCTTGTACATGCTCTGATTGTCCTGGAGCGACCGGGGCCAGGTCGTCGCGCCGGTACCACCGACCCCGACCACCTCATCCACCCCGGCGTCCTTGAACCGGAGGGCAATGGTCTGAGCTTCCTGGTCGACCGCCACGGTATCCGTCGCCGTCACGCCGTCCTCGGCGGACAGTACGACGTCGACGTGTAATTTCTCGAGGTCCGACTGGACGACTTTCGCTTCGGATGTGTCATCTGAACCGTAGAAGAGACCTACTTTTTTACCCTTGAACGCTCCCCGCTTGTCGAACGCGGCCAGCTGCACCGGGTCATAGGCGTCATCCGGCGTCGTGAGGCTGAAGTCAACTGCAGCGCTCGCGGGCAATGTGCCGGGTAACACCCCCCCTATGACGGGTGTGTCGTAGGTCTGCTGGAAGCAGTCGGGATAGACGGGGAAGAGGACGATGAAGACCTTGTCGTCTTGTGTGAGCTCCGAACACGATGAATTGATCGATGAAGCTGAGGCCGGGTTCATCTCAACGAAGTAGGGGACGACCTTTCGGCCGTCAACCCCTCCATGGGCGTTCATGTTGGCTGTCAGTGCGCTGACGGCGTCTTGATAGTTGCCATCGTTGAGCGTCACGCCGACTGCTTGCAGCGCGGCGAAATTGATCACCGATATGCCGATCTTGATGGTGGTCGAGGTCACACCCTGGTCGGCGGGGCTCGACGCTCCGGCCTGTGTCGAACCTGAAACGAGCATGGACCCCAGCACGACGACGATGCTCGCAATGGTCGCGAACATATTTCGAATGCGCCCGGCTTGGTGCCTCTGCGGGAGTGGATCCGTTCGGTCATTACTGCAAACTTGTCCGACTACCTCGAGCGCTCTGCATCCCATTGTTGCTACGTCCCCTTCGCGGCCGGGAGGCTCACGACCCTGGACCTCCCACTGCCCACCGCAGAAGTTGATATTGTATACGATGTCCACTGAATCGACGGCGCGACAGGGGAGTCGACCGGTGTTGGGCAGGGTCAGCTCGGAAGGACCTGTCAGCCTGCGCTCGCTCATTCAGCACGTCAGCGTTGATGCCGCAACAGCGCTCGTCGGTGGCGGTCTCGACACACCGCAGCTCACGTCGCCATCTCGATGACAACTTTCCCGAGTACTCGACGCTCGTGAAGGACCCGGAACGCGTCCGCTGCCTGGACGAGGGGGAAGCGATTGCTGATGGTGGGAGTTACTCGGCCCTCCTCGTACCATTCGAAAAGTTGTCTCAGGTCCTCAAGGTTCGCCCCGGGGTCGAGAACGGCTGACATCCCGTAGGCGACACCGACGATCGAGATCCCCTTCATGATCGTCTGATTTACCTTGACGGTCGGGATTTCTCCGGCGGCGAAGCCGATCGTCAGATAGCGGCCGCTCCACGCGAGTGATCGCAATTGCTCTCGTGCATCAGCCCCTCCGACCGGATCGAAAACGACGTCGACCCCTCGGCCGGCCGTCGCCTCGCGGACTGCCGCAGAGAGCGACTCGACCTCTTGGTAGTCCACCACTGCATCGGCGCCGAGTTCCCTCACGAGCGCGAGCTTCTCGCGTCCACCCGCAACGGCCACGACAGATGCGCCGGCAGCTTTTGCCACCTGGATTGCCGCGGACCCACAGCCGCCGCTGGCTCCGAGGACCAACACGGACTCCCCTGAGCGAAGGGCCCCCCGGCGAATAAGCCCGTAGTACGCCGTGCCATAGGTGAGGTTGAACGATGCTGCGTGGTCGAACGGCATGTCATCGGGGATGTGGTGAATCTGATGCCCTGGCGGGGTGAGGACCACCCTTTCTGCAAAGGCGCCATGGCCTGTCACTGCCAGCACCCGGTCACCGACCGCGAGGTCCGTGATCTCCCCTCCGACGCGGGTGACGACGCCAGCACACTCGCTTCCAGGGACAAAAGGCGGATCGGGGCGGAACTGATAGAGGCCTCGGATGATGAGGACGTCGGGAAAATTCACCGACGCCGCGTGGACGCGCACCGCCACATCCGACGGTCCGATTTCAGACTCAGGCCATTCCTGGATCTCGAGCCCGTTTTCCCCTGTCAGGGCTGTGCAGACGACGGCCGTGGTCATCGTTGTGCTCCGTCTGCCCCCACGACCTTCATTCCGTCGCTCTCTCATGCAGGATGCTCAAAGCACTCTCGGCAATGGACGGGACGAGCTCCCCCATGGCGGCCAGACGCTCGTCGGCGGTCTCTCCGTTGGCGTATCGGTTGTACATCTGTTGCACGACGACGCCTGTACGCCAACGCGCGAAGGCCCGGTACCAGGAAAGGCCGCTCATGTCCGCACAACCGCGCACCGCGTAGCGCTCGACGGCCTCATCGTCGCTCAGTACCCAGGCGCTCTGGCCCTGCGAGGACATCAGCAGGTTGGCCAGGTCGAAGAGCGGGTCCCCGATGGTCGCCATGTCCCAGTCGAAGATGGCCGTCACGTGGTCGGGGTCGTCCGGTTCGAACTGGCAGTTATCGAGCTTGAGGTCGTTGTGGACTACGGACACCCGGTTGGGCGCGGGAATCTGCTCGGCCAACGCCGCGCCCGCCACCTCCATCAGCGGTGTCGCATCGCTCGGCGCGGCCCGCTGCCACCGATTGAGCCAGCCGGACACCTGACGTTCCGCGAAGCCCTCGGGTCGGCCCACCTCACCGAGCTCCGCCGCGCCGACGTCGACCTGATGCAGATCCGCCATGGCGTCCACGAGTGCGCCGCAGATGCGGCGGGCGGCCTCTGGATGCCGGCTGAGTGCGTCGGGCACGGCATCGCTCACGACGACACCGTGCCGATACTCCTCGACCAGGAAACGTGCTCCGATGACCGACTCGTCCTCGCCGTAGTGCAGGGCCCGCGGGGCCCGAGGGAAAGACCGCCAGAGCCTGGAGAGCACCCGGTACTCGCGCTGCATGTCGTGCGACCCGGGAGCGAGGTCGCCTCGAGGCGGGCGTCGCAGGACCAGACGAAGGTCACCGAAGTCCAAGAGGTACGTCAGATTCGCACGGCCGCTGGTGAACTGGTGCACCCCCATCGCGGCGTCGGGGAGGTCGAGATGGGCACGTAGATGCTCTTCCAGGCTGACCCAATCAAGCTCGTCCCCTTTGCGTACAGGGCCGGTGGCGTCGATCTCCGTCACTGCGGCTGCACACTGGGCCCGTGCTCAGCCAGGACAGCAGCGAATCGCGCCATTGCCTCGTCTCGCTTGGCGGGGAGGTGGGAGGTTGGAAAGAGACCTTCCGTCGGCTGCGCACGGCGAAGGAGTTCACGTGCCAGCGTGACCTCGTGCACCTCAGTGGGACCATCGGCCAGGCCGAGGTGATAGGCGTTGACGATCATCGAAATGAAGGGCATCTCCTCGCTGACGCCGAGCGAGCCGTGCACCTGCAATGCACGCGACGCGGCTCGGTGCAGGACTCCAGGCATGGCAGCCTTCACAGCCGAGATGTCGCCGCGGACCCGCTTGTAATCGTGATATCGGTCGATCTTCCAGGCCGTTTGCAGGACGAGGAGACGGAACTGCTCGAGGTCGAGCCACGAATCGGCCACCATCTCTTGAACGAGCTGTTTTTTGGAAAGGAGTTCTCGCTGGGTGTGTCGGGACACGGCGCGTTCGAGCATCATCTCCAAGGCGGCTCGAGCCATCCCGACGGTGCGCATGGCGTGATGAATCCGTCCGCCCCCAAGCCTGACTTGGGCAACGACGAAGGCCTCACCGCGTCCGCCGAGAAGGTTCTCTTTCGGCACACGGACATCGGCGTAGCGGATGTACGCATGAGTGCCGGGGTGGTGCCCGAGCCCCAGCCCCACGTCGCGGACGATCTCGACGCCAGGAGTGTTGGTGGGCACGATGATCATGGATTGCCGCTGATACGGCGCGTTCTCGGGTTCGGTGACCGCCATGACGATCAGGAACGCTGCGTACCGGGCGTTCGAAGAGAACCATTTCTCGCCGTTGATCACCCATTCGTCCCCGTCGAGCACGGCCGAGGTGGTGAACAAGGTGGGATCTGACCCAGCCTGGGGTTCGGTCATCGAGAAACAGGAGAAGACTTCCCCGTCGAGAAGAGGCCGAAGCCAGCGCGCCTTATGTTCCTCGCTCCCGTAGTGGGCGAGGATTTCCGCGTTGCCCGTGTCAGGCGCCTGACACCCGAAGATGATCGGAGCCAGGGGCACACCGCCCAGAATCTCGTTGAGCAGGGCCAACTTCACTTGCCCGTGCCCCTTGCCACCCAACTCTGGACCGAGGTGGGTCGCCCACAGTCCTCGTTCGCGCACCTTGTCCTGTAACGGGCGGACCAGCGCGTTGCGGACGGGGTCCTTCAGGTCGAGCGGATTGTCGACGACGTACTGCAGCGGCTCAATTTCATACCGGACGAACGCGGCCGCCCAGTCGAGGTCCTCCTGATACGCATCATCGGTCTCGAACTCCCACATGGCATTGCCCTCTGCTTTGTCTAGTCAAAGTGACTGTAGGCGCTACACTCCAATGGTGTCCATCAGCACGGCATACAGCCAGCTGGCCGATCAGCTCGTCGGCGAGATCATGGGCGGGCGCTATCCCCTGGGGAGTCGCCTGCCCACTGAAGCAGAGCTGTGCCGAGACACGGGTCTTGCGCGTGGCACGGTTCGCCAAGCGTTGTTACGAATCCAAGACGCCGGCATGATCAGCCGCAGGCCCGGCGACGGCAGCCGTGTCGTCGCGTTGGCACCTATCGACGACTACCAACCCGTCGCCGGCTCGCCCGACGACATCGTCACCTTGGTCCAGCGAACGAGGATCCTGCACCCCCAGGTCAGAGAGGTCGTCGCCGACACCGCACTGGCGGCCCGGCTCGGCGTGGCCCGTGGTTCGAAGTGGCACCTCACGGAGGGTCCACGGGTGCGGCGTGATCGTCGCCAGCGTCAGCGTCCACTGTGCTGGAGCGAGCACTTCCTGCCGGCCGGGAGTCGGGGTCTCGACATCGTCATGAGCGGTGACTTCACCGCCTCACAGGCGGGAGCGTACGAGACCGAGCAGGTCGTGAGCGCCGAGGCCCTGGACGTGCGCCTCGCCACGATGCTGGAGTCTGAGTGCCCGACGGCGCTGATTGTGACGCGCCGCCAACGAGCCGACGACGGACGTCTCGTCGCGATCGGCATCCATACCCACCCGGCGGACCGCTATCAGTTGCGAACGATGATCCAGCGCCGTCCTTCGTGATCGCCGCCCGTCACCGCCGGTTGGCCGAATGAGATTCCCCGTCGCCAGGGACGTCACGTGAGCAGAGTCGCCATCGTCACGGGAGGCGCGAGCGGGATCGGCCTGGCCACCGTGCGCCGCCTCGAGTTAGTCGACGTCGCCGTCACGTCCTTCGACCTGCAAGGGACGCATTCAGTGGACGTAGCCGACGAACGAGGTGTGGCTGAGGTGCGCCGGCGGCACGGACCCATCGACCGCGCGCAGGTCGCGTCGTCAACGTGGCCTCGACGCTCAATCCCGCCGCGGCACTCCAGACCGTCATGGATCACTTCGAGAAGGTACTGGCACAAGGTTGGGGACAGCTCTGACGCTGTCTCACCCAGTTGCGATAAATCCTTCGCTCATGTTTTGCACGAGATGCACGCGAGTAGACCGGAAGAGAGAGCCCTTGTATGAGAGGTTGGTCCGTGCCTCGGCGAACGAGATGAGAAATGGAGAAGCCGGAAATGGGGGGTCGATCATGATGCAGCGGTTCGCCGGTCGATGCGCGATCGTGACGGGGGCAAGCCGTGGCATCGGCAGGGCGGTGGCGATCCAGTTGGCGTCCGAAGGGGCCGACGTTGCGATCGTAGCTCGAAGCGTGGAACCGGGGAACAAGATCTCTGGGAGCCTGAACGAGACGGCAGAGTTGATACGCGGGCTCGGTTCGAAATGCATGGTCATCGCCACGGACCTGAGCGACAGCGATGACCGTGCTCGCGTCGTCCCAGAGGCTATTGACGGTCTCGGACATGTGGACATCCTCGTGAACAATGCCGCAGCAGCCATCTACCAACCGCCCGCGACCTACAGTCTCAAGCACCGCCGCCTGTCCATGGAGGTCAACTACCAAGCCCCGGCCGACCTGATACAGGCACTCGTTCCGCACCTGACCAAAGCTGGAGGGGGATGGATAGTGAACCTGACCAGCAGCGCTGCGAATCCTGTAGTCGGCCCTCCCTTCGAGGTAAAGGTTGAGATCGGTCTCTACGGAGCGACCAAGGCCGCGCTGAACCGGCTGACCAACGCCATGGGTGTCTCCCTGTACGGGAGCGGCATCCGTGTCAACGCAGTCATGCCCAGAGCCGCCGTCTTGACCGAGGGAGCTGACGTGTTGGTGGGCGGGCTTCTGCGAACTGACCAGGTGGAACCGATGGAGACCATGGTGGAATCAGTCATGGTCTTGTGTGCTTGTGAGCCCGACTGCACCGGTCGGGTGTACGTCAGTCTCGACTTGTTGGCCGAACGTTCCTGACCGCACGTGGAAGGAGAAGTGATCCGAATTGTTGATTGACTTGACTGGCCGTACTGCACTCGTGACCGGCGCCGGTCGAAGTGTGGGAAGGGGGATCGCCGAAGTTCTGGCGTCGGCGGGAGCATTCGTCTATGTGAATGACCTTCATGAGGACAGGGCGGCCGAAGTGGTTGCCGCTATCAAGTCCAATGGCAACAGTGCTTCGGCTGCGATCTTCGACGTCACTGACGCTTCCGCCGTCGATGCCGGTTTTGATGCCATCTCTGTAGACGGAAGAGGCGTTGACATCCTCGTCAACAATGCAGGCATCGCCGAAGAATCCTCGACGAAATTATTCAAGGACTCGGGTCCCGAAGACTGGCTTCCAACCATCAATCTGAATGTGTTCGGGAGCATGAATATGGTTCGGAGAAGCCTGCCAGGAATGATCGAGCAGGGCTGGGGACGGATCATCCAGATTTCGTCAGGGGCAGGTTCGGTCGGACTACCCATCGGGGTGAGTAGCTACGGGGCTTCCAAAGCGGCGGCGGAGTCAATGATCCGACACGTGGCGGTCGAGAACGGCAAATATGGGATCACGGCGAACGCCCTTGCTTTGGGCCTGATGGCCAATGTTGCCGAGTTCGCGAGTGAACGACTCGATCGGATGCTTGCCACTGTGCCTGTCCGCAGGTTGGGAAAACCAGAAGAAGTCGGTCTTGCGGCCGCCTGGCTGTCGTCGGAGGGCGGCGGCTTCATAACTGGTCAGGTCATCCACTTGAACGGTGGATCCACCTTCGGTCGATAAAGTCGCTGCCGAACAGGGATTTTCCGGCACTCGAGTGCGCCCCTCGGGATTCGAACCCGAAACCTGCGGATTAAGAGTTCGAGGCGGGGGAGTCCTCGGAATGAGTCTGAGTCTGTGACCTGCGGATACGTCTAGAACTCGTCCGATACGTCTAGTTATTTCCACCCAGTACCACCCAAATAGTGGGGTGGATAGTGGGGCAGCCGAACCGGTTCCATCCGCCGACAGGCTGGCGGGCTACGGGCTGGCAATGCGGCCTCGGTTCGTCATCCGTGGCGCCTCGGCCTCAGAGCGGTTCGATCTCGGTCGGGGCGTTCACAAGCGACCAGACCGGACCGAGAGTTAGGCGGCAACCGGCTTCGTGCCGCGCGGTTCTCACAATGACCTTGCGGCCGAGGGCAGTCTCATGGAAGCACGAGGTACAGCCACCTTTGCGGATGCCGATGCGGATTTTTCGTGTGGCTTCAGGGCCGCTCCCACGAAGTGGCCGAAATCGCCCTCGATCACTCCTAGCGCGATGTCTGCAAGTTTTACACTGCGGTTTCGGCGTAATTGCGAAGGCGTTCGAACACTTCGTCTTGAACAGTTGAGTAACGCGCAACAGCGCCGGGGAGAAGCTCCTCGGCGCTGGTGTCGTAGTAGGTGGGTCGCTTAGAGAGCCACGATCCCCTCGCCGCCCACCGCGCCCGGCACGGTGACCCAGCGTCGTCGATTGGAGTCCCACCTGGCGGCGTGCCTCGACTGTTCGAGCTGATCCGGGTCACCGTTCACCTCAGCGGGAACATCGAACCAGATGACCTTCCGGCCAACGCAGTTGACGAGCTCACCGAGTTGTACCACCGCTGGCGAGCGGGGGAGTAGGAGGCGTGTCTGACGCCCGCCAAGAGGTGGCGCTCGACAGTCCGCCCTCTAGCGGGCAGTGTTTGACACGCCCCGCTCTGGTTCTCTGCCGCCTGGGACAAGGCCCGAGCTTCGTTCTCCTCTCTCGAGGCCGACGACCGACATCTGCGCATCGACCGGGTCGACAATCCTAGGCGGATCACCCTTCTCTAACGCGGTTGCCTCCACCAGCTTGGGCTCGGAAACGCCCACGCCGGATGGCGTGTCGCGCCCTCGTCGCGGACCTCGACATCGAGGTGGCCGGATTCGACGGCTCACCACTGCGGCGGCTTGTCTCGGAGCCGACCGGGGACTTACAGAGCATCCCGTGATCGGGCGGCCCGAGCCAATCGACCGTGTGTAGTCCCGAGCCCTCATCGCGACGGTCGCGCTCGAGCTGCATCCTCTGCTGTGCGGGTCAGCGGTGCTGGTCGAGCGCGAGGGCTTGGGCAAGTGCGCCGAGGACATCGAGCGCCGAAACCCGGTACTTGACGGCAGTTTCCGAGGCCCAACGACCGATCTCACCATCCTCCAGCAGAGAGGAGAGCCGAACCCGGGCGAACGGGAAGGCCGGATCGAAAGAAAATTGAACATTCTCGTTTGTCATGGTCCGCTCCGCGCGCTCAGCTTGACGCGCTCGATGCATGGTCGCGCAAGTAGCGGATCAGTCCGACGACGTCCTCGGGGACCAGCCTGCCAATGGCTCCGTTGGAGTACACGCTGACCACGACTTTGCCGTCGGGGTCGAGCACGAACCCGGTTGACTGCAGGTACGTAGGGTCGTCGTTGACGAATGCACCTGTGGCCTCAGCGAGGGCCCGGGCGTCGGCACCGTAACCAATGGGGAAGGTCAAGCCGTGCTTGGTGATCAGTTCCTTCGTGGTCGCCTCGTCGTCAACCGAGAGCGCGACGACTCGGGCGCCCACCTGGCTGAGACTCTCCGATGCCCGCTGAAATGCACGGAGCTGCGCGTTGCAGTAGGGGCACCACGACCCCCGGTAGAAGAGGACGACGCCGAAGCCGCCGGCGAGGGCGCCGGGAAGCTCAACGGTGTCACCTCCGGCCTCGGTCACGGTGAGGTCCGGGAAAAGGTCGCCGGGGTTGAGCAATGCCATAGGAATCTCCAATCTGACGTGGTGGTTGGTCGACGATCCGAGGGCGCCGGCTGGTCTACTTCACCGCGACGATGTCGACGGTGCGTATGTCGGGGTCCTTCGCCAGCAGGTCGGGAGCGACCTGGCCCAAGGCGGTCGGGATCTCGCCAGCCAAGTGGGCCTGGCGGGCTTCCTCGGTCTCGAAAGTGTCGAAGATGCCGTACGACGTGTCGCTGAGCTTGAACGCGTACCACGTCACGGTGCCGTCTTCAGCGGCGGCGAGGGCCTGGCCCGCTTCGAGGAATGTTCCGAGGTCTTCACCCCGACCCGGCTTGGACTCGAGCACGGCGAGCAGTCCGAGTTGCACTGTCATGTTGGTCTCTCCTTCGGTCGGCGGTCGTGTGACCCGGCATTGCAGACCACGGGTCTCCCCGTTGTGTCAGGCATCGTCGACGGACCAGATCTGCCCGTTGTCGCAGCCGTTCAGACGGGTGATGAGGGATCGGGCGGAGTGTTCGGGCGTGATGAGGGAGCCACTTTCGTAAGAGGTCTGGAAGCGACCGTGCAAGGCAGCCCCGATTTCGTCGGCAGGCTGGCTACGGATCCACGCCTGCATGGCGGTGTCCACGCCACCCGGGCGGTAGCCATTGACGGTCACCCCGGTGCCAGCAACCTCGGCGGCCAGGTTCTTCGTGTGGGCCTCCAACCCGGCCTTGGAGGTCGCATAGGCGTTCCCTCCGATCATCCCCTCGGGATGATCGGCGATGCCGCTGGAGACGTTGACGATCCGGCCCCAACCCCGCTCGAGCATGCCTGCCAGGCACAGCGAGGTGAGGGTGAACGCCCCGACCAGGTTGACGCTCATCGCCGCCGTCCAGTCGGCGGGATCGACCGAGGTGGTCGGCCCAAGCGGCCACACCACAGCGGCGTTGTTTACCACGATGTCGACCGGACCCAGCTCGGAAGCGAGCTTGGCGGCCACCTCTCCGAGTTGTCGGCGATCGCCGAGATCGGCAGGACAGACAAGTGCCCTGCCGCCGAGGCCGGTCACGGCCTCCTCGACTTCCTCGAGCTCATCAACCGAGCGTGCCAGCAGGCCGACCTTCGCTCCCGCTGCAGCGAGGCCGATCGAGGTGGCCCGGCCGATCCCCCGGCCCGCCCCGGTCACCAAGGCCACTTTTCCCTCGAACGACAACGTCGACGTGGACGATCCCGGCATGGTGGGCTGGCTCACCGGCCGAGGGCGTCCAGGGCGGCCAGAATCTCGGTCGGCTCGGAGCGGGTGGTGTAGTCAGAGTGGACGTCGATCCATCGGACGACACGGTCGGCGTCGATCAGGATCGTGGCTGGCATAGGGAGACCGGTGGTGCCATCCGCGTTGACAGCGGTGAGATCGAGCCCGAGTTGCAGCTGGGCCGCGCGGGCCTCGGCTGAAGGTGCGATCACAATGCCAAGACTGCCGGCAATTCGGTTGCCCGGATCGGAGAGCACTGTGAAGGCCAAGTCGTTCTTCTCCTTCATGCTGAGCGACCCGTCCGGCGCCTGCGGGCTGACGGCAACCAGCGTCACGCCCCGTCGAGTCAGCTCTGGGAGCAGCTCAGCCTGGTAGGTGTTGAGGGCGATGTTGCAATACGGGCACCAAGCTCCCCGGTAAGAGACGACGACCGCCGTCTGGCCCCCCAGCGCCTCGTAGAGCGTCGTCGCCTCGCCATGCGGGTCGAGCAGTTCCGCGTCGGGCAACTTCGCACCCGCTGGCAGCACACCCTCGGGTGCCCCGCGCGTAGCGAGCTCGGCCTGCTCGCGGGCAAACGCACCCATGACCTCGTTGGGGGGCAGGCCGGCCATGGCCTCGGCCAGAGCCGTGACCTGCTGGGCGATCGTGGTGGTGGGCATAGCAACTCCTCGGTACATGTGGTCGATCTCGGGTCCGTGCTGCTCGGCGCAAGACTCGACAGCAAGTGAGTGTCACCACCGACCCAGGTCTTACCTCCGGTTCGAATTTTCCGCCGCGCTCGACCGGCGAGGGGAGCGGTTCGACCTCGAGAAGCGGCAGTCGCCGGGTGCCGAACGGCGCTGGCCCCGGATCGGAACTCCTCAGTCCTCCGGGTCGGATATGGCGGCCAGCAATCCCTCGAAATCCTCGATGCAGGGATTGCAATTCGAAAGATGGACTGCGACTTCGGGGTACCGGTCCGCTGCATCGCCGTGCGCCATTTCACGTTCGACGTAGCGGTCGAGCAGCTCGAACGTCTCGGCGCAGCCCGCGTCCTGCGGATCGGTCTTCAAGAACCGTTCTAGTGACGGCCATCTCGTCATGCTCGCCTCGATGCGTCGTCTGCCAGGTATCCATTAGTGACGAGCGAGGCCCGTAACTTACGTCGGGCGTCGAACAGGGTCTTGTAGATCGCGTTCCGATTTGCGCCTAGCTCGACCACGAGTGCGTCCAGTGGCACGCCGTTCAGCACGATGGCGACGAAGATTCGACGTTGGCGTTCAGTGAGTTCGTGTTCCACGGCCGCACGGAGCGCGGCCACCAAATCACCCCATTCGGACGCTTCGACCGGATCGAGCCCGAAGCGGTCCGGAAGCCGGTCCCAGTCCTCCGCGTCCATCGACGTTGTCGGATGGCGCCAGAAATGACGACCGATCCTCGTCGACACCTCGAAGATGACGAACTTGCAGGCCCACGTGGTGAATCGGCTCTCGCCACGGAATTCACCTACCTTGGCGACCACATTTACCACGGCGTCCGCGGCCGCCTGGTGAGCGAGGTCGTCGAGCTCGGGACCAGCAATGCCGAGCTGAGGACTTCGCCGGCGAGCCTCGTGCCGCGCCACTCGCAGGAGCAGCTCGTACAGTCGAACCGTCGTGGCGTCATGTACCGGACTGCCGCCGTCCAGGCCCTCCAGCCAACTGACGGTGTCGGCGTCGAGTCTTCGGCCTCCGAGCGAGGAGTCGAGAGCTGCGTGGCCAGCAAATGCCATCGAAGCGATCCTATGAGGGCGGCGGAGACCGCCAGCCGGCCTCGGAGCTGTTGCTAAGGATCGAGGATCCTTCGGTCCTCACCGGTCCCATTCCTTGGGGGCAGTGAATCTATGCACAGTGACGCCTTCGGATCAGGAGGCTGATTCGATTCATCCAGAGTCTCGAGCGCGCTCGTCCCTTTATTCCTCGGCTGGGGCCGCAGTCCAGGGCCGAGGCGTGTACGAGTTCAAGGAGTTCCGAACGGCCTTGTCCTCAGTCAGCCCGAACGGCCCCCGCAATCTCGTTCAGCTGGTTGAAATTCAGATCCCCAGGTGGGCAACTGACGAAGTCTGCGCGACGGTAATGCCTCTCGACCGCCAGACTTATCGGTGAGATGACTCGGCCATCGGTACGTGTACGACCGACCCGTTCCCGGTCATCTTCGACTGATACATGGCAGCATCAGCTCTGGCGACGAGGGCGTCGGGCGACTCGTCCTGGGACGTGGTCCAGGTGAAGCCCACACTGGCCTTGAGCGTGATTTCGCCGTCCGCTGTTGGTACCGGGCCGGAGAGCGACGTGCCAATGCGCTCGGCCACGGCGATCCCCTCCTCTGCACTCGAGATACCCGGGCAGACCACCAAGAACTCGTCACCTCCGAGGCGACCGACCACGTCGTTGGTCCGCAGTGCCGAGCGGATCTTGTCGCTTGCCGCCATCAAGGCCTTGTCGCCGGCCGCATGACCGTAGACGTCGTTTATGCTCTTGAACCCATCGAGGTCCACGAAGATCGCCGCCACTCCAGCACTCGAGTTCACCTCGGATCTGAGGGCCTGGTCGAGCAGCTCGAACGTGGCCCCGCGGTTGAGGCAGCCCGTCAGCGAGTCGGTAGAGGCGCGTAGCTCGAGTTCGCGTCGGAGCTCGACACGGTCGGTGACGTCACTGAGCGACCCGATCGCTCCTGTGACCGAGTCGGCGCCGTCGGTGAGGGGGCGGAGACTCACCTGACACACCCGGGTGGAGGAGAACTCGGGATGAGGAACCCTGACACCGAAGCGCAGCTCGAGGTTGTCGACGTCCACACCGCTGAGGACCGCGTCGATCGCGCCGCGAAGCCGAACCTGGTCTTCTTCGAGGATCACCGCGAACTGGCTGGCGAGATCCCCCGAAGGCGGTGCGCCCAAGATTTGGTGGAGGCGGCCGTTGGTGGAGAGGACGCGCTGGTCGGCATCGACCTGGAAGATCCCGTCGGGGAGAACGTCGGACAATCGCGTGAGGAGTTCTTCGCGTGCTCGGAGCTCCTCTTGGACGCTCACGAAGTCGGCGCGGGCAGGCTGCATGAGCGTGTAGACACCGGGGTTATCGGGGTCGTCCAGCTGGTTTGTGTTGATCGCCTCGACCCAGCGCCACCCACCCTCAAGCGTACGATAGCGCCCCCGCCATGTCCTGGTCGACCCGGGAGCGTTGACCATGGCGATCCAGGCGCCGACGGCACTGGCCTGGTCGTTCGGGTGGATCAGGGTGGTTGAGGGTGTCCCGATCAACTGATCGGCGCGCCAGCCCAACAAGGCAGTGATGGACTGGTCGACATCTGTGATCAGAGCGGACTCATTGCGAGTCATGCGACAGGGCGGGTCCGTGGAAGCCTCTGAGAGGCGGGAGCCATCACCCATTGGCGAGGTATCGGTACGACTGCTTCTCACCTTTAAGGTTCGGGTTCCTGAGAAGTGCTCGGTGGCGTGGATTCAGCGCAACTTTGGTTCTTTGTACGGTCGAATCGGAGAATCAGTCCCGAGCATCCGAACGTGGACGCTGGCGAACTCGGTCAACCCGAATGCGGTTCACTCACATCGCCCGCGGATGTCTTCAGCACCCGCTTCGACGACGCCCAATCCCAAGAGCCTCGAAAGGTCTGTCGGCGAAAGTCACCCACGAACGTCCGCGGTACGGCTCTGCTCGAATTGGGATTCTGAACTGGGCTTACGTCGTGCGCCCCTCGTGGCGCCCCTCGGTATGTGAGCGTGCGCCCCTCGGGATTCGAACCCGAAACCTGCGGATTAAGAGACCGAAGCAGGGGAGTCCGCTGTGTCCTGACTGGTCCACTGAGCTGGCCTTCTGTCTTTGGCCCGTCCATCGAATTCGGTGTATCGCGCCCCCGTATTACTGAGATAGTGGGGCGGATAGTGGGGGAGGGCATAGTGGGGAGGCGGCAGCTGGTCCGGGGTTCCCTCCGTCGTCATTCGGGTATACTCGAATATCAAATGGCGCGGACACGAACCACCGAAGTCGATTTCTTGGCCGAGGCCGTAGACGCTGCGGCGGCGGCGTTCGCGGCTGTCGGGATCAGGGCTCTGGTTCGCCCAGCGCACCGGGACGGGGCAGGGGAGTCCTCACAGGCCGCCGCCGTGCTCGACGTCTCGGTCGACGACTGGGTCTTCCCGATGTCGCTCCACGTCGTGTCGTACGGCACCGGGCAGACCGCCACCCGGCTCGTCGGACGTGCGGCGCCGCTGGGGGACGAACTCCCGCTGCTGGTGGCGGACCGGATCACCGCCGAGGCCCGCACCATCCTCACCGACGCTGGCTGGTCGTGGCTCGATCGCCGTGGCCAGCTCCACCTGCGCGCGCCCGGCGTGCGCGTCGACCTGGCCGTGCCGACGGCTGAGCGTGCGACGGCCTCGAGCGCCGGCCCGGCCATCACGGGGCGATCCGGCATCGCCATCGCCTACTGGCTGAGTGCGCACCCGGGGGAGAGCCTGTCGCCCAACCGTCACTCTGGGCTCTTGCGTCTGGCCCCGTCGACCATTTCCACCACGGTGCGGCGGCTCGCCGACTCGGGTCTGGTCGACGAGAACGGCGCTGGCATCGCCCCCGAACTGTTCTGGGAGCTGGCCGCGGTCTGGCGCGTGGACCGGACCTGGCTGGTGCGTCGACCCGAACCGAAGCAGCACGTACCGACCGACCCTCTTGCGCCGTCGTGGCGGGTGACCGGTACCGCCGCCGCCGCGGCCTACGGCGCACCGCTCGCTGCCGCCGGGGAAGGTCCACTCGAGCTCTACGTCACCGGACCGGTCGAGTTGTCCATCGCCACGCGCCGCTACGGTGCCGCGGCGTCGGGCGCCGGGGCGGCCGTTCTGGCGGTCCCGCCCACTTCCTTGGTCAACGAGCGCAACGAGAACGACCTGATCCCCATGATCAAGCGGTGGCCGGCGGCGCCCCTCCTGGCCGTCGCGCTCGACCTGGCGCAGGACAAAGGGCGTGGCCGCGAGATCCTCCAGGAATGGAGTGCCGGCCGTGGCGTCTGGCTCTGACGTCGTGCTGCAAGGCCCGGCCATGGTTGGGCTCATACGCGCCGTCGCGGCGCTTGGCCAGAGTGGCCTGGAGGGTTTTGTGATCGTCGGTGGCGTCGCCGTGGCGGCCCGCCTCGGGCAAGCGCACCGTGGGACGACAGACGTCGACGCGGTGGTCGACGAGGACGCGCATCCCGATGCGATCGAGGCGCTGCTCGCCCTGCCCGGTGCCCAGCCCGATCCGACCGGCGCTCATCGCGTCCGCGTAGCTGGAACCAAGGTCGAGCTCATCGGTGTCGGGCCGGTCGACGACCGGTCATTCGACGGCATGACCGACATGCAGACGCTCTTCGTCGCTGCCCATACCTGGGCGCTCGCAACGGCAAGCCCGTTGACCCTCGAGGCGGGAGCCGACCCGACCGTTCGAGCCACCGGCCCGTTCGCCACTCCGGCCGCCCTCTTTGCCATGAAGCTCCATGCCATTCAGGACCGGCGGACGACCAGTCGGCCGGAGAAGCGCAACAGCGACGCACTCGATCTGTACCGCCTCATGCTCCAACTCGACGCGCAGGGCTCGCTCCGGGCCGCCCTCTCGGCGGGACCGGCGCCGCTCCGCCGTACGGTTCGCGCCGCCGTCCAGAAGGTCTTGATCGACGACGCCGTCCGGACCCGTGGCTGGCTGTCGGCATCGGACGACCAATCAGGACCGGTGACGGCGGACGAGCTCCGTTATCTGGCCCAACCAGTGGTCGACGCGCTGGGCTGAGCGAGCCGACCCCGAAACCCCCGACTCGTCGCTGCCGTGGCCCTCGAGGAGGAGCACGGGACTCGACGCACCGAGGGCTGACCGGAAGGGAGGTAAGCGACTTCATGGGCACCCATGGGCAACCTCTATCTGAGCGTCTCGGCCATCGGGCGACTGTCCATCACGGCCCGTCACCGCTACCGACCCCCGTCTGGGGACTCCACCCTGATAGATGAAGTCAATGTGATGCTGCCCCTCCACCTGGCGGTCTGCGCCGTCGCCAGCGAGGGCGTACGAGCGCTTGCTCGGCCTGCCGACTTGGGGCCGTCGCCGGTATCGTGGGGGATAGAGGTCGCAGAACAAATCGCCTTTCCCAATCCTCTGGCCGGATCAAACACCTTGGAATTCCCCGGCCGCGGCCCAGATTTGGTTCCACGCGGAGATGGGCGCCCCGAGCCGTCGGAGTTGCCTTCAGGGGATGGGATCAGTCCCGTCTGCGCTGCCCGCCCAGGGCAGCTCGCAGCGTCGGTCCTTGGCGACCTCCTTGCCCACTGAGGCCACGAGCATGACCCGGTGATCGTGGCTGAGGTTGTGGCCGCCTTCCGGCTGATGCGCTCGGGTCTATCCGTTCGGCAAGTATTTGGGCCATCCTGGCGGACGCTCCTCACCCGGTCGCCACGAGCACGTCCGGGGAGTTTCGACCATCGCAGAAGAATCCGCCCTGGAGGGCAGCACACACTTGCACTGGCAGTGCGGAGCCGCCCAGCAACCTCGCTCGGACCTCTCAGGGGCGACTCCGGAGGGTGAAGGGGAGGGGACAGGTCGCTTCCAGGCCGGCCTAGTGGCCGCCCAAAATCCATTGTGTCCCCTGACATAACTCCGAGCCGTCAAGGTCCGGCGCCCGACATGTCGAGCGCCTCGGCTTCGCCGACCTTGACTGCCCTAGCGCCTCAGGGCTCGGACTTTGACGCCTCTGCCTTGCGAAGCCCTGAGCTGGGGTGTGGACATTTGTGTGGACACTCTTGTGGACATCAATGGGTGCCGATCCCCAAAACGTGGCAGTCGGCGGCGCTGGCTCGAGGGTCGATCGGATCTACAAACCCCCACCAACAGAAGTCTGAATGCAGCAGGTCCTTTGTACGAGAACTTTGTTGGCGGCCTTCACAAGAGTGGCCGACTTTGCAGGCTCGAGCTCAATCTCACGAGGTGAGTGGAATCGTTGCTGTTTGAACTATTTGATGGGCGTGAACTGCAGATGAAGCTCGGTGAGTCCCCTGAACAACCAAGTCGGCAGGTACTCCCAATGTCGTGCCTGGCGGGCCCATGATGATTGTCCGACACGCGGAAATCGGCCATCCGGTCTAGAACCCGCTCAATTGTTATGCGGGATTCGGACCGAGCAAGAGACTGTCCGATGCATGAATGCGCACCACGACTGAACGCCAGCTGCTCGCATACGTTGGGGCGATCGAAACGCATTTCGCATGGACTCTCGAAGCGCCGTGGGTCACGGTTAGCTGCGCCGTTGACCAGCATGATTGATGTGCCGGCCGGGATGGTGATCCCTCCGAGGATCGTGGTCCGCCGAGCCATCCGAAAATGACCTTTGATAGGGCTCTCGAGCCTTAGCATCTCCTCGATGAAGTTCGGAATGAGCTCGCGGCGCTGTCGCAGCCGCTCTTGCACGTCTGGATTCTCTGCCAGGTACCGCATGGAGAATGTGATCAGCCGCACCGTTGTCTCTTGGCCCGCTGCGAATAGAAATGCTGCCTCGCGAGCGATCACCTCGGTATCGGGCACTATCCCACTGGAGAACGTGGCCTCCGCCAGCTGCGTAAGCACGTCGTCCTGAGGATTCTCCCGCCGCTCATTTACGTAGCGCGCGAAGGAGTCCTCGAAAAAGGTCAACGGATTGCCTGTGATGTTGCTGCCGTCCTCCTCGATGCGGTCGAACTGACCCTCGAACCAGGCCCGAAAACGAGGCATGTCTTCCTCGGGCACACCCAGGAGGTCAGCAATTACGAGTCCGGTAAATGGTGAGGCGTATTGGCCGCTGAACTCCACTTCTCCAACCTCGAAGAACGCGTCGATTTGCTCGTCAGCCAGATGCCACATGAAATCTTCGTTCTTCTTGACTTGCTTTGGCGTGAAGAGTCGCCACATCAGGCTGCGGTACTCATCATGTTGGGGAGGGTCCATCGTCACCATGAATTCGTGCATTGGAAATTCGGAACGATGTTCCTCGATAAGCGGGTTGGCATCGTCGCCCTCGACCAATACCGGGAGTCCTGGAAACGGACCAGTCGGGGCGTTGCACGAAGAGTACGTTGCGTGATCTCGAAGTACTTCGACCTCCTCCTCATGGCCCGTAACGACTGCCAGGTTGTACCGAGAATCGATCCAAACGGGACCCTTATGGGTTCGAATGAATTCCCGGTAAGGGTAGGGATCGTCGAAGAGCGAATCATCGGTGAAGAAGTCAGTTATCTCAAAGTCGGAAGCCATGTCCGAATCCCGTGCTCGCACTTTCCTGTTTAGATTTCCTGCCAAGTCACGGCAGCCACCGACAAGCCAAGCTAGCCCCAAGATTCAGACGGAACAAATATTAGGTAACCTTGCTTCTTCGCTCAGGGGCTGCGCACCTGGGTCAGGGCGGTAGGGGGCCAAAACGAGGTAGGTGCCGAACTTGGCGGCTGCCGAAGGACGCGAAGGGGGTTCAAGATGGAGTTGCTGCGATTCGACGGGCGAACGGCCATCGTGACGGGGGCCGGGCGTGGAGTTGGCCGAGCTCATGCTCGGCTGCTTGCGGCGCGTGGAGCTCAGGTCGTGGTGGCCGATCTGGGCGGCCAGCTCGACGGGACTAAGTCCTCCTCAGAGCCAGCGGCACAGGTTGTGAACGAAATCGAAACCGCGGGCGGGACCGCGGTTTCCTGTTCTGCATCGGTCGCCACTGAGGAAGGTGCCGATGCGATTGTCCGCGCTGCTTTGGACGCGTTCGGTCGGGTGGACATCATTGTCAACAACGCCGGGATATCCCAACCCGACTGGTTCGATGATCTCACGGTGGACCGGTTTCGGCGAATGATCGATGTGCACTATTTCGGGACAGTGAACGTCACAAGGGCAGCCTGGCCGCACCTCCGGCGCAACGGCTACGGAAGAATCGTGAACACTTGCTCTGAGGCCGCATTTGGCATGGTGCCGAAGAACACCAGTTATGGGGGCGCCAAGGGTGGTGTCTTCGGGTTCACGCGCAGCCTGGCGCTTGACGCCAGAAGGAACGGAATCCTGGTGAATGCCGTCGCGCCCCGAGCCAAGACGCGCCTGTCAGATCCGAAGGTCCTGTCGCACGTCTACGACATGCCATCGGAGACCTTCGAGGAGGTGATGGATGGCTTCGCTCCGGAATTCGTCGCGCCCGCGGCGGTTTTCTTAGCCCACGAATCGTGTCAATTGAACGGAGAGATACTGGTCGCTGGTGGCGGTCAGGTCCTGAGGATGGCGATCATGCAGACCCAGGGCTTTACGTCACCAACATTGACAATCGAGGACGTCGCCGCCAATCTCGATGCCGTCATGGACACGACGGGTGCCACGATCATGGAGGCCGAGGTCCGGATGGAGTGATCGATGCTTGAGTCAGCCGGTAAGCAATGGCAATGAGTCCTTTGACGGAGGATTGACCCAAATAGTTGTTCCTCTCTAGGCTCGCCACGCTCGGCATGCGTAACGCGTCGACAGCATGATGCTCGGTAGGTCCATTCCCATTCAGGGGGAGAACGTGAACAGCGCGACGAAGGTCCCGGTGGACGCTGAGGTCGACATCGGCAATCGATACGGGCTTTTGGCATCCGCCATTTCCGGTCGGCCCTTGGCGGTGGCGGGCGGAGATCCGGGCAGCCCGGCCTGGAGTGACGGACGTACAGTTTTCATCGACGCGGAGGGCGCCGCCTTGACTCAGCTGCAGTGCGTCGTGGTTCAAGCGTCCCTGATCTACGCGGGGAGCCTCGAGCCTCGAGTCCTACGCAAGTTGGGCCGAAAGTCGTCCGCAGCTCGGCGTTACCTGAGCCTCGAAGGTCATCGTGCTCTGACAGCGCTGTCGGACCTTCTCCCGACCACTGTTGTTTCCGTGGCCGACTCAGTGACGGCACAGCGAACAGTGTCTCCGCAGTCGTCACTGATCCTGGCCATCGGGTCGGAAGACATCCCGGACCCTCCTGCCTCCTTTGGTGTGATCCGGCCCCGCCACGTCGGGATCGTCGGTGACGAGCGGATTGACGGACTGGGAGCCGCTCGCGTTCCGCCACGAGAACGTCAGGCAGTTCTCCGCGAACTCGAGGACGACATTGGAGAAGGAGCGATCGTCGACATTCTCGCGAGTCCTGTCGGTGGGGGCGGTCCGATCGGACGGCTACTCAAGCGACTGATCGGCGACGCCAGGTCATCGGGGGCCGGTAGCCCAGGAGCAGACGCTCCGACCCGGTTGACGCGGAGCAGTAACCGTGTCTCTCGCTTGGGCTCGCCCACAATGAGGCGTCTAGTGGTATCGAACGA
>Ga0302325_10009411_pt1 | contig 21328 bp, 24 predicted proteins | sample Palsa_T0_2_FD_201948 | JGI IMG/M metagenome (GOLD analysis project Ga0302325, IMG submission 201948) | Peat permafrost microbial communities from Stordalen Mire near Abisko, Sweden - Palsa_T0_2 | ecosystem: Environmental > Terrestrial > Soil > Palsa > Peat permafrost | place: Sweden: Abisko...
TCTCAAGGCGGGTGCGCTGCGCGGAAAACTTTTCGAGCAGGGCCATTTGGCGTTCGGGATCCATTTGGTTCAAGTAGACGATGCTTTCGAAATTGGCGAGGCGCATTAGGAGCCATTGCTGCACGGCCAGTTGTTCGACCTGCAGTTTTTCGGTGCGGCCTTGGGGCTGCCAATCGTCATCGAGTTCGGCGCAGAGTTGGTTGAACTCTTCGGCGTTTTCGAAGGGGAGGATGGTATTGCGGGCGCGCAGTCCGTGTTTGAGGGCGTTGAAGCGGACTTTTTCCTTGCCCTCGGGGGTTTTGGGACCGGTGGAGTGCTGCGCGTTGCGCTGGTTGGCTTCCTGCTGTTTGGCTGAGATCATAGAGTCGGATTTCCTTTCGATCTGAGGGTAGAGCGAGGGCGGCGGCGATTTGCGCGGACAAGAATGGGCACGTTCGGCTAAGTTATTTGTGTGGTGCGGGTTGCGAGGTACAAAAATATTTTCGAGATATGTGACTGCTATTTGTGGATAGGCGGATTTGCGACGGTTATCGAGGGGATTGCAAAGCGTGGTGCGCGCGCCGCTGGACGATGAGACAGACTTATCCAGAGGGCTGCAAGGGCAGGGCGCGGGCGGTAGTCTTTCCAGCGAAACGAGACTTGCCCATGCTGCAAGGCGAGCGGGGGAGACCGGGGAAGTGGTCGATGGGGACGGGGATATGCTGGGTCGAGCGGCGTGACAAGGCTAGTCGAGATGGAACACTTCCGCGAGGGGCAGCATGCCTTCATCCGGGCGGCGGCCATCCAGGGCCTCGAAGAAGGGGCCCATCTCCCGCTGCCAGCGCGCGTTGATCTCGCGGGATGCCATGCCGCTGAGCGCGGCCTGGAAGTCGGGCGTTTCCAGATACCCGACCAAGAGGCCGTCGTCGCGCAGGAACAGTGAGTAGTTGCGCCAGCCGGTTTCGCGCAGGGCCGCCTGCATCTCAGGCCAGACGGTCTTGTGGCGCTCCTTATATTCGGCGAGCCTCTCGGGCCGCACTTTAAGCAGAAAGCATACGCGCTGCATCATTTCACCTCAGCCAGGGGGATCTTCAAGAGCGACGCCAGCTTGCCAATGCGCCCGAGGTGGTGGCCGATTCCCAGCGCGCAATGGTGCGTGGGGCCTTCCATCGACCAGCGGTTCACGAACTCGGCCGGCGCGAGCGGAAAACGCAATCGCGAATTGGTGTTTCCGATGCGCAGAATCGGACCCGGCAGGGATTCGCCTTCCGCGCCGATTAGTTTGAGGGCGCCATCGGCGGTTTGGGTCAGGCCCAGGATGGTCACCGGCCCGGTCTTCACATTAAACTCCACCGAGACGCCGGCGCCGCGTTTGCCGTGATACAAACCCAGTCCGCGCAGCACGGGGCGGGCGTCGCTAATGGCGATATGGCCGGGGCCATCGTGGCCCATGAGCACGAAGTTTTCACGAAAGTCCATGGCGTAAAATTCGGTGAACGAACCTCCCGCGCCGAGCCGGTCGAGCATTAACATGGCAAGGCAATTTTTCAGGTCGCCCTCGCCGCTGGCGGGAATGCCGCGCGCGGTGAGCAGCGTGTTGCCGAGGATGAGGGCGGCGCCCAGGCGTTCGAACTGGTTGCCATCGAGGCCGCGGTAATAATAGGTCAGGCCGTCGAGGGCGAAGTCCGCGGCCAGGCGGTCGAGGCCGACAGCGACTTGCGCGGCCCATTCGAGATCGGCGGGCGGCACGCCGGGGTCGATGGCGAAGACGTCGTGCGCGGCGGCGAGTTTGGCGCGGGTCTCGGCGGCGCCGGCGGGGGGCACGCGTTGGGCGAGGTCGTCCATCTCGAGCACTTCGATGTGCGCGCCCAGTTGCGCGTGCATCATGGTGAAGTCGGAATACATGTCGAGCATGCCCGGATAGGTGTGTCCGAGGAAGCCGATGCGGCATTGGCGGACGGCGCGGGCAGCGGTGGCGGCGCGGCACCAGTCTTCGATTTCGCGCCAGGCGGTGGGATCGGCATGAAGTTGGCCCGAGACCACGTGGAAATCGACGCGGGCGCGCGCGAAGACGTTGGCGATTTCGGGCACGCAGCAGACCGAACAGTTGGCCAGCCACTCGGCGGTGTCCGCGGTTTCGTAGTCGAGCGCGGCGGTGGGCTGCAGGTTCAGCACCAGCACGGGGGCAGCCGACTTCTGGACCACGGGCAACACTTGCGAGGATGTGGCGTAGGTGGCCACGTAGCAGAGGATGAGGTCCACGTCCTCGCGCTGGAAGAGTTGGGCGGCGGCGCGCGCGGCCTCGGGCGTGTCCACCAGGCCGGCGGAGACGATGTCACAGGCGAAACCGCGAACGCGGTCTTCGACGGTGCGCTGGTATCCTTCGAGGCGGGATTTCAGGGCGGGGAACTGGGGCCAGTAGGCGGCGAGGCCGATTCCGAAGACGCCGATGCTTGCGGTCATGGCTGGTCAGGGATATGGTAGCGCGGTGTGGCTGGGCGGCTATGTCCGGCTGCGAAAGTCTTTGACCATGGCGGCGCGGAGAATCTGGTTCAGGCGGCTATGGTAGCCCGTTCCTTGGGATTTGAGCCATGCCAAGATGTCCGCGTCGATGCGCACCGTCAACTGACGCTTGACGGGCCTGTAGAGCCCGCCGCGAACCGCATCGGCCCAGAATCCGGGCGGTGTGGCGGGGATGTCGCTGTAATCGATCTGCTCGTCGGGCATGGCAGCCAACGCGGCTAGTTCCGCTTTCTGCTTTTGGGTCAGTGGCGCGGGATTGGTTGGATCAAGCTTCATGGTGACGATATGCTCTCGCTTCTTGCGCATTGGCCCTCCTTGCCGAAATCAGGCGAATCACTTCACCATCTTCATCGCGCACGGTGTAGACGACGGTCAGCAACGGCGTTCCCACAATCCCAACTGTGATCCAGCGGTCTTCACCGTATTCATCGCGGTCGTCATACTGCTCGATTCTGTTGGGATCTTGGGACACCCGCGCTGCCACCTGGAAGCTCACGCGGTGCTTGCGCTGGTTCGTCAGGTTCTTGTGCTCGTCCCACGAGAATCGCAATCTGTCCACACCGTTCTGTAGCTACTTTATTGTAGCGCGCTGGGGCCGGAGAGGGCCGCGCGCTGCTCCTTTCAGGCCGTCCAGCTCGCGCTTGCCTGTTTGGCGGACGCTGCCCGCAGCCCTTCAGCCCGACCGCGGTCCGGTGTTGTGGTTGCGGTTCTTATTCCCACGCGCACCGCAGCCCAATAACGTCACTACGGTCGCCCGGCCCAACCCTGATACGAACCGACACGCGCGCGAACCCCGGAACAACGAACCAGGAGCCGCCCCGCAGCGCGCGATATTGCCCGGATACGGGACCCGCCGGATCGACGGCTGAACCCGGCGTGTAGCCTCCGTACCAGTCCGCCGTCCACTCCCAAACGTTCCCCAGCACGTCGTACAGCCCGAATGCATTCGGCTGCTTCTGCGCGACCTCGTGGGTACGGATTCCGCTGTTGCCCGCATACCACGCGATGCGATCGATATCGCCATACCGGCTTTGCACGCTTCCAGCCCGCGCCGCATACTCCCACTCGGCCTCCGTGGGCAGCCTGCCTCCGACTGCCTGGCAATATGCTTGCGCTTCATACCATCTCACCTGGTCCACGGGGAGATTGGCGCCCTTGAAATGGCTTGGATCGGTTCCCATGACTCGCTGCCAGGCCGCCTGCCTCACTTCCGTTTGCCCCAGCCAGAACCCTTTGGTGATGGTGACTTCGTGGGCCGGCTTTTCATCGTTGTGGCACTCCGAATCTCCCGCCGAGCAACCCATGGTGAACGTCCCCGGAGGAATCCACACGTACCGCAGCCCGTCTTTCGGATTCATAACCGCACGTAACGGCGGTACTGACGGCTTCCCCTGGGGCTGCTCCACCCCTGGCGTTGGTGCGGGGTTTTTCGCGATCTCAGTTTTTGGGGGCGGTTCGAGGCGGGCCGAACTCCCGGTCTGCGGCAGGGACGTGTCTGTTGGCGGGCGTGCGGCCACCGGCGGGAGGCTTTCGCTCTGGGGCGCTGGTGCGCTGGAGACCTGGTGAGCAACCTCCTGAACCGGTTTCTCCGCGCTGTAGCGCGCGATGAAGAGCGCGGCCGCCGCCAACGCGACAGCCAGACCGGCCGCGCCGTACGTGAGGACCCTCCGCCGGAACTTTTGCCCGTCCCCGACGCGCGTTGTGCCGCCATAGTCCTTGCCGGGCAGAGGCGGGTGGCGCGCGGCTTGCTCCTGGTTCTTACGCTCCGCTTCTTCTCGCGCGAGCCGTTCGCGTTCGGCCCGAACGGCGGCCAGTCTGGTGGTTTCTGCCTTCTCCCGCTCCCGCTCGGCCCGCCGGGAAAGCACAGCGTTGATCGCCCGCTCCATCTCCTCGGCCGACCGGTGGCGGTTCTCCCGCTCCTTCTCCAGCGCCTTCATCACCAGCTTCGAAACGTCGGGAGAGATATTGAGATCCGGCCGCAACTGGTCCGGCGGCAGCGGCAGAGTGTGTAACCGCTGCACCAATACAGCGACCGGAGTATCCCCAGCGAACGGCAACCGCCCGGTCAGCATCTCGTAAAGCACCAGCCCGAGCGAGTACAGATCCGTGCGGCCATCCAAATCGCTGCCGCGCATGCCAAGCGCTTGCTCAGGCGAAGCGTAGCCGGGAGTGCCCACGAAAAGTCCGGTCGTGCCGGTCATCATGCCCGTGAAGCCCAGCCCGGCTTCCTCACGCACTTTTGCGATCCCGAAGTCGATGACCTTCACGGTCTCGCTGCCGTCCGCGCCTTTGGCCAGCAGCAGGTTCTGCGGCTTGATGTCCCGGTGAACGATCCCCTTCTGGTGCGCGGCCGACAACGCCGAACACGTCTGCGCGGCGATTTGCAGTGCGAGGTCGGCAGCCAGCGGTCCCTCCCGGTCAACCCTCTGCCGCACGCTCTCGCCATCGACATACTCCATCACTACAAACGGCTGGTCGTCTTCCGTGTAGTCGGCGTCCTCCACGCGCACGATATGCGGATGCTGAAGCTGGCGCATCACCAGGGCCTCGGCCATCAGCCCCTTAAGTCCCTGCTGCGCCGCCGCGCCCGAAGCGACCAGCACCTTCAGCGCTTTCTCCTCGTTCCAGATCAGATGGCGCGCCCGGTACACCACGCCCATGCCGCCCCGGCCGATCTCGCTCAGGATCTCGTACTTTTTGCGGATGATGGCGCCCGGCTCCAAGGTGGCGCCGGAGCGCAACGCGGCGCCGTCACGCGGGCAGAACCCGACGTCGTTGCCGTAACTGGCGGAGCAAACGGGACAAGTCTTCACTTCGCTAGAGCTTAGCGCGTTGAGTAAGGTGGGGCAAGACTCTACCCATGCACCTTATTTTATGCCTCGTTTCGCTCACCATATTCGATGCTGGTATCGCGTATGGTAAACTGAGACATCATGGGCACAGCGCGCAAGATCACCGTGGAGGTGCCGCGGGAGCTTTTGGAAAAGGCCCAACGCGCCAGCGGCAGCGGCATTACACAGACTGTTCGCACCGGCCTGCAACTGGTTGCGGCATCGCAAGCCTATGCGCGGCTGCGCCAACTCCGGGGCAAGGTTCGCTTTGCGCGGACGTCGACTGAGTTGAAGGCCGACCGGTGATCGCGGCCGATACCAGCACCTGGATCGCCTTCCTGCAGGGAGATGGCGGTGAGGACGTGGAACTGCTCGATAGGGCACTCCAGGACAAGCAGGTGCTCATGGCGCCCGTGGTGCTGACCGAAGTATTGAGCGATCCGAAGCTGCCTGCGGAAGTGTCACAAACTCTCTCGGACCTGCCCCTGATTGAGGTCCAGCCCGGCTATTGGCAAAGGGCGGGCGAGTTGCGGGCAAAGGTGCTGGCAAAGCGGCGCAAGGCGCGCCTCGGGGATGCGCTGATCGCCCAGAGTTGCGTCGATCGTGGGATTCCGCTTCTGACGCGAGACCGGGATTTCCGGGCGTTCGCCGACGCGGCCGGCCTGGACCTTGCTATCGGGTCCACCTCAGACTGAGGGGGTAGTCACTGGCGCTCTCTCAGGAGGCGCCGTACGTTTCTCTTGCCGTGCAGAACCGCAATAACCTGAAGGGGCGCGGTTTCGGGCCGGTAAACGACGGTGTAGTTGGGATAACGGGTCAGCGTCCAAAAGCGAAGCGAGCGGGTGGTAAGGCCGGGGCGGGTATGGCCGCGAAAAGGCGCATCGGCGACAAACGCGCAAGCGTCATAGATGGCCTGCTCGACGCGGTTCGCGGCGTCCTCGTTGTCGTCCGCGATGTACGACCAAATGTCAAATATATCGGCTCTGGCAAGCGGCGTGAGCGCATAACCGCTCATTGTTTGGGCGAACGCCCTTCGCGCCAGTTGTTTTTCATCGCCTGAATTTCGCGGCGGGCCCGATCGCCGTCCATAAGCTCTCCGCGCTCGGCCTGCAGATAGCCTTCCTCGATGTGGGACGATAGCGCGTGGCGTTCCGCTTCGGTCCAGCTTTCCTCCGCGTCCTGAGCCTCAAGAGCGCGGCGCAACACGTCTTCAACGCTCTCGTAGCCTCCACTGGAAAGGCGTTTGTTGATTAGCGTCTCAAGGTCGGGGGGGACGTCCAATTGCATGGCTGATTCACCATCCTAGCCTTCATCGTAGCGTTTTCGGCGTGCCGCGTCACGCGGGTCACGCGGGCGCGAACACTGCCCAAGCGATTGGCCCTCTGGTTCCCGGCCCGGTACAAGCGCAATCGCGTCCTACGCGCACGCCGGGATGGAAGACAGAAAGATTCCCCCAAAAAGCTCTCGCAGGCGGTTGGTGTATACTCGATGACACCTGGGAATATGAAATGTAAATTCCATTCGCTATTCCTGGAGTCCTAAAAACCGGGAGAATACCTTACGTGTCGCTCGCAGACCGTGCTCTTTTTAATCAGCGCCTACTCAACGAGGGAATGAACAACTGTCCAGCCGACGAGATCGTGAACATGCGTGGCAGGGGGCTCTGGATGTTCACCCACGATCGCCGGCTTCTGCTCGAGAAGCTATGCGACAACTTCTGGGATTACGGCCGCCTGAACGGCTGGGTCTGGTCCGGGAACGCGCACCACGGCGGCAATAACGGAAATCCGGGAAACAATTCCGTCGGCGTACCGCTGTGCAAGGGCGCCTGTACCGGCACCAATTGCGGCGGCTTCAACGGAGCCGTCCGGCAGGTCGCGCAGCGCATCCTGGGCTTCGGCGCAAACGAGTTCACCAATATCGGCGCCACCTGTACCGACGCCTTCATCACCAAGCCCAATGTGGAAGTGTTCGACGCGAGCTGGACCGGCAATGTCCGCACCATGGACAACGATTTCGACGCCGTGAAAGCGTTCCATTTCGTCAACCATTCGTGGAATCAATATAACGGCGTACATTTCGACGCTTCCACGCATACGCTCGATTTCCAGACGAAGCTGCAACTGTATTGGTGTTTCCTGGAGGGAATCCCGGTAATAGGAGCCTATCTGGTTAAAGCCATCCTGGACCTGACGGTTACGATTCCGGGCACTCCGCCGTATTATTGCTTAAGCATTCCGGTGCTGAAGCAGAACCTGATGCATCTTCCCGTGGCGTCGGCCGCTGAAATCAGCCAGACGTTCATGCACACACTGCCGAGCACGGCTGGTGCGGCACAATGGACGACCTACCTGCTGGTCAGCAGAGCCGCTATTCCCCAAAATTTTCGGACTCATTATATGCACATCTAAAAAGCGAGACGGAGGAGAAATGTTTATCCGCTACCGCATCGAACCCGTGGGAAAGAAGCATGGCTGGAAGCAGGGCGGCCCCGACTGCTGGTATTACGCCGCGAAATCGCTGCTGCGTTTCTATGGGTGCGCCAACTCGAAAAGCGATAAGATCTGGGCCCACCTGCAGGTCGCCAAAGTGATCCGTCTTTTCATCAACCACATGAGAGCCGTTTACGGCAAAGACCTGCACCACCCGATGCTGACTAACGCCAATGCGCGCGAGTGGATCGATTCGGAGATCGTCAAAATCGAGAACACGCGAAAAGACATCGTTTCCACCGCGCAAAGCGAGATGGGCGTCCACAAAAAGATAGAGATTCTCCTCGCGGATGACAATCTCTGGACTCCGGACAAGATTGCGGAACTGTCCCTGATCAGCCGTCAACTGGACCCGATCGTGGGCGGCATGGATCTGACAACCATCTCCGCGAAGCGCTACACGTTTCTGAAGATCGGCCAGACGATGTTGAAATTCATGCCTTCGGACAAGCTCTGGACGATCAGCGAGATCTTCACGTCGGCATTTCCTCCGACTCTGTTTGAGGCGGTTGCACTCACCGAAAAAACCCCTGCAAAATTGTATGAGTTGTTGGTGAAGCACGGCCCTCTGTGGACCATGGGCGCGCTGAGCGCTAAGAACAAGGCGCCGTACTCCATCGTGACCCACGGGGAGACGCCGGAAGACGACGTGGAGGACCGCCGCGTGCTGGTCGAGTCGTACGTTACGGATTCGTCGCATGCCGTCACCGTGTATGGAGTCCACACCGATAGCGGGATGGTGGAGTACGCGGACCCGAACGACTTCACCACGCCACGGCGCGTGGCGGCCTCCGTGTTCTTCAGCCATCTCCGTACTTTTGAGTTCAATTCCGAGGGAACCTACTTCCTGAAAGTGACTGCGGCGAATTCCGCGGAGGTATTGGCGCATAAGACGATAACTAGCTGGTAACCCGGGCAGCCCGCGCCGGCTGTGGGGCGGCCAATCATGGCCGCAGCCGGCTTTTAGCCGGCCAAGCCGGGCTACGCCCGGCGCGACGACAGGAGTGTCGTCGCGGCAGGCAAGAGTGCCTGCGCCACGTCTGCGATCTGCAAATCGATCCCAAAAGGGCCCAGCTCCAGAGCCGGCTTTTAGCCGGCCAAGCCGCCTGAAAGGCGGCTGCGGGCAGAATTGCCCGCCCCACGGTGCGCGCCCCACGGTGCGATTTGACTTCTGGCTTCCAGCCCGGTACTCTAATTACTTGTAGCTAACGAAGTGGAGACGTGTGTCAATGAGTACCGAGTTCCCTTCCAAGAACGCGATCGTTCGCCAGTGGCATGTGCTGGATGCCGAAGACGCAGTCCTCGGCAAGGTAGCCAGCAAGGCCGCCATGCTCTTGATGGGCAAGCATAAAGCGACGTTCACCCCGTTTCTGGATACAGGCGATCACGTGGTGGTCGTGAACGCCGCCAAAGTGCGGCTTACGGGCCGGAAAGACGAGAACAAAATCTACCGGCACTTTACAGGATATCCAGGCGGGCTGGTGGAAACCAGTGCGCGGCGCGTGCGCGCCACGCGGCCCGCCCGCATGGTGGAAGAGGCCATTCAGGGCATGCTTCCCAAGACCAAGCTGGGCAAACAGATGTACCGCAAGCTGAAGGTCTACGCGGGCGACAAGCATCCGCACGCGGCGCAGAAACCGTCCCTCCTGGCTTTGAAATAGCGAAAGGTTTATTAGTGGCAGCGAGCATCGTTCAATATCTTGGTACCGGCCGCCGCAAGGAATCGGTGGCCCGTGTGTTTCTTCGGCACGGCAAGGGGGATTTCACCATCAACGGAAGGTCCTTCGAGTCCTACTTCCCCACGGAAGCCGCCCGCGCCTCCGTACGCCAGCCGCTGTTGGCGACCGAGACGGCCGACAAATTCGACATCCTGATGCTGATCGCGGGCGGTGGTATTTCCGGCCAGGCCGGCGCCGCCCGTCATGGAATCGCCCGCGCGTTGTGCGAGTTCAACGTGGAGTTGCGGCCCCGGCTGAAGAAGCTCGGGTTTTTGACCCGCGATCCGCGCCAGCACGAGCGCAAAAAGTACGGCCAAAAGGGCGCGCGCAAGCGGTTCCAGTTCTCCAAACGCTAATGTCCATTGGTTGCAGTTGGTAGTTGCCGGGGAGCCGCGCGCAAAATCTCGCTTTGGACCGCGCGCGTTGCCAAGGCACGGAAAATCTAGGAGGTAGTCTACGCCCGCAATATCGATGAAGGAATTGCTCGAAGCCGGTGTTCACTTCGGGCACCAGACCAAGCGCTGGAATCCGAAGATGAAGGAATACATCTTCGGCGAACGCAACGGAATCTACATTATCGACCTGCAAAAGACCTTGAAAATGTTCAAGGACGCCGCCCGCTTCGTGGGCGAAATGGCTGCGCAAGGCAAGAACGTGCTCTTCGTGGGGACCAAGCGGCAAGCTCAGGAAGCCATCGCCGAAGAGGCCAAACGCTGCCAGATGTTTTATGTAAATCAGCGCTGGTTGGGCGGCTTGCTCACCAACATGCTGACCGTGCAGAAATCCATCAAGCGGCTCAAAGAGCTGGAGACGATGTCCAGCCAGGAGGGTGGCTACGGCGGCAGGCCGAAGAAGGAAATCATCCGCCTGGAGCGCGAACGGAAACATCTGGATTCGAACCTCGCCGGCATAAAGGATATGCCAGGTTTGCCCGATCTGCTGTTTGTGATCGACTCCAACAAAGAGGCTATCGCGGTGAAGGAAGCGCGGCGGCTGGGCATACCGGTGGTGGCGATCGTGGACACCAACTGCGATCCCGACGAGGTGGATTACGTGATACCGGGCAACGACGATGCGCTGCGCGCCATTCGCCTGTTCGCCAGCAAGATCGCGGACTCGGTAGTGGAAGGCCGCGCGCTGGCCAGCGAGCAGGAATTCACGGCCGAGAAGATCGTGACCGACGAAACGCCGGTCGAAGAGGTGCCCGAATATACCGAGTACGTGGACCCCAAGTACGCCGAAAAGATCATGCAGGAGTCTCTGATGGAAGAAGAGCCGCCGCCGGTCTCGCCGCGTAAAGGCCCCGCCTCGGAAACCGCCGAACCGGTTGCGGAAGCGGTTGTCACCGAAAGCGGACACTAAAATCGGTTTTAGGTTATGGGTTATGGGGCATAGGTAAAACCCCACCCATCACCCACAACCCATCACCCATCACCATTTTGGAGAATTATGGCGGAAATCACCGCTCAACTCGTAAAGCAACTCCGCGAACGCACGGGCGCGGGCATGATGGACTGCAAGAGCGCCCTGACGGAATCCGGCGGGGATATTGGCGGCGCGGAAGTGATTCTGCGGAAGCGCGGCATCGCTTCGGCGCACAAGAAATCGGCGCGCATCACCAAACAGGGACTGATCGGCAGCTACATCCACTCGGGCGGCCAACTGGGCGTGCTGGTGGAAGTGAACTGCGAATCCGATTTCGTGGCGCGGACCGCCGATTTCCAGGAACTGGTGCACGATATTGCCATGCACATCGCGGCCGCCGATCCGAAGTACATCCGGCAGGAGGATGTGCCTAGCGAGGCGCTCGACCGGGAGCGCGACATCCAGCGCGGCCGGGCGGCGTTCGAGGGCAAGCCCGCTAACGTGATCGACCGGATCGTGGAAGGGCGCATGGCGAAATTCTATGAAGAGTTTTGCCTGCTGGAGCAGCCGTTCGTCAGGGAAGCTACGCTCACCGTCGGCCAGTTGATCAAAACCAAGATTGCGAAACTGGGCGAGAACATCAGCGTCTCGCGGTTCACGCGGTACAAGGTGGGCGACGTGGCCGCAGTCGAATCCGGCGCCGAAGAGCCGCCCGATGCCAGCCTCGCGGTATAAGCGCATCCTGCTGAAGCTGAGCGGCGAGGTGCTCGCCGGCGGCGCCGCTTTCGGCATTAACGCCGAGCGCGTCAAGGAACTGGCCGCGGAAGTGGCGTCGGTGGCGGCCAGCGGCGTCCAAATCGGCCTGGTGGTGGGCGGTGGAAACATCTTCCGCGGAGTGGCCGCGGCGGCCCAAAAAATGGACCGCGTGACCGCCGATCACATGGGCATGCTGGCCACGGTCATCAATTCCCTGGCGCTGCAGGATGCCTTGGAACAGATTGGCGTGCATACCCGGGTGATGAGCGCCATTGAGATGCACGAGGTGGCTGAACCGTATATACGCCGGCGAGCGCTGCGCCATCTGGAGAAGGGCCGCGTCTGCATTTTCGCGGCGGGCACCTCGAATCCTTATTTCTCCACAGACACCGCCGCGACCCTGCGCGCATTGGAGATTCGCGCGGAGGTGATCGCCAAGGCCACCCGCGTGGATGGCGTCTACGATAAGGACCCCTTGAAGTTCCCGGACGCGGTGATGTATCGTGAAGTTTCGTACCTGGAAGTCCTGTCCAAGGCGCTAGGCGTGATGGACGCCACTTCCATCGCCATGTGCCGCGACAACAAACTTCCGATTATTGTTTTCAATTTGACGACGACCGGCAATATAATGCGTATGACGATGGGCGAGCCTATCGGCACGCTCATTCATTAGGCCACTATGAAAACCGAACATACCGCCGCCCCCGCCGGGCCGGCCTTCAACTCCATCAAAGACGTCGAGAACAATGTCAGGCAGCGCATGGAGAAAGCGCTCAGCGACCTGGGGCATGAAATGGCCACGATCCGCACAGGGCGGGCTACCCTGAGCCTGCTCGATCACATTCGCGTGGATTACTACGGCACGCCTTCGCCCCTCAACCAGGTGGCCACGCTGCACATCCCGGAGGCCAGCATGATCACCATCACGCCCTGGGACACTTCGCAGATCGGGCCGATCGAGAAGGCCATTCGCGTCTCCGACCTGGGTTTGAATCCGGCGAACGACGGCAAGATGATCCGGCTGCCCATCCCGCCGCTGACCGAAGAGCGCCGCAAGGAATTCGTGAAACGCCTGCACGGCGTGGCGGAGCACCATCGCGTGTCGGTGCGCAACATCCGGCGCGATGGCAACGAGGCCGTCAAGGCTCTGCTTAAGGATAAGAAGATTACGGAAGACGAAGACAAGCGGGCCCACGACGAGATCCAGAAGACGACTAACGTCTACATGGATAAGATCGATCAGGCGGCCAAGGCTAAGGAAAAAGAAATCCTCGAGATTAAGTAGCCGGTAGGGCCAGAGGCGAGCGAGCGCGAGCTTCGCTCGCGGGAAAGAGGCCGGCTGAAAAGCCGGCTGCGGGCAGAATTGCCCGCCCCACGGTGAAAATGTCAAAACTCCAGACGCGGGGCTAAATCCCGCCCTCCCCGGCCGTCTTCTTCCGCACACTGGCAGCCCTTTTGCACCGGCGATTGTGAGCCATGCTCCAACTCACGACGCGCCTTGTGTCCGAGGTCGAGGGCCGCATTCGCGCCACGAAGCTAATTTCGCTGTTCCTCGACTTTGACGGCACACTGGCGCCCATCACCGGCGATCCCGGCGCCTCGCGATTGGACGCGGATACCGCCGCCACGCTGAAGAGTCTCACTGGCCGGAACTTCCTGGCGATGACCATCATCAGCGGCCGGGCCATTGAGGACCTGTACGCGCGCATCCGCCTGGAGGGCGTGATCTACGCCGGAAACCACGGGCTCGAGATTTTCGGGCGCGAGCTTCGCTTTGTCGAGCCACTCGCGTCGGCCCGCCGGGAGGCGCTGGATCGGCTTTGCGAGGAGTTGACACTGGAACTTCGTCCCGTGGCCGGGGCGCTGGTGGAGTTCAAGGGACTGACAGCCAGCGTGCATTACCGCCTGGCCGCGGACGCGGACCGAGCGGCGATTCAAGAGGCGGTATACGGAGCCACCGCCCGCCTGGGCGACCTCTTTCATGTCAGTCCGGGCAGAAAGATTTTCGACATCGTGCCGCGTACTAACTGGCACAAAGGCGCGGCGGTGCAGTGGATCAACGCGCGTCTCGGTGTACAAGACCTTCTGACCATCTACCTGGGGGACGATACCACCGACGAAGATGCGTTCTGCGTGTTGCCGGATGCCGTAACCATTAAAGTCGGCGATGCGCCAGTGACATGCGCGCGATATCAACTGCCCGGTCCCGCGGAGGTCCACGAGTTTCTTAAGTGGCTGGCCGAGCGAGTGACGAACTAACCCGGTTGCGGTAAAAACTACCGGGTCCAAATTCTGCATATCGTCCCGCGAGTGTCCAGCATTCAACAACTTATAGTTTTGGCAAGCAGGATGCCTTAGGTTGTCTTCGAGAGAAGCTGTTTAGGCTGCGGCCTGGATGGCATCCAAACCATGTAAGGAAAGGAACAGTTTTGTATGAAGTCGTATCCACTTATTCCTTCGCGAAGGGTGCTGGCTATGCTCTGCGGCATGGCATTTACGGTGGGCCTGGCCACGGTCCCCACGCGAGCGGACCAATGGGACAAGAAGACAATTCTCACGGTGAGAAACCAACCGGTCCAGATCAGAGATACGGTGCTGGAACCTGGCGAATACGTGTTGCGGCTCTTGGATTCGCCCTCGGAACGGCATGTCGTCCAGATCTTCAACCGCGACCAGACTCACATTATCAATACCATTCTGGCCGTGCCCGCACTGCGGATGGAGCCCGGCCCGACCCAATTCACGTTTTGGGAGACGCCTCCGGGAAGCGCCCGGGCGATGCGCGAGTGGTTCTACCCAGGCGACACTATCGGGCAGGAATTTCCATACCCGCAGCATCTGCAGCAAATAGCGATGCTGGTACCGCCTGCGCCAGCGCCGCCCGCGGCCGCTCCCGAGCCGGAGCCCAGCGCCGCAGCCGAGCCCGCTCCGCAGGAGACTCCGGCACAACCGGAAGCCGCGGCTCCCGAACCGGCGCCCGAGCAGCAGCCGACTGAAGTGGCGCAGAATGCCACTCCAGCTCCTGCCGAGCCTGAACCTGAGCCCACGCCCGCGCAGCCGGCGGAGTTGCCTAAGACCAGCAGCCCCTATCCCCTCGTCGGGCTTGCGGGTGGAGTTATGCTAGGTCTTTACCTGTTGCTCCGGCTAAGGCTACGGATCTCGGCCTAAAGCCGGCTTACAGGCTGAAGTGAGTGACTCCATGAAGCGGCGCGCGGCAAGTCGAAATCTGAGGATTGCCGGCGCCGTTTCCATTTTCGTCTTCCCGCTAGCCGCGGCCGCATTCGGCGACGAGCCGGATTACGTGATTCGCAGCGACGTCCGCCTGGTACTGCTGGATGTGAGTGTGAAGGATCGGGACGGCGGATTGGTGGTCGGGCTATCCAAAGACGATTTCCGGGTGGATGAGAACGGCGCGCGCCAGAATATCACGGTGTTCGCCAACAACGATGTGCCGGTGACGGTGGGGATTCTGGTGGATGAGAGCCGCAGTATGGCGCCCAAACGCGCCGAAGTACTCACGGCGGCCACCACTTTTATTGAGAAGAGCAACCCGAAGGATGAAATATTCGTACTGAATTTCAACGACACGGTAAAACGAGGATTGCCGCGCCATATGTTGTTCTCGGACAACATCAAGCAACTGCGCGCGGCGCTCTCGCGGGGAATCCCGGAGGGCCGCACCGCTCTTAACGATGCGGTGGTAGAGGGCCTGCAGCAACTGTCACAGGGAAGGCGCGACAAGAAGACCCTGATCGTCATCAGCGACGGCGGCGACAATGCCAGCGTGCATAGCCGCCGCGAAATGCTGGATATGGTGGAGCGCAGCCTGGCGACTATTTATACCATCGGATTGTTCAACGACGGCGACAAGGACCAGGATCCGGGAATCCTGCGGAAGCTGGCCAGGATGAGCGGGGGCCAAGCCTATTTTCCAGACAGCGCGGAGGAGATGACCGGGGTGTGTCAAGGCATCGCCAAGGAAATTCGGACGCGCTATACGGTAGGCTATCCACCACCGCCGGACAAAGGCCGGCTCGAGCGGCGAATTCGCGTGCGCGTATCGGCGCCGGGGCGCGCCGGGTTGATCGCGCGGACTCGCCCCAGCTATCGCTATGAGGATACGGCGGACCAGAAGAGTAAGTAAGACGCGGCGCTGGCTGGAGATCTGCCTGCTGCTGGCGGGGCTGGCTGGCGTGGGTGTGTGGGGTTGGTCGCACATCCGCATGGCCGTGTTCCAGAAGCAGGCGAACCGCGCACTGGAGCGCAAGATTGGCAACCCACCGCCGGCTGCGGAGCGCGTTGCACCGCCGGCTATGGAGAACGGCGCGCTGCTCGGACGCCTGGTGATTCCGCGCCTGAAACTTGAAGCCGTGGTGCGCGAGGGAGCCGGCGCGGACACGCTGGATGTGGCGCTGGGCCACATTCCCGGCACGGCCTTGCCGGGCCAGCCCGGTAATGTGGGCGTGGCGGGCCATCGGGATACGCTGTTTCGCGGGCTGCGGCACATCGCGAAAAACGACGTGATTCAGTTTCAGACGCCCGCTGGAAGCTACAACTACCAGGTGGAAGACACTAAGGTCGTGAAGCCCCAGGACGTGGGAGTGTTGGCCGCCAGCGGGCATCCCGAGATGACTCTGGTGACTTGTTATCCTTTCTACTATGTGGGCTCGGCGCCGGACCGCTTCATTGTGAAGGCAAGGCTGGAGACTCCGGCAGCGGCCCCGGCGGCGGCCCCGATGGCGGTGGAGGCACCGCCTGCTCCGGCGCCCAAACCGGCGGCCAGAGTGGCGGCCAAACCCGCGGTGCGGCGGGTGGCTTTCCATCTTGGCGCGCGGCAGAGCCGCGAAGTGGCCCCCGGCATACGATTGAGCCTATCGTGGACGGATGCCGCCCGGCAGCGCGCCAATGGCTCGATCCGGATGGCGCGGGAGCGGCATACGATCTGGCTGCGGAACTTAGCTGTGCGCCAGCCGCTGCTCTTCGACCGGCGCAAGTTAATGCTCACCAGCGTAACCAAAGACTCGGTGAGCGGGTATTTGCTGCTGTCCAGGTAACGTGACAGATAACATGAATAAGAATGCAATAATAACTACAATCATTTTTCTCTTAGGCTCAGCGGACGCATGGGCACAGGGTGTGCCTCTATATCGTGTAACTGTGATCGACCGCACGGTAAGCGCCGTCGATTACCAATACCGGAACGGCCCCACGACCATCGATTTTGCCGGCACGGTGCTGCTTCCCACGGCGAAGGGCGAGGCCATAGTGGAATCCAAGGAGGGCCGGGTCGAGATCGACGCGAGGTTCGGCCGTCTGGCGCCGCCCACGCGATTCGGGCGAGAGTACCTGACTTACGTGCTATGGGCCATAACGCCGGAAGGGCACGCGAAAAACCTCGGGGAAATTTTGCCTGGCAGCTCCGACAAAGCCCACTTGAGAGTCACGACCGATCTGCAAGCGTTCGGCATGATTGTGACGGCGGAGCCATACTCGGCGGTACGGGTGCCGAGCGATGTTGTGGTGCTGGAGAATGAGGTTCGCCCGGACACCATCGGCCGGAGGGAGCCGATCCAGGCTAAGTACGAATTACTGCCGCGCGGCCAATACACTTACAACGTCCCAAGCGACTTTGCGGCGGCCGACGGAAATGGGCCGCGGCTCACACGGGACGAATATCAAAAAACGGTAGAAGTGTACCAGGCGCAGAATGCGGTGCAGATCGCGGAGGCGGCCGGGGCCGCGCAATACGCTCCGGACACTTTGGGCAAAGCCGCGGAACTGTTGCGCGAGGCACAGGCAGCGCAAGCCGCTAAAGCGGGTGTGGCCACGGTGGTGACGAGGGCGCGCCACGCCGCGCAGACGGCCGAAGATGCGCGCATCCTGGCGGTACAGCGCAAGCAGCAGGACGAATTAGCTGCGGCACGGGCGCGGGCCGCGCGGGCGGAGGCTTTGCAGGCGCGGGCCGAGTCTGCCGCGCAAACGGCGCAAGCCCAGGCGGCCGCCAGCCGCGCGTCGCTCGAACAAGAGCGCGCCGACAGACGGCAGGCCGAGGCGATGGCCGCCGCAGCCCAGGCTCCGCCTCCGCCGCAACCGCAGCCGGCGATGGAGATGCGTCCGCCGGTTGAGCCGGATCGGCAGAGGACCGAACTGCGGATGCGCCTGTTCGGCCAACTCAATTCCGTGCTCCCCGCGCTGGATACGCCGCGCGGACTGGTAGTGACCATTCCAGCTTCCGATCTGCATGAAGCCGGCGTGAGCCCGGCGGTGTACGAGAAACTGGCCGGCATCGCCACGATTATCCGGGCGTACCCTGGCCTGATCGTCGAAGTGGAGGGGAACGGACCTTTGTCCGTGGAGCGGGCCTACGCGGTGCGGGATCTGCTGGAGCGCGATGGCGTGTCGAGCGGGGCTATCTCGGCTCGCGGGCTGGGAGATACGCGTCCGGTGGTATCCAATGCGACTGCGGGCGGCCGCGAGCAGAACCGGCGCGTGGAAATCGTTATCGCGGGCAGCGCGATCGGCCAATTGCCCCATTGGGCCAGGGCGTATAGCTTGATGCCGCAGAGATAGTGGCTCATCGCCGAGCGCCGCACACGCAAGATGTAGGGCGGCCAATCATGGCCGCAGCCGCCTTTTAGGCGGCCAGAGCCGGCTGAAAGCCGGCTGCGGGCAGAATTGCCAGCCCCACGGTGCAAAGACGGTTTATGAGCCGGTTGAGAAGCGGTAGACCGTGGTGGTGTGGTATTGCTCGCCGGGCTTTAGCTCCGCAGTTGGGAAATCCGGATGGTTGGGGGAATCCGGGTAGTGCTGGGTCTCCAGGCAGAGAGCGGAGCGCCGTCCATATATCTTGCCGCCTTTGCCGTGGATTGTGCCGTCCAGGAAATTGCCAGTGTAGAACTGGATGGCGGGTTGGTCGGTGAGCACTTCCATGACGCGTCCGGACTTGGCCTCTGTCACTTTCGCCGCCAGCGAAAGCCCGTCCCCGGTACGGTTGAGCACGAAGTTATGGTCATAGCCGCCGCCCAGCACGATCTGCTCGTCGTTCGATGCGATGCGGTCGCCGATGGCGTGCGGCTGGCGGAAGTCGAACGGCGTGCCTTCCACGCTGCGCAACTCACCGGTAGGAATGAGTCCCTTATCCACGGGGGTGTAGCGATCGGCATTGAGAGTCAGTTGATGCGACAGAATATCGCCCTGTCCTTCTCCGGCCAGATTGAAATAGGAATGGTTGGTCAGGTTGAGCACCGTGTCTTTATCGGTGGTGGCGCGGTAGTCTATCTTCAGCTCATTGTTATCGGTAAGCGTATAGACTACAGTTACCGATAGGTTGCCGGGGTACCCTTCCTCGCCGTCTTTACTCAGATAAGTCAGTTCCAGGGTTTGCCCGTCGACCGGTTTCGCTTTCCAGAGCACCTTGTCGAAGCCGCGATTTCCGCCGTGCAGGGAATTGTCGCCGTTGTTCTTGGCCAGCTTGTATACCACGCCATCCAAAGTGAACTGAGCGTGTGCGATGCGGTTGCCATAACGTCCGATGAGGGCGCCGAAGTACGGCGGCGGCAGCAGATAGCCTTGGAAATCGTCGAAGCCGAGCACGACGTCGCCCAACGCGCCCGTGCGGTCCGGCACCTTGAGCGAGACGATCACGCCGCCGTACGTCGAGATATCCGCCGCGACGCCTTTGGCATTCTTCAGCGTGTACAGTTCGACCGTTTCACCGGACGGTGTCTTGCCGAACTCGCGGGCGGCTTTATTGGAGGAGCAGTTCATGGTCACTATGGTAGCGAGAATTACCAATGGAAGCAGATTGCGTGCGGTCACACGAGCCTCACCTTCAACATGGTATAGGAATGCGGCGGGAAACTGTAAGTCAACCGGTTGCCATCGGCCGAAGCGGAGCGCGCCACGGCTTTTACCTTGGTGGAGTCGAAATCGTTTTCCGCCTTGATATCGGGGCCGTTGACTTCCCAGACTTCCACGGCGCCGGAGAATTTCTTGTCCTGCGCCTCGAAATCGGCCGCGATAGCTTGATCCGCATGGCGGTTCACCGCGTTGATTACGAGCGCGCCATTGTCGTACGCTGCCGACGTATCCAGATAAGTCACGTCGCCGAAACGCTTGCTGGCGTACTTCGGGCTTTCGACAAACAACTCCAGCGATTTGCCCTTGCTGTTATTCGCGAAGAGCTGCAGGGGATAGTAAATGGTCTGGAGGAACAGGCCCTTGTCACTCGCGAACATGGGAGCGATGACGTTCACAAGCTGCGCCATATTGGCGATTTTGACGATGTGGGAGTGGTTCACGAAGGAATTGAGAAAGGTAGCCACGACTAAGGCGTCTTCCAGGTTATAGCGTTCCTCCAGGATGCGGCGGCCATGTTCCTTGCCTTCGCCGCGCGCGCGATACCAAACGTTCCACTCGTCCCATGCGATGTAGATGCGGCGGTTGACCGGCTCGCCGGAAAGGGCGGCGTCGATGATACCTTCGGCGGTCTTGAGGCGGCTATCGAGTTCTACGGAACTGGCCATGAACTCGGCGAAGTCGTTACCCCGGTTTCCCACATACATGTGCAGCGAAAGGTAATCGACGTGATGCTTCAGATGGTCCAGAACGGTGCGGTTCCAACCGGTCCAGTCGGCGTTGGGGTTGAAGTTGGAGGATCCGGCGGCGATCAGCTTGATGCTCGGATCGGTCCACTTCATCAGCTTGGCGGCTTCCAGGGCGAACTTACCGTAGTCGTCCGCCGAGCGATGGCCCATCTGCCAGGGACCGTCCATTTCATTGCCCAGGCCCCAGTAAGTGACTTTCCAGGGTTGCGCGCGGCCGTTCTGCTTGCGCAGGCGGGTCATGGCCGTGTCTTCGGATGAGTTACAATACTCCACCCACTGTTGGGCTTGTTGCCAGCCGCCGGTTCCCAGGTTCTGGCAGAAGTACGGCTGGGCGCCGAGCTTTTCGACATACTCCATGAATTCGTGGGTGCCAAAACGGTTGTCTTCGACGGTGCCCCAGGCCATTTCCAGGCGGCGGGGGCGCTGATCGCGCGGGCCGATGCCGTCCATCCAGTTGTAATTCGACGAGAAGTTGCCGCCGGGCCAGCGCAGGATGGTGACGTTCAGCTTTTTTGCGGCATCCAGCACGTCGCGACGGAAGCCGCTGGAGTCGGAGAGGGGCGAGCCTTCGTCGAAGACGCCGCCTTCGATGCAGCGGCCCAGGTGTTCGATGAAGTTGCCGTAAATTTTGGGATCGATGTCGCCGATCACGCGTTCGGTGTCGATCTTGATGCGCGCCCGGAGGGGGGTGGGTTGAGCGCGGAGGACCCAGGGCGCGAAGGCCAGGGCTTTGGAGAAACTACGCCGGGAAAGCGACGGGGCAGTCTGCATGGGGTTTGCTCCAGACCCGCAGTATTTCACATGGCGCGGGGGGGCGCAAGGCGCGCTACTTGTGCGCGAGCTTCGTTCGCGGCAATGCCGCGTACTTTTCGCAGCGTGGGGCGGGCTACGCCCGCGGCGTATCTCTCAGCGTGCCGCGAGCTTCGCTTGCGGAGAGCCGGCTGACAGCCGGCTGCGGGCAGAATTGCCCGCCCTACGGTGAAGATCACTGGGTCAGGAGGTGTTTGTACAGGTTCCAGAAGCGGGGGAAGTCCAGGTCCAGCTTCACCTGAACTGGC
>Ga0302325_10009412_pt1 | contig 21325 bp, 17 predicted proteins | sample Palsa_T0_2_FD_201948 | JGI IMG/M metagenome (GOLD analysis project Ga0302325, IMG submission 201948) | Peat permafrost microbial communities from Stordalen Mire near Abisko, Sweden - Palsa_T0_2 | ecosystem: Environmental > Terrestrial > Soil > Palsa > Peat permafrost | place: Sweden: Abisko...
GAGGACGACGCCCGTGAGCTCGCCGCGGGACCCACGGATGGGCGCCGCGCTGTCGGCGATGGGCCGCGACGAGCCGTCTTTGGCGATGAGCGCGGTGTGGTTCGCGAGCCCGACGACCACGCCCTCGCGGAGCACCCGCGCGACCGGATTGACGGCGGGCTCTCCCGACGTCTCGTTGACGATGTTGAAGACCTCGGTGAACGGTCGTCCGCGCGCATCGACGATGTTCCAGCCCGTGAGCCCCTCGGCCACGGGGTTCATCCGCACGATGAGGCCCTGGGCGTCGGTCGCGATGACACCATCGCCGATGGAGTGGAGCGTCGTCGAGATGCTCTCGTCCTCTTCCTTCGTCTCGATGTACCGCTCCGCGATGACCGTCATCGCGCGGTCGAAGAGCTCACGGCTCGTGCGTAGCACCGCGGCGAGGCGGTCGGGTTCCTTGCCGTACGCCGCGATGAGCGCGGGTACGAGCACGTGGTCCACGATGCGCATCAGATCGTAGAAGCTCGCGAACGGAATGCGCAGCTGCGCGTACATGGCGCCCTGCGCCTGGAGGCTCGCCTCGTACCGCTTCCAGTCCCCTTCCACGCACGCAAGCCGCAGGTTCTCGCGCGACTCCGCGTTCTGCTGCGCCATCTGCTCGGCCGTCATCGCCTGCATCATCGGCCCAAACACGGGGTGAGCCCGCGCCACCACGAGCGCAGCCTCTTGCATCGCCTCCTGCTGCGCCTCGTACACGACCCAAAAGTCGCGCAACGCATCCCGCCTAGCCTCGAACAGCTCGGAGAACCCAGCCACGATGGCTCCCCAATGTACCGACCCCCGCTCCCCCACTCCACGCCTTTGCAAATCTTTGCATTGCGAGTGGCAGGTTTCCCCCTCGCCGAAGGCGAATAGTCGGGGCGCCCATTCCTTATTCGCCGCGAAGCGGCACACTAGTCGGGGCGAGAGGATTCGTGCAAAGCCGCCGCAGGCGGCTGCCCCTACGATCCTATCGCCACGATTTTCGCCGAAGGCGAATAGTCGGGGCGAGAGGATTCGTGCAAAGCCGCCGCAGGCGGCTGCCCCTACGATCCTATCGCCACGATTTTCGCCGAAGGCGAATAGTCGGGGCGAGAGGATTTGCGAGGACCCCATTTTCAGGCGGTGTTTCAAGCGTGAACTTTGGAAACCTCGGGGAAAGCGCAAACCGGTCGCGACACGTCGGGACGCACGGCGACCCGTCGTAAGAGTACGGTGGGCCACTGGTGGGCCACGGTGCGTGCACACTGCACGCATAGGGCTCAAGTCGCGGGTTCAATCGCGGGCTTGCAACTCGACTTTCCTGTCCAACGAATTCAAGGAGTTGCGGGAGCTTCAATGCATTCGGGTCGTCCATCGTGGCGGGGTGGTGACCAATTCAGTCCGCTCGTGCCGTGTGCGACAGCGGTCCTTCCAGACCGTCAGAGTGGAGTGACTCGATACATTGCGCCGTTGTCGATGAAGAGCACCCCCGACGTCCCGAGCGCAAGCACATCCCAATACGCCTGCTGTACCGCGGCAAGCTTTGTGACAGCGCCTCCGCCAATAGGGACCTTCTCAAGGTAGTTTGCCGACGCATCGATGAAGTAAACGTCCGTCGAGTTCACGGCAATCGTCATCAACCCTGGGGTCGTGGTGACGAGAGTGGTGACCGTACCTCCTCCTTTCGGAGCCTGTCGCACGTACCCGAGCGACGAAACCCAATATATGTTTGTGCCGTCGACGGCGATTGCACCGGGCCCGTCACCCGACACGACTGTCGTCACGCTACCGCTGTCCACGGCGGCGACAGGTAACGAGTAAATGGCACCTCCAATGGGCTCACTCCAAAACACGTTCGTGCCGTCCGTCACAAGCGCCTTCACATTCGAGCGGCCGCTCGTCATCGCGACCGGGGTACCCCCGTCCTGGCTCACCTGCTGGATGTTTCCACCGGTCTGGTCCCACCAATACACATTTGCCTTGTCCGCAGCGACAAGCGTCGACTCGTTGTCGTCGTACACGAGCTGAGAGACCGACAACGACGGCCCGAACTGCTGAATCCCTCCCAACCCGAACTGGAGGTCGGTCCAGTAGCACCGTGTAGCGCAGGCTATGCCCCATACCCCTTGCACTTCGACGATAGACAGGGAGGTTGGAGCGGTATCGGACGTCGCGATCCAAAGCGCACCGCCGGACGCCCACAATGGTTGTCCAACATCGATGAGGGCGGAGATCGTTCCGCCGCCGACGTACGAAGCGAGATTCGTCACGCAATGGCTCAGGGCGCACGTACCGACGCACGCCGTTCCACACGCGCCGCAATTGCTGGCGTCGGTCGTGACGTCGACACATTCGGTCCCGCACTGCGTTAGGCCCGGTGAACAAACGATCGAGCACGAGCCACCCGCGCAAGTCTGGCCCATCGCGCATACACTGCCGCAGGACCCGCAGTTAGCGTTGTCGCTTTGTGTCTTTGCGCAGTAAGGCGGTCCTGCATCGGACACGCACCATGTTTGATCACTCGCGCACGCGTTGCTGCAGGTGCCATCGGCGCACACGAGGCCGTTTCCGCAGGCACTCTCGCAGCTGCCACAGTTCGCGTTGTCACTCTGGGTATTGGCACAGTACGCGACCCCGCCATCGAGGACGCACAGCGTCTGCATCTGGCCGCAGCTCGAAGAGCACGTCCCACCGACGCAAGCGAGTCCGCTGCCACACGCGGCATTGCACCCGCCGCAGTTGTCGCGGTCGACGTTCGGGTCGACGCACGACTGGCCGCATTGAGTGGTGCCGCCGCCGCAACTCGTCGCGCAATTGCCGTCGAAACAGACGGTACCGTGTGCGCAAACGTTGCCGCACGTTCCGCAATTCACTGGGTCCTTGTAGAGGGCGGCGCACGAACCGGTGCAGATCGTCTCGTCGGGTGTGCAGACCGTTTGGTCAGTGGCAGCACCACATCCCGGAGACACGACGACAAGCGGTGAAGCCAGCACGAAAGCAGCGGTGGCTCCACCGTAGATCAACGACCACTTGCGAGAGCGTGTCAGTGTCTGGAGCACAGTCCTTCCTCTACTCGCCACTCAAGGGCCGCTAACGGACCTTATGCTGCGCATGTCCTGCACCTGCAAGGCTATCACTCCTATGCCTAATCAGTTCGACCAGTGCCGGGTCGCCGCGACCCGCCAAAGACGAAGCACGACGATATGCCGCCCGCGCCAGCCCAACGCGGCCCTGCCGCTCGTATGCAGATGCGACATCCATCTCGATCAGCACGAATTCATGAAGCGCTTTTTCTCCCATCTCGGGTAAGGCCAGTCTAATCAATCGCCGTGCTCGCGCGAATTGACCAGCGAGCCTTGCCCCGCGGGCCGCAATGCTCGCGGCGAGCGCAGCATCGAGGCTTTGAGATTCCAAATGTGCATGGCGACGAAATATCATACACATGCGAATCAGCCTCTGGTAGCGATGCGCGCGCAATAGTGGCGTAACCGAACTGATGGCGCGCTCGCGCAGCTGACTATAGGGCACGAAGCGCGTCATGGAACTACCAGTATGGGTGTGACGGGTATCACCGGTGGCAATGACGTGCATTGTTGAGGGGAGCGATCATACTTCTTCAGGCATTCAGTCTCTGCCTTATTAGCCAGATCCAACGCACCCTGCCAGCTAAAACCACGCTTAATCGCATCATCGTAGGCGTCGCTCCAAGCTTTGTTGCACTCAGTCGCAATTGGATCGGTATCACCACGATACGGACCGCCACCAGCGTTAGCTCCTCCGCCTGCCAGGCAGGCAAGCAGTTTGCGAAAGTCGAGAAACGGCGTAATCTTGAAGCACTCGATCAGATCGCCGCTAAGCCCGGTTGGATCAACACAATTCACTGGGTCATCGTTGCAGTACGCGTAGAGGTTCGTTCCGCCATCGAAGCGGACCGGATCCTGCGTGAGCCAGCGGTTGAAGTACCAGCTGTAGTCGCGCGCTCCGAAGCGGTATGTGACTGACAAATCATCAAGGAGCCCGCCCGCAAAGCCGAATGGCTGGTACGCCGGATACGTCGGATACCCGTTCCCGTTCGGGTAACCGAAGTCCGTAGCGTAGACGTATGGGTTCGACGCGGGCGGGTTCGTTTGGCCCGTTGGCGCGATGCCCTCTGCGACGTTCCCCCACGTGTAGCTCCCATTACCGTACGGTCCTGCACATTGCCACCCCATGCAAACTACACCTTTTACGGTGCCGACATCATCGCTGATGATGCGATACACGTTCCAATCGGTGCTCGTAGCGCATATTCCATCCTTCCGGACGACGAGGTCTGGGACATTCGGCTTCGTCACGTAGACGAAGTGCGATAGCAGACAACCCGCGCCATCCACCTCGCCGATCACACGATCACCGGAATAGATCCAACCGCGGCTATCGTACCCGGAACCGACGCTACCGGGATTCACCACCGTTCGATAAACGCGACGGTTCTTGCCATCGATCGTGAAAGTCTCGCCGTTGTTGAAGTTGCCAGATTGGTAGAGGTTGAACGCCCTCAGGTTATTGAGCGAATCGTAAGTGTAGTTCCAGCTATCGCTATACGTGTCGTAGAACGACGTGGTTGCGCCGTTCGCGGCGTACGAGAAGCTGTAGAAGCTATCGCCGCTCGTGATGCGATCCTGACCGTCGTATAACGAAGAGCCCCCCATAATTGCTTCCTCGGTTTGGTTCCCGTCGAGGTCGTACGTGTACGTGTCGGCAAGTCCCGTACAGTTGGCACCCGTAAGCGTGGAGCTGGTGAGGAAGTCGACAACGCTGCTGTTGGGTGAGGTTCCGTAGCCATATTGAGTGGTGCACCCTGGCTTGCTTTGGCTGCCAAACGTCTCGGCGCGCGACTGAATGCGACCGTCACTATTTCGTATGATATTGAGCTCGTAAAGGCGCTGCGAGCCCATATAGACGGCGTACGTACTCAGCGCGCCATACGTGTCGTAGTCGTAGCAGTCGATGAGACCGCCGCCATAGCTCGAATTGTCGCACGTGGAGCCGCGTGAGAACGAGACGCCGCCGCCCAGCGACGACCAGGAGAGCATGCCGTTGCTTGCGCGGTTTAAGTTGTACGGCTGTGGAGAGTTGACGTTCGGCTGCTGAACCTCGGAGACCAAGCCATTTCCATCGTAGCTGAATGTGTATGTTGCATCGGTGGATACCGAATAGTCAATCGAACGTTGCTGTAAGCGCATGAAGCCATCATAGGTGTAGTTGACGGTGTGCGTCGTTGTGGTCAACGTCGGCGTGTTGATCTTGAACTGCTCCGATGTCATCATCGTTCCGTCGTACGTGTAAGTCAGGGACACACCGGCCGTATTGAGCGTTTGCAGCGCGCCTGCGGTGCAGCCGGCAGGGTTGTTGTTCAATGCACAATAAGTGTAGCAGGCGGTGACACTTGAGCTGTTGCAAGTGACGGTACCCTGCCCGTTATTCGGGTAGGAGACGGACGCTGGTCTACCAGCTCCGTCGTACGTCCAGGCGACTTGGGCGGTCGGATCGTTGAGCGCCGAAACCAGCCCGTCAAGGTCATAGTTGTAGGTCGTGCTACCCGACGGCCCGTCGGTCGACGTGGGTGGGGTGTAGCTCCCGAGCAGATTGAGCGCGTTTGGTGAAAAGAGATGCATGTTGCTAGCTGGTGTCTTGAGCGACGTCAGGTTGCCGTTCAAGTCGTACCGGAGGTTGACCGTGCCGATTCCGGGGTAAGTTACCGTCTGTGGACGACCAACGCCGTCGCGGTAAGGGGATACGCTGTTGAAGCTGATGCCGCCGGTGCCGCTCGTGTAGCGCGGTGTGTAGACGGAATCGATCCAACCTGTGGAGCTGTCGTAGTTGGTTTGCCAAGTGCGACTGCCCTGCGTCACCTGATGGATGCGCCCGCTGGTATCGTAACCTAGCTGAACGGGCGAGAGTGTGGTTGTCTGACCGGGAACAGTACCAAGCACCGCAACATTGGTCACGCGGTCGGCGTCACATGACGAGCAGTTGTCGAGGGTGACGACGGTTTGGCTCGTGGCAGGGCTTGTATATGTGATGGTTGGCGGGTTCGTCGCGCTGCTGTAATGGAAGGTTGACGTCAACGGCGTCATGCCGCCAGCGTCGACGGTCGTCGTGTCGAGTTGGTCGTTCAGATCGTACCAAGCGGCACCCGCATCGGCGGTGCGCGTCGTCGTGGTGACGACGAGCTTGCTGCCGTTCTGATACTTCTCGTAGGATTCATACTCGTCATCCGCACCAAGCCGCGGATCAGGTGTATAGCTCGACGTGACGGTCTGCGAGACGCCTCCATCGCTGTCGAGGTACTGGACCACCTTCGAGCCGTCGGTGTAGCGATGGTCGCGGGTAACGAGACCCGCAGGCTCTGTGTGTGTACGTAGTTCGGTTCGTGTGTAGGTGCGGCCGCTTGGATCGGTATACGTATCGCCTGCGTCGGCCGTGTCGTCGATGACGTGGGTCGAGTAGCGTCCGGCGGGCGACGAATAGTCCACCTCGAAGGTCGTCGTGCCAGCGTCGTTACCGTCGTATGTCCGCGCGAGCAGCGTCCCCCCAGAGCCCACCGGATTCTGGTCGACCGTGAGCTGTCCCGTGCCCGAGAATTGGAAGTTTCTGGTGTGTCCCGAGCCGAGCGGCTCTTCGAGGCTGCTGAGCAGGCCGCTCCCCGTAGGGTTCCAGTTCACGATCCAAGTCTCGCTGTTGTTGTTCTTGATCGACGTGGCGTAATTGCCCGAAATATTTATAGTGGTGGTTTGTCCGTGCGGCGCTGTGATTGTTACCGCCGAAGTCGTATAACTGATGTTTGTCGTGTTGCTATATGGGTCGCTGATCGACGTGAGGTGGTTCGTACCATCGGTCGCATAGCCGAACGTGTAAATCGTTTCGCCGCGAGAGGCGGAGAGCGTTGCACTGTGACGATTGTTGTTGCTCGCATCGAACTGGTAGACTTCGGAGCCATCACGACTGGGGACGGTGAGCAAAGCACCGGCTATCCCCGAATCCCCGGCACGGAAGCGTACGATCTGCTGCGCGAGGGAATAGTTCGTTACTGCCGCGGTGTAGTAATAGCCATCAGGACCGCGGACAGTTCGGACTGGCACCAGCTGAGCGCGTGTGGCGGGTTGGTTGTCGATATAGGGGACCGCGTTCGCGGTTCCCGCAAGCGTGGTGATGAGACCGTTCGGAGCGACCTCACGCACCGCGAACCAGCCGTTGGTATCGCCGCTGGGAACCAACACTCCGGCCGGGACCACAGAGAGTGCATAGCCCCTGTCTTGGGTGATCTTGACGGTTGGATCGGTTGAGGTTGGCAGTGTCTGCGACGCGGGAACGACGCCATCTCCGGCGTGTCCGCCGGTTCCGTTACCGGCGAAGGGGTGGATCTGTCCGTCGTGCGGGTAGATCTGCCACACGCGGTTGTCGTAGCTGTCCTGAATGTAGATCGTGCCGTCTGGACCTGCGGCCAGACCAGCGAGAAGCCCAGGGAACGTGACGTTCGTGGCAAGGCACGCGGTGGGCGCGCTGAACGCGCTACATGTGGTGGAGCAGGAACTCCCACTCCAGGACAGAGTGGTGACGCTGCAATTAGGTATGGACCCAGGGGGATCGGGCTCGCCCCCAGCGACCGTCTCTAGAGTGCCATCGAGCGCGACGCGGCGGACTTTGTAGTATCCAGAGTAGCTGTCTTCCTCCAAATAAATCGTGGAGCCATCGGGCATGCCCGCCGCGCTGTACGTCCTGTTCAGCGTCGCGCCGGCGGCCACGGCGCCATCCGTACCCCACGCATATTCGCCGGACAGGCAATTGTCGGAGCGAGAGCCCGCCACGAGATACGCCTTCGTGTCGGGGAGCGTCACGCGGAGCACGCGGCAATTGTTCGTTATGAGGAGGTTGCCGTTACTGTCCGATGCGACGTTTGGCAGATTGTTGTCGAGGTAGACGTTGCCGATGGTGGTGCCGTCGGTGAACGTAGTTTGAGATGAGGTGCTGCTCGAAAGAAGAAGGTTCAATGCTAACGTTCCGGGCGTGACGCTCCCCAACCAATAGCCGCCGCCACCATTGCTGTAGGTGAAGTAGATTGTCCCGTCCGGCCCCGCAGCGAGGTCACTGATATAGCTATATTGACCAGATACTGGTGTCGCGTAAGCATGCACGACATTCGGTGATTGGTCCGGCGACTGCTTCGTACCGTCTCCCTTGAACAGTGCGCCCGATGTGGGCTCATACACGTGTTGGGCGCTAATGGTCCAACCTCCAAGACCTAGGCCAGCATCGTCGAATCCGCCTATATCGACCGTATACTCCCTCGAATACCAAACCTCGCGAACGTTCCGGTTGCCGGCCAGCAAGAGATTGTTTGGGTACGTACCGAAGCTACCTTGCAGCGCAGACACGGCATCGTAGACATACCGCACTTCGATGGTCGCCTGCGCCGCTCCCTGATAGAGTCGGCCGTACGCGTCAGTCCGATCCCACGTCCAATACAGTACTTGATTCTCCGTGCTTATGTTGCCCTCGAGAATGACGTCGTGGCCGGCGACCTGGATCTCGGCCTCGATACGCTTGATGTTGGTGCCGGTGAGCGAACGGCCGTCAGTAACGGGAATCGCGATCGTTGGATGGTACCCGTTCTGCATCTCGCTTCGGTAATGGAGAGAAAGCGGGGTGCCAGCGATGGGAATGTCCTCCCCCAATACCTGGTTTTCGCACTCGATGGTGGACGACACGTACGGAGTGGAGCCACTCGAGCCACCAGTCGTACTCATGTTTGTAAGGTCATCGGGCCGAGACTTGCAGGCCGGATCGTCCTTGGGTGTGTCGGGCACTGGCGGCTGCGCCGGCGGCGGGATGGCACCCGGTGGCGGTCCAGCGGCCCAGTTGCAGTCGAGATCTGAGAAGTGCGGCACTCCGACTCGCCAGAGTTGGTTCTTCCCGCTGGTGGTTGGAGGGGGCTGTGATCCCCAGAACGACAGGGCATACAGTTGCTGGCGCTCACCGAGCGTGATGTTGGGCGTGACTGCCGAGTAGTTCATCTCGGTGCTGCCATCCACGCTGAGCTTCACTGCGCTGTTTATCGTGTCATAGCCGAGCACTTGCACAACGATGCCGTTTGGCTCGCGCTCCCACTGCCCGCCGAACGCGTCCGATGCGGGTGGTGCCTGGTGGTAGTTGCCCGCTGGGACGTTGCCGCCGACGGGTGCCTCCGTGATGTTCTCGACGTAGAAGAGAACGTCGCTGTTGTAGGTCGAGTTGCTAAACCACACGGGCGAGATGTTCTGCGACTCGGCCTCGTCGATTGATAGGTTGGCCGCATACGTGTAGCCGCTCTGCGGTGGCAGGTCGGCCGGCATTGAGAAGAACGGGCTACGAAGTGTGCTCGTGCTCGCGGTCGACTCCGTCGCCCGGAACGTGTACGTGCCTCCACCGTTGGTGGGAAGGGTTGTTACCTTGTTGGCTTCCAGAACCGTCGTGTTGGGCGGGATGAGCACCGTGGCCGTCCGCGATCCATCCGCGTCGGTAAGCGTGCTTCCACGCGCATGTTGCCAGGAGCCCAAGTTTGGCTCGATGCTGTTGGTCACGTCCTTGGCGACAAGCGCGACATCGTGGACGCCAGTAAAGTCGAGCCACTTGGCGGCCACCGTCCGCTGCGCGATGACATGGCCGCTAAGTGTGTACTGTAGGATGTAGGATGCGCCGCCGTTGACAACGATGTCGTAGTAGCCATCGCTTCGGGTCGTGGTCTGACCGTACGATGTCGCACTGTACTCCGGCCGAGCGACAACCGAGACGGTCACGCCTGATAACGCGCAAGGCCCACCGGAACAATTTCCTGTGGTGTCGGTGACACGTCCGCGGATGATCGCAGCGCGTGTCGTCGAGATGAGGTTCGCGGTAAGGCCACTCTGCGACGCCTGAAGGCCGGTCGTCCCCGCTGCGAAGTTGCTCACGACCGTGCCGTTGCCGGGGTAGCTTCCAACGCCCGATGGGTTCTGGCATGTGTTGCTTGTCGCGACGTAGCCGACGTTTTGCTCGCACGTGTACGTGATGCAGCCGGAAGTACTCGTGGTGCCGTCCAGATTCGTTCCGCCGGTTGGCGCCGCGCCGACGGTTCCGGTGCAGTACTGGCCTACGTAACACGGATCGCCGCTGTAAACAGGTGTGCCATACGGCTTCGCTGTCGTGGAAATGACGCCGTTATTGCATACGTTGATGTCGCATGGGTCGCCGTCGTCGAGGTCCTTTCCGACGAGCGCCGTAATGTGGAACGTCGCGTCCTCTTGTGAGGGGAACGAGCTTGCCGTGAGAGTGATGGACGTGCCGACGGTGACCTCTTGTCCCGCCTTGTAGCTATTCGTGCAGCCTTGGAACTGCCATGGCGTCGGCGGTACGCTGACGCCGGTGCCGTTCGGAATCGTCGTCGTCCACGTGCACGTTGTGGTGCTGCCGAATGCTAGCGTGGCCGTCAGCGTTGCGCCCCCGGTGATTGGATACATAACATCCGCGCTGCCGAAGGTGATTTGACTGGGAATGATGAAGCGGCCGGTTGTCGGGTTGGTCGTGTGGTTGCCCGGGTAGCTGAAGGTAAGCGTAAGCGCCTCCGAGCTGCACGAGCTTGCTATCGCCTCACTGCTCGAACCTATCGGATCCGACGCTCTTATGGAGCAGCTCAAGGCGAGCAGCGCGAGGAGCCTGCTCCGCCGCGCTACAATCGCACTCGTGCGAACGAACCACGATTCCCTCACGCTCATGACCCGCCTCTTTCGTGTGTAGGAACTGTCCGCAACGGGAACGCTACAAGTGGTGGCGTTGCATTAAGTAGGACCGATTGCTCATCCGTGCTCTCGGGCATAACGCTCACCGTGCCGCACGCCCCCTCGAGCGGTGCCCGACTCGCGCCGATCTCACCGCCCGCGCTACACGCGAGCATGATGACGCGTTCACTGCCAACCATCCATCTACGAGCCAGCTCAACGCCGCTTGTCATGATCGCCTCCCGAACTCGTAGAGCCCTCTCGTCAGCTCTGCGCCATCCCGCGTGCGCGAGGAGCTCGACATCTCACCGCAGTCGACCTTCATGTCTCGAGTGGCGCGCGACACGGGGGACGTGGCCGATGAGAGACATCTCCTCGAAGGTGTCGCCTGAGCGGACGACCCGCTGGACTTGTTCGAGGCACCACTCACCGTAGACGTGACACAAATCATGGCCACGACGGCCCGCTCGCGTTCGTCTTCACCATGTCGCTCTCCTTTATCTGGGTAGAGTCGTTCTGTTGGTCAGCGGTCCCGATTCCTCTAAATTTAGTGAGCTCCCCCGACGTGAAGCCTCCCTGTGCAGAAGAGCGAGTCGACAACGAAGAAGCCTCATTGATGACCGCCCCTCCACGTGCGAGGCGCTAGGATACGTACAGCCCTCGACAATCTGTGGGCACATGTCGGTAACAATTTCGCGTCGTAAGTGCGTGGATCTACGTGTGCACATGTGCACGTGATACGTTTCGGGGGCGGGGTAAAGATGCGGGTGCTGCTTGTTGACGCGGCGGAGCAGATGCGGCACGCGATCGCTCGCCGAATGCGGCAAGCGGAGATCGAGCCCGTCGGTGTCGCGTCGGGCGCGGAAGCGCTCACGCTCGTTGGCGAGCGCTTTGACGTGCTCGTTTGCGCGTGGGCTAGCAACGAGGCCATCGTCTTGGTGCGCACAGTACGTGAGGTCGGATGCGCCACCCCAGTGCTGCTCTACTCCAATCGCGTGCGATCAAGCGCAGCGAACGCGAGGGCGATCGACGTGGGCGCCGACGATGTGTTGCTCGATCCTCTCGACGGTGCAAGAGAACTCATCGCTCGAACGCGTGCGCTCGCGCGGCGCGCGTCCGGCGCGGTCGTCCGTCGCCTACGCGTTGGGGCAATTGTGATCGACCTCGCGACCAACGGGGTGCGGGTGAACGACCAAGCTGTCGTGCTCACGCGAAACGAACGAATCGTGCTTCTTACTCTCGCGGCCCATTCACCGAGAGTTGTCGTCATACGAGAGCTTTTCCGAGCGCTTGGCTACGCTGAAGGCAGCCAGTCTCACGCGCTCAAGCAGACCGTCGTGCGTCTGCGCCACAAGCTTGGCGCAGCGGCGCAACAGATTCGCGCGATCGCACGGGAGGGCTATTGTCTCGATGCGAGGGTGCACGATGCGCTGAAAGGCGACAGCCGAGGTCGATAGCGGCACTGCGACGCGGCGTCAGAAAAGAAGGGCGGCGGGTCTTTACCGCTCGAGTACTGAACCGCGAACATTCGCGCATCGCCGGCCGGCTCGGAATGCTCGACTGTAGTGGTCAGTGACGCGATTTTCTGCGGAGGAACCGACGCGGTCTGCCATGCCCGGACCGACCGCGCCACCATCTCGAGTGGCGGCGAACAACGACGGTGCGCGTCTTGCCAAGCGCGGCGTTGAGTACGCCCTAATGACCTGGACTATCGCGGCGAGAGGATTTGCGAGGACCCCTTTTTCGGGCGGTGTTTCAAGCGTGAACTTTGGAAACCTCGGGGGAATCGCAAATCGATCGCGACACGTCGGGACGCACGGCGACCCATCGTAAGAGTGTGGTGGGCCACGGTACGTGCATACTACACGCGTACCGCTGGACTCGAAGGTTCAATCACGGGCTTGCAACTCGACTTTCCTGACGAGTTCAAGGGGTTGCGGAGATCTGGCTGCCGTTTGAAGGAGTAATCGTCGGGTAGGAGGCCGCGAGCAATTGGCGTTCACGCCTCATTCCGTGCGCCCCTGATGGGTTACCCTCACACGGATGGAGTGGGACCGACTCTTGTCGCCCCGACGCGTGGCGTGCGGCGGCCCCGCGCGCGATCCCCAACACGAGCCCGCGCGGTCGGTGTTCGAGCGTGACTGGGATCGGGTCTTGTTCTCCGCTGCCTTTCGCCGGATGCACGACAAGACGCAGGTCTTTCCGCTGCCGGAGGACGACGTAGTCCATTCTCGATTGACGCACAGCCTCGAGGTCGCGTCGGTAGGGCGTTCGCTTGGCAAATTCGTCGGATTGAAGCTCCAGGAGCGACACAGCAACGTTGTGCCTGATGACGTCGCAAACATCGTCGCTGCTGCTGCGCTCGCCCATGACATTGGTAACCCACCGTTCGGACATGCGGGCGAAGATGCCATCGCAGAGTTTTTCCGCTCGCCGGAAGGTGAGCGTGCACTCGAATCGCTCACCGAGTCTGAACGGCGCGACCTCAAGGCGTTCGAGGGAAACGCCCAAGGCTTTCGGCTGCTCACGCGCTTGCAACTTGAAAGCGACAACGGGCTGCACCTCACCGCCGCGACGCTCGCGGCCTTCACGAAGTACCCACGCACTTCCGATAAGGCCCTGGGGGATGAAGACCACGCCTCGCGCAAGAAGCACGGTCTCATGCAGGCGGACGTCGACACCTTTCGTAGCGTCGCGCAAGAGACGGGGCTCATGGAACGGGTAACGCGACCGTCTGCAACGGAGAACACTTCTGGCGTTGCACGCGCCACGATGGCCGCAACCGCCGCGACGTCAGCGGCGCCGAGCGCCTGCGTGAAAACGCGGCTGCGGGTTTCATGAAAGTTGGCGACCTCTGCTCTCCCAACATATGCGATCGCCACCTCCTTCAGCGCGTCCGCCCTCTGTTTGAAATCCTTGTCGTTGCCGATGTTCTCGAGCGACAGGCCCGCGCGAGTCTCCTGAACCTTCTGACTGAGCTCTGCAGCCACATCGCGCGCGCGATCGGTCATTACTCCGAACGCGTGCGCCACCAGCACGTCGTCGGCTTGCGCGGCGCGACCCTTCTCGCGCAAACGCCGCGCCACCTCGGACATGTCCCGCATATCGCGTGCGTGACCCAACGCCATCGCGGCATGCTCGCGGGTCTGGCAGGCTTCGGTGGCCGCACCGAACACGCGTGAAGACAATGTCGAATTTCGTGCCTGACAAATTTGAAAGAACCCTGCCAAGCTCAGCTACCGCTCGGAAGTTCCCAACACCCTTCGCCGGCAAAACGTAGCTCGAACTCTTCGATGAGAAGAGTGGGCTTCCCAGCGTCTTGTCGATCGCCTTGAGGATCGTTTGATCCGCGTCCTCAATTACGACAAGGCGCTTCGACGAGAGCAGGCGAGATAGGGACCATTGCGAGTCCATGGCCACCCATCACATCCTTCCCTCGAACGCGTCGCGATACCTCGAGTGTGTCAAAGACTCCGTCGAGCCCGATTCCAGAGGCGGCGAGCACACGCCGTTCAAACTTTGAGTTGTGTATGACCTTCTGCGGGCGAGGAACGCTCATTACGAGGTCGAGGGGAGCGAGATCACCCACGGCGAACGGGTCAATAAGGTAAGTGCGCGTCGGCGTTGAAATCTGGATTAGACATAGTGTGCCGAAGTCGAGCCCAGTCTCGACGTCGAGCCCCACAACGTCCTCGCGGCCAAGCTCCACGACCACGCTTCGCAGTGCCGCTGGGGTGTCGATCCACTGAATCTCGTTCTTCGGCGTCGCGACCTTGGTTGGCTGGAGTGGAGCTGGCAGATCTAACGCTAGCGCGCCGTTCATCTCCGGATCCAAGAGTCGGATGCCGACTGGGCGCGACGTGGCACGAACCCCAGCGATCGTGACCGTCCCTAGAAGACGTAGGGTGCCTGTAAGATCGAGAAGCCGTTCGGCGAGCAGCCGATCCTCCGCCGCCGCCGGGAGGCAGGGTTGAAACTTGCTAACCATTCCGCGCGCCATGGCGCGAGCGGCGCTGGCCGCAACATGCTCCCAATCGAGCGTTGGGAGATCCCGAACAGCATCCCGCGCCGCTGTCATCGAAACGTCTTTGCATCGCAATGAAAGGTTTCCCGCGACCCAGCGCTTGCCGCACTTGAGCTCCAAACCAGCAGCCAGGAGTCGATTCACCGCCCCACCCGCAAACGTATGCCACGTCATTCCATCGGTTTCGTCTTCCAACGGGGCATTGCCTCCATCTAGAACGTCGGAATACGAAACTCGCAGTTCCTTCAGTTCGAGTGCCGCGTGGGGTGCAAGCCAGACGTCTTCAGCACCCTCATGAAGCAGCACGTCTCGCATCGCCTGGCACAGCTTTGCGGAGAGAACGGTGGGCAACACCACGCAAGACGAGGTAGCGGCCGTAGTAGCCGTTCCCGCCGACCGGGCGCAGGCCCTTCGTGTTCGCGGCAGCGCGCTGAGCCAACTGGCCGGCGACGTCATCGACCATCACCCCGAACTCGGCCACCCGGCGATAAATTGACGAGGTGACCTCGTCTGAAGAGATCGGAAGGAACGCATCCTCGTCCATGCGATCGCACAGGCCTTGCAGCTGCGCGATATCCGCCGCCGCCTGGTCGTGCTCCACCTCGAGCTGGCGGTGGATTGCCGACAGCAGGTGCCGCCACGAGAGCGCAATCATCCGTCGGCCACCGGTCGTTGCAATGTGCGCGTCTCCACGACTCTCCTCGGTGAAGTCCATGCTGGCGTCGCGGCACCTGCGATGAAGCTCGCCCCAAAGCAGCGTCGTGCGCGCGCCTGGCGCCACCACGAGTAGGGTGCCACCGGCGGGGAGGCGCTTGAGATAGGCGACCGGCTGGTTCTCGGTCAGTCCGGCCCAGAACTTCACCTCTATAAGGAGTGGCTCTGCCCCCGTTGCACTACGCCCCACCAGATCGGGACGCGCGCCATCTTCGCCGGAAGACTGTGTGTTGTAAGTGAGCTCATCGTCGATCGTTGACCCAAGTCCCCGGAGCAAGTCGCGAACAGCTGCGCGGGCATTCGCCGAGCTCTGCAGCACGTAGCCGAGGGCCTCGGTAGCGAGATTCTCCGGATGACTTCCGAATTGGAGGGCCAAGTGAGCGAACAGTGATGAAGCCATCCCGACGATCGTACACCCGACGAGCGGTCATGCAGGATGTCGTGGTTGAGGCTCGGAACAACGAGCCACACCGTGGTGTTGGATTCCATGAATGAGCTTCGCGTTCTCGATTCAGGCGCGCTCGCCTCAGGTAGAGTCGGAGGATCGCGCGGAGGTCTTCGAGCACGGAAATGCGCTCGTCGTCGTCGTGGCAGATGGTGCCGGTGGCGTGCGTGGAGGCAGCCTGGCGAGCGCCGCCGTCGTCGACGGTGTACGGGCGTCGATGGCTCACCGCGATTTTGATGCCTACAACCTCGGTGGCTGGAGCGACATGTTCGCTCGGCTGGATGTCGAGCTCGCGTCGAGGCTCGCGGGCGAGACTACGGCCGTGATCGTCGTCGCGGGTGCTCGCGGCATCTTTGGCGTGAGTGTGGGCGACAGCGAGGGCTGGGTCGTCTCCGCGGAAGGTATGGATGATCTCACGGCGTCCCAATCTCGCCGGCGCCTCGGGAGTGGGAGAGCGACTGCGACACCGTTCCACCGTCACTCACTCGAGGGCACGCTGATCGTCGGTACCGATGGGTTGTTCAAACACGTCGCTGTGCGGCCCATCACGGCGAGTGTGACGGGCAGCGTCACGGAAGTGGCGGACAGGTTGGTCAGTTTGCCGAGGTTGCCGTCTGGCGGCTATCCCGACGATGTCGCGGTTGTGGTCGCCCGTCGCTGTTGATGGAGAAGCGCGGACGGCGCGGGTGCTAGAGGAAGACGCCGGAGGTAATCGAAATGGGTCAGTGCATCTACGTGACGGAGAGCCTGGGACCACGTAAGGACCGCCTCGTCGTGCGCGAGATGCGGAGCGAGGTCTGGATGAACCCCGCCGAGGCGGGCCGCGTGCTGGCCGAGGACCACCTACTGAACACGACGATCGGCGTCTGGTTCTACGAGAGCGATCTCTGGGACAAGAAGGCGCTGCGGCGACGCCTCACGGCCCTCATTGCGCATGTCACATCGCCCATGTTCTTACGGCACTACGAGGAATGGGGCCGCAAGCAGCGCGATGAGTCGCAGCGGACCACGAGAGCGAAGAAGCCGAGCCAACGACGAAGCGGTGGGCGCCGAACGTAGTTGGGATGCCCGGACTAGCCGCGCGAAGTTCCACGAGCTGCCTCTAGTCATCGACGATGTAGTCGGCGACGATATTCGCGGTGTTCGAAATCGACAAAACCAAGGCACTCGGCCGCGTCCTCCTCGACGCGATCGCACCGCAGCCCGACGAGTCGATGCGCGACTGGTCCGCGCGCGCGAAGCAGTGGGGCATCGCGCATCCGGCGCACCCCGCGTCGCTTGAGCTGAAGCGACGCTTCTTCAGCGGCCACGGCGACGCGCGCGACTTCGTTTGGTTCGTCTCTTGGACGCTGAATGGTTTCCCGCGCGTGCTCCTCGCGACGCCGCAGGCGGACATGTTCATGGCGACGAACGCCGGCGACGACCCCGAGGTGATGGCGTTCGCGCCGTGGTCCGCGTACACGCTCGAGCTCCCGTACGACACGCTTCAAGTCGCGATCGACGGACGCATCGTGTCGTTCGACGTGGTTCAAGTCGTTCATCACGCGACCGATCTCGACAACGGCTTCGTCATTCGCGGTCGCGCGTCCGACTACGTAATCAGCGGGCGCCTTGAGTTCCCGCTTCCCGATTGGCCCGACGGCTCGCCAACGGTCGTGCGCGACAACGCAGAGGTGCTCGATCGCGTACGCGACTCGGTCGCACGCCTCATCGTCAGCGTTGAGCTCGAGATGAGCAACCGCGAAAACGTGATCTTGCCATCGACCACGAAGCCCAAGATGGGCAAGAGCCTGAACGATCCCGCCGCGCATCGCCTCAAACGTATCGTCACCATCGACTGCCGCGCGGCGATCAAGGACTACCTCTCGGGCGACCGCGGCAAGTCACCGAGCGTGCGATGGCTCGCACGTGGTCACTGGAAGCTGCAGCCGCACGGGCCACACAATTCGCTGCGCAAGTCGATCCACATCGAGCCGTATTGGAACCCGAAGGATCCGGAGAAGCCCGTCGCGGAGAGGCCACATCGACTGAAGCGGAAGAAGACGAGGTGACTGCGGTCAGGTGGCACGGCGTGCCTTGCGCATGATCTCTAGGACCAACGCGCTCTTCGCCTCGGTGTACGCCTCGCGATCGAGCCTATGCTTGCCAGCGAGCTCTCGTTTGAGCGCGACATAGACCTCGCCGTCCACAGGATGGGCTCGGAGGTAGTCGCGAAACAACAAACGCTCGACAAGCTCACCACTAGGTTCGGTCACGTGAACGTGGTGCGTTCGGCGTGGGCCAAACGGTGGCATGCCCTTGACGAAGAAGAGTCGATCCTTCTTCGGGTTGCCCTCCCAGAAGACGTAGCTCAGCGACGCGAGGTGTTTCACCCGCGATTCCGTCGCAAGCGCGCTCACGATGACAAGAATATCGATGATGGGCTTCGACGCCAGGTTCGGAACCGCCGTGCTGCCAAAGTGTTCGACCGCAAGCACGTCCGGCAAGGTCGCGCGCAGCCGCGCTGCCTCCTCCTCGAACATCGCCGGCCATCGCGGATCGTAGTCAACGATCTCGACTTGATCGGATCGCGTGACGAGTGAGGAAAAGAAGTGATCTTTCGCTTCGCGATAGGCGGTCATGTCGCCGCCGTCGAACGTGCGCTTTACAGCGTCGTATTCGGCGCGAAGGTCGGGGCGTGCTCGCAAGAGATCACGCTGCCAGTATTGGATGTCGCTCGACCCACCGATGGCCGTGACATGCACGCCGAGCTGCGGTGTCGTGTCATCGTCCTTGACGCTCCTGCCACCATCCGTAAAGCCACCCGGGTTGCATGCGTACTCCAAAGCAAGGATGCGACACGCGTCGTCGAATGCGTCGGCGTGAACGCGCACCTGAACGTCCAGATCGCCTTTGGTGAGTCCGTCGGGTAGCGCCGTGCTGCCAACATGCTCGATCAGCGCAGGCGGCAGCAAGGTACGTAGTCGGCTTTCGACGCGCGCGAACAGCGCGTCGGCGCTGGCGCGGTGCGCAGTGACGTCGGCGAAGAAGACCTTCTCGCTCACGGCGTCCTCACAGGCTCCAGTTTCGAACGTCGCGACGCGATCAACGATGCCCTCGTTGTAGATACGCGTGGAGCGTCCTCGACCGTCGCACGTCGAACGTTCAAGTCAATCCTCCAGCGAGCGCTGCTGTGAGTGCGCGTTGATACGAGTCGTGCGTCGCTTGGTCGAACAAGACGAAACGCACGAGCAGCGAGCCGCGATGATCCAGCACGGTGCGCACCGCGACCGATGCCGCACGATCGACCGGGTATCGATACGCGCCTGTCGAGATGGATGGAAACGCGATTGAAGAGAGCTCGCGGTCGATCGCGATCCGAAGGCACGCGCGATACGTGGACGCGAGGATCTCCGCATCGCGCGGCGAACCGCTGTAGACCGGTCCGACGGCGTGAATCACGTGACGCGCTTTGAGGCCATACCCACGCGTGATCTTCGCCGAGCCCGTCGCGCATCCGCCGAGCGTTCGACACTCGACGAGGAGCTCGCGACCGGCTGCGGCGTGAATCGCGCCATCTACGCCGCCTCCGCCAAGCAGCGAAGTGTTCGCGGCATTGACGATCGCGTCGACGTCTTGATGAACGAGGTTGCCCCGAACGAGCTCGATCATGTGAGCCACGTTAGACGATGGTGGGGCGTCTCGGAATCGAACCGAGCAAGCTCATTGGCGAGTGTTTTACAGACACCCTTCCGTCCCAGCGGCCGCCCCGAGAGTCGGAGCTTCAATAGAGGCGCCCAGCACGGGGATCGAACCCGTCTCGTCCGATAGACAATCGGATCGCCACACCAGCAGCGTCGCTGGGCCGACGATCATCGGGATCGAGTCGCGTCATAGAGGGGCGGACGGCGCACACGAGCAGAACCTGACGCCTTGCATGTACAACACCTCCGTGACGAAGCTCTCGGTCAACGTCAACAAGGAGGACGACGCTGCAACACGCGCGAGGTCGACATTCCCGATGTTGTTCGACGCGCTTGAGAGCAACCATCGAGAACCCAGCGATGCGCCTGTTGGCGTCGAACACTTTTCTTGCACGCGTCGAGTGTGTCGCGGTTGAAGGCAGGAGAGAGCCGCCGCCACAACTCGGCGGGCGGCTCAGGTCCTGTGGGATTTCAAAGAACGGCGGGGCGCCAGCTACTTCTTCTTGCGCAGCAGCTTCACGACCACGTAGCCGACGCCGACGGCGGCGGCGCCGACAACGAATCCGATCTTCGGAGCCTCCTCGTTCCACTCGTGCGACAGCTGGTACTCCGCCTGCGTGGTGACGATGCCCCGTTGGGGGATGATGGTGGGAAGAGAAGTCGGCGCGAAGGCGCGCTCGAGCGAGGTGACGCTCCCGGCGACGGAGGAGATGGAGAACGGCTTCATGATGACCTCGCGACGCTGAAGAGGATCTCGGCGAGCGCGATCGTCGCGACCACGGCGCACGCGCCCTTCGCCAAGCCGAGGACGAACTTGCGGTTACCCTGACCGCGCTCGAGCTTGGCGTGACCGTCGTAGTAGTCCATCAAGGCGACGAGCTCCTTGTCTTGCGCGATCTGTTCGATCGCGAACGCGCGCTGACCTTCGCGGCGCTGGTGCTCGGCGTCGCGCTCGCTGCTCTCCATGAGGCCGTGGGCCTGGCCGGCGGCGATGATGTCGATGATCCCGAGCGTGGACTCCTTCGGCTGATGACCGTCGAAGGACGCGGCGAATGGAGTATTGGGGAAACTGGCGTTGTTCATGATCTAGACCACCTTTCGTTTGTCGTTGGCGAGTAAGTCGCGGTACGTCGCGCCGTTGGTGACTGCGGATTCGGGCGGCGGCTGTATCGCCGCGAGCAGTTCGCGCTTGAACGTCATGAAGATCTCCTGCTGCTGCATTGCGAAGGCCGGATTCGTCGAGAGGGCGGCGCGGATCTGCTCGACGGTCGGGGAGACGATGGCGACACCCGCGAGCGCTGCAGGCGTCCGCAAGAACGCGTGCGCGCCGCACGCGGCGCACCCCAAGTACGGCTTGCTCTTGCGATCGAGGCGCAGAGCGAGCGTGCCAAGCGCGAGGCAGAACCAGCATGTCCGCGGTAGAAAGATCGTCGGCGTCATCTCACTCCTCCTTTGCGTCGTTCGCCCGCGCGAGATCGAGGATCATTCGCGGCTCGGTCGGCGTCGGCTCGTACCGCGACTTCCGAAGGGTCCACATCATGTCGGCGCAGTGCACGACGACGTCGGATTCGTGTGCGAGCTCATTGGTGCCGGAGATTTCGCCGAGTTTGTTCACCTGGGAGACGGCCACGAGCACGCTGAGCCGCGGGATGAGCGTCATGAGCTTTCGCAAGTCGCGTGG
>Ga0302325_10009413_pt1 | contig 21325 bp, 18 predicted proteins | sample Palsa_T0_2_FD_201948 | JGI IMG/M metagenome (GOLD analysis project Ga0302325, IMG submission 201948) | Peat permafrost microbial communities from Stordalen Mire near Abisko, Sweden - Palsa_T0_2 | ecosystem: Environmental > Terrestrial > Soil > Palsa > Peat permafrost | place: Sweden: Abisko...
GACGGCGGCTACGGAGTTAAATCCAATGCCAAACCAAGACTCAACCAACGACCTTCCTGATCCTCAATGTTGCTGGAAAGTGCGAAAAAAACTGGACACTACCAAGCCCTTGCAATTTCATCTCGATACGCTGTGCGGAGTTTGCCCGTTTCCTGATCCGTCATCCATCCGCTTTTCAGGCGGTCATGCGGGAGTTCGGAAGCCAGTATGAACTGGCTTGTTCGCGGCTGCGTGTGACTGGCATGGCTCTGAGCGTTCCGGCAAAGCTTGCCCGGCTTCTGCTGGAGTGGACTGCAAGCGCGCAGCAGACCGAATACGGTATCCGTATACACGTCTCGCTCACACATGGGGAAATCGGTGAGTGCATTGGCACATGCCGTGAATCCGTCACTCGTATTCTGGGTGACATGCAACGCAAGCAAATCGTCAATCTGCGCGGGTCAATCCTAACGGTGATGAATCGTCCCGCATTGGAAGCCTGCGCGGGCCTTTGAAGCCCGGTGCGCCCCCCGGGTTTTGTAAGGTGCAGCCAGGGGTCCGGCCTCAGAATCCGGTGGCAGAACGGCATCGGTGAGCGCTGGAGGGGCAACTGCAGAAGCGATCGGCTCGAATGCAGATTATTTATCCAGGTGTCTTCTAGTGCCGCTCCGTTGCCGATCTTTTTGCGGCAATTATCCCCTCTGGAAGTGCCCAGGCGAACAGGACGCCGCCGCTGCTGGTGATGATGTATTGGCGGCCATCCAATTCGTAACTAATGGGTGAACTCTGCATGGGTGATCCGGTGCCCGCATGCCAAAGAGCTCTCCCATTGTTTGTATCCAGTGCGAGCAAATTCCCGTAAGCATCCCCGGTAATTGTCAGGCCTGAGTCGGTTGTCATCACGCCCGCACCTGAACCGCCGGCTCCCACATCATGACTCCAGCGGATCTTGCCCGTTTGGTAGTCGATTGCTTCGATGACTCCTTTGCCCCACAATCCATAATCCGCGCCCGCCCATCCATAAGCACCATCGGCCGGTTTGGCGAAATAGAGGCTATAACTGGGGTGCGCGTCCACAATAAACAATCCGGTCTTCGGATCGAAGCTCGGCGCACGATAGTTGGTCAGTCCGCCTTCATCGGGAGCAACAAGCCGCCCATCCGGAGCGGGCTCCTTGGCTGGATTGGGAATCGGCCGGCCCTGTTTATCGATTCCCAACGTCCAGTTCACCGGGCCGTATGGAACTGTCAGCAGGTTCTTACCGTTCGTCCGGTCAAGAACAAAGAAATAGCCGTTGCGCGAGGTTTGCATCAGCATCTTGTGCGGCTGGCCATGAAACTCCCCGTCCACCAATACCGGCGTTTCCACTGCATCCCAATCGTGTGTGTCGTGTGGCGATACAGAGAAACCCCACGCCAGCTTCCCGTCATCGGGATTGATGGCCACAATGCTGCACGTATAGGCGTTGTCGCCGGGCCGTACCGTTCCATTCAGCACGGGAGTAGGATTCCCAGTTCCCCAATAGAGAAGATTCAACTCCGGATCGTAAGTGCCGGTCATCCAGGTCATGCCTCCGGTTGCCGCATTCGGAGTTCCCGCGGGAGGCGTGACATCCCACTGCCACTGGGTTGCACCGGAATCCGGATCAAAGGCCCGTAGATAGCCGGGAAGATTGTCGAGGTCTCCGCCCACACCGGCGATGACGTGATTCTTGACGACGAGCGGCGCCATTGTGCTCCAATACCCCCGGCTCGCATCGGCAATAAGCTTGTCCCACCGAAACCTTCCGTCCTTTGCGTCGAGCGATATCAGGTGCGCATCGGGCGTAGTGAAGTAAAGCCAGCCTTTGTACATTGCTACACCGCGATGGCCGATGTGTTCACCCTTGGAAGGCCGATTGTAATGCCAGATCAAATGGCCGGACCGCGCATCCACGGCCCACACGTTGTCCGGTACTGTGAAATACAAAACGCCATCCACAAGCAGCGGCGAGGATTTTATCTGGGGGGTTTGGTTGGTTTGAAAGGCCCACGCCAGTGTTAGACTGCCGACATTCTGCGGCGTGATTTGCGTCAGGCGAACATGACGCCTTCCCGAATAATCGCCGTGATAGAGAGGCCAAGAATCCGGAGACGGGTTCAGAAGTTGGCCGTTCTCAAGATCCTGCGCGTTGAGCGACGGCGCGAATGGAATGCACAGGCCGAACGCGGCAACGAGGTAATGCAGAGAATCTTTCAGCAATTTCATAGCGGAATCGGACCTCAAATTAAGCTCGCAGCCGGCACTTATCAACGCAGCGTCTGCAGATAGGCCATCAGGTTATGAATGTCGTCGTCGCTGTACTTATTGAAGAGCCGCACATGCGCATCGACAGGCGAATCTACCGTAAAGCGCACCCGGGCGATTGGCCATGAACGGTAAATACCCTTGCCATCGCGTAGCGCAACCGTGAACTCGTCGCGGTATGCAAGTAATCCGGAGATCGTTTGTCCGGAAGGGAGTTTTACGCTAACCGTACTCTCGGCGCCTTCGGGATACAGCATGCGCTCTTCGAGCTCCAAGCCCTCGAACCGCGTTGCAACTCCCGCCAGATCGCCGCTGGGCGAGTGGCATTTCACGCATCCGCCGATTCCATCGAAATACTGCTTGCCGGCTTGCACATTGCCCGTTTGGAGATCGGCAACTGCGACTCCGCGCCGACCTCCAGGATGAGCATTGGCGGCAGCTTCGCGCTCGCGGATGAATGCGATGATGCCGCTTATCTCAGGATTGGCGAGATTGAAGCCCGGCATCTTGTTGGCCGGTCTACCCTCGCGGATCACCTGAGTGATCTTTTCGCCGGTCCTGTCTTCCCGCACCAATTTGGATTGCGTCAGGTCAGGCCCAGTCTCTCCGCCCATTGCGTCACGACCGTGACAAAAAGCGCAGTTCTGTTGAAAGACTGCGGCCCCTCCCTCCGCAATCCCGGAATTCTCTTCGCCCTTTGTGCCACTCCCGGTAATTAACGATGCCGGTTCCGCGCTCGTAACGAAGTGCAGCAGCGCCGACAACTCGCCATCCTGCAGGCTTGGAAAGCCGGGCATTCGTCCCTTGCCTGCGTGAACCAGATCTGCAATTTTGTCGTCCGTCATCCGGTGGTTGATCCCAAGCAGCGGCGGAAAGGCAGGCAGGATGCCTTCGCGCTGTTCGCCGTGACAAATCGCGCAATGCTTCGCATACGATTCCGCACCGGGTTCTCCACCGGACGGGGCGCTCGGCCGGAGCGCCTTTTCGTCTTGCCCGGCCGCGCGGATTGGCTCCTGAATGTATCCGACTACCAGAAGACTAACTGCGGCAGCTACCGAGATAAGTAGAATTCGAAGTCCCTTCACCGTCTTCAATGTTGAAACCCCTGGAATCCTGCTCTGCAGACCGCGGCGATTGGCATATGACTTACAGCTTTCTATGCGGAGTACTTAATCAACTGCATGAATCCATAGTCCATGTGCAGTTGCTGATGACAGTGCCACAAAGTGTCGCCCGGATTATTCGCGACGAAATCTACTTCAACGGTGCCGAGCGGCGTAACGTTGATAACATCCTTCATCAAACCGCTCAGATGCTTATCGCCGATGCGCGTCACTTCAAAAGTATGACGATGCAGGTGGAGTGGATGCTGATCTCCGCTGCCATTGCGAAACACCAGTCGATAGCGCTTGCCGGCACTCACGATCAGCGGTTCGATCTCGGGCCACGATTTGTTGTTGATCGTCCACGAGTCGAATTGCGAACCATGCTGCTGGCCGATATCGCGGAAGGTCAGCACAAAGCTCTCGTCCGGAGGGGGTACAGCATTCGCACTGGCAAACTGCGTGTAGTCCCACGTCGCCGGTGCGGGATCCTTCCACATAGGCGGCCCTGATTGTCCGCCGTACTCGACCACGATGCCAAGGCCCAACTGGCGCGCCTTTTCAAGCGTCGAACCCAGAATCCAAACGCCCGGTGCATTCATCTCCACGATCGCATCGATGCGCTCGGCAACGGCAAGCGACAGCACCTCAACGCTTGTTGGATTGGGAATCGGGTTCCCATCCATCGCAATGACTGTGAAGCGATGGCCGGGCAGCGCCAGCACCACATTTTCGGTCGCGCTGGCATTCAGCAGGCGCAAGAGCACGCGTTGCCCTGGTTTCACGCGGATCGGATCACCAGTCCCCAGCATGCGATCGTTGATCGTGGCGTACTTATAGCCGACGTCGGAACCGGGGGTCAGCGGCATGTTCGACGACTGCTCGCGCATGGTTTCGACCATCGGGACGAACGACGGTTCCCAATGATGGATCGCCAAATTGAATTCCTGGTCGTAGCGCGCCGGGTTCTCCCGGCCCTCGATCAACAAAAATCCGAATTGCCCACTGTATGTGCCCGCCGAGAGATTCCCGTACGCAGCTGCGTGGGTGTGATACCAGCGCGTGCCTGAAGGTTTGGGAGTGAATGTGTACCGATGCGTCTGACCGGCGGGGATCATCGGCGATCCCTCTTCCATGGCGCCGTCGTTCAAGGAGTCGATGGCGAGCCCGTGCCAGTGCACGATATCGGGGTTGGCGCTCACATTAATCACGTCGATGCTTACCGTCACACCCTCGCGCAGCCTGAGCAGAGGGCCTGGAACTTGGCCATTGTAGGATAGCGTCTTGACGGTTATCCCTGAGCCAATCTCCAACGTGCACGGCTCGATGCGAAGGCTGTAGTCCGCTTTGCCGGCCTTGCGCACATCTCCCAGTTTCGTCTGCGCCGGCAATAAGGCGCTCAGCGATTGGCTCGCCAGCAACATCCCCGCCGACGAAAGAAAGTCTCTGCGGTCCATCGGAATTCGTTCGCCTGTTTTCAATTAGTTCTTCTCGCGCAACGTTGTAGGTGTACTTGCTGTACCAGAAGGTGCCAAAGCCATGATCTTTGACGCACCCCGGATTGAAAACGTCTTCCTCGTGAAGCCTACTCGCGTTTGCTGCCGTTCATCGCGCGCTCGGACCAGTTTACAGTTGCGCCCTTAACGAGCTTGTACAGAAGATGTCGGCCGCGGGTGGCTCGCCGTGCTTCCATCCGTCATCCACAAAGTCCAGCGAATCGCCTCAAAATACATCTTGCGAATGTCGGGATCGTCCCACGATTCTTCGGTATGGCCAAGCGTCGAATAGAAAACTCGCCCCTTGCCGTACATCTTGCTCCACGCAACCGCGAAGTCATGATCGGTGCGATGCACCCGCGGATTGTTGGAATAATCGAGCTTGCTGGGATCGAGGCTCAGGAGCACGTTCACCTTATCGCGCGACCATGTTTTGGGTTGATAGATCTCGTCGTATTTCACGAACGATTTTGGAAAGTGGCGCACAGCGGGAAAGTCCGGGTCCTCGTTGACGATCGGCGCGTTGAATGTCATCCACGGATGCTGGTCGAACCAGCCGCCAATCATCTCTCCATACTCCGGCCAGTTGTAATTCGTGTCGAGCGCCGCATGAATGCCGACGAAGCCCTTGCCGTCATCATGGATAAACGACAGCATATCCTTCTTCTGATCGGCATCCAGGTCCAATTCACCCGTTGTACTGGCAAAGACAATCAGATCGAAATAACTGAGGTTTTTTGCATTTCGCCCGAGGTCCTTCTTCGTTAGTAACTCGGTGTCAGTGCGGATCGTCGTATCCCACAAGCCACTTTCCTTACCCATGTTGAACACCGCGGCCATAGCATCGGGCACCGAGTCGTGCTCAAATCCTTTGGTTTGCCCAACCACGAGGACATGTTTCAAGTGGATCTGCTTTGAGTGTGGCGCCGGAGGCAGCACATCGCCTGCCGGCGATTGTGCCCACGCGCGAACGCCTTCTATCGCAGCCATCGAAGTGAACAGACCGCAAACGAGGATCAACAAGCTTCGTCCCAGGCGCAAGGAATCTCCTTTTGACCGATGTTATATGGCGAAAAAACGATCGCATCGCGGGCTTGTTTCTCCGCGAACCGAAATGCGGCGGCGCTTCATTCGCTCTTGGCGCTCCCGCAGAAATCATTTTGCGAACGCCGGACCGACGAATCTTCGCTCGGACAAGAGTTTAACGGGCTGCTTCAATTGACGCAATCGCCGTATTCGAGGTTCATCCTGCAAAGCGTCCTTGCCGTGCTTTATCTTCCCAACCCGCCACAACCTCGTGGGCTTTGCAGTAGTATCCTTGGTGCGCCTCTTGAACCCCTTGGGCATCGCCCCAGTCCGACATCTTAAAGGAGAGCTGAACCGTGAAAATCCGATCAGGTCCTCCCATCTCGTCTACTTCTCAGCGCACCGGCAAGCCCCTGTCGCATGCCATGACCAGTCCCGTGACAAAACCGCGCGGAGCATTCTTCTTCAACTTCGCGCGCCTGTCTGTTCCTCTTCTGCTTGTCTTCACCTTTTTCCTCGTGCCACGGACCGGGGGCCAGGCTGGAAACGCCAATGTGCAGCCGCCGCGTCCATGGGATCAGAATCCCGACGGAATGCACATCTACATCTGGGCGGGGCTCAAATCCCACTTCCCAGGCCAGCACGACTATCCCCAGTTCCTTGCCGATTGGAGCAAGCTCCTAACCGAGCACGGCGCTGTGGTCGACGGGGCTCTGCACGCCCCGAGTGCCGCCGATCTGGAGCACACCGATGTCGTGATTCTCTACAAGGGAGACGCAGCTTACCTCAGCGACGAGGAGAAATCTGCTCTCGAAGCGTACGTCAAGCGCGGAGGCGGACTGGTCAGCCTTCACGACTCCCTTTGCGGCCCAGACCCTCCTTATTTCGCGTCGTTGGTCGGTGGAGCGAAAAAGCACGGCGAGGTCAACTACACCCTTGGAGCGGCTATCCCTTACGCGGTGGTTGATGCCGCCAACCCCATCATGAAGAGCATGTCCGATATCACTGTCTTCGACGAGGCCTTCTACAACATGACTTGGGCACAGAGCCCCAGCATGCATGTGCTGGCCACAGTCGTCATTCCGGGCACACCGAGCGCGGGAACGCACAAAGGCGAGGTAGTGCCGCAGATCTGGAGCTATGAACACACGCTCCCCGGGGGCCAGCCGTCGAGGGCGTTCGTTTGGATGCAGGGGCACGAGTACGCGAATTTCGCGAATTATCAGATTCAGCAAATGCTGCTGCGCGGCATCGCCTGGGCAGCGAAAAAGCCAGTCGATTCGCTGGTCGACTATGTGCCGCCGCATCCCTTGCGCACGCAGGGGCCCGCCACGAATCCCTAGTCGCCACCTTGACGAACGCGAGCAACGCCCGGTGCGACCTTCGGCATGATCCGACACAAGGTGGATGAAATCACTTAGCCGTCCACCCACCGTCGATAAGAACGTCGGTTCCCGTGATGAACCCCGCCGCTTCGGAACACAGATAGCAGGCCAGCGCGCCAATCTCCTCGACCTTGCCCCAACGCCCAATCGGCAGACTCGTGAGGAACTGTGCATTGGCTTCCGGATTGTTCATCACTGCCGCATTCATGTCCGTTCCGAATGGGCCTGGACTGATGCCATTCACGGTGATTCCCTCGCTGGCTAATTCGAGTGCCAACGCCCGCGTCAATCCGAGAAGGGCCGCCTTGGCCGAAGAATACGCGGTCCGCCCCGGCAACGAAACGTGACTCATGATCGAACTCATATTTAGAATGCGGCCGTAACCGGAACCCTTCATGCCCGGCACAAACGCCCGGCACATCAAAAACGTCGAGATCAGGCTCGAGTCCAGAACGCTGCGGAATTCCTCCAGGGAAAAGTCCACGAGGTTCTTGCGGATATTTGTTCCTGCATTGTTGATCAGAATTTGCGGCGCCCCAAACCGCTTCTTTATGGCTTCCGCGATTTCGGCGACCTGTTGCTCCTGTGTCACATCGGCGACAAACATCTCAGCTATTCCGCCCTGTGCGGCAATCGCATCGCGCACAACTTCTAGGCGCGTGTTGTCGCGCGCCACGAGCGCAATGTTCGCGCCTGACTCAGAGAGGGCCTTCGCCATTGCCTCGCCCAGCCCGCGGCTCCCCCCCGTAATGATGGCGGTCCGGCCCGCCAGATTCCCATCCATGTTTGCATCTCCTGTCCCAATGCACAGACGTACGTCAGTCTGTCTCAAGGCTCCAGCCCATTCGCAACCGCCGCTGCTGCAGGCGTGGCCACTGCCCGCTCACGTTGCCTCCGCGCCGATTCCGGATCGAGGGTTAGCCAGCACGCAGCCGACACCGTTGCCGCCGCCGCCATTGTGTCGATAAGTATGTTCCAGTTGCCGTCCGATTTCTCCAGGATCACACCCCCAACGACCGGCGCCACAAATCCCGCAAGGTTGCCCATCATATTCATTGCAGCCGCCACCGTCGCCGTGTACGCGCCTCCAATCTCCACACAGGCATCCCATGAAATCGGCATCGTCAGGTCGCTCGCGAAACTGGCCAGTCCCATGGCCACCATGGCTGGGACGACGGACTGGATGTGTGTCAACACAACCAGCAGAATCGCTGTCGAAAGAAATCCGCAAAATGCAATCGCGCGCCGGGGCAATCTCGCCGGCGCAAGCCCCGAAACCAGCGAGCCAAAGCCGCCAAACAAAAGCGGCAGCACGGCAAGAGCGGCGGCGCGATCGAGCGACTGCCCGCGGCCCTCCCGCAGATACGTCGGAAGCCACGTGATGTAAAAACACCAAACGTAGGAGAGGAAAAAATACTGCACAAACAGCAGCAGCAGTTGCCGCGTCAGCAGTAAACTCGTCCAGTGTCGTTGCCCTCTCTCTTCTCGTGTGAGCGCGCGGGATGATTCCAGCAGTTTCTGCTCGGCTGCGTTCACCCCAGGGTGCTGCGCTGGATCGTCTTTGAACCAAACCAGAAACACCGCGCACCACAAGAATCCCAGGCCGGCAAAGCTCACAAACGCCCATCGCCAGCCGAACCACCGGATGCAGAGCAATGCCAGCGGCGGTGTTGCCGCGCCGCCCCATCGCGTGAAAGACCACATCAACGATTGCGCTCTGACGCGTTCCCGCTCAGGCAGCCATGCGCTCAGCATGCGCGTCAGGTTTGGAAAGCATCCAGCCTCGCCAGCTCCAAACAGAAACCGTATCCCCACCAGAGATGCAACATTCCACGCAGCCCCGGTCAGTGCGGTGCACGCAGACCACGCAAGAACAATCTGTGCCAGCACTCGCTTGACGCCAAGACGATCCCCAAGCAATCCCATGGGAATTTCGAAAATGGCATAGGACAATGCGAAAGACCCGAAGACAATTCCCATCTGCTGCTTCGAAATATGCAGGTCGTGCGAGATGGGCCCGGCTGCCTGAGAAATTGCGACCCTTTGCATATAGGAGAGAATCGCAAGCCCGATCGCCAGCAGGACGACTCCGTACCGTGTGCGGCTGGCTCTCATTGCGGCAGGCTCCAGGCATAAAGGGTGTCCCCGGCTCCAAACACAATGTATTGCTTTCCGTCGAGCAAGTAAGTAATCACGCCGCCCGATTCATTGGCGCCGAGTTCGTGGTGCCAAAGCACCTCTCCTTTATCGGCGCTATAAATGATTGCATTCTTCTGGTCGTCTCCGGTGATGAGCAGATTGCTCGCAGTCGTAAGGATGCTCGGACCAACAGTGCTCGGTGCACTATTCAGATTCGGATACGCATGCTGCCAAACCGCATTCCCCGTCAATGGATCGAGGGCCTGCAACACACGTTGCGATCGGCCTATCCCATCGCCAGTGCCGCCATAGCCCGAAGGGTGTTCGCTGTCATCGGTAAGGTAATAGATGGCCTTTCCCTCCACCGAGTTCACATAGACCAAACCGGTCTTCGGATTGTACGCCGGAGCAGGCCAGTTCGAAGCATTCACGATATTAATTGAACCGCCGACAGTCGGATCCTTGTCGGGAATCGGGATAGGTTCTCCCTGCGGCGAAAGTCCAGAGGAATAATCGAGCGGCACATACGGCTTGACCACAAGGTATCTTCCGGTCACCCGATCAAGCGTGACAAAGAAACCATTGCGTGCAGCCTGCGACAGCAGCTTCCGCGCCTTCCCGTCCACTACGCGATCGAAGAGAATCGGAGCCGTCGTATTGTCGAAGTCATGCGTGTCGTGCGGCGAGACCTGGAAATACCATTTCAATTCTCCGGTGTCCACATCGAGCGCGACAATCGATTCCGTCCAAAGGTTAGCGCCGGGGCGTCCTTGCCCCGCAAATACAGGATTGGTATTTCCGGTTGGCCAATAGAGCAGATTTAATTCCGGATCATACGTGCCCGGCATCCACGTCATCCCGCCGCCGTGATCCGAACTCGCCTCGTTCGGCCATGTCTTCAGCGCCGGGTCGCCCTTGCGCGGCGTTGACCACCAGGTCCATTGCAGATCGCCCGTGACCGGATCGAATGATTCGAGAAACCCTGGCATGTCCATTGCGTCTCCACCCACACCGACAATCACATGGTCCCTAACGATCAACGGCGCCGACGTCGAGAAATACTGCTTGCGTGCATCGGCATAATTCTTTCTCCACAGTTCCTGCCCGGTATTTGCATTCAGGGCAACGAGCCAGTTGTCCGGCGTGAGGAAATAAACCGTCGTTTTCCAAATCCCCACGCCGCGCTGACCCACGAGATGCCCGCCGTGATCGACCCAATCGTAGTGCCATAGCGGGTTTCCGGTCCGCGCATCGAGCGCCCACACGTGATCCGGAATCGTAATATAGAGCACTCCATCGACCTGCAGTGGCGTGCATTTGATCATGGGAACAGGCGCGCCACGCTGTGCCCCGACCTCGGTGATCTTGTAAACCCATCGCTGGTTGAGCCGGTTCACGTTCGCGGGCCCAATCTGAGTCAGCGTGCTGTAGCGCCGGCCGCTGTAATCGCCATTAAACGTGGGCCAGTTCACGATCGGCGCTTTCCCAAGCGCATTCGGATCGAGCGAGACGAGGTGAACTTCCTGCGCTCCAACTGCTAGGCTTGCGGCTGCAATGGACGCACAGACTCCGAGGCCCAGTTTCATTTGAGCGTTTCCAGGTAGGCGGTCACGTTGTGCATATCATCATTGGTCAGCGTCGTGATCATCTCTTGGTGCGCTGCCAGCGGCTCCTTCATCTGCACCGTCACTCCCGGCTCCCGGTCGACCACGTGCGCCACGCCCGCAAGATCCACCAGCGTGATGCGAAAATCGCTCACCTGCGTGACGCGACCGGCAAACGTGCCACCGTGGGGCGTCTTCACAATCCCGACGATTGCTTGGGAACTGTCCTCGGAACCGTTCGGCCGCGCCGGCCAGACCCAGCCTCTCTGCAGTTGTTCCGGAGAGCGGAAACGACTACCGATGTGCGCGAACGTCTCGGCTGTATGGCACGACATGCAGCGCTTTGTCACATAAGCTTGTCCCTGCGCCGCGTTCCCTACCAATATATTCAGCACGCGATAGGTTCCTCGATTCGCGACCTCCTCCACCTGCATATGCAGAAACTCGGCAATGTCCGTGAGTTGATCGTCCGACATGGTTGCAAACGCCGGCATGCCTTTCTCGGGTCGACCTCTTTTCAGGAACAACACCAGATGCTCTCCACGGTCATCGGCGAGCACCTCGTCCGACGTGATCAAGCTGGTCCCCGTTGCACCCCGCGCCTGGGGTCCGTGGCAGAAAGCACAGCTCTGTTGGAACAGCAGCGTCCCACGCGCTGCGGCCGCTTTGTCAGGCTCGGGACCAAGACCGAGAAATGCGCGGGTGGCTGCCGCCCGTTGTTCGGGCGTCATGCTCTGGTAGGCCGTCTGTTGTTGAATACCGCTCTGGCTGCCGCCAGTCTGCATTTCCTGACCGATCGCGACTTCCGCAAGAACCACCAAGCCCGCAGCGAGCAGCGCAGGTAAAACCCAGACGCGCATTTCCCCATCCCCCTTTTCGATTTGTCCCTTGCTCGCATCGGACGGCAGTCGCGACGCAATCATCACGGCGCGTCGCGTTGTCTGTCAACCAAACCGTCCTCTTTCTCAGGAAATCCAGGCGAGACAGGTCCGTCTCGTTCATGGGGCGCACGCTCATGAATGTCGTGGGAAACTATGATTTTTGGAGACGAAAGCACGTCAGGTATAAATAGCGCGCGTCTCGAAAGCACGGTGCATAATCGAGCTGGTGGGGCTCACAGATATCGGACGTAGAGGAAACCGACGAGCCGGTCCGCGCACTGCATGCATACGGTCTGCTTCACGCCGAGGGCATTATCCGCATCGTACTGCGTCGTGGGGCTTACCTGAGACGCCATTCTGCGAAAGGATTGAGAGACCTTCACGAATGCGCGAAGTTATTGAGATTTACGCCGTCGGCGCCGCGGTCCTGGATCCAAGTTTGCTTCTTGAAGTTGCGAAATAATGAACGGAATGCAGACAGCGGGACACGAGATGGATGCGGTTGGATTCGATTTTGGCACTACAAACAGCTCAGTCGCAATTGTGAATAGCGCCTCTCAGGTGCAGTTCGCGTCATTTCCGCTGGTTGGAGCGGAGATGTTGCCCTTCCGGTCCGTTCTCTACTTCGAGCAATTGAAATCGGCGGAAGGGGCGAAACGGACGCACAGCTTGACAGGCCCCGCAGCCATTGAGCGTTATCTCCAGACGGAGGAAAAGGGTCGTCTCATCCAGTCGCTCAAGTCTCATCTTTCGAGCCGAACGCTCACTGGCACGGAGGTTTTCGGCCGCCGGTACAAGCTCGAAGACCTGATTTCTCGAATTCTCAGCGATCTTCGCAAACAGACTGCACGGCAATTCGAGAAGCCTATTCGGTATGCAATGGTGGGGCGCCCGGTCCGATTTGTTGGCGCAGAAACAGATGACGATCAGGAGTTTTCCGTCTCGCGATTGCGTGAGGCCTTACTGGCGGCCGGTTTCGAACAAGTGGATTTTGAATTGGAACCGATTGCGGCCGCTTACGCGTACGAATCGACCCTCGATCACGACGAATTGATTCTCATCGGCGACTTCGGCGGCGGCACCAGTGACTTTTCTCTACTCCGTGTGGGTCCGGATGTGCGGCGGCGAGGCCGCACTCCTCAAGATCTGCTTGGCAACAGTGGTGTGGGTCTAGCCGGCGATGCCTTCGATGCTCGGATCGTTCGCAAACTCGTCTCGCCCGCACTAGGGTCGAATTCCGAGGCGCGTTCCCTCAACAAGCTGTTGCCCGCTGTTCCGGCGTGGATTTACGCCAACCTCGAGCGCTGGCATTACCTTTCATTCTTACGCACAAACAACGTAAGGGAGATTTTGAAGAGCGCGCGCATTCGTGCCCTGGAACCGGAAAAGATAGAAGCCCTGATCGCAATCATCGAGGAAGATCTTGGCTATCAACTCCACCAGGCGGTGCAGAAGGTGAAGTTTGAACTGTCGCGCAGTGAGAGTGCCGAATTCCGCTTCTGTGATGGGACAATGGACCTGCGCATCCCCGTGACTCGAGCCGCATTCGAATCGTGGATCGAGAGTGACCTGCAGGCTATCGAGGGTTCCATCGACACGCTTCTGCAGAATTCCGGGATCGATCCGCGTGCTGTCGACTGTGTATTCCTTACTGGAGGAAGCTCCTTTGTACCCGCGGTGCGCCGCATCTTCGAGAACCGGTTTGGGAAGAACCGCATCCGAAGCGGAAACGAGTTTACCTCGGTTGCCCATGGTCTGGCGCTGCGCGCTGCGGAGTCATTGCGTCACAATTCGTGAAGGACATCGGATATCGCGAGCCAGGACGCAATATTCTGTCCGATACGGGACTCTCGCCCTAAGGGTCCAGAGCGTAGAGTAAGATTCAAAGGGGCCTCGTGGTTTGCCGTTCCTGGGGCTGCCTCGCTGAACACATCGTCTTGGGTTCAGGCAAAGATAAGCTTGTGCGCATTCTCGATTACAGCGATTGGCTAGCGGTCTTTGCCGATCGTCGATGATCGAAGGAACGGGAAGTGAAACGCAGCAACACCTCTCTCGGCCAGAACCTCATTCTCCGAAAGAAGTGAATTGAGGACGGGCTCTTTATGCCAAATCCGGTCAAACCGTGCGATGGATTCTTCAGCGAAGAGACGATTGGTGCGCTCCTCACCAATTTGAATCGAGCGCAATGGCTTCCCCATGCATGTGCACGTTGCGGGCAGCAGGTCGGAGCTCTTCTTGATAAGGGACGTTGGTCTCCCGAGACGCACTGGCCTTCAGTTCCCCGACGCCCCTCCACTCGAACCCCTGTCGGCGATCGTCAGCCACGAAGTGAAGGGAGCGAGCGGAACAAGCGCTAACAGGAGGGCCTCTTCCATGCCCTCTTCATTGGGTTTTGTGAAGTGGCCGCCTGCTCCGCCGCCCCACCGGGAGACTGAGGCGTTGGTTGCATAGTGATGAGGTTTTGTCACGGATGTAGGTCGGTCGTGAAGTCTCGGGCGGACGCCTGACAGAACTGTGCGATCACGCTGGAGTCTCCTGGGTGAGGGCAGGGGAAGACGGATCGGCATCAGCCTTGTTAGGCCCGGTTAGCGTCTCTGGAACAGCAAACCACAACAACGCAAACGCAATTGCGGCAACTGCTCCCAAGGCGAGAAATGAAATGCGATAACTGTAATACTGGATCAGCTTTCCTCCAAAAGAAGTACTGAGAGCCGCGCCAATCCCGACTGCTGTCGCCAGGCTGCCCTGGACTAAATTAAACCGGCCAGTGGCCCGCGTTCGGTCCGCGACCACAAGAATCGAAACGACTCCAAACACCGCATTGGCAACGCCGTCGAGCAGCTGAATCGCAATCAAACTTTCGGTGTTATGGGTGAGCGTGTAGAGAACGGCGCGGATCGGAAGGACGCCGAATCCCACCAGCAGCAGCGGCTTGCGGCCGTGCACATTCGCGAACCGCCCGATTGCTGAGGCAGTGCACATAATCACCACTTGCGTGACGATGATACAGGCAGACATGAACGGCGCCGCGGATGTCCGGACACCATGGAAAGCATTTCGCCAAGCTGAGGCAGCATGGCAGCATTTGCAAAATGGAAGAGGAAAGCGCAGGCGAGAAAGACTAGCAGAATTCGATCTCCAAGCAGTGTTTGAATCACAGATGCTCTTGCAGGAATTTCTTTACCGTCCACTTGGAGCGCCCCGCCGCGCGCAAGGTCATAGTCGATGTCCTTGCTCTTGATCGCGAGGACGGCGAGGATCGTGGGGATGGTCAGCAAGGCGGCAGTGATGAAGATGGCGCGATTTCCAAACAAGTGGCTGACACCTCCGACCAGAAGTGCGCAAAAGACATTGCCGGCGGAGTTAAAGGACTGGTTTTTTCCGAATTGCCGGTCGAAAAATGTCACACCGACGATTCCCATAGTGACTGCAGCGAGCGTCGGACCAAGGAACGGTCCAGCCCCTCCAATGAGAACCTGGGATGAATATACGGCCCAGGGAGCGGCCGTCAGACTCAACAAAATTGCGCCGGCCGCGAGGACGGCCGAAGCGATGACGAGGATCAACCTCTTCGACCGCAGTTGGTCAACGATTGCCCCCGCAGGCGTCTGCAATAGAACCGTGACCATGCCACCTACGGAGAGCGCCACGCCGACACGTCCCGGTACCCATCCTGCTCCTGCAAGGTAGGCGGCGAGAAAGGGACCGAGCCCCGTCTGCACATCGGCCAGAAAAAAGTTCGTCGCCTCAAGCGCACGGACGCTCTTCTTCTTTTCCGATGCAATAGTGGAATTGGATTCCATGGCTCCTAGGCGACTTCAAACTGTCCCGAGCATTTTCGGACAACAAGTCTCCGCACGCGGCGGGGCGAGACCACGACGAGGACACATTCGCTTCGCAACTATTGGATGCGTCTTATTGGACAGGTAGGTACTGCGATTTCACATCGGCTAACTTAGCCAGATGGGATTGAGACTTGGTCATTGCGGGATTCCTGGTTGGCAGCAGAGAACGACCCTGACCGTCGACGCGAAAAAACTGCAACGCCACACCCGCTACCGTCTTCATCGCAAGATGTGGCCCAGGCCGCGATTCTATGGTTGGCTCTACCCCTCAACCCGATGCAAAACGACCGAAATTCCCTGGGGAATGCGCCGGGGCAGATTGAATGACGGATCGGATCCATCCGGTGGGGGCCCAATTGCGGGTCGCGGTCCGGTAGGTTCGGCTGGAGGAGTCATCCGGAAGGGGATTTCGATCCTTCTCTCGAGTTCAAGCTTATCTCCATTGATCTTCCCCGCATAGGTGCTGTTCCCGCTCTTGAAGGAAACATCGTTGCCGTCCACTTTGGCTTCGGTAATCGGAACGGGCGCATCGCTCCCGCCAAAGAAGCCACCTCCAGCGCCTTCGACGGTTCCGGTCAGGTTGCTGCCATCCTGACGCAGAGTGAAGACGGTGATGCCGTTGCCCACAAGAAAAGACATCAGTCCTGTCGCTTCGCCACCGGGTACAGGTCTCCACAGACCAGTGATGCCCGAGCCTTTGGGTACCTCACGTGCCCAGACTGGCACTTGCGGGCGCAGTTCGACATTCTTGGCCTGGACAGTGACGCTCGCCGATGTGAGTCCCGGAGATGTGGCTTCGACGGTGATATCGCCTGCGGTCTTCGAAGCCTGGGCAATCGCCATACAGTAACCCGAAAACGCTTTGCGCGCGTTGCCCTTGTCGGGCTCCTGATCGGTTGGATCGCCGTTGCCTATGCCAATCAACTTTCCAGCCCCGGAGACTTTGAAGGTCACAACGTTGTCGGTGATGGGAACGACGCGGCCCTGCGCATCCTGCACAGCGACGGCGAACATGGCCACGTCTTCGCCATCGGCGGAAACCTGCTGCCGGTCCGCCGTCATTACCAGTTTCGCCGCGGGTCCCGTAGTCTCCCGCTTGGTCGTCAATACGACTTTATCCGCTTTGTAGCCGCGCGCCTCGAGAGTGCCGGAAGCGTACTTCACAATCCATGCGACGTGTGAATCCTTCTTCACGTCCTTCGTGCCAAGGCTCTCGCCATTAAACAGAAGCTCAACCCTGTCGAGGTTCGAATAGACCCAAACGGCGATCTCCTTGCCTTCCATTCCCGGCCAATTCCAATGCGGAAAAAGGTGCAGCACAGGCCGAGAAGTCCACCACGATTGGTAGTAGTAGAAGGAGTCTTTCGGAAAGCCGCACGTATCGATAATTCCATACTGCGAACTGATGTTGGGCCACTCGTTGGGCGAGGGCTCTCCCCGATAGTCGAATCCCGTCCAGATGAATCCGCCGAGAAGCCATGGCCGCGAGTTGCAGAAACTCCACCAGCCTTCTGCCGATGCGCGACCAGTCGTGGTGTAAGGATCGTACGAACCGACATAGCCCTTGGCGTGGTCAGTGATGTAAATGCCGCGCGTGCCCACGGCGCTCACGGTTTCCGTGCCCATGACGGGCTTCTCGGGATGAGCCTTGTGATATACCTCGGCGCCTGGGTCCATATAGTTGTAGCCGATAACATCGCACACCGCGAGGCCGCCGGTTCCAATGGCTCCGGTGGGCGCGATCGAGACCAGACGCGAGCCGTCATGTTTAGTGGCGACCTCTTTCATCGCAGTGAGAATGCGGACGCCCTTCTCGCCGTTTGCCTGGCCTTCTTCGTTGCCCATGGACCACATGAAAACGCTGGGATGATTGCGGTCGCGGCGCACCAGATTCTCGAACTGGCCCAACCCCTCAGGATTGGAGGACATCATGCGCGTCTCATCGAACACCAGCATGCCCAGCTCGTCGCACGCATTTAACAACTCTGGAGTTGGCGGGTTATGCGAGGTGCGCAGCGAATTGCAGCCCATCTCCTGCAGCTTGCGGATGCGGTAGTACTGGACAGCGTCGGGCAACGCTGCGCCCAGGCCCGCGTGGTCCTGGTGATTGCATGTGCCTTTCAATTTGACCGGCTCGCCGTTGAGAAATAGTCCCTTCTCGGCATCGAACTTCAGATCGCGAATGCCAAACGGCGTCTCGTAACGATCGACGATTTCGTCGCCCGCTCTCACTTCCGTCACCAACTTATAGAGGTTACGTTTCTCAAGTGACCAGAGCGCCGGATTCCTGACCACAATCTCTTGCGCGTAACTTTGTTCGTCACCCTCAGCGATCGGCATTGCTGGCGAGACAGATTTGCCCGCTGGATTGCCGGCCGGGTCAAGCACCGTCGAGATCACGCGCGCACTTTTCGTCTCTTTGCCATGGTTGTTTAGCTCTGTGCGGATCGAGAGGCTTGCCTTGCCGGGCTCTACCTTCGCTGCCACAAAGGTTCCCCACTGCTTCACATGGACGGCGTCCGTCTTCACCAGCCACACGTGCCTGTAAATCCCTGCACCCTCGTAAAACCATCCGTCGCTTGAGGTAGCATCGACCCGCACAAGCAGCACGTTTCTGCCGCCTGGATTGGCAAAGTCGGTCACATCAAAGCTGAAGGGATCGTATCCGCCGCTATGACGGCCGACATAAAAGCCATTGAAGACAACCATCGACTCGCGATAAGAGCCATCGAACTCGAGAGTGATACGTTTGCCTGCGTCCGGCGCGGGAAGTTCAAGCACGCGGCGATACCAGCCGACACTGGTCTCCGGATAGTTGCGTCCGAGGGGGTAATATCCTTTGCTGGCGAGGGCTGGGTCGTTCTTGAAAGGCAGCTCGATGGCCCAGTCATGCGGCAGGTCAATAGCCTGCCAATCGCCATCATCGAAGGCCGTTGAACCGGCAGGAAGAAAGTTTCCAGTCTTCTGGAAATTGCCGGATCTACCGCTGCCGAATCCGAAATCTTTTGTGGGATCGTCGGCGTTCCCGAAGTGGAAGCGCCACCCGTAGTCCAGCAGCAGGCGTTCACGCCCTGCACTCGGAGATGGCGATTGGCTGGACGCGCTCTCATTTTGCGGGTCGGGATTCACTCCGGCAACTTCCATTGCCGCGGCCATCGGGCTCAACTCGTGAGCCGCTACGGCAATGGCGGGCGCCAGCAGGCTTGATTTCAAAACGTCGCGCCGTGAAAAGCTTTTCATTTTTGGCTCCTATAGCGGGAAATGCGCAGTAAATCCTGGGCACAAACGCTGGATTTCCCCTCAGATTTGAAGGACTCGCCAGTATACGCTCGTGCCTCAGGTGTGTGAGAAGTCCTCGTCAAGCCCGGAATGGTCAAGTCCCGAGAGGGTTGGTCCAGTGCAGATGTGCGATTTGTCACATCGGTCACCGCGATCGAGGTAGCAACATTCCCCAAAGACGGGGATATTCTCGACTGGAGGCCGGCGTGTCGAGGCGAAAGACAGACAGCCAGGCGTCGCCGCGCGAAGCGCAAGAAATGCGCGATGCGCAATTTGCGATGCTCATTTCGCTTCTATTCGGCGTGGCCATGCTTCTGGAGAAGACGGCAGCTTTTTTCATGACTCACTCCGTTGCCATCTTCTCCGATGCGGCAGAGTCGGTGATTCATGTGATCGCCGTTGGATTTGCCAGCTACAGCCTTCGCCTCAGCGCCCGACCGGCTTCGCCGCATTTCCTTTACGGTTATGAGCGAATCACGTTCTTTTCCGCAGGTTTTGAAGGGGCCCTGATTGTTGTAGCCGCGATTGCGATTCTGATTCAGTCGGTTCATGCCTGGGCGACAGGGTTGCAGTTGCAACGGCTGGGAGCCGGAATGCTGCTGATCCTTGGCGCAGGCATTCTCAACCCCGGCCTTGGCTATCATCTTCTGCGAATCGGCCGGCGCACCCACTCGCTGATTCTCGAAGCCGATGGCAAACACGTCCTAACCGATAGTTGGACCAGCTTCGGAGTTGTAGTGGGGCTGGTGCTGGTGCTTCTGACGAACTGGAGACCGTTCGACCCTCTGGTGGGAATTGCAGTCGCTGCCAACATTCTTTGGTCGGGAGGTCGGCTGGTCTGGAGTTCAGCGATCGGGCTGCTCGATTACTCCGACCCAAAGACCGGTCGGAAGATTCGTGACCGGCTCGATATAATTTGCGCAGAATTGGGTATTCAATATCACGGCGTGCGTTTTCGAACGACCGGTTACCGCCTGCTCATCGAGGTGCACCTGTTATTCCCACGCCTAACCTCAGTGAGCGAAGCGCATAACCTTGCCACCATGGTCGAAGAGCGTCTGCCAGTTGAATTAGGAATGCCTGCCGAGGTAGTCACTCACTTGGAGGGCCTGGAAGACCACAGCGAAGCCCACCACCACCGACAACGCTACACAGGGAAGCCTGATTGAAATAGCGTGTTCCTGCGCTTCTTTCGGCTTTGATCGGCGCTCGTTTCCTGGCTTTGAAGGATGCGTGGGAGGAGAGTGCCAGATAGATCAGGCAGCACTATAGGAGACGCCAATCACGGGATTGCACCGGAAAAATACGATTTCGGCGTAAGGTGTGTTTTCAGGCGCCAAACGAGAACCGGAACGAGCCCAATTGACGCGAGCAATTTCAAGATTCCGCGAAGGACCGAACCCTCGTTCTGGCGAGCAACTGGTGCACCATCGTACTGGGCAGAAGTACACGGCGGCAGATGGAACCACCGTCAGGCCAGTCGAGCACCGGGCCGGTTGGGACGCTACGTTTTCAGCTCCAAAATCGGTTTCTCTGACCGCACTTGTCGGTTCCGATAACCGCGTCCGTGCTGCTCACCGGGGGGCGGTGACCATCGCACTTACAGAGTTGGAGCGGTATACACAAGCGCGGATCGGCGTCAACAATCCCGCTGAAACCACCGGCAAATTCATTAATTCACGGTAAGAGTGACTGTGGTCGCCTCTGCGATCGATCCTGAAGTGCCTGTGACGGTGACTGTATAGGTTCCTGCCGTCGTTCCAGGGTTGCCGGTGCCGCCCCCTCCGCCGCTACTGGTCCCACCTCCACCGCCGCAACTCGCGACGCCTACGCCCACCAATGCAAATAGAACGATCATTCCGAGCATCGTCCGCCACCGCCGCCGGCATGTTGGCGTGACGAGGAGCAGGACGCAGGCCAGAGTGGCGCCTCCAGCAGCATACCAGCGAGCTTTGCTAGGTGTGGGATGGTTCAAAGCCGCTGTCGTTGCCGCCGTGGTAGTGAGGGTAAGAACAGATGTTCCCGCAGTTGCACCGCTGATCGTGACAGAAGCCGGAGAGAGAGCGCAGGTCGCTGGATCGCTCGCGGCCGCTGGTGCAATGGCGCAGGTGAGTGCAACCGCTCCCGTAAACCCGCCCGACGGGGTGACGGTAATCGTCGAGGTGTTGCTTGTTTTCGCGCCGGGGCTCACCGTGATGCCGCCGCTGTTGGTCAGAGCGAAGCTGGGAGGTGGAGCAGCGGTCACCGTGATTGAGCTCGTCCCCGTTGCGCTGTTATAGATGGACGAACTGGCGGAGTCGGG
>Ga0302325_10009415_pt1 | contig 21324 bp, 15 predicted proteins | sample Palsa_T0_2_FD_201948 | JGI IMG/M metagenome (GOLD analysis project Ga0302325, IMG submission 201948) | Peat permafrost microbial communities from Stordalen Mire near Abisko, Sweden - Palsa_T0_2 | ecosystem: Environmental > Terrestrial > Soil > Palsa > Peat permafrost | place: Sweden: Abisko...
CGGGCAGACGCCAGCCCAGCAGCCGCAAACTCCGCAGCCTCAACCCCAGTAGATTCGGCTTGCGAGTTACGAGAGGGCGGAGCTTGAATGTTTCGCTTTGCTCTCTCTCGCGCGATTTCTCAAACACTCTGGCTGAGCCTGCGGATCTCCGGTTTTCTTCTGCGTTCGAGGAAGAAAAGGAAGCCTGCAATCAATCCGTGAGCAACTCCGATGATCAGAAAAACCATTGGAACAAGCCACAACTGCACGAAGCTGGCGATTCTGGCTCCTCCAGGATTGCTCTTGGAATAGAGCACCACTACTGAGTCGCCGACAGCAAATCCTGATGGATTCGATGCAGTTGAGGAGCTTTCTGTGTAGGTTTTTCCATCTGGTGTCGCAAAGCTAAAGACCGGGGCATATTCGATCGCATTTGCTGCGCTGTCGAAACGCTCATTCAACTGCACAACCTTGCCAGTTGCCTTCTGGGCAGTGCCAAGAAAAACCGCAGTGTAGATAGCAAACCCAATACATAAGACAACACAACATGAAGTGGAAACCAAAAGCACAATTCGTATGAAACGCACGATTTGCCAGAGGATGGATCGTTGAGCCATGGGCGAAGCTTACCATCCCTAGCGATGTCTTCGCGCCAACCTCACACGGCCCGGCCTGCGGCTACGGCTGAGGCCCAGGCCCATTGGAAGTTGAAACCACCTAAGTGGCCGGTGACGTCGACGACTTCGCCGATGAAGAAGAGGCCAGGGATGGTGCGGGCTTCCATAGTGCGGGCTTGGAGATGGGCGGTGTCGATACCGCCGGCGGTCACTTCGGCCTTAGCGAAGCCTTCGGTGCCGGTGGGGTGAAGCGGCCAGTGGTGCAGGCTGCGTTCGCAGGCTTCGAGGGCGGCGTTGGACCAGCCGGTGGGGGCTCCGATCTGGGATAGATGCTCGGCCAGGCGCTGGGGCAGGTGTTCGCGCAGGGCTTTGAGAAGGGTTGCTGGGTCGCGGCGGCCGTTGAGGACTGGGGCCAGGATCTGTCGGTCTGGGGCGAAATCTACAAAAATTGGCTCTCCGGGTTTCCAATAGGAGGAGATTTGCAGGATGGCCGGGCCGCTTAAGCCGCGATGCGTTACTAGAAGCTTTTCGACGAAGCTGGGCGGCCTGGATTTTGGTGGCCCGATGGTGCTGGCACGGACCAGGGTCGAGACTCCGGCTAGCTGGGGCCACGGGGATTCTTTCCCGCCTAAAAGCAATGGAACGAGGGCTGACCGTGGTTCGACGATCTGCAAGCCGAACTGGCGGGCGAGGTCGTAGCCGAAGCTGGTTGCGCCGAGCTTGGGGATGGACAGGCCGCCGGTGGCGACGACGAGGGATTGGGCGTGGAATTCGCCTTTGGCGCATTGGAGACGGAAGCCGGAGCTGTCGCGTTCTACCTGGATGCTGTGGGCGTCGGGGATGTGTTCGACGTGGCCTTTCTCGCATTCGGCCAGGAGCAGGTTGAGGATGGCGTGGGCGGAGTGGTCGCAGAAGAGCTGGCCTAGGGTTTTTTCGTGGTATGGGATGTTGTATTTCTGGACCAGTTCGAGAAAGTGACGCGGCGTGTAAAGGGCGAGCGCCGACTTGGCGAAGTGGGGGTTGGCGCTGAGGAAGCGGTTGGGCTCGCAGTGAATGTTGGTGAAGTTGCAGCGGCCTCCGCCGGAGATGAGGATTTTGCGGCCGGGAAGGCTGCCGTGCTCGAGCAGGGCGACGCGGCGCGAGCGCTGGCCGGCTACGGCGGCGCACATTAGGCCGGCGGCGCCGGCTCCGAGGACGATGGTGTCGAATTGGCGGGGGATGGTCATTGAGTGTGAGTGAGCGAGTGGTCAGTGATCAGTGGTCAGTGATCTCACACTTTGAACCGAGAGCGGATGAGTGCAAGCGCTTCCTCCTGGGTGTGGATCAAGCCTTCGAGTTGGGCTTCCTCTACTGCCTGGAGCATGATCTTAAAGGCTGCGCCGGGGTGGTAGCCGGCGGCGATGAGTTCGCGGCCGGTTAGCAGCGGCGTGGGGCGGACCTCTTCTGGCGGCATGGATTCGTAGCGCTCGCGGGCGTAGTTGTAGTGGTCGAGGTTGCCGCTGGAGGCCTGGCAATCCATGCGGTGCAGGGCGAGGTGCTCTGGGAAGCGGTCGAGGCGGAAGAAGCGTTTGAGGGTGGCGGCTTTCATGCGCGGAGTGTCGGCAAAGCGCATGTGGTTTTCGATCAGGGCTAGAATTTGCGTGGCTTCGTCGTTGGAGAAGCGCAGGCGGCGGCAGATTTCCGCGGTGATGGCCATGCCGACTTCAACGTGGCCGTTGAAGCGGATGCGGTCGCCTGGGCCTGAGGAGGGCTGGAAGGTTGCTGGCTTGCCGATGTCGTGCAGCAGCGCGCCCCAGGCCAGGGTCATCGGTGAACCAGGTTCGAGTTGGGTGAGGAGCATCAGGGTGTGGGTCCAGACGTCGCCTTCGGGGTGGTATTGGGGTGGTTGCTCGACGCCTTTGAGGCGGGAAACTTCAGGCAATACCTGAGCGAGAAGATTGGTCTGATCGAGCAGTTCGAAGGCTTTGCGGGCGTGGCCTTCGGTGAGCATCCGGGTCAGTTCGTCGCGGACGCGCTCGCGGCTTACGGATTCGATTTTGTGGGCCAGGGAGCGGATCGCGGAGTGCGTGGCGGGGGCGATTTGGAAACCGAAGCGGGCGGCGAAGCGGACGGCGCGCAACATGCGCAGGCGGTCCTCTTCGAAGCGGTTTTCGGGCTGGCCGATGGCGCGGAGGATTCCGGCGTCTAGGTCGGCGAGGCCGCCTACGTGATCCAGCACGAGCCGACGGAGGGCCGAGGGGTTGGTATCCCAGGTCTCAGAAGCGAGACCTGGGGCACCCGCACTCGAATTCATACCAAGACCTGGGGAGTCCGAATTCAGATCCGGATTGAGGAGCAGGCCGTTGATGGTGAAGTCGCGGCGTTGGACGTCTTCCTCGGCGCTCAGGCTGTAGCGGACGGCGTCCGGGTGACGGCCGTCGGAGTAGACACCGTCGGAGCGGAAGGTGGCGACTTCGGTGAGGGTGGGCTGGCCATCGAATTCTGCTGAGACGAGCACGACGCCGAAGTGCGCGCCGACGGCGAAGGTGCGGGGGAAGAGATCGAGGACGATGTCGGGCGTGGCTGAGGTGGCTACGTCGTAGTCCTTGGGCTGACGGTTGAGGAGCAGGTCGCGGACGCAGCCTCCGGCGAGATAGGTCTGGTGGCCCTCGTCCCGTAGCTTGCGCAGGATGGCGATGGCTGCGGCGAATTGGGGAGTATGAGGCAGCATTGCTTCTTCCATTGTCTCGTGGATGATCTGTTTTGCACGGCTAATGGGCGGAGAAGAAGATATTCCTGGTTTGCGACCAACCTCGCTGGGAGAGATGGCACCCAAAGGTCTAGGTTCTTGACGGCAACACTTCGGGCTGGCGCGTCCCGTTTTATTTTCGCGGCTTTGCCTTCAGCAAAAACTTTCGAACACAAAGAAAGGAAACAAAATGACACTGATTATTATCATCGTGCTGGTCTTGCTTCTCGGCGGTGGCGGCGGTTATTACGGCTATGGGCGTTGGGGCTACGGCGGCGGCGCGGGCATCGGCCTGGGCACGATTCTGCTGATTCTTCTGATCGCCTATCTTTTAGGCGCTTTATAACACCTGAATTCGTGCAAAGCAGCTTCTAGAGCATTTCCCGGATTTCTGTGGTCTTTTTGGAAACGATGAAGGTGGATTTTTCTTGAGGAAAAATCCACTTAGCAGTTGCGGCTTCGGTCGACACCAATCCGGAAAATGCTATAACTCCCGCACAGGGCAATTTCTGCGCGGGAGTTTGCTTATGGGTTGAACTTGCACTTGCTTATGTCGAGAATCGATTCCGCGTAAACTAGAGGCTTATGGGTAGTGGGCTTATTTTAGGTATTGAATCCTCCTGTGATGAGACGGCGGCGGCAGTGGTGGAACGGGGGGCGCTGACTCGATCTTCCATTGTGGCTTCGCAGATTGCTACTCATGCGCCTTATGGCGGGGTGGTGCCGGAGTTGGCCAGCCGCGAGCATTTGCGCAACCTTGTGCCGATTACGCGGGCCGCGCTCAAGCAGGCTGGATGTGGGCTGGGCGATCTGGATGCTGTGGCGGTGACGCATGGGCCGGGCTTAGCTGGGGCGCTGCTGGTGGGGATTACGTATGCCAAGGGATTGGCGTTTGCGCAGGGGATTCCGCTGATCGCCGTGAATCATCTGGAAGGGCATATTCATGCGGTGCTGCTGGAAGACAAGCAAAACAGGGACCAGGGAACAGGGACCAGGGAACAGGATGAGCTGCCGACGCCGGCGTTGGCGCTGGTGGTTTCGGGCGGGCATACGCATCTTTTTCTGGCGCGGCCTCCGGCGGTGGGGGCTGAGGTTGGGGCGTGGCAGTACACACTGATTGGCCGGACGCTGGACGATGCGGCTGGCGAGGCTTTCGATAAGGTCGCCAAGCTGCTTGGGCTGGGTTATCCCGGTGGACCTTGGATCGATCATCTGGCGCAGTTTGGCGATCCCAAGGTCGTGCCGTTTGGGTTTGCGCAGATCAAGAACAAGGCGCATCTCGATGGAAAGGCCCCGAGAACCAAGGGCGCGCGGACGGCTCCGATCGCCGATCTGGACCGGCATTTTCTGTTTTCCTTTTCGGGGATCAAGACGGCGGTGTTGCGGTATGTGGAGGTGCATGGAATGCGCGCTAGTTGCGAGGCGCGGCAACGTTCGCTGATGGCTATGCCGAACCCGACCTGGCAGGACGCGCAGGCTTTGTGCGACCGGCAGACGCTGGACCTGATTGCCAGCTTTCAACATGCGGTGGTGGGGGATCTGCTTCGCAAGACCTTTGCCGCGGCGGAGGCGGTGGGCGCGGCTTCGGTGCTGGTGACGGGCGGTGTGGCGGCTAATCGCGAGCTGCGGGTGAGGTTTACGGCGGAGGCGGCTGAGCGGGGGTTGCCGGTGGCTTTTCCGACGCTGGCGCTGTCGACGGACAATGCGGCTATGATCGCGGCGGCGGCTTGGCCGCGGTTTCTGGCGGGGGAGTTCGCGGGGTGGGGTCTTGAGGCTGATCCGCGTTTGACTTTGGCTTGAGTCTACTCGAATTGCGTGAGCAACTGGAAAGCAAAACCTCAGGGGCTAAAGCCCCGCCGTTTCCGTTGACCTAATGCCGGGGATAAATCCCCGGCCTACCTCGAAACGAGGTTCTTAGCATCCATTTAAGGGTTGGAGTGGGAGTAGCTGGGGAGTTTGGGGGTTAGTTTGCGGACTAGAAACTCTTGGAAGAGGTTCTGAGCTGCGCTGCCGGCGATGCCGATGCCTAGATTCTCGAAGGTCAAGGTCACCCCGTTGCGATCGTTTGCCGGATAGTAGAGATTGGAGATGCCGCCGGCGGCCAGGCCTCCGAGAAGACCGGAGTAATTCGCCTGCCATTTTCCGTTGTCACCCTTGCAGACGACTGAATTTGCGATGGCGTAGAGAATGCGCGACCGGGTAGTGCCGGTGCCTTTGTAGAAATAGCGCGGGTCCTGTTTCAGAAGCGAGGGCAGGATGGCGCTGCCGATCATGGTGCCGATGAAGTTGTCGGCATAGTTGGCCCCAAATCGCTTGGCGTATCCTTGGGCGCCTTGCCCGTAGCCGGAGAATTCGTTGGTGGCCTGCTCGATTCCGGCGAAAATTCCTGTGACGAGGAAGGTGACGGGGTCGATCGAGGACCTCCAGGCGAGGTGGAATTTTTGCCGGGGGTTGAGCGGCGGGGCGTTGGGTGCGTAGACCACGTAGAAGTTTGGAATGACGCCGAAGACGCGCTGCTGCTCTTCGTCCTTGAGCTGGGCTTCGGCTACTTCTACTTGGGATGCCGTAACCTGCACTTCGCTGGTGGCGGTGGCGAAGGCCAGTACGATTGCGGGCGCTTCGAAACTTTCGCCCGGATGCAGGAGGCCTTGGATGACCTTGGTCGCGAACCCTTCCGAGGAGATGGTGAGTTGAAAGGAGCCGGGAGGGACATCGGTGAACTGGAAGCGGCCATTGCTGTCGGATGTGGCGGTTTTTGCTGGGATGGCGATGGCGGTTTGGGTGAGGGCGATGTGAACGCCTTCGTATACCGCTCCGTCATGATCGACGATGACGCCGTGGATGCTGCCGTTGGCGTTTGTTGGAGAAGACGGATCGGAAGATGGTTCTAGCGGAGATGTCCGGGATTCGGTTTGGGCTTGTGGGGCGTCGGGAAGAGTGGGATCGGGAGCCGAGTTGGCTTGCTGGGATAGGGCGTTGATTGCAAAGCTGAAAAGCAGCAGGAAGACGAAGATTTGGATGGTGAAACGGACGGGATGTACGGGGCTGGGCCGCTGCGGCCCGGCTTCGCTCCTGGGATTGGATTCCTTTCCGATTCGTTCCGACATCAGTTGCGGAGCCCAGGGCTGTTCATAGTGAGAGGATAACCGGCGCGAAAGAGTCGCTATGGGTTAGACGGAGACTTGGGCGGGAAGATGTAGGGTGCAGAGCCGGGTTTTCGTCCGCTGAAGCTGTCAAGCGAGAAGGTCGCGGACGGCTTTTTCAAGCTTTGCGGTCAACTCGCCGGGCTCGGCTTCTTCGTCTACAGGGATTGGATTGCCGATGCGGATCTCCAGATGGCCGGAGCGGAACCAGCCGGATTTTTGCATTTCTTCCAGGCCAACCAGAGCTACTGGCAGGATTGGAATGCGGGCTTCCTGGGCGAGCAGGCCTAGCCCCTGGCGGAAGGACTTCATGCCGCCTTCGCGACTGACTGCGCCTTCGGGGAAGATCATCACGGAGTAGCCGCGGTCCATGGCCTCTCCGGCGTGGCTGAAGCTGCGGCGAAAGCCGTGCAGGCGGGGCAGCGGGAAGACGTTGAAGAATGCTGTGACCAGCCAATACTGCGGGGGCGCGAAGATGTTGAGGAACCAGTTGCCCTGGTTGCGGCCACGGCGGAAGTCGAGCAGCATTTCGCCCAGCATGGCGATGGCGATGTGGCGGCGGACTTTGCCGGGGAGGCCGTAGAGCACCAGGGCTCCATCGAAGCGGCTGACGTGGTTGGCGATGACCAGCATGGGTCCGGAGGGGATCGGGACCTGCGTAGGGACCACGCGGGGAGTGGCGAGCAGCCAGGTGAGCGGGCGGATGACTAGCTCGTAAAAGGCGATGCGCAGCACGGAGATCGGCCAAGTCCAGGGCCAGCGGGGATAGAGATGCTCGGAGGTGAGCGCCTGCTGGGCGTCTTCGGAGCGGCCGCGAACCTGATCGTCGGTGTACGGTGCGGGAGCCTGATGGCCAGCAGCGGGCGTGAGCGCGACGGGTTGTGTGTTCTGTTCGGGAGCCGGCTCCGGATCGGATGGATTAGGCGGGGGCGCTGGACTTGCAGGTAGTGTGGGTGCTTGGTGCTGCGCTGTACCGAGCGATTCGGGCGCGGCTTGTTCGGCGAGGATGGCTCGCAGTGCGCCCAGCGTCTCCACGCTGGCGAGTGCATCGTCCGTCAGCTCGATGTTGAGGCGCTGCTCTAGCGCGGATTGGAGCTGGACACGGCCGAGGCTGTCAAGGTGCATGTCCTCGGTGAGGCGCATCGCATTCCCGGCATTGGAGACGCGTTCGCCGGTAACCTCGGCGATCATGTCGAGGACGATGTCGGCTCCAGTCTGAGCGGAATGCGGGCCGGGAGTCTGCTGGTTCTGGATGTCCTGGCAGACCCAGTCGGCGATCTTGCGGCGCAGCAGCTTGCCGGTGGAGGTGTAGGGGAATTGCAGCTCGGGCCACTTGAGGGCGCGGCGAATCTGCTGAAAGTCGGCCAGCTCGCGATTGGCTGCGACGACTGCTTCTTGCAATTGGGCGTCAGGGCCCGAGAGCAGCACAACGGCGACCGGTTCGATGCCGGCCAGGGTTCCGCAGGGGACGACGACGCAATCGCGAATACCTGCTTGCTTTTTCATCGCCTGTTCGAGGTCGTCGGGATGGATGTTCATGCCGCCGCTGGTGACGATTACGTCGCCTTTGCGGCCCAGGAATTTGAGCTCGCCGTTTTCGTTTTGGACGCCGAGATCGCCGGTGGCCAGCCACTCGCCTTCGCGCTTGCGCATGGCTCCGTGCTGCCAGGTGGCGCCGGCGAGCATGTCGCCGCGGACGAGGATTTCGCCTTCGTCGCTGAGACGGACTTCGCGGCCGGGCAGAGTTTTGCCGATGGTGCCCTGGGCGATCTTGAAGGGATGATTTAGGGTGACGAGCGCGGTGGTTTCGGTCATGCCGTAGCCCTGGATGAGCGCGATGCCGATGCGGTTCCAGAACTCTTCGATCTCTTCGGGCAGGGCTGCTCCGCCGGAGATGACGGCCCAGAACTTCCAGCCGAGGGTGCGATGGACGCCGCGGAATTGCCACCACTGCTTGAGTGGGAGCAGTTTGTGCGATTTGGGCGCTTGCGCGACCTGATCGGCTAGGGAATCGAAGCGGCTGAGCAGGTGGGTGCGCAGCAGTTGCAGGACGCGCGGGACGGCGACCAGCACGGAGATGCGCTCGCGGCGGATCAGGTCGGTCATGCGCCGGGCTTCGATCTGATCGGCAAAGTGAACTTCGCCGGCTAAGAGCGGCGGCAGCCAGAGGCCCATGAACTGGCCGAAAACGTGGCTCAAGGGCAGAGTGTGCAGGAAGCGGAGTGGATGAACCCAGCGCTCGTATTTCTTGTACTTCAGCATCTCGCGCTCGATGGGGCTGACGCTGGAGAGAACGTTGGCGTGGGTGTGGACGATGCCCTTGGGCTCGGAGGTGGTGCCGGAGGTGAAGACGATCTGGAAAGGGGTTTGTCCAGTGACGGCTTCGCTGACGGTGTAGTTGGGGTCGACGGGTAGTTGGGTGTTCAGTTCGGAGAGCCAGAGATGCGGAATCTCGTCGGCGCCGGTTAGGTGGTGGATCAGGTTGGGGTCGCCGACGATGAGCTTGGGAGCAACGTCCTGGACGACGCGTGAGGCGAACTCGGATGAACCGGCGGCGTCGAGGGGGACGGCGATGACTCCGCGGAGGAGGCAGCCGAAGAAGGCGGAGATCCACTCGGCGGAGTTGGCGCCCCAGAGCACGATGCGCTCGCCGGGGGCAATGGTGCGACGGTCAAGCTCGGCGGCAAAGCGGCCGGCGAGTTGGGCTAGTTCGCCGTAGGTGGTGCGGTAGCGGCGGATGCCGCGATGAGCCACCACCGCTGTCTCGTCAGCATGGTGGCGGAATTCCTCGACCAGGCTGGCGAGATGGGTGCGCACGCTACCATCATAGATGCGCGCGCCGGGACATTTGGATCAGGTTCATGTGGTGAGGCTTAGAGGATTTCTAGAGCACCCATGATTTCTTAGCTAAAGGTGGCGTCGTCCCACGATTGGGCTTCGTCCCACATGGGCGTTGGCTCGAAGTAGCCGGTTCCGGGCTTGAGATGGCGCTTCAGTTCGTCGTCGTTGAGCGTAATGCCGAGGCCGGGAGTATCGGGAACCTCGATGTAGCCCTTGTCGATGATGGGCTTTTCGATTCCCGTGACCAAGTCTTGCCAGAAAGGCACGTCGAGCGAGTGGTTTTCGAGCGCGAGGAAGTTGCGCGTGGCTGCGGCGCAATGGACATTGGCCATGCAGGAGACGGGTGTTCCGGCAAAGTGCATGGCCATCGGCACTCCATAGCGGAAGGCCATGTCGCCAATGCGGTGGGTTTGGAGAATGCCGCCGGAGGTGGCGAGGTCGGGATGGATCTTGTCGACGACGTGGTTTTTGCAGAGCGTTTCGAAGTCGGTGAATTCGTAGATGTCTTCGCCGGTGATGGTGGGGGTTGGGCTGGCTTCGGTGATCTCTTTGAGGAGGTCGGTGTAGTACCAGGGAATGACGTCTTCGATCCACTCAAGGTTGAATTTTTCGTACGCTTTGCCGAGGCGGATGACGGATTTGACGCCGACGTGGCCCAGGTGATCCATCGATAGGGGCATGTCGTAGCCGATGTTGTCGCGCACCGCGGCGACGTATTCACAGAGGCGGTCGATGCCTTTGTCGGTGACTTCGGTGGCGATGAAGGGATGGGGCTGATTGTGCAGCTCCCACTTGTCGAGACCGGCGGGCTGCATGACTGTGCCGGGAATTCCCTTCAACACATCGATGCCGAGGTCCATCTTCATCCAGGTGAGGCCCATGGCTTTACGTTCCTTGGCGCGCAGGCCGTATTCCTTGGGATCAAGGGACTCGGTGGTGTCGGCGTAGATGCGGATGGAGTCGCGCCACTTGCCGCCGAGCATTTGATAGACGGGGATGTTGTAGACCTTGCCGGCGATGTCCCAGAGGGCCATTTCGACGGCGCAGACGCCGCCGGCTTGGCGGGAGGTGCCGCCGAATTGGGCGATTTTTTGGAAGAGATAGTCGATTTTGAGGGGGTTCTCGCCGAGGATGCGGCTTTTCAGCACCATGGCGTACTGCGGGCCGGCGATGTCGCGGACTTCGCCGAGGCCGTAGACCCCTTGGTTGGTATCGATACGAATGAGGACGCAGGGGCTGGGGCCGGGCTTGACGATGACCGCGTAGCGCATGTCGGTGATCTTCAACGTGGAGGGGCTGGAGGCTTGATTCACGTTGCGGATTGCGGGTTCCTGCGCCTCGGCTACGCCGCCGATTGCTCCGCCGGCGAGGACGGCTAAGGAGGACTTCAACATGCTGCGGCGGTTGAGGCTGGGCTTGTTGTCCTTGGGCATCTTGGCTGTTCCTTTGTCGTGAAGCTGCTGGTGTCTCGTGCTGGCGATCCGGCGGCGTGCTTATGGCTGAAGCCCTTCAATGGTCCGCGTGCTGTTTTGCTTTGGCCAGCAGTGCGTCGAATTCGCTGCGGGGCATCTTCAGCTTGTCGGGATGATCGTTGATCCACTTTTCGAAGCCTGAGTACTTGTTCAATGTCCAGCCGCCTTCGAATTCGGCGCCGTTCTTGCCCTGGCGGTTGAGTTCAAAGTTGTAATCGTCTTTGAGGCCGGTGAACTCTGCCGTGCCGATGGCCTCTTCGGCGAGGATTGCGGGGATGAACAGGACTCCTTCGGTTTTGGCGAGGACCAGGTCTCCCGGCAGGACGACGGCGCGGCCGATGCGGATGGGCGCGTTGATCGAGGTGAGTTCCATTTGTGCCCAGGCGGAGGGATCGTAGCCGCGATAGAAGCCGTTGAAGTCGGGAATCTCGCGGTTTTCTTCCTGATCGCGGATGCCGGCGTCGAAGATGAAGCCGGTATGGGAGTGGGCGGCGATGCCGTTGCCGAGGTTGGAGCCGATCAGCGTGCCTTCGATGATCTTGCCAAAGCCATCCGCAACGTAGACGTCGCCGACTTGCAGTTCATTGATGGGCCACATGTTGGTGCCGCCGACGCGCCCCTCGGCCTTGCCCTCGGCGGTGATCGCCTTGGCCATGTCGGGCCGGGTGGGCATGTACTGTGCGGTCAGGGCGCGGCCGGCGAAGGGCTTCTCGATGTGCAGGGCTTGCCATCCGCCCTCAAATTGATTCTGGTAACCGTGGGAGCGCAGAAAGTCCCAGACGTCTTCGATGGACATATCGACGGCGCGCTTGAGCAGGGCGTCGGGCAGTTTTGGCCGGCCATCGGGATAGCGGTCTCCCTGCCAGTCGGAGGTGTAGAAGAGCATCTGCTCGCGCGTCATCTTGACCTGGCTTTTGGCGGGCGATGCGGCCAGCAGGAAACAGGCCAGCAAGGTGGCTACAAGGGCTCTTCTCATTGGGCTCTCCGGCTTGCGATTTTCTGTTGCATGAATAAGTTCTTAAAAAGGTCAGGGCCAAGTGTAAAACAGTTTCACCGGGATAACGGCAAAAGCAGATTCCATTCGGGAATGACAGACAGAAAAGCAACGGCAACGACAAAAGCAGATCCTTCGCGTTGCTCAGGATGACAACCTTGTGCTCGGGATGACAACCTTGTGCTCGGGATGACAATTCGGTTTGGATGGCGACTCGGGTCTGGCGGCGTCTGGCCTCGCTGCTACAATCGAAGAGGCTCAAACCGCGCCCATTCTGACCGTTGCCTCGAACAAACTGCACGATTTGCGACCCATGCCCCTGCGCCTTTACAACACCCTGAGCGGACAACTGGAAGAGCTGGCTCCCTCCGATGGCAATGAGCTGCGGATGTATGCGTGCGGGCCGACGGTGTACGACTACGGGCATATTGGCAACTTCCGGACGTTCTTGCAGATCGATGTGTTGAGACGGCTGCTGCATCTGGAAGGCATCAAGATGCGCCACGTGATGAATATTACGGACGTGGACGATAAGATCATTCGCAATGCGGCGGCGGCTGGAGTACCGATTGGCGAGTACACGCCGCTTTATGAGCAGGCTTTTCTGGATGATCTGGACTCGCTGAGGATCGAGCGGCCGGAGATTTTGGCTCGGGCTACCGAGCATATTCCGCAGATGGTGGAGCTGGTGGAGAGGCTGGCGGAGGTTGGCGCGGCTTACAAGACTGGCGACGGTGGTGCCGACAGTTCCTGGTATTTCCGGCTGAAGGCATTTCCTGAGTACGGGAAGCTGAGCAAGAAGGATCTTGAAGGCATCACGGACGGGGCTCGCGTCGATGTGGACGAGTACGAAAAGGATTCGGCGCGCGATTTTGCTCTGTGGAAGGCTACGAAGCCGGGCGAGACCTGTTGGGAGACGGCGATCGGTACCGGGCGGCCGGGATGGCACCTGGAGTGCTCGGCGATGGCGATGAAGTATCTGGGCGAGAGCTTCGATCTTCATGCCGGCGGCGAGGATTTGATGTTTCCGCACCATGAGAACGAGATTGCGCAGTCGGAGACGGTGACGCATAAACCGCTGGCGCGGCACTGGATGCATGTGCGCTTTCTGCTGGTCGATGGGAAGAAGATGTCCAAGTCGGAGGGCAACTTCTACACGCTGCGGGACCTGCTGCTGAAGGGGTACAAGGCTTCGGCGATTCGATTGGCGTTGATTTCCGTGCCGTACAGGCATCAGCTGAACTTTACGTTCGAAGGGTTGACGGAGGCGACCAACGCGATCGACCGTCTGCGGACGTTTGTGGCTCGGCTGAACAAGGCTTCGCTGGCGGAGGGTGCGACTCCGGGGCTACAGGCTGCGGCGGATAGGGCTGAGGCCGGCTATCTGGCTGCGCTGGAGAATGACCTGAACACGGCTGAGGCCAGGGCGCCGATTTTTGACTTGGTGCGGACGGTGAACTCGGCGCTGGATACGGGCGCGGTGATGGCCGGAGACCGGGAGCGGGTGCTGGCGGTGCTGGAGAAGTTCGACGCGGTGTTTGCAGTGATTGCCGACCAGGATGCTGCGCCGACCAAGGCCGCGCTGGCGTGGGCGGAAAGCCACGGGCTGCGGGATAAGGTGGCTCCAGAGCTGCTGGTGCGCGAGGGGCTGAGCGATGAAGAGATTGAAACGCTGATCGCGGAGCGGAATACGGCGCGGAAGCAGAGGAATTTCAGGCGTTCGGATGAGATTCGCGATGAGCTGGCGGCGAAAGGTGTTGTAATTGAGGACGCCAAGGACGGGGTTCGCTGGAAGCGGAAGTAGCTTCTTCGCGAATGGCGCAGTCTCAGTCAAAATCCAAGACTAGCGGGGAAGTTCAGAGTGGATTTCGAAGTTGTCTTCGAACGCGAGGAAGATGGCCGTTGGATCGCTGCTATTGGGCACCTTCCGGGGGTGCTGGCGTATAGCGCTAGTCAGGGTGAGGCTCGGTTCAAAGTAGAAGCCTTGGCTTTGCAGGTGATCGCCGACCGGACGTGAAAGGAAGTTGAAAACGTATGGAAGCCAACGAAGCGGGGGAGTTGCAGGAACACGCGGAGCATGGTGCGCACGATACGTCGATGCGGCCGGTGGCGTTTACGATGTCGGTGCTGGCGGTGCTGGTGGCGATTGTCACGGTGCTGGGTCATCGTACCCATACCGAAGCTGTACTGGATCAGGCTAAGGCCTCCGACCAATGGAACTTTTACCAGGCGAAGAACATTCGAAATACCGACACCGGCAATGCGTTGAGTCTACTTTCGGTGATGCAGGTGACCGACGCCAAGAAAGCAGCGGAGATTGCCAAGGCCGACGCCGACAAGCAGGCAAAGTGGAAGGACGATCTCAAAGAGGAAGAAGACAAGGCCAAGGAGCTTGAAGAGAAGGTGGAGCGCGCTGAAGCTCGTGCCGACCGGTTCGACCTTGGCGAGGCGTTGCTGGAGATTGCCTTGGTGACGGCGTCGATTACCCTGCTGACGCGCAACCGAGCCTATTGGCTGCTGGGGCTGGTCTTTGGCGTGGCGGGGATACTTTCGTCGGCTTCTGTGCTGCTTCTCAAATAATTCTCCCAAATTGGGTTTGGGTCTCTGCGGGTACTCCCGCTTCTTGAAGGGGCGAAAGAGTACTGCTGGAGTCCTGCGAAAAAGCTGTGTATGCTGTTAGCACGGTGCGTGTAGTGGGGATCAACGGCGAATTGCGGATGAAACGGGCGGGCCTTTGGGCTGCACGCGCTACGTCGATCGTTTGTTTGCTGCTGCTAACCTGGATGGCGTTTATCCAGGTCACCCACGTTCACCCCGTAGCTTCGGACACCGACCACTGCCCGATATGCGTGGCGATGCACTCCGCGGCTCCTGCTGCCGTAGTTGTCGAACCCATTCAGCTTGTCAACGGACCAGAGGCGCTGCCTGCACCGGTAGTGCGCGCGATTGTCCGGCGATGGCACTTCACCCTATTCAATCGCCCCCCTCCCGAACAACTCTAAGATGCCTCGATAAGCGTCGCCGTGGTTCCCACTGCGACCGCTCTTCCATGGATCGACAAGACAGGATTCCTCGAAGATAGCCAGCTTTTTCCAGTTCTGTATTCAGGACGGCGGCATTCTTTGAGCGATATTGTCTGCCCGATCTTTTGGAAGACCCATTCGAACGATGCATTCCTAACAGTTCTGGAGGTTTTCCTATGCCGTCTACTCGCGGCCCTGTCTTTCAAAATTTCTTTCTTTCTTGTCTTCTCTCGATGCTCACCTGGTCCGCCACGCTGCTCGCCCAGTCCGGAGGGCGCTCGGGAACAATCGTCGGGACTGTAACCGACGGCAGTGGAGCGGTGGTGAGCAAAGCTACAGTCTCCATTCAGAATCCGGTCAGCGGATATGTGAGAACGGTCAATACGGACACTGCCGGTGACTACGAATTCTCCAATGTACCGTTCGACTCCTATCACCTGGTGATTTCGGCTTCGGGGTTTGGTTCCAATACTCGCGATGTCGATGTGCGCTCCACGGTTGCGATCACCCTCACAGATGCACTCAAGGTGGGAACGACGACGACTTCAGTGACTGTGGACGCCAACGATTTGCTGGCGAACGACACCAGTTTTCATACCGACGTGGATCGTGGATTGTTTCAGAAGCTTCCGTTGGAGAGCCAGTCTTCCTCGGTTAGTTCGCTGGTAACGCTTTCCTCTCCAGGCGTTGCGGCAGACTCAAACGGTCTATTTCACGGATTGGGAGATCATGCCTCGAACTCCTTTTCGATCGACGGCCAGCCGATCACCGATCAACAAAGCAAGGTATTTTCCAACCAGATTCCGTCGAATTCCGTGCAATCGATGGAGGTGATTTCAGGCGCACCACCAGCCGAGTTTGGCGGCAAGACCAGCCTGGTTATCCAAGTGACGACACGATCGGGGCAGGGAGTAACGACGCCGACCGGGTTGATCTCCACCTCGTATGGCACGTTTGGCTCAGCGACGGGCGCCGCCGACCTCAGCTATGGGGGAAAGAACTGGGGCAACTTTATCGAGGTTGACGGTCTGAATACGGGCCGGTTTCTCGATCCGCCGGAGTTCAAGGTATTTCACGACAAGGGCAACGAGCAAAATGCCTTCGACCGCGTGGACTATAGCTTTACTCCCAAAGATGCGGTTCACATCAATTTCAATTACAGCCGGTCATGGTTTCAGACGCCCAATTCCTACGACAACTTGAATGTGCAGAATGTGTTGAGCGGCGGAACCAGCTCGACGCCGGTGATTGGCAGTGTCGGCAACGCCGATCAGCGGTCGCAGATCGGCACCTTCGACATTGCCCCGACTTATACACGGGTGCTCAACAACTATGCGGTCTTCAACTTTGGTCCGTATGTGCGGCGGGATGCGTACAACTACTATCCAAGCGGCGATCCGCTGGCCGATGAGGGCGCTCCGAATCTACAGACCTCGTCGATCAGCCAGTACCGCACGCTGACCGACGCCGGTGTGCATACGGATGTCTCATATTCGCGTGGCATCCAGGTCATCAAGATCGGCGCCAACTACTCGCAGACCTTCCTGCGCGAGAATGACAGCCTGGGCATCGTCAATCCGGAGTACAACTCGCCTTGCGTGGACGCAAACGGCAATTCGTTGCCGGGGTACTCGGATCCGGATGCGTGCGGCAATAACTTCACCAACCCCAACTACCTTGCAGTCCTCGCTCCTTACGATCTGACACGCGGAGGCAGTTTGTACGGCTACGCCGGCCGCACGGATGTGAAGGAGATCGCGCTGTATGCGCAGGATCAGATCACGGCTGGTCCGTGGCTCTTCAACCTGGGGATTCGCGGCGACCTCTACAACGGTCTTACTGTCGCACGTCAAGCCGAGCCACGGCTGGGTGTCTCGTACAAGATCAATCCCAGCGCCTCGGTGCTGCGCATCTCGTACGCGCGTACGCTTGAGACTCCCTTCAACGAAAACCTTGTGCTCTCCAGCAGTGGATGCACCAATGCGGTGCTGAATCCGCTGTTGCTGTGCAGTCCAAACTCGAGCGGCACGCTGCAGCCGGGTTTCCGCAACGAGTTCCATGCCGGCTTGCAGCAAGCCTTTGGCAAGAACCTGGTGATCGGCGGGGACTACATCTGGAAGTACACGCACAATGCCTTCGACTTCAGCGTGCTGGGCAATACGCCGATTACGTTTCCCATCGACTGGCACAATTCGAAGATTCCAGGCTTCGCTCTTCGCGCGGATGTGCCCAACTTCCATAACTTCTCGGCGTTTGTTGTCATGTCCTCGGTGGCGGCTCGCTTCTTTCCGCCGCAGAGCGCGGGAGCAGGCGCCAATCCACAGACCGGTGGACTCCCATTCCGCATCGATCACGACGAGCGTTATAACCAGACCACGCACCTGCAATATCAGATCCCAGGAAAGCTGGCTCCCTGGTTTGGTTTCAACTGGCGATTTGATAGCGGCCTGGTCGCGGGATCGGTGCCCTGCTTTGGCTTGAACGTTTCGGCTGGGAACAATTGCCCGCAATCGCTGGTGGTTAACGGCCAGGATTTTGTCGATCTCAGCGGACTGACCGCCGATGAGGAGTTTGAAGCTGGATTGACATGCAATGGAGTGAAGGCCACCCCGACACAACCGCTGCCGACGCCATGCCCGGCCAACGAATACGGCTCCAGCCTGGTGAGCATTCCTGCTCCAGGCACGGAAAACGACGACAAGAACCCGCCTCGTATCGCGCCGCGAAACCTCTTCGATGCGTCGATCGGCGCGGATAACCTGTTCCACGGCGAGAAGGATAAGTGGAGCCTTCGACTGTCGGCAGTGAACATCTCCAACAAGTACGCGCTCTATAACTTCCTTTCCACCTTCAGCGGCACGCACTATGTGACTCCGCGGGCGCTCACGGCAGAGATCGGGTTCCACTTCTAGAAAGACACCGGCCTATTCCATCCTCTTCGCAATCGGGTCAGCGTAGCTTCGCTGTCCCGATTGCAGCTCTAAGCAGGAGGTCGTTATGTCGCGGCAAGTTATCTCATTCGACAAAGGCACCAAGCGAAATTTGGAACAAATCCGATGGAAGCCCTACGAAGTCATCAGTATTTTTTCGCTCTCTGTCATTACGATTGCCCTGGGCGTTTGGCTCGCGCTCCGGGAGGCGTCTAACTTCTATCATGCGCCTCGGACTCCCGAGGTAAAGTCACTGCGTTAAAACAAAGGGAGCAACTTGGCCTCCTTTTGGCTATTACTGTCTAACCCCCGCCAAAGTAAAATCACCCCACTATTGTCCAACTCTCGGAAGAAGTAGAGTGGCCGCCTTTACTGTTCTGGACTCTCCTCGTCGCCTTCCTGCATTGAGAGTCGCCAGAAATCTTCATTTTGGTAGCGCGCCGCCAGGGCTTCGATATCTACAGGCATCGAACTGGTCGTGAAGTCGAAATTACCTATCAGATTGACGTTACGCCAGGCGACGGGTGACGTGCTCTTGAGGACCTTGACGGCTTCCAGATCGCCCGCTGCTAGCTTCTGCTCGTATACCCGCGAAAGAAGCAAGGTGTTGTAGTAGATGATAGCGTTGGCTATCAGCCGGGAACATTCGTTCCAGATTTGCTGCTCCGCTTCGGTCTTCACACGGAATTTCCCGGAGTTGACATAGGAGATCGCGCGCCGCATCCGGTGGTAGGCTTCTCCGCGGTTGAGCGCTTTCTGAACGCTCTGTCGGAGGCCGGGATCATCGATGAAGTCGAGGATGTAGATACTTCTGAGGATGTTGTCCAGCTCCCAAAGTCCCTTCTTGGTCTGGTTTTGACGGGCATAGGAACTCAGTTTGCGCACGACCGTCGCCTGGGTCACATCCTTTTGCGCAAGAGATGCCACTATCCGCTGGATGTTATGCCATTCCTTGACGATCAACGCATCGAAGGACTTGCGCGCCGGCTTGATCAGGTAATCGACATAGTGGTTCCGATGCTGGAAACCGACCAGACCGGCCATTTTCTTGTGCAGGTCGCGATAGCGCGGTGCGAACTGGTAGCCGTCGCAGAAAAGCAGGAAGAAGTTCACCTGGTTGCCGCCGTGGGTGTCGGTGGAATGCCGCTCCGGCCGGATGTCGGTCGTGTTGTTGTGCAGGATGTCGAAGACGAAATGCGACTCGTGCTCGTGGGTGCCGATGATGCGCGCGTTGCATGGCACATGGTTGGCGACCAGCGTGTAGGAGCTCACACCTTTCTTCAATCCAAAGTATTTGCTGCCGTGCCGGGCATTGATGGTGTGGATCTGGGTTTCGATGCGCTGGCCGTCGCTGCTGGAATGCTTCAGTTCATCGATGTCGTACTGGTCGAACATGGACAGCGCGGCAGTGGCATTGGCGATCTCGTCGTTGCCGGAGTGCAGCGTCTCCGCCCGCAGAAAATTGCGCGCCGTCGTCACAAGCGCCGAGTAACTGAGGCCGGAGACCTCTGCCATCTTCCAAAGGCCCATGTTGGTACCCATGGCGACGACGCAGGCGAGGACATGGCGCGGATCGGCATCCTGTTTCACGTAACGGCCCAGAACGTGAGTAAAGGCACTCAGGAAGCTGGTCTTTTCAGCAACGAATCGCAGAAGATCAGCAACGCCAATGCCCGGCAAATGGCCATAAAACGGACTATTGATGGGCTCCTCTTCCGTGGGATAGACCAGCGACCAACGGCGCTTATCGCCGCTGCCGGTGATCTTGATGTGTTAGTTGTCGCCGTTCTCGATGCGCCGATTGACGCGTTCGTACTTTTCTTCCAGTTCTGCGTGCAAGGTGGCGAGCGTTTCCTCGATCGGCGCCAGTAGAACAGGAGAGCCAATCTCGTGAAGCACGGCGTCCTTGTCCTTCCAGCGCTCGGCGCGGATCAGATCATCCTCGAAGCTGCGGAAATCGTTGCTGTCGCGGACGTACACGTTTCCGGCCTCCAGCGCATTGCGCAACTGACGATAGACAAGGAACTCGTAGCGATCAACCTCCAGACGCTTGTCTTTACGTTTTTCAGCCGCGGTGTACATGTAGCGTTGCACCCCTTTGGCAAGGATGCCAGTGGGGAAGTCCGCTGCCTTGGCTTGGCGAAGCGACTTGCCCTGGCGCAAGAGTTCCTGCAAGAACGCAACAGCTTCCAGGAGTGGCGCATCTTCAATCAAGCCAGCAAATTCCAGGTTGCAGAACAGATGACGCAGGTTAAGCTTGAACTTGGATTGAAGCGTGCCATAGTAGGCCCACTCAAACGCGGTCCTATCGAACTCGACGTTGAGCATGTAATCGGAAACCATGGCAAACCGTTCAGGGGCGAGCAAAGAGAATGCCCTCTGCTTAACCTTCGAGAATGGCGTTTTGCCCGGTATCGACTGGTCCATAAACAGATTCAGAACCTGGCCAGCCGACTTCAGATTGGTGCTTACCTCCGTCATGGACTTCATGGCGGCGGCCTCGGCTTCCATCTTGGCCTGTTGCTCGTATTGGTCGACGAGATGGATGAATGCCTCGATCAGGTTGTCGTTGATCTGACGGAAGCGATGATAAGCGAAGCACAGCAGGTACAACCGGGTGGTGGACTCCGGCATACGCTGCAACTTGTAAATGGTGTAGAACCTAACGAGTGACGCGTAATATCGACCGCTCTCAGTGGAGATACCGGCACTCGCAAGAAAGTGCTCTGCGAACGCGTACAACGACGCGAAAGATTGACGGCGTGCGACTTCCTGCCGAAGTTCTTTGTAGCTGAAATCTTTCGGTTCGCGCTTGAGCGCGCCTGTCCGACAAGCGGATTCGCCGGTCTGCAGCAACGCATCCAACTGGTCCTTGATTTGAGACGTGAGCGCGCCGTCGAGAAGACATGTGAGGCGTTTGCGTTCACCTGCAACCACCCTGCCTACCATGTCCTGCAGGAAGGTATAGGCCGGAGCGACGAGCCTCTGCTGATTCAAGTACTGCAGAGATTCGCGCAGGATATAGATAGGTTGCGTCGAGAGCATGGCGGTGCGCTGCGCACGACGTTCCAGATCCGCCCTGAGGGCGTTGTCGCAAAGGCGAAACCCCAGTAGTTCAAGGATGCTTTGCTGCAGGGCGTACTGGGTTGGTCGGGAGGGCATATTGACGGCCGCCAGATCTTTTCCCGGAAAATATCGTCCGAGTATATGGCGGAGATCGTCCTGTATCGATTCATGGTTGTATAGGAAAAACTGATGCTTGGCTTTGAAATAGCCGAGTTGTAGTGTCAGGTGCATGGCGACCGACATGGTGCGGGAATCTATCATCCGCCGTTCAGCTTCACTCAGATCGAAATACGCCAGCCGGTCTTCTTCGGCAAAACGCGGCAGTCCATATAGATCTCCGATCTCTTGCAAAGTGAGGATCGACAGGCGATGGGAATCGTCGGCAATCTGTGGTGTCAGAACTTCCCCCTCTACGCAACGGACCAACAATGTCTAGTAGAGTGATTCCCAAATAACATTGCAATTGACTAGATGACCGACAAAGTCTCCGGCTTGTATTTCCAGCGGTAGACCACTTGAGCCTCGTTGACC
>Ga0302325_10009416_pt1 | contig 21323 bp, 22 predicted proteins | sample Palsa_T0_2_FD_201948 | JGI IMG/M metagenome (GOLD analysis project Ga0302325, IMG submission 201948) | Peat permafrost microbial communities from Stordalen Mire near Abisko, Sweden - Palsa_T0_2 | ecosystem: Environmental > Terrestrial > Soil > Palsa > Peat permafrost | place: Sweden: Abisko...
TAAAGAGCTAAAAGCTAGAGGCTCGGAGCTAGAAGCTAGACAATGACAGCCGGCATACTACTTCCTTACTTCGACGCCCTGGAGGCGCAACCTGCCGTGCGTTGGCGCGGACAAGTGACGCAGGTAGTTGGCAGCCTGCTGGAATCCACCGGCCCGCCTTGCAGCCTGGGAGAATGCTGCGAGGTCCGCGACTCTGCGGGACATACTTACGCCGGAGAAGTCGTAGGCTTCCGCGGCACTACGGTGCTGACTATGCCGATGGAGAAGCCCAGCGGGGTGCGCTATGGCGATCCCATCGTCGCTCTCGGCGTCCGGCCATGCCTGGCGGTTGGGAAAGAGTTATTAGGGCGCGTGGTGGATGGCGCCGGACGGCCGCTGGACGGACTCGATCCCTATACCGGCAGCGATCGCCGTCCCCTCGACGGCGCCGCTCCGCTGGCGTTGGAGCGGCTGCCCATCCGCGAGCCATTGGGCTGCGGCATCCGCGCCATCGATGCATTTCTTACCTGCGGCCGGGGACAGCGGCTGGGAATCTTTGGCGGCAGCGGTGTAGGCAAGAGCACGCTGATCGGCATGATGGCACGCGGCACCTCCGCCGATCTGACCGTGCTGGCGCTGGTGGGCGAACGGGGCCGCGAGGTAGGCGAGTTCCTGGAAGCGCTGGGCGAAGCCGGCCGTCAGCGATCCGTGGTGGTAGTCTCCACCTCCGATCAATCGCCGCTGTTGCGCATTCGCGCCGCGCTGGCTGCCACCAGCATTGCCGAGTACTTCTGCCAGACGGGCAAGAATGTTCTGCTGGTCATCGATTCACTGACCCGCTTTGCCATGGCGCAACGCGAGATTGGCCTGGCTGCGGGCGAGCCTCCCACAGCCAAGGCCTATACTCCCTCGGTCTTCAGCATGCTGGCCCGCCTGGTGGAGCGTGCCGGACGCTTTGCTACGGGCAGCATCACCGCGTTCTATACCGTGCTGATGGAAGGCGACGACCAGCAGGACCCGCTGGTCGATGCCTTGCGCTCGCTGGTGGACGGGCACATCATGCTCGACCGGCGGCTGCCTTCGGAGAACCACTATCCGCCCATCGCCATCCTCGACAGCCTGAGCCGGCTGATGCCGGCGGTAGCTTCGCGCGAGCACCTCACGCGCAGCTATCAGTTGCGTTCGCTGCTCTCGGCCTACACCCGCTCCGAGGACCTGATCCGCATCGGCGCTTACAGCAAAGGCGCCGATCCAACACTGGACCGCGCCATTGCCGTGCTTCCGGAGCTGCAGGCATTGCTTCGCCAGACTCCGCAGGAGCGAGTGCCTTTCGCCGAAGCCATCGCCCGGCTGAACTCCATCCCCTGCTGACGACACCAATGGCTTTCCATTTCACCCTCGCAGCGGTCTTGCGTTACCGGCAAAGCCTGGAGGAACGCGAAGAGCTTCGCTTGCATGGCCTTTTAGTGCGCCGCGCAACCTTGTCACGGGAGCTGGAACAATCGCGTGACGCCCGACTTCAGCTTCAGACTGCCGTATATCGTACTCTGCGGCAGGCGGCAGTAGCGGCGGCGGAGATCCAGTTTGCCATGGCGCAGTTGCATGGCCTGGAGCGCCAACAAGCGCTGCTTGAGTCTCGTCTGCGGACGCTGGAAAGCGAGATTGCCCAGCAGACGGCGCGTTACCGGCAGGAACGGCAGAAGCGCGAGGTGCTGGAATCGCTGCGCGAGGCGCAATGGCGGGAGTATCGCGTGCGGCAGCAGCGGCGCGAGCAGGCCATGCTCGACGAACTGCATCTGTTGCGGCGCGGCCGGGGAGAGGCGTGATTTGCCCAGTCGAGTAGGCAAGCCTTGCCCAGCAATCTACACCCGGGGCTTTTCAGCCGCTCTTTCCCTCTATCGTCTCTCCGGCAAAATGCTTGAGCCCAAGCGGTTTCACCGCTCGCCACAATTTCCCGCAGCCACTTCACGGTTGGAACTCGACCTGCTTGTTCAATCCTGCTGTCCCGAGGCTGAAGGATTGATCGCCCCTGTTCCCGTCACCGCCGCTAGCCCGACTGCCACAAGCGCGGCGATGCCTGCCGCGACGGCCGTTCCGGCGGCATCGTTTGGCGATTTGCTGATGGTGCAGTTACTGGGAGCGCAAGTGGCAACCGCAGCTCCGGCGCTTGCTACCTTTTCGCCGGCGTCGGCTGCGAACATTTCGGCGCCGGCGAGTTGGTCCGCTGGCGGGAAGAAAGCTGGCGCTGCGCCCATCGCTGCCAGCAAGGTCTTCGCAAGCCCACCCGTTGAAAAGAAATCCGGCGCGTCGGCCGGGCTGGCTTCCGCTGCTGCCAACATGTTTGCAATGCCGGCGGTCGCGCCTCAGCTGCCAACCGTCGGCAATGCCTGGCATGCGCTTGCGACGCAAATCAATTCGTTCCGCGGCGATGAAGGTTCCGGCGATGACCTGCCGGTCGATTGGGCGCCCGCGTCGCCGGTTTCGTCTGCGATTTCAGTTCCGCAATCTTTGGTTTCAGCTCCGGTTTCAGCTCCCCTTGACACGCAGATCTCAGCTCTACCGGCGACAAGCGATGCGTGGGCGGGCGAAAGGACAGGCGACAGCAATGGGGAAGCGCGAAAGATTATTAAGGGCGCGAGCCAGGCCGTCCCGGCATCTTCCGGCAACAGCTTGCGTCGCGGAGATGCAGTTGCTGCGTTGTCCGCAAACGCGGCGTGGCCCATGCCTGTCTCAATCGCTACAGACGCGCCGCCAGTGGAGATGCCACCGTTCACGCAGAGCGCGAATCAATCGTCTGGATCGCAGAATGCAGGGCAGCTGTTTGCGGCGCCAGCGTCTGACGGCGATTGCAAGGGCCAGAGTTCGTACCGCTCGTGGCGGCCTTCGCCGGTTATCTCTCCGCTCTCGCCGAGTGCGGCGGCTGGCAGGCGGGAAACAGAAGATGTTTCCAGCACGGCGAAAGGGCTGGCCGCTTCTTTGCCCATGATCGGTAATCCGGTACCGGCTTACGCAGAGCAATCCGCGGAGGACACAGCCGCGAGCAGGCCTTTCGCTGCTGTCCCGCAGGGAGCTGCGACGGCAGTGCGCTCGACGGCGTCATTCTTCACTGGACTTTACTCGCCTCCGGCCAGAGCGGAAGCAGTGGCGACATCTGCGACGCCATCGGCCGCGGAATCGGATCCTGGGTTCTCCGCCGGGCAGGCGAGTCAACCTGCGATTTCCAGCCCAGACACTTCCCGGCCAGCCTCAGCCGCGGCTGCGCCTGCGATGCTACAGAACGAAATGCTCCCTTCATGGCCGATGCGCGCCGGAAGCACGGCGCCGACAAGCACGGCAGGAGCCGGTGTGACGACGGTGCCGTCACTACGCGGTCCGGAGGAAAACTTCCACTCTACCGATTCTGTCGATCGAGACCAGCCGGTAGCGCCCGCGGCCGCCTCAGAAACCCAGACGCCTTCCGCTGCGCCCGCGAACGCGCCCCTGGCTGCGACCCTGCGGCCAGCACCAGCGGAGTTAGCGGGGGGAATGCGCACCGGAATCACAGCGCAGACAGGCACACCACAGACCAGCGCAGCAGGCGCTGCAGCCTGCCCGAACCCGATCGACGCGTCCGACCGGGCACAGGCCAAAGTTACGGCAGAGGTGTCCCCAGCAAGATTTAACCGAACAGTTCCTGCGCCTGCGGCAAGCGCCGCGAATCCAACTGCGAACGAAACTGCATCGGCGTCTGTCTCCGTTATGGTCCCCGGCCAACCGGTTTCTCCTCCCGACGCCGGAATCGCGGTCCAATCCGGCGTAGCTGCCCCCGCTCCGGCGGGGACAGTTGCTTCCGCTCCGCAACACTTCGCGAATCCCGCGCCCGCTAAAGCAGCATCGCCAGCGTCGGCCTCGGCGTTGGCTCAAGTCCCGGCCGCACCATCCAGCGAGGCAATCGGCGCGAAGCCAAGCGGTACATCCGGTGAATTCCGAGCGGCCGCGTCGAACCCAGCCGCTGCTTCGGCCGCATCGGCTGAGGCGAACCCTGCCCCGGCTCCGGCAGAGGCGCCCAGCACGGCCTCCGGTCAGGCAGCTTCCGCTACGGCCTCTGCTGCCGAAGAAGCCCAAGATGCGGATTCCGAGGTGACAGTCCTGGCTGACCCGTTGGCTTCCGCTACGGCCGGGCTGAATCCGGGCGCGCCTGGAAATGTAAATACGCCCGAAAATATTGCGCCTGGAAATGGGAAGACAGGCCCGCCGTTGTCCGCCGCAGCGCCCAGCAGCGTCTCCAGGAAGACTGGAGCTCAGCAAGCGAAGCCGTCATCGCCCGCCGCAGCCGACAGCTCCAACCAAACTCAGCGTCCATCATCCCTCACTTCGGCCGGCGCAATCGCTTCGCAGGATCAAGATAAAGCGCAACCTCCAGCCGCCGCTTCCGAGCACAGCAACCAGCCTGCGGCGGCGATCGCGGCTCAGCCAGTTCCTTTGGCGGAGGGCCGTCAGTCTCCATCGCATAGCGATGCCGTAAACAAAGGCAATCAGGCGCAGGCGGCTTCGGGAAATATTCCGCGGGAAGCGGACAGCGCACCCACGCCAATCGTGGTCCAAAGCGCGCGCGTGCTGGAGCGCATGGGGCAAGCCGAGATGCGGGTGGGCATGAATACCGCCGACTTCGGCAACCTGGAGCTGCGCGCCAGCGTGAGCCAGGACCGGGTGGGGGCCAGCATCGCGACGGCACACGCGGAGTTGCGCGCGGCCTTGATGGCCGAGATGCCTTCGCTGGAGCGTTCGATGGAACAGCATCAACTGCGGCTCGATCTCCTCGACCTGGGTGCGCACAGCGGCGGCGGCAACCAGGAGCGAGGCGCTTCCGCGCAGCAGCAACCGCGATCGCAGTCCGGCGGCGAGGCCGGCTTTGCAACAACTTCATCTTCATCTTCCTCGGGAGACGCCGTGCCGTCGCCAGAGGGCCCGGCGCCATCCGCGTGGAGCGCGCCGTATTCTTCCGGACTCAACGTCCATGCTTAGAGCAAAGCGAGGTAGCTCATGTCCAGTATCGCGATCAACCCGGCGGCAACCGCGGCGGCGGCCAGCTCGAGCGGTTCAACCAGCAGCGGCAGCACCGCCTTTGGCGGCGGCATGGACGGCATGTTCATGCAACTGCTGGTCACGCAGCTGCAAAACCAGGACCCGACGTCGCCCATGGATCCTTCGACCTTTGTCACCCAGCTGGTTGGGGTAACCGAACTTGACCAGGTGAGCCAGATCAATCAACTGCTGCAGAACAGCCTGGGTGGCTCCGGCGGTTCGGGCAGCTCCAGCAGCTCATCGCCCAGCAATATAGGAGGCCTGTAATGCCACTTTTTTCGATTCCTCTTTCCGGTCTGACCGCCAGTTCCACGGCCATGTCGACCATCGCCAACAACCTCGCGAACCTGAATACCGTGGGCTTCAAGGCCAGCGATACCCAGTTCTCCGACCTGTTTTATCAGAACCTGGCGACCAACGGAGCGGGTGACCCGATCCAGGTAGGCTCGGGGACCCAGGTCAGCGAGTCGGCCATCAATATGAATTCCGGCAGCTTCGAGTCGACGAATGTTCCTACCGATGTTGCCATCGCGGGCAGCGGGTTCTTCGTGGTGCAACAGGGGGGAAACAACTACTACACCCGGGCGGGAGACTTTTCCGTGGGAGCGGATGGCAATCTGCAGGATCCCAACGGCGACGATGTAATGGGATATGCGGCCGTCAACGGAGCCATTCCCGCCGGAGCGGCGCTGGCGCCCTTGCAGATCAACATGGGTCAGATCAATCCTCCGCAGGCGACGAAAACCGTGCAGTTGACCACCAACCTCGATGCCGGGGCCACCGTGGGCGTGGGAGACGCGTCCCTGTCGACTCCGGTCACGGTATATGACTCGCTGGGCACGGCCCAGGTGCTGAACTTCAATTTCACCAAGACCGCCGCCGGCGCCTGGAACTGCACGATTACGATTCCTAATTCCGATCTCACTCCGCCGCCCGCATGGGCCGCCACGACCGGCTACACGGTTGGCGAGACCATCTCTCCGCCCAGCGCCAACGGCCACATCTACCAGTGCACAGTGGCGGGAACGTCAGGCGCCACGCCGCCCAGCACCTGGCCGACCGATGGCTCGACCATTACCGATGGGGGCGTGACCTGGAAGGACATGGGGACGCAGACCACGATCGAGACCACCCAACTCGCCTTCGACAGCAACGGCAACCTGACGTCGCCGACCGGCAATGTCGACAACATTACCGCCAGCGGTCTGGCCGATGGGGCCAGCGACCTGAAGTTTAACTGGGACCTGTACAACAGCTCCAACGCGCCGCTGATCACCCAGGTGGCCAGCACCAGCGTTACCTCCGCCGCGGTGGCGGATGGCTACGGAAGCGGCTCGCTGACCAGCTACACCATCGGCTCCGACGGCACCATCACGGGCAGCTTCAGCAACGGCCGCAGCGCGGCCCTGGGCCAGATCGCGCTGGCCAACTTCGCCAACACCCAGGGCCTGTCGCAGGCGGGAAACAACGACTTTTCGCCCACCCTGGCCTCGGGGACGGCGACAGTGGGAGCGCCCGGCACGGGAGGACTGGGGACGGTCTCGGGCGGCGAGCTGGAGCTATCGAATGTGGACATTGCCACGGAGTTCTCGGCGCTGATCGTGGCCCAACGCGACTATGAAGCCAATGCTCACACCATCACCACCTTCGATCAGGTGATGCAGGACACGGTCAACATCCAGTCGCCAGCTTAAGTTAATTCTGCTGTGGCCGATATGTAGAGCGTGATGTAATACCGAAGTCCCGCACCCCCGGCGCCTGCCGGCGGTGCGGGACATTCGCGAGCGGTCACGACATTAGAATTTCTAATATGCCGGCCGCTTTTCTGAGCCTCCGCTCATCAATCCTGCCCACAATTTTCAAGACCTGCTCGCTGTCTTACAGACGCCTGCACCGGCGTCACGCCAAGTCAATGTGGCAAAGCAACTTGCCAAGCTGCGTTTTTGTTTTTCCTTTCGCCCGGTTTTAGCTTACTCGGCAATCAGCGTGCACTTCGCTTCGGGTGCGCTACCAACCGACTTTACCGTGCTTGCACTCCGGTCCTCGATTGAGCGGAGGTCTTTTTCATGAGTAACAAACAACTGCCGGCCGAAACCGAGGCTGCTTCACCGCAGACGGGAGCCACGGAACAATGGCGGCCGCTGTGGTGGCTGCCCTGCGAGTTGTCGCCGCAAGTGCCGTTGACGCGGTTTACGGTACGGGAGTTGTTGCGGCTGCACTCGGGCAGCATCGTGGCCAGCGGCTGGAGCCGCAGCACCGAGATTCCCTTGTACGCCAATGGGCAGCTCATCGGCTGGGCCGAGCTGGATTCCGTGGGTGAGCACATCGGCGCGCGCATTACCGAGCTGGTTTGAAGGAAGACATGGAAACAACGATCAAGAATTCGAATGCGTTGCCGTTATCGCTGCGCAGCGGCTGGTGGGTCAAGCTCTGGCAGGCTTTGCCGGCAGTGCGGGTGCGGCGAGCGCCGCGCCAGTTGCGGCTGTGCGAGAGCCTTTCCCTGGGCGAGAAGCGCCTGGTCGCGGTGATTCAGTACGAAGATCAGAAGTTCCTGGTGGGCGGCAGCGTGCATTCGGTCAGTCTGCTGGCGCGGCTGGGCAGCGCTCCGGATTTCTCCGAGTTGCTGACCCAATGGTGCGAGCGGCAACGATGACGAACCTGGGCAATTGCCAGTGGTGCCGCAACGGTTTGTTGGCAGTGGTCTGCGTGACCAGCGTTCGCTGCCATGCCGGCGGTTTCGTTCCCGCGGCGCAGAAGCTGCAGATTCCCGGCGTCAATGGCAGCGGCGTGCCGTGGTCCATTGTCCTGCTGCTGACCCTGTTGACGCTACTGCCGGCGCTGCTGCTGTCGATGACGCCGCTGGTGCGGCTGCTGGTGGTCTTCCACTTCCTGCGGCAGGCGCTGGGCACGCAAAGCGCGCCCACCAATCAGACGCTGATCGGACTGTCGCTGGTGCTGACCTACTTCCTGATGCAGCCGGTAGGCGCGGCCATCTATCAGCAGGCCATCGTGCCGCTGGAGCAGAACCAGATCACGCCGTGGGAGGCGATCGACCGCGGCTCGGAGCCGGTGCGCCGCTACATGCTGAAGTTCATGCGGGAAAAAGATGCGGCGCTGTTCGTCGAGGTAGCCAAGCTGCCGCCGCCGCGCTCGCCCGACGAGTTGCCCATGCGGGTAGTGGCGCCGGCCTACATTCTGTCGGAGCTGAAAGTGGGCTTCCAGATCGGCGCGGTGCTGTTTCTGCCGTTCCTGGTGATCGACCTGGTGGTGGCGTCGATCACGACATCGGTGGGCATGCTGCAGTTGCCGCCGGTGATGATCTCGACCCCGATCAAGATCCTGTTGTTTGTGATGGTGGACGGCTGGAACCTGCTGGTGGGTTCGCTGATGAAGAGTTTTTCCTGAGGACGCAAATGACGCCGGAAGTGGTGGTGCAACTCGGACAGTCAACCCTGCGGACCGCGGTAATACTGGCGGCGCCACTGCTGATTTCCCTCGCCCTGGTCAGCCTCGCCATCAACCTGGTGCAGGTGCTGACGTCGCTACAGGACAACACCATTTCCAGCGTGCCCCGGCTGCTGGCGACGGCGGTGGGCGCAATCCTGCTGATGCCCTGGATGCTGCGCCAGCTGGCGCTGTTCACTTTGCAGATATTCGCCGACTTCCGGCCGTTGTTGCGCTAGAGATTGAGCAAAGGTAATGGATGCTGCACTCCAACTCGAAGACATGGTAACGGCTGCGGCCGTGGTGGGCGCGCGCGTCTCCGGCCTGCTGGTGTTTACGCCTTTCCTGGGGAGTAATGCCATTGCGCCGCGTATCAAGGTTGGCTTCGTGGTGCTGCTGACGGCGGTGCTGTATCCCGTGTGCGGCCCGCGCGGGATGGCGCTCACGGCCGGCGGGGCGCTGCGCATGATGCTGTCGGAAGCCCTGATCGGGATCCTGCTGGGGCTGGCAGTGCAGTTTGTCTTCGAGGCAGCAGTGCTAGCTGGGCAAGTCATGGGCACGCAGGTGGGCTACGGCCTGGTCAACATCCTCGACCCCAATACACAGGTCGATACGCCGGTGCTGTCGGTATTCAACCAGACCATCGCCATGCTGATCTTCCTCCAGCTGGGCGTGCATCGCTGGCTGGTACGTGCGCTGGCCGCAAGCTTCAGCTATCTACCGGCCGGGACGGCGCTGGCCACGGGAGCGATGACGCGGCAATTGCTGCACGTCGCCGGAGGCATCTGGCTGGCGGGAGTGCAACTGGCCGCGCCGGTGCTGCTGGCGACCTTGATGGTTGACCTGGTGCTGGGCTTTCTGGGCAAGGCATCGCCGCAGCTGCCGGTACTGTTTCTGGGACTTTCGGTGAAGAGCATGGTCGGACTTTCGCTGCTGGGGCTGTCGCTACGCTACTGGCCGGCGATTTTCGATCGCTATTTCACCAGCGCCATTCATTGCGGGGAGCGGCTGCTGCAACTGGCCCACTGAATTCACATGGCAAACGACGACAAGACCGAACGAGCAACCCCGCGGCGGCGCGACAAGGCGCGCGAGCAGGGACGGGTGGCGCGCAGCCGCGAGCTGGCGGGAGCCCTGATCGGCTGTGCGGGATTGCTGGTGGTGTTGTGGATCTCGGGCGGCGAGTTGCAGCGCTGGCGCCTGAGCTGGCGCGCCTGGACCGATCTGGCCTGGCAAAGCGACTTCAATCCCGGGACTCCCATTTTGCTCTGGGTGGGGACTGCGGCGATGCGTTGGATCCTGGCGCCGCTGGGGCTGGTTTGGGTGCTCGCCGCGGCCAGCAGCGTGGCCCAGGGCGGGCTGGTTTTTTCGGCGGAGGCGCTGACTCCCAATATCGAACGCATGAGCCCGGCGAAGAAGCTGGGGCAGATGTTTTCCGTGTCCGGGCTGGCGCCGGCGGGCAAGTCGCTGGTCCCGTTCTCGGTGCTGCTGTATCTGGGTATCTCGATTCTGGCGCGCGACTGGGGATTGCTGATGAGCGCCTCCCAGATGCCGGCCGCGGTGCTGGCGCAGGTGGCGTATGAGCGCGCCCTGGAGATTTGCTGGAAGTCGACACTGGTGCTGCTGCTGTGGTCGGGAATCGACTACCTGCTACAGCGGCAGAAGCTGGAACACGACCTGCGCATGTCGAAGCAGGAGTTGCGGGACGAATACAAGGAGACCGACGGCAATCCCACGGTGAAATCGCGGCTGCGGCGGCTGCAGCGCCAGATGCGGCGGCGGCGCATGTTGAAGGAAGTGGAGCGCGCCACCCTGGTCATCACCAACCCGACTCACTTCGCGGTCGCCCTCGAATACGGGCCGCTGATGCCGGCGCCGGTGGTCGTTGCCAAAGGTCTTAACGCGCTGGCCGAGCAGATCAAGGAGATCGCGCGCTGGCACGAAATCCCGATAGCGGAGAATCCGCCGCTGGCGCAGGCGCTGTATCGCAGCGTCGAAGTGGGACAGGCGATTCCGGCGAAGCTATACGCCGCCGTGGCCGAAATTCTGGCGTTCATCTATCGCGCACAAATGAGGGCGCGGGCACAACAGGCGGCGGGCAGGGCATAAGCGATGGCGAATGCAATCGACAAACCGCGAGCGGCACTGAGCAAGCGGGCCTCGGAGTGGATCATTCCGGTGGCGGCGGTGGCGCTGGTGTTTGTGATGCTGGTGCCGCTGCCGGCCTTCATCCTCGATCTGCTGCTGGCCATCAGCATTACCGCCTCGGTGCTGGTGCTGCTGTCGGCCGTACACATCCTGCGGCCGGTACAGTTCTCCGTCTTTCCCAGCTTGCTCTTACTGCTGACACTCTTCCGGTTGTCGCTGAATCTGGCCAGCAGCCGCCGCATTCTGCTGCACGGCAACGAAGGGGCGGGCGCTGCCGGCAATGTCATTGAAGCCTTCGGGCAGTTCGTCGTCGGCGGCAACTACGTTGTGGGCTTTGTGTTGTTCCTCGCCCTCATCGCCATTCAGTACATGGTGATCAGCCACGGCGCGGTGCGCACCGCCGAAGTCACGGCGCGCTTCACCCTGGACGCCATGCCGGGCAAGCAGATGGCGATCGACGCCGACCTGAACGCCGGCATCATCGACGAAAAGCAGGCGCGCTCCCGGCGCGAGGAGGTCAGCCGCGAAGCCGAGTTCCACGGCGCCATGGACGGAGCGGCGCGCTTCAATCAGCGCGACTCGCTGGCCACGGTGCTGATCACCGCCATCAACATCATCGCCGGATTTCTTATCGGCGTCTTCCAGCTGGATGTTCCCTTCCGCGAGGCGCTGAAGACCTACACCATCCTGACCGTCGGCGATGGCCTGGTCACCATCATCCCCGCGCTGCTGGTTTCGGTAGCCGGCGGCATTGTGGTCACGCGGTCTTCGTCCGACAACACCCTCGGCGCCGATGTCGGCAAGCAACTGTTCAGCCGCAGCCGGCCGCTGTGGATTGCCGCCGGCGCCATGGCGGCGCTGGCTTTGGTCCCGGGACTGCCTAAGGTCTCGTTCCTTTTGATCGCCGTGGCCGCGGGATGGGGAGCGCGGCGGGCGAAGCGCGAATTCGAAAAGCCGGCAGCATTGTCTCCGGAGAATGCCGCTGCCGGCACGGGCCCCGCCGCTGCTGCCAAGCAGGATGCGCTGGAAGGCCTGCTGAAGCTGGACGACATCGGCCTGGAAGTGGGCTACGCCCTGGTCCCGCTGGTTGACACCAAACAAGGCGGTCAACTGTTGCAGCGGATCAAGGCACTGCGGCGGCATCTGGCGCTCCAGCTGGGCTTCATCGTGCCGCCGGTGCATATCACCGACAACCTCAAACTGAAGCCGCGGGAATATGTGGTTTTTCTGCGCGGGGTGGAGATCGCGCGCTGGGAGCTGCATGACGATTGCCTGCTGGCCATCAGCTCGGAGAGCGAGCCGCCGCAGTTGCAGGGCTTCGCCACCAGCGAGCCGGCCTTCGGGGTCTCGGCGCTGTGGATCGTTCCTGGCTTGCGCGAGCAGGCGCTGGCCCGGGGCTATGCGGTGGTGGACCAGACCTCGGTGATTGCCACTCATCTGGCCGAGGTGATCAAGCAGCATGCCTACGAACTGTTGAGCCGCCAGGAGACCAAGCGGCTGCTCGACCGGCTGGGCGAGGGCCAGCCCAAACTGTGCGAAGAACTTGTCCCCAAGCTGATGAGCCTGGGCGAGGTGCAGAAGGTGTTGCAGCAATTGCTGCGCGAGCAGGTTTGCATTCGCGACCTGCCTACCATTCTGGAAAGCCTGCTGGACACCGCCTCGGTCAACAAGAACCCGGTACTGCTGGTGGAAGGCGCGCGCCAGGCGCTGGGCCGGGCGCTGGTGCATCCGTTGTTGTCCGACGATGGCGGCCTGCGGGTGGTGACACTCGATCCGGGTATCGAGGAGGAGCTGACTCGCGCCTTCTCGGGACAGGCCCCCGCCGGAAACACTTCGCTGGAGCCGTCGTTCGTGCGCCGGGTGCTGGAGGGGCTGAAGAAGCTGGCAGGCGACCAGGTGCGCATGGCCACGCCGGTAGTTTTCTGCAGCACCCCGGCGCGCTTTCATCTGCGCCGCCTGCTGGAGCCGTTCTTGCCCAAGGTGGTGGTGCTGTCGCCGGGAGAGATCCCGCCGGTAATTCAGGTGCAGTCGCTGGGAATGATTCGCTGAGAACGATTCGATAGGGAGGAAGCATGAGTGCCGCGCAGGCTTACGAGCAGATGCAGATGAACGAACCGGCGGTAGAGAACTCCGATCAGCTGCTGCTGGAGCAGTTGCCGCAAGTGAAGTACATCGCGCGCCGCATCCACGAGCGGCTGCCGCAGCACGTTCCCTTCGACGACCTGCTGCACGCCGGCATCGTGGGGCTGATCGACGCCATGCACAAGTATGACGCCACCAAGAACGTGCGCTTCGCCTCCTATGCCAAGTTCCGTATTCGCGGGGCGATTCTCGACAGCCTGCGCGACATGGACTGGAGTCCGCGCGACCTGCGCCGCAAGGCGCGCCGCCTGGAAGCCACCATGCAGAAGCTGCAGACCGAGCTGGGCCATTCTGCCACGGAGCCCGAACTGGCCGAGGCCATGGGCATGACGCTGGAAGAGTTTCAGCACATGTTGGACGAGATTCGCGGCCTGGAAGTGGGCAGCCTGCAGATCGAGTCGCTGGAAGACGGGCGGGAGACCGACCTGAGCGAGACCATTGCCGGGCCCCCCGACCAGGACCCGTTGTCGCTCTACATGCGGACGGAGCGCAAGCAGATGCTGGCCGGCGCCATTGCCGAATTGCCCGAACGGGAGCAGCAGGTGCTGGCGCTCTACTACCAGGAAGAGCTCACCATGAAGGAAGTGGGAGCGGTGCTGGGCGTGGGCGAGTCGCGAGTATCGCAGATCCATTCGGTGGCCGTCTCGCGCCTGCGGGCCACGCTCTCCAATGCCCGGCAGAGCCAGCGGCGCGCGGCGGCGCTGCCGTCGCTAAGCCGCGAGGACGAGGGGCAGACATAACCATGGAAAAGGTCTTGAGTCAGGGCGAGATTGACGCTTTATTTCGCGCCGCGCGCGGCGACGCCACGGCGAACGACGCCGCCGGCGGGGGAGCGCTGGTGGAATCCTGGGACCTGCACCAGGCGGGCCTGCTGGGCAAGGAGCAGTTGCGCAGTGTCAGCCAGCTGCATGAGGGCTTCGCGCGCAACCTGACCAGCGCCATTGGCGGCTATCTGCGCGACAAGTTCGAGGTCGCCCTGGTGGCGGTGGAACAGCTGGCCTACCGCGACTTTCTCGCCCGCTTTGCCGACACCACTTACTACAGCACCTTCCTTCTTCCGCCCAACCAGGCCAGCGGCATTCTGCAAATGGATTTAAGCCTGGCCTTCCCCATCGTGGACCTGCTGCTGGGCGGCCTGGGACAGATGCCGCCGACCACGCGCGAGGTGACCGACATCGAGGAGAGCGTGCTGGAAGGCATCTGCCAGGCCATCTGCGGCGAGTTGCAGGTGGTGTGGCAGCCCCTGGGTCTCGAAGTCGAGTTCGAGCGGCGGCAACCGGTTTCCCAGATGTTGCGCATCATGCCGCCGCAGGAGAAGACCCTGACCCTGACCTTCGAGGTCACCATGACCGACTCCAAAGGCATGTTGAACATCGCCTTTCCCTCCATCGTTTCCAGTGCGCTGATGCGGCGGCTGCGCTCCGAGCTGGTGTACCAGCGCGCCCGGGGCCCGGCGGTGAGCCAGGAGAGCATTGGCAAGCGGCTGCTGGATTCGGCGGCGGAGATGGAGCTGGCGACGCCGGCCATTCCGGTGCGGCTGATGGAGTTGCTGACCATGCAGACGGGAACTGTCCTGCCCTTGCGCCGCCACATTGAAGAGCCGGCCATGCTGCGCCTGCGGGGACGCGATTGCTGGCTGGCGCGGCCGGTCAGCAGCCGCAACTGCCGCGCCGCGCAACTGCTGCAACCCATCCCGCAGCCGGAAGCGGAGGAATAGAGGAATAAGACATGAGTCCACAGGCGAGCAAAGTCGAGACCTACTGGCAGGCATGGAGCGACAGTCTGGCGCTGCTGCTTTCGCAGCTGGCGCCGGGAGAGTGGCGGGTAGAAGCCGAAGCCGGTGTCCCTGACGGATACACCGCAATCGCCCGCATCCGCATCACGGTCGAAGGCGGGCTGGCGGGCGGACAGTATTTCAGCTTCGCTGCGGCCGATCTCGCGGCGCTGCTGGGGATCTTTCTGAACGAAGAGGTCAACCTGGGCGGCGAGCTCGACGCCACACAAAAAGAAGCGCTCGAGGAACTGATACGGCAGTGGGCCGGGCTGGCGGCCAGCGCTTTGAAAGCCGATTTCGGAGAAGTCACCTTGCAGGTGGCAATCGAATCGCCGGAAGCTGCCGCAACCGGCGTCGCCAAATTGCTGCGAGCCAGCGACGGCACGCGCTCCATCGCCGCTGCGATGGAGGTGGACGGGGCTCTCGTCAGCGCGCTGACCCAGCCCGTGGCCGAACCCAGTCCTCAGCCCCAATCCAAATCCGAATCCGAATCGCCCTCCCCTTCGCTAACGTCGCCGCAGCCGGACCAGGCTTCGCCGCGCATTGAGGAGTTGCTGCGCCAGGGCAACCTGGAGTTGCTGATGGATGTGGAGCTGGCCGTGATGTTGCGCTTTGGCAGCCGCCAGGCCACGCTGCGCGAGGTGCTCGACCTGGCCAGCGGCGCGGTGCTGGAGCTGGACCGCGAGATCCAGGAGCCGGTCGACCTGGTGCTGAATGGCAGAGTGATCGCGCGCGGCGAAGTAGTGGTGGTCGACGGCAATTACGGCTTGCGGGTCATGGAGGTGGCCTCGCCGCAACAACGGGTCAATAGTCTTTAGGGAAGTAACTAGTAACTAGTAACTAGTAATTGGCACTTAGCACTTAGCACTTAGAACCTAGAGCTTATAACTTAGAGCTTAGTCAAACCGCCGAACCGCCGAAGTGCCAAGTGCCAAATGCTAGGTAATAGGTAATAGGTACTAATTACTAATTACTAATTACTAATTACTAATTACTAATTACTAATTACTAATTACTAGTTACTGCTTGCCAGGAGTCGAACCATGTCTCTGTCTCTGCGTACCGTATTGCCCGGCAACTTGCCCATAACCGCTTTGGCGGCGCTGCCAACCTGCGCCAGCCCCTTTTGTCCGCGTCCTCCCACATTGTGGCAGCGTTGGTGGGCCCGGCATGAAGGAGTGCGGCTCGCCCAGCGCTGGTATTGCTCGCTCGAGTGCTTTCAGGACGGATTGTTGCGCCGTCTGGAGCAGGCGGCGTTGGCCAGCCCGCCCAGCGCTCCCCGGCCCAACCGGCTGCCGCTGGGATTGATCCTGCTGTCGCAGGGCGACATTACCGGCCAGCAACTGCGCGAGGCGCTTGCCCGCCAGCGCGCCGCCAAGAGCGGCAAGCTGGGCGAGTGGCTGATCGAGATGGGAGCGGTCGGCGAGCCGCAGGTTACCTCGGCGCTGGCGGCGCAGCAGGGCTGTCCGCTGTTTCCCCTGACGGAGCCGCAAGCGGTGCCCTCGAAAATGTATTGGCCGGAGCCGCTGGTCGAGCGCTATCGCGCGGTGCCGGTGTTCTACAACCCGGCGCAGTCGAGTCTCTACGTCGGTTTTCTGGAGCGGGTGGACCATGCCTTCCTGCTGGCGCTGGAACAGATGCTCGGCTGCCGCACCCAGCCTTCGATCCTTCCCTGGTCCGCCTACCGGAAGCAACGGGAGCTGCGCGCCGTCACGGTGGAGAGCGAGACTATCGTGATCCACCAGCGTCAGAACGGCATCGAGATGACCCGGACGCTCGCCAACTACGCCGAGCAGGTACACGCGGAACGCTGCTCCGTAGCCTGTTGCGACGATCTTCTCTGGAGCAGGCTGGAGTCCGCCGGCGGCCGCCATGTCGACTTTCTGTTTCGTCTGCCTACGATGAGCTAGGCGAGGGACCTGCTTCTCGGATTTTTTCTGCAAGCTCTAAAGCGTCTGCGGCGCGTGCCGATGAAGACCACAGGCCCGGATATGAATCTCGCCGTTCCAACCCGCCCGCTTACCCGGCTTCCGGCCGCGGTGGAGCGCGAAGCCGATCCGAATGCGCCCATACGCCCCGGCAGGCCATCCTCCCCGGTTCTGCCTCTGCTTACCCGCTCCATGTCCCTGTTGACCCTTTTGCTGCAGGATGGCGCGGTCGATCTGGAGTTGGCCGGCGCGGTGATCGGGCTCGATCCTGGACTGGCGTTCGGCACTCTGCAGTTGGCCAATCGTGAGCGCGTCGAAGGGGACGACCCCGTCTGGCAGCTTCCGCTGGCGGTGGTGGCCGCCGGGCGGGAAGCCTTGCAGCAGTTGCTCCAGCGCGCTCCCAGAATTGAATGCGGGGGCAATACCGGTAAGCAGACCCGGTTGTGCAAGCTGGTGGCAAACGCCGCGGCCAGGGCTTCGGTGGCGCACCTGCTGGCGCGGGAGCTGGGAAGCTCCACTCCGCGCAAGTCTTATCTTTCGGGATTGCTGTTCGAACTGCCGGCCATCGTGCGGCTGGGCGCGCCGCAGGTTTCCCAGGCGGTACTGCTGTCGAGCATGTGCCGTACCCTGCCGGCGGCGATGGTAAGGGCCGCCATGGTGGGGATGGCCGATGACGGCGAGGAGCCTCCCAGCGACGCGCTGCTGGCCATTGTCCTGATCGCCGATGCGGTGCTGGCGGCCGAAACCGAACCTTCGTCGCAGACGGCTTCGCTGGAAGAATTAGCTGCCAGCCCGCTCTGGCATTGCTGGACGGCAACCGACGCGCAGCAGCGTAAATTTCTGCTGGGTCAATGCTGCGAGATGGCCCGATGGGCCAGGGCCAATCTGCACGATATGGATCCGTGGGAATTCATGGCCAGGCTGGAACGCCGCAACCCGTGGGAGTAACTATGGAAGGCTTACGCACGTTAATTGTGGACGACTCGTCGGTGATGCGGAAGATTGTGGCCCGCGCGCTGCAGCAGGGCGGAGTTTCCATTGGCCAGATACTGGAAGCGGGAAACGGCGCCGAGGCGCTCGACATCCTGCGCAACCAGAAAGTGGACTTGGTGCTCAGCGACATCAATATGCCGGTGATGGATGGGCTGGAATTCGTGCGCCAGTTGCAGAGCGTGGAAAACGCCAAAGGCATCCCCGTGGTGATGATCACCACCGAAGGCAGCGAGTCGCACGTGATGCAAGCCATCTCCTGCGGAGCGCGGGGTTACATTCGTAAGCCGTTTACGCCCGACCAGATGAAGCAGAGTGTTCTGCCCTTGCTGCAAAAGGGATAGAACTTCACCACCAAGGCCATTTTTACGACGGAGGCACTAAGATCACGGAGAAGAGCAAGAAAATAAACTCCGTGGCCTCCGTGCCGGAGCCTGCCCTGAGCGTAGTCGAAGGGTGGTGAATGGCTGACATACGCAAACCACTCGCCACATGCGACGCTTAATAGGCCGTTAATTATTCAATAATTCCATCACTATAGATACATCGAATAAGGATGCCCCTTGCGGCCCCTGGGAGGGCCCTAGAATCGACGAGAGGGTGGTCGGAGGTATCCAGGGCTGTCCAGAACGCTGAAGCGCGCCAGAAGGGCTGTGAGGGCCAAATCCGGCGTTTTCCCGATATGGGACCGGATGCGACCAGTTATTCCTGGGAGCACGAGGCGTCATTCGATCTTGGTCGCGGGTCGATTTCCATTTCGGCGAGGCACCGTGCCTTCCTTCCGACAACTGGCCACTAGCCACTGGTCACTAGCCACTTTCTTAGCCCGATCTAATCTTCCTCCTGCCTAAGTGCTTGAATTCCGCTCTGCCGCCGCTCTCATTTGGCCACCTCTTTGCATCCGTATCCACGGAGCGAACCTCATGGACAGCGGACTTTATGCAGCCTGTGCCGGATTGGTGGCACGCACGCAGGCGCTGGATGTAGCAGCCAGTAATCTGGCCAACGCCAACACCAACGGATACAAAGCGCAAGTTCCCACCTTTCGTTCCGTGCTGGCCAATGCCGGCGCCAGTGTAAGTTCCAATCCCATCGCGCGGGCGGTCAACGATTTCGGGGTGCTGGGAGACAGCCGCACCAACCTGCTGCAAGGCAGTCTGGAACATACCGGCAGCGACCTCGATTTTGCGCTGCAAGGCGATGGCTGGTTTGCGGTGCAGACCGGCAATGGCAAGCTTTACACCCGCAACGGAAACTTCCATGTCGATCACGACGGACACCTGGTCACCGCCGATGGAAACGCGGTGCTGGGTACGCAAGGGCCAATCACCATCCCTCCGGGCAAACTGGATGTCAGCAGCGATGGGACAATTTCGGTGGACGGCGCGCTCGCCGGTCAAGTCCAGGTCGTGCAGTTCGCCTCCGGAACCGCGCTGACCCAGGCGGGCAGCAGTTATTTCTCCGCCCCGGCGGGCAGCGAGCACAGCAGCGGCGGCAACATCGTGCAGGGCTCGCTGGAGAACAGCAACGTCAACCCCATCACCGCCGCCGTCGACCTGGTATCGCTGCAGCGCCATGCCGACCTGCTGCAGCAGGCGCTGACGGCCTTTCACACCAACTTCAACCGCATTGCGGCGCAGAACCTGCCGCAGATCTGAGGTCCGGAAATGTTTCGCGCGCTCTATACCGCGGCTACGGGAATGATGGCCCAGCAACTGAATCTCGACAACGTGGCCAACAACCTGTCGAACTCCAGCACCGCCGGCTTCCGCAGCCGCAGATTGCAGTTTCAGGACCTCATCTATCAGAACCTGGTGACGCCGGGCGCGGCAGCGACGCAGAGCACTACCGTTCCCGCCGGACTCCAGATCGGGCTGGGCACGCGTACCGCAGCCTCGGAGGTGATCCAGACCCAGGGAGATTTCGATAACACCGGCAATCCGCTGGACATGGCGATCCAGGGCGCCGGTTTCTTTCAAGTCAAGATGCCGGATGGAGAGATCGCGTACACGCGCGCCGGAATGTTCCATCTCGACAACCAGGGAAACATGGTGACCGCCGACGGCAATCCGCTGGATCCCCAGGTTACGATCCCTCCCGACGCACTGACCATCACCGTCGGCACCGACGGTACGGTCAGCGTCACCCAGCCGGGGCAGACCCAGGCGCAGCAGGTTGGCGCCATACAGTTGGCGACCTTTCAGAATCCGGGCGGGCTGAACAGCGTAGGCCAGAATATGTTCCTGCAAACCACCGCTTCCGGAGATCCCATCGTGGGCACGCCGGGCGGCGCCGACGGCCTGGGGACCCTGCAGCAGGGCGTGCTGGAGCAGTCCAACGTGAACGTGGTGCAGGAGTTTATCCAGATGATCGTGGCCCAGCGTTCCTACGAGGCGAACTCGCGGGTGATCACCGCGGCCGATCAGATGCTGCAGCAGCTTAACAATCTGTCCCACTGATTACTAGTTACTGGGTACTGATTTTGGAGGCACGGTGCGGCGCGGAAAACATTTCGCAGTGCGGCTGGCGCGAAGCCTGCTGGCGGTTGTCGCCGGATGGGTGGCACTGCCGCAAATTGTGTGGGCGCTCCCGAACCCATCGCCCATTCAGCAGCAGGCGGCCGAGGCGGTGGTCCGGGACATGAGATTGGATTCGGAAAGCAGGCTGGTGGGGCAGAACCTTCAGGTGTTGGCCCCATTTACCTCGCTGCCGGCGGGCTCGGCGCTCCACGTGGTTTCCGCCCGGCCGGGTTTCACCGCAGGCACCTGGATGCTGCGCCTGGACTGCGCTTCGCGCCACGACTGCCTGCCCTTTCATGCGCTGTTGCGGATGCCGGAAGGCGACCGGCTGCTCCTACCAGACGGCGGGCCGGTTACCGCGAAGCTCCCAGCCATCCAGCGCGAGAGGCAAGTAATCCCCGCCGCTCTGGCCCGACGGGGCGCTCAGGCGGAACTGGTTGAGGAACTGCCCGGAGTGCGGCTGCGGGCGAAAGTGGTTTGCCTGGAGTCGGGCGGCCTGGGCGATCGCATTCGAGTGCAGAACCGGACGACCCATCGCGTCCTGTTGGCTACGGTCGCCGGCCCGGACCTGGTGAAGGTGGAACGATGAGACTGAGAACGATGAGGCTGAGAACGCCGAGAACGCTCTATCGTGCCCTGATAGTTGCGGCGCTGAGTTGCAGCGTCGTCTTCGCCGGCGCAGCCAATACCAAGGGCAAGAAGAATCCCGCGCAGCCGCTGACCTCGTTGCAGCAGTTTCTAACCCGGGTCCAGGGACAGCCGGTAGCGACCACGACCGCTCTCGGCAGCCTGTGGCCGCTCCAGGGCAGCCTGTTTACCGATCTTGCGAGCGACTATAAGGCGCGCCGGCTGAACGATCTGGTCATCATCAGCATCGTCGAGCAGACCCTGGCGCAAGCCGAGCACGATGTGACCGCGCAGCGGGCCTTCAGCTCAAGCTCCGGCATAACTGCCATCGCCGGCCAAGTCAATACGGCCTCGTTCAATCCGCTCTACGGGCTGACTTCCAGCAGCAACCTGAAGGGCGCAGGCGCAGCGAACAGCCAGTCACTCTTGCAGGCCAACGTTTCCGGACGCGTGGTCGCGGTGCTGCCCAATGGCAATCTTGTGGTCGAGGCCGAGCGTCAGGTCAGCTTCAACCAGGAAGCCCAGACCATCATCCTGCGCGGCGTGGTGCGGCCAGGCGACATCTCCCCCAACAATTCGGTGCCCTCTACCTCGCTCAGCGATCTGGAACTGGAAGTGAAAGGCAAGGGCGTGGTCAGCGACTCGGTCCGTCAACCCAACATGTTCGTCCGCCTGCTGATGAAGTTGTTGAACTTCTAATGAAATACA
>Ga0302325_10009418_pt1 | contig 21323 bp, 22 predicted proteins | sample Palsa_T0_2_FD_201948 | JGI IMG/M metagenome (GOLD analysis project Ga0302325, IMG submission 201948) | Peat permafrost microbial communities from Stordalen Mire near Abisko, Sweden - Palsa_T0_2 | ecosystem: Environmental > Terrestrial > Soil > Palsa > Peat permafrost | place: Sweden: Abisko...
TCACGATTCCCGGGACAGCGAACAATATGCGACGGTCTGTCGGCGGGGTACTGGTGATTGGTTGCCAATCAATTGTCGTCATGGTTTCGTCCAATCGTTTTGGGTGTTCGTGGGCTTCTGTCAGCTTTGTCAGTACCCCGCTTTGGGATATTGCGATTTATTCACTGAGCAATTCGAGTGGGAAGAGCCGGGGGTTAAAATTCCTAGTTTTTTGGAAGGGTATGGGGCGGTGCCCCGGTCGTCATCCATCTCCCAGCAGCGCCAGCATGTTCGCCCGAACCGAGGCGGGCAACGCTGGCCACGCGGTGACGATCCGCTTCAAATCTGCATCAAGTGCATGGGAATATGCAGCGCTTCCAGTGCCGATGGCACTTTCCCCGCGTAAATTCGCGGGTTGTTCGAGTCCCTCACGGCCCATCACGTAACGAGAATCAACTGTTCCGCGGGTCGCCTGCCTCAGCACGCCGGCTTTCGTTCCCCGTTTTCACCGGGGAGAAATTTCTGGATAGACCCAAGTTACGCTACGGCCGGGAGGTCTGCTGTGCAGAATGCGCACTTCTTTGCCTTGATGGAAATGGTTGAGGCGCACATCGGACATTCCTTGGTGGAAACCGGCCCTGCGGGTGGCTTGCGCTTCGCCATGTTCATGAGCTTGACCACGGCAAATACCGCCGCCGCGACGATCAGGAAGTCGATGATGCTATTGATAAACAAGCCATACTTCAGAGTTGTCGCCGGTACCAGCACCGTTTTGCCATCGTCAGCAATTTTCGCGGGGTGCAGAATGACCCACTTGTTTGAAAAGTCCACGCCGCCCATCAGCATGCCCAGCGGCGGCATCATGACGTTCTCGACCAGCGAGGTTACGATCTTTGTGAACGCCGCTCCGATCACGAGACCGACGGCCAGATCCATCACATTGCCCTGCAACGCAAACTGTTTGAATTCGTTGGCGAGGTTCTTAATTCCCGATACGATTCCCATAACGAGCTCCCATAATGTGTTATTTGATCCGAAGTTGCATTGTAACGAGCTGAGCCGGCAGCTTGTCAAGCGAACGGGCGGAAGGCCGGAATGCAACAACGGGCGATCCCCAGCACCTTTGTTCTGCGCGGCGCGGGGCTTGAACTACGGGGTCTCCTCCGGCAGCGGCTGCCCGCGCGTCTCAGGAGCGAACGGGAGCGTTGCCAAGCCCACCAGGAAGATGGCGCACATGGTCATGGCCGCATATCGCAGCGGAAGAGGGGACGCAAATTTGCCGAACGCGTCGCGGGTCAGTGCCGACGAAAAAAAGCTGCCCGCGGCCGCCGCAAGCCGGCCGACGTTGTAGCAAAATGAAACCCCGGTGCTGCGCAGCGAGCTGGGGAACAGTTCCGGGAGATAGATCGAGAAACCAGCGAAGAGTCCAAGCTGCGCGGCTCCCATCAACGGCATCATCCAATACGCGTCGCTCGGCGACTCCAGCTTCCAATAGACGGCAAACGTAATCACCAGCGCGGCCGCGAATCCCACCGCGAAGGCAAAGCGCCGGCCGGTTGCGGCCGCGAGGCGGGTGAAGAGCCACATTCCCGCCGCTGCGCCGAGCATGTTGAGCAAATAGGCGTTATTAATTGCCGAGTTGATCAGCGGTTTTGCCGCTACTGCGCCGACTGTTGTCTCGTAATACGTCTTGAAGACGGCCCGCTGCAAATCGACAGCATATTCGCCGATCGCCCAAAGCCCCACCACGCCGGTCGAGGCGATCAGGGCACCGACGATCAGGTTCCTGCGCCAGCGTTTCTTTTGCAGCAGCCTGCCGTAGGGCGCGAAAAGTCCACCTTTCGGAAGCAGGCCATTGGCTTTCAGTCGCAGCCACGGCTCCGGTTCGCGCAGCCTCCAGCCGGTGAAGACCACCAGCAGGGCAGGGGCTGCGCCGACGAGGAAGAGCCATCGCCAGCCTTGGCCGCCGGCGATGACCTGCGATTTCTCCAGCGAATCGATCCCCGTCTTGATCAGCGCCGAGGAAATGTTTCCGAACGTCGAGAGAATCTGCAGCAGTCCCAGTGACTGCACCCGCGCACCCGTCGGCACAGTTTCGGCAATCAGCGCTACCGCCAAACCGAAAACGCCTCCCACCCCCAGGCCGGTGAGGAAGCGGAAGAGCGTGAAATCCACCCTGGTTTTGCTGAAGAAACTGAGGCCGGTGAAGATCGAATAGGTGAGGATAGTCAGCGTGAGCATCCGGGCGCGGCCGAACTTGTCGCCGAGCGACCCGAAAATCATTCCTCCGATCGCCCAGCCGATCAAAAAGAAGGCGGTGACAACCTTTCCGAAAGATTGCACGTCCACGTCAGTGGGCGACTGGTGCATCAGACTGGCGAGTGCGGGAATGCGCGCCAGGGAGAAAAGCCGCTGATCGAGGCAATCGAAGAACCACGCGCCCGAAGCAACCAGCAGGACAAACCAGTGATACGGCTCGAGCAACTGCCACCACGGCGCTGTGCTGCCTGATCCCTCGGTCGGCGAATCGTTCGTAACGGTCATCTTTTGGAGCTCCACTGATTCCGCCTTTTCGGTCACGTTCCAATCACCATCCCAACGTCATCCCCCCACAAACTGCTTATATTTCTCATCGAGTTTCGCCGCCGCTGCGTCCCCGGAATGCACGATGACGCGATAGCGGAAAGTGACCGTGGTTCCCGATTCGATCTTCAAATCGCCGGCATCCTTGGGAAATGTCTTCGGGTCAAACTCGTGGAGGCCGAAAGGATTTGCCGCCAGCAGGCCGTATTGCCGGACGTGCCAACGGGTGGGATGACGAGGGTTGGTCGGCGCGTCGAAGATCGCGATGCCGTACGGTTTGCCGTCGATCGTGCCGGATTCGTCGCACCAGTCGGCGGGCTTGCCCCAGCACTGCTTCTCACCGGTTTGGCCGACGGAATTGGTGATCGTCGCGGTGTCGGAAATCGCTTTGATAAGTCGCACGGCACAGAGTCCCGCGTCCTTCGCATCGTGGAGCGTGACGGCATCCTTTGCGGGCGCTAGCGCGACCGTCAGATCGATCGCCCGGGTGCCGTCGGCATATGCGATGAAGCGCAATGTGCGTAGCTCGTTCAGCATTGCCGCTCCCTGATTGTCATCCCACTGCAAATCTTCGACAAACCCGTCGGCATCAATCTTCTCGAACCGAAGATGTTCCTGCTTGGCCGCGGGTTTGCCGGTGATAAGCCAGTGATTCACGCCGTTGACGTTTTCGTGTGCGACCCACATCGACTGATGATGCGGATGGTCCCCTTTGGGAACGGTGTATTGGTCGCTGGTCAACGGCGTTGCATCCGACGCCAGGATCGGCAGAAAAAACGGCCGCACATATGGCCGGTCGCTGCGCGCTGCAAACCAGTAATCGGTAAAAGGAGAGCCGTTGACTTCAACGTGAAGATGATTGTCGACGGTCGTAATCTTCACCGGCGGTTCATCCGCGCGGCCGAGCGGCGGCAGAGCCAGCAGTGCGCCGCAGAGCATCGCGGCGAATGAGGTTGGTTTCATGCAGTATGTATAGACGATCCGCAGCATAGATGCGAAGAATGCTGCGCTTGAGAAGAATCGCGGGACTTACCGAGATTCGCAGTCGGCGAGGGGAGCCCCATCATCGCGACGGCGTCGTCGCGGACGGTAGGTATTCAGGGCCGGCGCGGTTGCTTGCCGCGTCGCACGAATGGGCGATGCGGCTCGCGGGACGCGCCCGCCAAGGCGGGCGGCTAAAGTGGGGGGACGACATCGCGCGGAGCACAGTTGCACAAGTTCTCCCTGCGCGGGATCTAAGCGCCATCCTGGCGCGCGTCTTTCGCCAGAAGCTCCGGATCGATCCTGGCTCGGACGGTCCGCCGATCGAGCCCCAGAAGCTTCGCGGTCTGCTTCAGATTGCCATTGCGCGCGTAGATGAGCGAGCAATAGCGGCACAGCAACTCCTCGGCTGAGATCGATCCGGCATCGATCCTGGCGGCAAGGCGCTGGGAGGGCGCGTCTGGCTCAGGAATCGCCAGCGGACGATACTCATTGCGGACCAGGACGTTGCGGACGCATTGCTCAAGCTCGCGAAAATTGCCCGGCCAGCCGTAGTCCCGCCCCAGGTGCTGCACGACCCATCTCTCCACCTCATCGGCGAGGGCATCGGCTTCCTCAGCGGAAATGCGCCGGGCGATGAAGTGAATCATGCTGCGCAGATCGCCGGCGGATTCGCAGAGCTGCTCCTGCAGCGTTGGCGTGCGAATAATGTCGGAACAGATGCGATAGTAAAAGTCGCGGCGAAACCGGCCGGCGGCGATCTCCTGGGGAAGATCGCGGTTGGTGGCAGCGATGATCTTGCCGCGGAATGGCCGCGATTTCGTGTCGCCCAGCCGCTGAAACTGGCGGCTGTGGAGCACGCGAAGGAGCTTCACCTGAATCGCGGGATCCAGCTCGCCTATCTCGTCGAGAAATACCGCACCGGCGGGGGGGCATACCTCCAGCCAGCCCTTGCGGTCTTCCAAAGCGCCGGTGAATGCGCCGCGGCGATGACCGAAAAGCTCCGATTCGATCAGGGTCGGAGAGAGCGCCGACAGATTCAGCGGGAAGAAGCCCTGGGCAAAGTCCTCCTCAAAGCTGCGCGTCTTGTGATCGAACGGGATGTAGCGTGCCATGGCGATCGCGCGGGCGACCAGGTCCTTGCCGGTGCCCGAAGCGCCGACGATCAAGGTGGTCAGATCGCCCATGCGGTCATAGAGAACCCGGCGATACCGCCGCATGTCATGTGTGAAGATGGATTGCCAGATCGCTGCCCGCAGGCGGGCCGTCGGCATCGACGCCCCAACAATGTTGCGGAAAATGAAGTGAAATGCCCGCCGGACCTGGAAATAGCAGGCGAATAAATGTGCCGGATCGTAGCCGCTGGGCAGGCGCAAACCGGGAACCGTAACAAAATGCTGCAATCCCTCAAGGAACTGATTGTAGACCGTGGCGACTTTCTCCTGCGGCTCATTCAACGGCTCTTCGCCAAAACATTCCAGCGGCTCCTGCACGCGGTAATAGAAGAGGTACGTAATCAGGTCTTCATAGAGCAACAGCTCTTCCGGCGAGGCTTTCCCCTGGCTTTTCAGCAGTTGATCGCGGGCGGTAACGAGCAACCGTTCTGTCAGCAGCTTCAATCGCCCGATGTTGGGTCGCTTGCCTTCCCAATCTTGTGTCACGTTCCAGACGATCGTACTGTCGTCGAAGTTTTCGCCCAGAGCCATCTGCTCGGCATCCATCCGCTCGCGCAAGAATGGATTGCAGTGCGCGAGGCGCGCAATAGCCTCGGCTGAGCGGGTATCGCCTTCGGTGGTAAACAGCATCAAGACTTTCACGCCAGCTGCGGCGGGAACAGGTCAAACATTGCCTCGGCACGTCGAATTTGAATTCGGCGGGCATGATTTAAATCAAGCGCCGCCACAGTCGCGCGGCCGATGGCCGTGAGCGGCTCCACCAGATGGCCGTTCCATCGAAAGTGGTCGCTCCATCTGTCCGATCGCGGATGGAAAAGTGCGGCCCGGGTTCCGGTGAGGGGATCGTCGAACGTGACTCGATCTGACTTGTGGAGGTTGCAGGCGGGGCACGCCCACGCCAGATTCTCAAGGCTCGAGTCGCCGCCGCGGGAGCGGGGCACAATATGTTCCAAGTGGAATGTCGCGCCCTGCAGTGCCTGGTGCATCTGGCAATACTCGCATCGCGCCCCGGCGCGGCGCTCAATTTCCCGGCGGCGTTCCTCTGGATCGATCACAGCGGACTGCGCCCCAGGAGATGGAACGCCTCGGCACGGACCAGAGATAAGGCTTGGCTCACCTCTACTAGAGACCGCAGCTCTGCATGTTCCTCCGCGCTAAGAGTCCCTTCCGTATTGCGGTCCATCAGCTCCTGCAGACGGCGATCGGCGGAAGCCGGAAGACGCAGTTCACTAACCGATTCAATCCAGCGGACTGGCGCGGGAATAACACTCATCGGCGCACGCTTGGATCAGCACAACCCCCTGGAATCTCTGGCAAGAAATCGTAGCACGACCACCGCAGGCGGCAAAGACCAACTGCCGATTGCAATCCCGGCTCTGCCGCCCAGAGTACAAAAACTGCATCGCTTATAGCAAAAACTGTCGCCGTAAGTTTCGATTTTCGGTAAGTCCTCTGTGCATAAGTTGATGGTGGATAGGTGGATAGGAAATACAAATAGTTTGGAATGTCTCATGCTGTTGGGGGATAGGTGAACGATCTCAACGTTATCTCCGGCTGGATCGGAATTCTGATAGGCGTGCTGAGCGGCGCGCTAATCGGGCTGCGTTTCGGTCACGAGCAGTGGTTGGGAGGATACGCCTCGTGGTCCCGTCGGATGGTGCGGCTGGGGCATATCGCGTTTATCGGCGTGGGGCTGCTGAATCTGGCGTATGCCATCACCGTCGGTCCGCTTCACTGGCGCGGCACGCCGGCGATGTCAATTTCGCTGGCGTCGGCCAACGCACTGATGCCGGCGATCTGCTTCCTCTCGGCCTGGAAGAGATCGCTGGTCCCGTTGTTCTGTGTGCCGGTTGGACTGATCCTTTTTCCCACGGCCGGCATGCTTTGGATGAGGTTGATGCCATGAAGATTGCAATGATAGCCATGTCTGGCGTGCGCGCCTGCGACACGGAACTGCTGGCGTTGGGACTCACGTTGCCGGGGTTCGTCGAGCGGAGCAAGACGATCGCGTCACTCCCGAGCCTTGGATTGCTGACGCTCGCCGGAATGACGCCATCGGAACATCAAGTCTCGTACATCGAAGTCGCCGATCTTTCGCAGGCCAAATCACTCCCAACGGACTTTGACCTGGTGCTCATCAGCACCTTCAGCGCGCAGGCAAAGGAGGCGTACACGTTGGCGCAGCAATTCACTGCGCGCGGAACGATGGTGGCGATCGGCGGATTGCACGTCACGACCTGTCCCGATGAACCAGGCGAATGCGGAGCTTCCGCCGCCGTCGGCGAGGGAGAAGTCATCTGGGGCGAGATTCTTCGCGACGCTCAAACAGGCAAGCTCAAGCCGATGTATGACGCGCGCGGCCGGGAGTTCGATCTGGCGCAATCCCCGATGCCGTCATTCGAGATGCTTGACATCTCTCGCTACAACCGCCTGACGGTGCAGACCAGCCGGGGCTGCCCGTGGCGATGCTCCTTCTGTGCGGCGTCAATTCTGCTCACCAGCCGCTACAAGCAGAAGCCGATCGAAATGGTGCTGGCCGAAATCGACGCCATCCGTAGCCTGTGGCGCCGGCCATTTGTCGAATTCGCCGATGACAACGCGTTCGTCAACCGCGCCTGGTGGCACGAGTTTCTGCCGAAGCTCGCTCAGCGGCGCGTGAAGTGGTTCGCCGAAACCGATCTATCGGTCGCCGAAGATGAAGAACTTCTCAGCCGGATGCGCGATGCCGGCTGCGCGCAGGTATTGATCGGATTCGAGAGCCCCCTCGAAGAGGGACTGAACGATCTGGAACTGCGGCGCAATTGGAAGAAGCAGCGATTTCCCCGCTATCGGCAAACGATCGAGCGCATTCAATCGCACGGCATTCGTGTGACCGCCTGCTTCGTTATCGGGCTCGACGGCCACGGGCCGGGGATTTTCGATGCCGTGTATGACTTTGCCGAACAGACGGCGCCGTTTGACGTGCAGGTCACCTATCCGACGCCATTTCCCGGTACACCGATGTATCGTCAGTTCAAAGCCGATGACAGACTGCTGGAAGAGCGAGCGTGGGAAAAATGTACTCTGTTCGACATCAACTTTCAGCCCGATCGCATGTCGGTCGACGAACTGCGTGGCGGATTTCATCAATTGGTGCAGCGCCTGTACAGCGACGACTTCACGCATTACCGGAAAGACAACTTCCGACGCAGGTACCTGCACCGGGGCACCAGCGCAAGCGCGCCCGGGCACGATAACTGCTGTTCGTGAGCCGTGGCGCAAAGCTCGAATGACGAAGTTCGAATCCTCGAATGAAGCTCGAATGACGAATGAAGAAGCTCGAAACGGGGATCCCAGCTCTCGTGTTGTTTCGACATTCGAACTTCGTCATTCGGATTTGATTCGAGGATTCGAACTTCGTCATTCGAGCTTCCCATTGGGGCGATTTAGGGGCTCTCACCACGGGCTGCAGGGGCTTTGCGCTTTATGACATTTAGAGGGGACCGACGCCGCCAATCCATTCAGAATCCGCGTCACAGCCCATTAAATCATCGCAACCGCCTGCCGATGGGACTGGGGATTGGAGCAGAGCATCATGAGTTTTCCAGGAACGAGCGGAGACGGAGTTTTTCGCAGCAGCACGAGGTGTGCCCTCAATGCGACATCGTCGGTCTGTTTCGGAGCGATGTTGCTGTTGATTCTGGGACCCGCGCTGCTCAGTCCGCAGAGCGCGCGTGTGCTGGGCGGCGGATCGAGTGGCGGTCTGCCTATGCTCGAACACGCGCTGCTGGTTCCCCTGGCCGAGGCGGGAGTGCTTTTGGCCGTCGTGGGCGGAACACTCTCGAAGAACCGGCGCGAACGCAATCTTGCGGCAGCGGTGACTGGCCTGCTCTGCGCGTTTGTTGTGCTTCGAACGGCTCAGCTGATTTAACTCAGCCTTTCTTCCGCTCCGTTGCAGGTTTACGATCCGCTGCGATGGGCGAATCGCTCGGCAAGCTCTGCATCGTTCTCCACGCACATCTGCCGTACGTCCTTCATCATGGCGAATCGCCCCACGGTGAAGCGTGGCTGTTTGAAGCCGCGGCGGAAACGTATCTGCCGTTGCTCGATCTGATTGGCGAACTCGCGCTGCACAAGTGCCGGCCGGCGCTGACGATCGGCCTGACGCCGGTGCTGCTCGAACAGTTGGTCCACCCGCGCTTTAAGGAAGGCTTTGTCGCTTATCTAAGCGAACGGTACGCGCGGGCCCAGCGCGATCGAGGCGAGTTCGAGGCGCACGGCCAGCAGCATTTTGCATACCTCGCGCACCGCTGGGAGAGCTGGTACGCTCGGCAGGCGGCACATTTTGAGAGGATCGGGCGCGATATCGCCAGCGAATTTGCCGCCCGCACCCGCGAGGGACACATTCAGATTCTCACCGGGCCGGCCACGCATCCTTATCTCCCGTTGTTGCTCCATGACGAGATGATCCGCGCGCAACTCGGCGTTGGCGTCGCGACAAGCCGGCGAATCCTTGGCCAGTCGATCAGCGCAGGTCTGTGGCTCCCCGAATGCGCGTATCGCCCGAGTTGCCCGAATTGGGCTCCGCCGGTGCTCGGCGGAAAGCTGCGATACCGCCCAGGGCTGGAGACATTCATCGCCGATTCCGGCCTGTCGCATTTCTGCGTCGATTCACATCTGGTGAGCGGCGGGCAACCACTGGGCACGATGCACGGCAAGCGCTTTGCCGCCGTGGGTCAGGCACAACTGCACTGGGACGCAGGGCGGAGCTGGCGGAGTCCGCTGGAGCCGGTCGGGGTCGCCAGCGAACCGGGCCCGCCTGGTTGTTATGCATTGGGTCGTCATCCGTCCCTTAGCGAGCAGGTCTGGAGCGCGACGGTCGGATATCCCGGCGCCGCGCCGTACCTTGATTTTCATCGCAAGCACGGCGAGGGCGGCCTTCGGTATCACAAGGTGACCGACCAGGGCGCGGCGATGGGCCAGAAGGAGCCGTACGTTCCTGAGCAAGTCGACTCGACGCGCTTCGAGCACACGCATCACTTCTGTAGTTTGGTGAGAGAATCCCTCGCCGAACATCATGCGCTGGCGGGTAAGCAGGGCGTCTGCGTCGCGGCGTTTGACGCTGAGCTCTTTGGCCACTGGTGGTTCGAAGGGCCGCAGTTTTTACGCGATGTGATCTTCACGCTCTGCAATGACCGCTCGGTCGCTCTGGCCACCATGGAAGAAATCCTGCGCGACGCTCTTCCTGACAACGTCATGCGGCTGCCGGAAGGAAGCTGGGGCGAGCAGGGAAATGGCAGCGTGTGGCTCAACGACCAGACCCGCTGGATGTGGGAGATTGAATACCGGGCCGAGAATCGGCTGCTCTCGCTGCTGAAGGATCTTCCCTGGCGCCAAAGCGTCCCCATCCGCCAGATGCTGCAGCGCGCCGCCCGCGAACTGCTGCTCCTCCAAGCCAGCGATTGGCCATTCGCGGTTCATTCCAAAGCCGCGGCCGATTACGGCATTCAACGGCTCAGTGGGCATGCCACACGGTTTGATCGTGCGGCGACGATCGCCCAGACGCTTGCCGGCGGCGGGGCGATCGGGCAATTGGAGCAGACCCAAATCGCCGAGATGGACGCACATGACGACGTTTTCGTCGATCTCGATCTCTCCTTCTTCAAGTAAAACGGGTTTCCAACCCGTTCGGAGGGCGCTGGGAAACCAACTCAAGTGGAATCGACAATTTGCCACTACAATGAGCCGTTTTTAAGTTGCTGTACTGCCCCGACCGCCGGCGTGGCCACTTTAGTGGCCATGTCCGAATGCCGGCCCGCTGCACCATCCTGAAAACTGCTGATGATCTCAGCACGGGTTGGAAACCCGTGGCACATGAACCTGCAAGACCTCGGTCAACTCGATTACGGTTCTGCTTGGGCGAAGCAGGAGTTGGCGCACGCCGAAGTTTTGGCAGGTGGCGCTGAGCGGATTCTGTTGGTCGAGCATCCCCCGGTCATCACCCTCGGAAGACGCGACGGTGGCGAGCGACACCTGATCGCATCGGAAGAACAACGCGCAAAACTTGGCGTCCGACTGGTCAAAAGCGATCGCGGCGGAGATATCACCTTCCACGGTCCCGGCCAGGTGGTCGCGTATCCGATCATCCGCCTGAATTCGCATCGCCTTTCCGTCGGCGCTTACGTGCATCGGCTTGAGGATGCGGTGATTACACTGCTGGCCGAGCTGGGAATTGCGGCGCGGAAGGATCCGTCGGCAGTGGGGGTGTGGGTGGAGGAGGCCGGCGGGGTCGCGAAGATTTGCGCCATCGGCGTGCGTATCAGCCGTGGCGTTTCGCTGCATGGCCTGGCGCTGAACGTGACCACAGATCTTCAATATTTCGATTTGATCGTGCCATGCGGGTTGCCCGGACGGCCCGTGACGTCGCTGCAAAAAGTCCTGGGCGATCACACCCCGTCCATCGAAGTCGTCAAGCAGCGCCTCGCTGCCCATCTCATCGCGGCATTGAATCTCCCGTGGCATGGGCGTCCCGCCCATGGGTAATGCACGAGCAGGCTACATCCGCGCGATCTGTGCCACGTGCTGAAAGTGCGGATCGCGCGAGAACAAGACAAGCTCGTGCTGGACGGCCAATGCGGCGATCCAGAGATCGTTGGTCGGAACCGGAGTGCCCTGCCGCCGCAGTTGCAGGTAGATCGCGGCATAGTGATGGGTGGTGTCGCCGTCTGCGTACAGGGCGCTGACCGCAGGCCGCTGCAGGATGCGGGTCAGCATCGCCTGGTTCTCGCGTATCCGCGCTCCGGCGGCAAACCCGGCCCGCAACTCGCCCAAAACGATAAATGGAATGAAAACTCTCAACGCGCCCTGAACCGTTTGCACTGCCGCGGGATCTCCGCGCACAAAATCCGTATAGCGATTGGTGTCCAGCAGCAATTTCATTTCCACATGTCCGGATCGATGCGCCTCTGATCGCCGATCGCCTTCTCGAATTCCGCGTCCTCCACCCAAGTGCCGATGGCAAAATCCAGATCGTGATTCCGGAAGGCCTCTCCGTTTATTCCTGCGCCCCGCAACAGCGCCTCAATTGCGATCTCGTTCAAGCTTCGGCCCTCCTTGCGGGCCTTTTGACGCAGTGCCTTGTCCAGGTCACGTGGAATTCTGCGTAGCGTGTATTGCATGCCTATAGTGTAGGCATTACAAGCAGGCACGTCAAAACGGCGTAGACCGGGGTATGTGGCACGCGTGCCACGCGAAAGCTGTTCGTCGCCACGCGTCCTCGGGCTCTTGCCCGAGTTCCGCCGAAGCGGGAAGATAGCGGACGAGGTGAGTGCGTGAAGTTCTTCTCCATTGTCAGCGAACGTGAAACATCGCCCGACGCGGTCGTCGAGGTTGTTGAGGGTGCGCGCACCGCGATGGACGGAAAGATCGACGTCGTCTTCGTTTTTTTCACCGGTGAATTCTGTGAGGAAGCGCCCGCGATCGTAGAGAGTCTGTGGCTCGAGCTCGACGCGCAGGTGTTGATCGGTTGCTCGGCCGAGGGTGTGATCGGAGCCGACCGTGAGGTGGAGCGCTCTGCAGGTCTGTCACTGCTGGTGGCGCGGTTGCCGGGCGTGCGCATCCATCCGTTTCACATCGCCGGGGAGCGCGCGTGGCGTGAAGTGCTGACCAGCCCTGATGCGCTGCGGACGAAAATCGGATACGGGGAGGAGAGCAGGGCGATCATCGGGTTCGGCGATCCGTTCAGCTCGCCGATGACGCAGCTGCTTCCGGCCCTCGACGCAGCCGCTCCGCGAGCGCCGCTCATCGGCGGCATGGCAAGCAGTGCCCGCCAGCCGGGGGAGAATGTCTTGCTGCGCAACGATCAGGCATATCAGCAGGGGTTCGTCGGGCTCTGCCTCAGTGGAGAAGTGGACGTGCAGACAGTGGTGAGCCAGGGCTGCCGTCCAATCGGCAAGCCGATGGTGATTACCAAATCGCACGACAACATGATCGAGCAGCTCGGCGGCAGGCCGGCGCTGAAAGTCCTGCAGGAAATGATCGAAGCGCTCGAAGAATCCGAGCGCGAGCAGCTTGCCAACGGGCTGTTCGTCGGCCGGGCCATCAGCGAATACAAGGAGCGTTTTGGCCGCGGCGATTTCCTGGTGCGCAACGTGATGGGCGCCGACGAGCAGAACGGCGGGATCGCCGTCGCCGAATACGTGAAAACGGGGCAGACCATCCAGTTTCAAGTGCGTGACGCGGCGACGGCTGACGAGGATCTCTCGCTTTTACTCGATGCGCAAAACGCCAGTGATGCTCCCGCCGGCGCGCTGCTGTTCAGTTGCAACGGGCGCGGAACGCGGATGTTTACGCTGCCGTGCCATGACATCGATGCGGCGCACAAATCGATGCCCGGGATGCCCGTGGCGGGATTCTTCGCGGCCGGCGAACTGGGGCCGGTGGGCGGACGAAACTTTATTCACGGTCACACCGCCAGCTTCGCGCTGTTTCGTCCGCGCGGGAAAGAGGCCGGAACCGCGTGAGCGCCTCTGCGACTCCCACGCAGTCGCCCGGCCGCGTGCGCGACGATCTCGCTTACGTGCTTCCCATGGCGGTGTTTCTGGTCCTCACGTCGATCGGTGTGAAGTGGCCCGATCTCTTTGCCGCCAGCTATGTCACCAAAGCCATTTTGACCGCGGCGCTGCTGATCGCGTTGCGCAGAAGTTACACAACAATTCGCTGGAACTACTGGTGGTTGGGCGCCATCATGGGCGTTATCGGCGTCGTGCAATGGGTGGGAATGGAAAAGCTGCTGCTCCACGTCGCACCGCATTATCCGCATGCGGAGGTGCAGATGTACAACCCGTTCGACGCGATCGCTTCGCCGGTCTGGCGGTGGGCGTTTATTGCCGTTCGCTTGGGCTCGGCGTCGCTGGTGGTGCCCGTGATGGAAGAGCTCTTCTGGCGGGACTTTGCCTGGCGCAGCGTCATCGCACCGGTGGATTTCAAGCTTGCCGATGTGGGAGAACTGGACTGGAAGGCGATTCTGGTCGTATCGTTGATCTTCGCTTGCGTCCACGTGCAGTGGGTCACTGCGCTGGTGTGGGGCCTGATGATTGCCGGTCTGCTGGCTCTCACCCGCAGTCTCGGAGCCTGCATCGTCATGCACGCAGTGACAAATTTTTTGCTCGGGGTTTATGTTTTGAAGACCGGCGACTGGTATTTTTGGTGAATTATGTCCCCCCGTCGTTTGTACCTGGACAACGCCGCCACCAGCTTCCCCAAGCCGCGGGAAGTCTTCGAGGCGATGCAACACTACGCGGCCGAACTGGGCGCCAGCGCCGGGCGCGGCGCCTACCGGGAAGCGACGGAAACCGGCGCCCGGATCGCGGAGTGCCGCCGGCGGCTCAACAAGCTTTTTCACGGCGAACGCGCCGAGCATTTCATCTTCGCGCTCAACTGCTCTGATGCGCTGAACCTGGCGATCAAGGGTCTGCTCGATTCCGCTGGCGGCCACGCAATCTGCACGCACATCGATCACAACTCGATTCTCCGCCCTCTGCGCGCCCTGGAAGACCGCGGCGCAATCGCACAGACGCGCATCGAAGTCGATCCCACTACCGGGCTGGTCGATCCCGACGAGATTCGCCGCGCGATCCGCTCCGACACCCGGCTGATTGCAATCACGCACGTGAGCAACGTGACCGGAACCGTGCAGCCGATCCGCGAGATCGGGAAGATCGCGCGGTCTGCGGGCGTGCCGTTTATCGTCGACGCGGCACAGTCAGCCGGCCATCTCGCGATCGACGTGCAGGCGGATCTGATCGATCTGCTGGCAGCCCCCGGTCATAAAGGATTGCTCGGCCCGCTCGGCACTGGATTTCTTTACATCCGTCCCGGCATCGAGAAAGTTCTCGGCACCACCCGCGAGGGCGGAACCGGATCGGTCAGCGAGGAAGACCGTCAACCCGCTTTCATGCCCGACAAATACGAATCCGGAAGCCACAACGCCATCGGAATCATTGGGCTTTCCCAGGGCGTGCAATGGGTGCTCGATCAGACAATCGAGAAGCTTGCCGCGAGCGAAATGGACTTGGTGCGGACGTTCCTCGATGGCATGGCCGACGTCGACGGGCTGCATTTTTTCGGCCCGCGCGGCGTGAAAGATCGCGCCGGTGTCTTCTCGGTGCGCGTTGATGGTTTTGAGCCGCAGGAATTGTCTGCGGCGCTGGAAGCCAGCTTCGGAATTCTCACCCGCTCCGGCCTGCACTGCGCTCCACTGGCACACCAGGCGATCGGCACCGCTCATCTCGGCGGGACCACGCGACTGAGCTTCGGGCCTTTTCTTTCCCCCCAGGACGTCAACTTCGCGGCTGATGCGCTGGCTGATCTGGCTCTGTCACAGGCTCGATCAACAAAGTCCGGTCCACTCGGCGCAAGCGCCGCACGGTGATGGCGTACAGCGTGAGGTTCAGAATTAGAATTCCTGCCCCGAGAACCAATTGAATTTCGCGCGTGAGTCCCTCCGGATACAGCACCGGCATCACATAGTGGTTGATGAAGCCGCCCTGATATGTGGCTTCGTGACTGAGTTTGCGCAAACGATTCTCCAGCGGCGTCAGCGGGCAAATGAGTCCCGACCATTCGACAAACACTCCCCACGCCGCTGCCGGCAGATGCGCAAACGCCACCCGCGGCCGGCGCACCACCAGCAATCCCCCGAAAATGACAAACCCCACAAACGCCAGGTGCAACACCACCAGCGCGTCGGCCAAGAAACGGTAGGGCATAATCGTCGATTGTAGCACGCGCGGGATGCACGACTGTCGCTGCGCGCCACCCCCCTCTCCCGGTATTCCGGGAGAGGGTTGGGGGGGTTGGGGTGAGGGTGATTTCGAACGTAAAAGGACTCTGGTTATCCGCGATGAACCATCTTTGGAGTATCCGGCGACTTCTTACGCTCCAAATCACCCTCACCCCCTGCCCTCTCCCGGAGTACCGGGAGAGGGGGCCAGCGCGCAGAGACGGTCGTGCACCCGCGCGTGGCGCGTGTTATTGCAGGGTTATCGTGCTACGATAACGTGATATCATGATCGCGAACTTTCGCGGACAGCTGGCGGAAGATTTGTGTCATGCGTCCTGCTAATCCCATTCATCCCGGGCAGATGCTTCGCGAAGAGTTTCTGGCTCCGGCTGGTTTCTCACAGCGGGAATTCGCCAGACGGCTGGGCTGGACCGCGGCCAAGCTGAACGAGTTGATTTCCGGCAAGCGAGGCCTGACCACCGACTCCGCCTTGGATCTGGCGGACGAACTGAACACCTCGCCGGAGTTGTGGCTTAATCTCCAGATGCAGTTCGACCTCAAGCGGGCCGAATCCCGACGAAAACGGGCGTCGTAGCCTCGACTTGAGGGGATTATCTCTGCCGTTTCGTCGCTTCGGGAGACTCACGGATGATTCTCTTCAAACGCCTGATCTTCGCCTTGCTGCTTTTCATTGCCGGATGGTTCCTGATCTTCGGCGCGCACCGCGAAACCGCGATTCCAAAAGATGCGGTGGTCGTGGAGTATTGGGAAAAATGGGTCGGGACCGAAGCAGACCAAATGCGGCAGATCGTTGACGATTTCAATCGGACAACCGGAGCCCAAAAGCACATCTATGTTCGCTATCTCTCGATGAGCAAGCTCGATCAGAAGCTGCTGATCGCGTCGGCGGCGGGGGTGCCTCCGGATATTGCGGGGCTGTGGGATCCGCAGACGGCCGAGTTTGCGAGCCTCGGCGCAATCCAGCCGTTGGACGAACTGGCCGCGAGGCACGGAATCGACGGGCGCACGTACAAAACCGTGTACTGGAATGCCTGCCATTACCAGGGGCGGCTCTGGGCGTTGCCGAGCACGCCGGCGTGCGTCGCGCTGTTTTACAACAAAACGATATTTCGCCGGAACGCAACCGCGTTGCGCGCGGCGGGGCTCGATCCGGATCGTCCGCCGGGAACGCTGCAGGAGCTGGATCGATACGCCAAGGCGTTGGATGAGATCGACGCCGACGGCCGCATCAAGCGTGCCGGTTATCTCCCGATGGAGCCCGGTTGGTACATCGATTTCACCCCGGTCTGGTTCGGCGGCAGTTCATTCGACCCGTCGTCCAACCGCTTTACGCTCGACTCCCCGGCGAACGTGGCGGCGTTCGAATGGATTGCGAGCTATTCCAAACGGCTCGGCTCCGGCGCGATGGTGGAGTTTCATGACGCCGCCGGCGGGTTCGATTCGCCGCAAAATCCATTTCTCACCGGCGAGGTGGCGATGGAGCAGCAAGGGTCGTGGATGGCCAACTATTTTTACAAGCTGACACACAAATCGCCCTGGCAGCCAACATTTTCAGAGACCAAAGTGCCGCGCGAGCGGGAGAACGAGTTGGCCGATCGGCGCGGCAATTGCGAATGGGCAGCGGCTCCGTTTCCCTCGGCACTGGCCGCAATGAAAGACGTCAGCTATTGCTCCGTCGATACGCTGGTCATTCCGCGCGGAGCGCGGCACCCCGCCGCGGCGTTTGAGTTCATGGCGTATCTCGCCCGGCAGGACGTGATGGAAAAACTCTGCGCGCTCCATTGCAAAAGCTCGCCGCTAGGGCTCGTGAGCCCAGGCTTTCTCGCGCACCATCCGAACCCGTATGTCAGTGTGTTCGAAGAGCTGTCAGCGAGCCCCAGTGCACGGTTCGCCCCCCAGACGCCGATGTGGGAACAGTTGAAGAAGGAGCTGGACGATGCGGCGCAGAGCGTGAGCCGGCTCGACGCCGAGCCGCGCGCGGCGCTCGCTGCCGCACAGGAGCGGCTGCAGCAGAAATGGGACCGGCAGCAAGATGTCGACGCCGCTCGCCGGGACGGGACGCCATGACCCGCGGCGAGCTGCGCAATCTCGGCAAGGGACTGGCGTTTCTCAGCCCCTGGCTAATCGGCTTCTCTCTCTTTCTGGCCGTCCCGATCGGGCTGTCGTTCTATTACAGCCTCTGCGATTATCCGCTGGCCAAGCCGCCGATGTACATCGGCGGCCAGAATTATCACTGGCTGTTGCGCGACCCGCTCTTCTGGCGGAGCCTGCGAAACACAGCGTATTACGCCGGCATGGCACTGCCCGGCGGAATGCTCGTTTCGCTCGGTCTGGCGCTGCTGCTCAACACAAAAGTGTGGGGCCAGGGGATGTTTCGCACGATCATCTTTCTCCCCTCGCTCATTCCCGCCGTCGCGTCGGCGATGCTCTGGCTGTGGATATTCAATTCGAAACTCGGACTGCTGAACCACCTGCTGGGCGCGATCGGTATCGACGGTCCCCAATGGCTCGGCGCAAGATGGGCGATGCCGTCGCTGGCGATGATGAGCCTGTGGGGCGTTGGCAATACCGTCGTCATCTATCTCGCCGGCTTGCAGGACGTTCCCGCGGAGCTGATGGAAGCCGCCGAGATCGACGGCGCCGGCCGTTGGCGAAGATTGTGGAGCGTGACGTTGCCGCTGCTCTCGCCGGTGATCTTTTTTAATCTGATCATGGCCCTGATCGGCATGGTACAGATGCTCACCGTCCCCTACATCATGACCCAGGGCGGCCCGAATAATGCCACGTATTTCTACACAATGTATCTCTACGACAATGCCTTCCGCTACGTCCACATGGGCTACGCCAGCGCGATGGCGTGGATTCAGCTGGCGATTATTCTCGCACTGACCGGCGTCGCATTCTGGTCCAGCCGGAAGTGGGTGCATTATGGGTGAAAGGGACGGAAGTTTTCAGTTTTCAGTGGGGCCAGTTGTCAGAATCTGAAGACCACGCACCGAATACCGCCAAAACCGAGCAGCGACGTCCGGTTCCGGGATTGAATCAGCTGGCCGAACTGAGACTGAAAACTGAAAACTGAAAACTAACAGTGAAGAAAAAAGCAGATATCTTCTGGGTTTACGTTGGGCTATTTACGGTCTGCACCGCATTTCTTCTCCCTTTTCTGTGGATGGTTTCCACGAGTCTCAAATCGCTGGCGCAGGTCCGCGAGCCGGGGTTTGTCCCGCGGCCTCTGATGGCCTCCAACTACAGCCAGGTGTTCCATCATCCGAACCTGGACTTCGCGCTCTATACGCGGAACACGTTGCTCATCGCGCTCCTGACCGTCGCCGGCGCCACCACGTCCAGCGCGCTGGTGGCCTACGGCTTTTCGCGGATTGCCTTTCGCGGCCGCGGATTTCTCTTTGCGATCATGCTGGCGACGATGATGGTGCCATTTCCGGTGACGATGGCGCCGCTCTTCTGCATCTACCGGTGGATGGACGTGCACACAATCGGCTGGTTTGGCCCGGATAATCCGCTGCGGATGCTCGGCACGTTCAAGCCGCTCTGGCTGCCGGCGTGGTTCGGCTCGGCATTCAGCATTTTTCTGCTCCGGCAGTTCTTCATGACGGTGCCCAAGGAACTCTCAGAGGCAGCCCGTCTCGACGGATGCGGCGAGTTCGCCATCTTCTGGCGCATTCTGCTTCCGCTGGCCAAGCCGGCGCTTGCGGTCGTCGCGCTCTTCAGCTTCATGGGGGCGTGGAACGACTTTCTCGGTCCCCTTGTCTACGTCCAGCGTCCCGAGCAATACACGCTGGCGCTCGGCGTGCTCTCCTTCCAAAGCCAGCACGGCAGCACCGAATGGAACCTGCTCATGGCCGCCTCGGTTCTGGTATGCGTGCCGATCATTGTCTTGTTCTTTCTCTCGCAGAAGACCTTTATCGCGGGGATTGCCACGACGGGAGTGAAGGGATGAGCGAGCACATTGTCCCCTCCTCTGGTACGCCGGGGGAGGGTGAGGGTGGGGGGCCGATTGATGAGTGGCGTCGCTGATCCCCACCCCTGCCCTCCCCCGGAGTACCAGGGGAGGGGGAAAAGGCGCGTCTTCGCGCGAGGTTATACAAGTTGATCGTGTGATTTGTCTGCCCTGTTCATCCGTCAGAGACTTCTTCATCCGCACCAATGTCCAGCGCGCTGTTCTGCGGAATCGGATCTCCATAGAAATCAACGGACCCCGGGTTGATTCCGAATCGGGCGTGCAGGTTGATGCCGGCGTCGATCAACTGCGACGTGCTTTCCAGCGTATAGGCGGCCAGAGTGTAGAGCAGATCGGCGTTGCCGATAATTCCGCCGCCGCCCGGCTCGGTTAGCTCCGAATCGACGCTGATGCCGGCAGGTGAATTCACAGTATCGCCGTTCCAGAAGTCGTTACCGGCCAGGATCGCCGAGCCAGCGCTGACGAGGGGCGTCTGATCCGGAGTTGTCTCAACGATGTTGTTGGCGAACTGGCCGGAAACGCCGTCAAGGCGCGCGCCGCCGGTGGTCGAGGAGTAGAGCGTGTTGTTGTAGATATGTTGGTTCGTCAGCGCTCCGCCGCCGGTGGTGATTTCCGCGTAGAAGGGGTTGAGTCCATCGTTCTGGCAGATGTTGTAGCGGATGGTATTCCCGTCCATCTTTCGTGCGCCGCCGTATTCCCAACTGAGGATTCCCGCGCCCTGGTTGTCATGCGCATAGTTGTATTGCATGACCGAATTGATGGTGCCCCCGTCGAAATCAAATCCATCGCCATCGGAGCTTCCGGACAGGTTGTGGTACGACTCGTTGTACTGGAACGTGACGTGATCGGCCTGGAAGCACCAGATTCCCGCCGGCCCGGAGCTGTTCGTGTTATTGATCCCGTTGTCATGGACGACGCAGCGCTCGACCGTCGCCGTGTTCACGTCCCAGATCAGGATGCCGTTGCCGGTATGCTGCTCGCCATTACTGCGGCCGACGATGTTCCAGACCGTATCATGGCCAATGTAGACGTTTGAATTGCTGTAGCTTGTTCCGCCGCTCATCACACCTTGCACCTGAATGCCGGCATATCCGCAATCGTGAATGGTGGAATTGGTGACGTTCACGAAGTGCGAGCCGCGAGTGAAGTCGATGCCGTTGTCATTGAACCCGCCGACGTCCACCTCATCGACGGTAATTTCGCGACCGGAGAGAAGGATGCCGTTGCCGTGATTCGCGGCAATGCCGTCGCCGGCAAAATCGAGATCGTGAATGATGATGCCGGTCTTTCCCCTTGCGGAGAATCCGGTTCCCGCCTCTGCGTCAATCACCGCCCGGCCAGTACCGTAGGAGCCGTAGGTGACAGGGCTCGCGGCGGTTCCGCCCTTCCCCGAGATTGAGCCGGCGAACGTCGAACCGCCCTGAAACAAAACGGTGCTCCCGGCGCTGAGCTTCGCCTTGTTGAGCTTCGCAATAGTCTGCCAGGCGTTGGAAATCGAAGTGCCCGCATTGCTGTTGCTGCCGCCGGGGCTGACGTAATAGGTGGCGGAGAAATGCGTGCGCGGCTCCAGAGGTTCGACGATACTTTGAGTCATTCGCCACGTTTCTCTCGGCGTTCGGCGCGCATCGCCTGCTTCTCCGCCTCAAGGAAATCGGAGAGTTCATCTTCGCTCATACCGCTCCGGACGAAAGCCTCGGCGATAGGCCCGCTGATCTCCAGCTCATGCATCAGACCCTCAGAGATTCATCACACCGCCCGCTTCGCAACAACCACAAAGGAGCCGCGCACGCAGGGTACTCCCGGAGTAAGCGGGCGCAGTAAGCGGTGTTTGAACCCGCTTACT
>Ga0302325_10009420_pt1 | contig 21321 bp, 13 predicted proteins | sample Palsa_T0_2_FD_201948 | JGI IMG/M metagenome (GOLD analysis project Ga0302325, IMG submission 201948) | Peat permafrost microbial communities from Stordalen Mire near Abisko, Sweden - Palsa_T0_2 | ecosystem: Environmental > Terrestrial > Soil > Palsa > Peat permafrost | place: Sweden: Abisko...
TCCAAAGCCGCCTGACCGGTACTTCTCTCAAGTGTCCACTTAAAAATAAGTGGACACTTCATGTCACAGTACAAATTCCACTCGCAACACCTTCTCCTTCGTCAACATGGGAACACCACACGCTTACTCGCGATGTGCCTGATTCCTCTGATGTCTTTCTTTGTCCCGGCCAAGAGTTGAGTTTCGCTATATTGGAACTCAAGCACATGGCGATTGGCCAGCCTTGCCACAATTTCCTCGCTCCTATTTGCGGCTGAAGCGGGCCACCTTATGCAGATGAACGAGCAACGCGCGCTCTCAGCGGCGGTGAAGATCGAGGCGCCGACGTCCAAAGAGAAGCGCATCGATGGACCAGTTTCCCGGACCTAGCATCGCAATCGAGACTCCAATGGCAATCAATAAAAGGGTGCTCCGTGGCTCGTCGATGCCGAAAACGAGTGCGAGTAACTCGGTGAACGCCGAGACCAGTCCTGCGACAGGAGTCCACAATCCAAGCAGGAGAAGAATCCCCGCCGCGGCGGGGATAAGCAATAAAGCGATGGGACCTCGATGGGGCGATCCAATCAAGGCATTGATGCCGGCCTGAATCTGGAAGGCTCCGGCGAAGAGCCTAAGGATGAGGAGTCCTCTACCCGGCCAGCCGTTTGGGAACATCGAGAACAGGCGTTGCAAAGGCGTACCTTCCCTGAGTACGGAAGATACCAGCAATTCGCGCGAAGTAGAATCTCCCAAATCGGGGGGGACAAGAGTTACCCTTTTGAGGGGACTATAACTCGATGATCCCGCGCTTAACGGCGATCGTGACGGCATGGGTCCGGTCATGTGCGCCCAATTTTGAAAGGATGCTCTTAACGTGTCCCTTGACCGTGTCCTCGCTGATCGAAAGCTTATCCGCGACCAGTTTATTTGCATTGCCGGTCGCGATCAATTGCAGAACGTCAATTTCGCGAATGGACAAGTTGCTGTCTGCGGTATGGTTTGCAATTTGTGAGGCGATCTCAGGCGGTATGCGTCTTCGGCCATTGTGGACGGCGCGAATCGTGTCGAAGAGTTCCTTTCGCAGATGGCCTTTTAGAAGATATGCCTGTGCCCCAGCTCTTAGCGCGCGAACGATCTCGACATCGCCGCTGTAGGTGGTCAAGACAATGAAGCGAGCATTGGGAAATTCACTGAGAATCGCGATCATCGCATCAATTCCGTTCATGTCTGGCATTCGCAAGTCCATCAACGTGATATCGGGAAGATGCCTTCGAAATTCTTCAAGAGCATCGAGTCCAGTGCCAGCCTCCGCTATAACTTGCATATCATCCTGGCTACCGAGAAGAGAAGAGATTCCGTCACGAACCAGAGCGTGGTCGTCGACACAGAGGATGCGGATCGGATGAAGATCATTCGTCACGGTTTTGATTGGCCTTTCTTCGGAAGATACGGGCGAATTTACCGGCGGGTAGTACATCGTATGCGATCTGTCCGGGGATACGAAGTTCCACTTCTGTTCCCGCACCAAGCTTACTCCATACGTCCAATTGTCCACCGACGCGCTTCGCGCGTTCTTCCATCCCAACCAAACCCCAATGTCCCGCTCGACTTCCGCGTTCGAGAATTCCTGGATCTATCCCCGCCCCATCGTCTCTGAGACGTAGACGAAACAAGGGTTCCCCATAAGCAATTTCGGTTTCGATCCGCCGTGCGTGCGCGTGGCGGAAGGAGTTTCGAAGCGCCTCGCGTGCTATGCGCAGAATCTCAGCTCGCAAGACTGGGCGGACCGTTTGTGGCCTGCCAGTTACGATGACGCTGAATTGCGGGGCTTCCAGGCTGCTCGCATTCACTTCGTCATTCACTTCCGCCATCAGAGCATTCAGCGCCTTCGCCAAGTCGCGGTTGGTGCTTGGAGTCGTACGGATATCTTTGATCGCATCTCGGCTCTCCATGAGTGCCTCATCCGCCAGATCGAGAGCACTCCCGAGCGCCTTTCGGGCTTCGGCGGGCCGACTCGGGAGCATTTCTTCCGCCGTTTGAAACCGAAACATCAACCCTTGAAAGCTTTGAAGGAGCGTGTCATGCAGCTCCTGTGCGATGCGTGTACGCTCTGCAAGCCGCTCCTGAAAAAGACGATCCATTCGCTGTGCCAACTGATGCATGCGGAGCCGGTAGAAGGCCAGAGACATTAAGAGGAAAACCAGTACGCAAGAAGCGCGAAACCACCAAGCCTGCCAGAATGTTCGATTGACTACGAACGCTACCGATGTCTCTGGGCCATTCCACAGTCCCAGGCTGTTGGAAGCAACAACATGAAAGCGGTAAGGTCCCGGTGTGAGATTCCTGTATATCACTTGCCGCGAGTCCACCGTATCGCTCCAGCCTTGATCGGCCCCGTCCAGCCTGTAACGAAACCTGATCCGGTCTGGGGCGGAGAGGCATGTCCCCGCAAATGTAAAGGTGATACTGCGACTGCCTGTGGGAATTTTCGGTGAGGCGTCGAGTTTAATTTCCTGGCCATCGGAAGCCATCGATTCCATGCGAACGCTCACCGGAATCGCACTGCTTTGAGTCAGTTTCGGGTCCGTTTCGGCGATTCCACGATTTAGAGAAATCCACACGCGGCCGAGAGAGTCGGCAACCAGCGATCTCTCGCGACGAACGCCTTCGATCCACTCCAATCCGTCCTCGGTACCGAAGGATTGCACGTCAGGTTCAGTGATAGATCCATGCCGAAGCTGATCGCGGTTTACCTGAACGACATGATCCGATGTTGCAAACCAAAGATGGCCGACAGCGTCTTCCGTGATCCCAAAAATCTGTTCACGAAGAGATTCCGGCAAATGGCGCGGAATTGCGATGTGTTTCGACACCATGAGAGCGAGACCGTTGGAAGTGGCAATCCAGAGCACATGATTGGAGTCTTCAAAGATGGAACGGATATCTGCCGACGGCAGGCCCTGCTGAGTGCCTCGAGTCGACCAACGCCCATTCGAGAAGGAGGTTAAGCCATTCGGTGTGGCCAGCCAGATGGTTCCGTCCGAACTCTCTACAATTGAGTTGATCGCATTGGAAGGCAGTCCGTCCGCTGTCGAGTAGCTCTTAAAAACGCCGTTCCTTAGCCGGCTTACTCCGGCGCTCACCGTCCCAGCCCAGACATCTCCGTCCCGGTTTCGATGGATGGCAAAGACGCTGTTCTGGGCCAGCCCGTCTTTCATGCTGTAAGTCCTCGAGCCGAAGAGTTCGCCGCTTTTCGTGAGCACTGTGATGCCGCCCCGTTGTCTGCCTAGCCAGAGCTCGCCCTCGCCGCCGCTAATCGAATAGATGACATCCTTATCCAGGTCGGCGTTCGGTACGTGGCCTACGTGTCCATCTCTTAGCCAGTAAAGGCCGCCAGAGGCTGGGGCGAACCACGTGCGCCCATCTGAGTCTGCATAAATTGGACCGTTGTCTCTCGCTGGCAAGCCGTCGGCTGTCGAGTACGTGGTGAAAGTTCCGTCGCGTATCCGCTCGATTCCCTGGGAATCCCCAATCCACAGGTCTCCGTCATGGTCTTCGTAGACTGCGGTAACCTCTCGATCCGCAGCTTTAGTCCGTGCGTCGATCGACACGTCCCCATCGCGGTTGATCCTGAGGAGTCCGTGATCGGTTCCTGCCCACAAGTTTCCCTCTTGATCCGGAGCTAAGGAGAAAATCTGGAAGTGATCGAACGATGCTGGAACTCTTCTCACTAAATTTCCGCTGCTGTCGAGGTACTTGATGCCGTTGTCGGTTCCAATCCAAATGCCGCCACCATTCGCCGGCGTCAGCGCGTTGATTTTCTGATTGGCAAAATTCTTTGAAATGTGGACAGATCGGCCTTGATCGACCTGGAATAGTCCGTAGTCTCTTGTTCCAATCCAGATCCGTTGATCTGGCGTTCTGCTCAGCGAGATTATGGTTCCCTCCATTTTTCTCGAATCGGCGATCGTTTCAATCTTGCCCTGGTGGTAGCGGAGGGTGCGGCTGCCAAGGCCCGACAGAAGTACGCCCCCCGCACTGTCGCTCGACATGGCAGTGAAGCGGATGTCCTCCAGATCGAATTGGACAGCGGCATCGTCGAATCTTCCGTCGTGGTACCAAAGCAAGCGTGACCCGTCGAGGCGAATCCATAGGTTTCCTTCAGCGTCGGAGACGAGACCGCGTACTGGGCCCAGGGGTGGCTCATTTGGGATTGGACGGGCCAGGAGCGTAAAGTGAAAACCATCAAAGCGGACTAAGCCTCGTTCTGTTCCGATCCAAAGATATCCGTCCGCAGACTGGCAGATGGCGTAGACCGTCCCTCCGAGAAACCCTCGAGCAGAGTCCCACCGGTCATGCGCATATTGAGACAGGGACTTGCTAGGGTCCAAACCGAGTGCCGAGGCGGCCAGACAGAGGAGTACACACGCTGAAATCAGCCACCGGCGATTGCAGGTCCAGTGAAGCATTCGATTACGGGAAATACTCGAACTTTTCAATGACAACCTCAGATGGTTGTTGCGACGTACTCTTCGAGGGATGAAATTCGTATAAGACTATGTGGACCGCTTCGCCGGCTGGGGTTGGGATCCCGGAAGTAAAGGAATGTTGATGGACGGGTCTCGCCTCCGGTCCATCCGTTGCCCCACGAATCGTCTTGAACTCCAACTTCTCCGGCTCCCATCGGACCACATGGGTCATTGTGCCTGCGGGTACTGTGAAGCGAGAAATGTTTTCCGGCACATAGAACGGCTGGACCACATATTGCGCATTCATTCCATTCGGATTGCCCCACTGACTCAGTTCTACATCGAATTCATTGCGGAAGTCACCGGATCGGATGTCGTCCCATGTGAGGATACTGAGAACCGCAGAGGGGTCAAGATGAGCACTATCTTGAACCACGAAGCGGTACGAGCCGAATCCCAGACTCCGGTTGAGGCTGACCTCCGCGCACATCCACTTTCCATCTTTCCTGGAGATTCGCAGGTGCAAACGACCCTGCGCATCAACCCAGGCGTTCGCCGGATCAAAGGCGTTCGGTTCGCCGCCCCGGTCGCTGCCGGCAGCGCGAACGGTCCAGTCGTAGCCACTGAAGTGAATCACTTTTGACTCGACCGGTGCAACCGGCGTTCCTTTAACAACAGCGAATGCGACCACCCCGTTGCCTTCTTCCGGCAGGGTTGCAATCTTCGATTCGGGCCGGTAGCCAGACTCTACTAATAACGCCGCGTACTCCGTCCCCAGATGAGTGGAATTTTTCCAGGTTGCGTCGGGCTGAATTTTTGTAAAAGCCTGAGCCGCAAGTGGTTGAATCCACCAAATCCCACTGTGTGCATACAGAACTATTTGCTGTCCCGATTTTGCACCGTGTACGCGGCCTTCGATAAAATCCAGCTTCGCCGGGCCGCCGGGGTCGGCTGCCGGTACATGAGTGAATTGTATGACCGGCTTTTCGTCCAGGTGCTGCGACCTGCAACCGGCAAAGATAAGGGCACCGGTCAACAACAAAACTCCGAGTTGTCTCTTTCGGGGATGGGCAATTCCAGTGCAGCTCATATGTACCCAATGCCGCCCAACTGCATGACGGCCGATGACAATAGGTTATTCCTTCGCTTAAAATTCTCCAAACCGACGGCGACGACGGATCGAACAGCCGCTCGTTCCACAGTGAACTGCTGATGGCATAAACGCTAAACCATTCTGCCGGGCCTAGAAAGCGTCCTTGTTTTTAGGAGGAAGAATCGCGTGGCGGCAGAGAACTCGAAGAATTCAAAACGATTAAGCTTCGCGTCGGAACAAGAGTGCATCCAGAGAGTACGCACCCGCTCCGAGCATCGAGAGAGAAACGCAAAATGACGCAGTCGTCGCGACAGCCGAGAATGGCGTATCACGAAGGCAATGATAAAGCATCGCGCTCACTTGCGCTGCGATTCCCGACGAGATCGCAGTAAGGAGTCCAGGGACCATGAAAATGCCAGAGCGGCGAACGCTAAACTCAACGGTATGAGTTCAGGGCGGAGGTGTAATCACCGCAAGGATGCTTGAGGTGGCCGCGATCCGCTGCATCGGCGGACCCAGTCCCGGCCATCCTCTTGCAAATGCTGACATCTCATTGGGTTCGAGACGCGTCCGTCAAGACCGAGGCCCCGCAAGGGCACTCCGAAAAAGACTCGAAAGTAGCTGCGGCAGTAGGCATCAGCGGTGATCCAACCGGCGTGCAAGAGCATGTCCACCATATTGAATGGTCTGAACGAGCACGATGAGAATGACGCAACAGAGGACCAGAACGTCGGGCCGAAACCGCTGGTAGCCATAGCGAATGGCTAAGTCGCCCAAGCCGCCTCCGCCGACTGCGCCGGCCATGGCGGAGAAGTTGATCATGGTGATGGCCAGCACAGTGAACGCTCGAATGAGCCCCGGAATCGCTTCGGGGAAATACACCTTCCATACTGCTTGCGCTGGAGATGCACCCAGAGTAACAACGGCCTGAATGAGGCCCGGGTCGACGTCAAGCAAAGCTGCTTCGACGAGCCGTCCTGCATAGGGAGTGCCCCCAACGACCAGTGGGACAATCGCCGCTGCCGTGCCGATGGAAGTGCCTACCAGGAAACGGGTGAATGGCAGCAACACCACGATCAAGACCAAAAAAGGAATGCTACGTGAGATGTTGGCGAATGCCGCCAGCAACTGGTGAACGGAGCGCGAAGGCGCGATCCCCTGCGGAGAGCTTATGGCAAGCCACGCACCCAGCGTGAGTCCGAAGATTGCGCATAGCGAGACCGAGACAACAACCATGACCAGCGTTTCGAGGGTAGCGGCAAGCAACGGGGCTGCAATACTTGTCACGGCTGGGCCAACTCTTCAAAGTCTGGTTGGTGCATAATTGCCGCTTCAAACGAAGGCGGCTGCGTATACGCAAGCAGGCGGCGCGTCACCTCGTTCGTGGGCCTGCGTAAGACCTCAGACGCAGGGCCAATCTCGACCACACGGCCAGCATCGAGAATCGTGACCGAATCGCAAATGCTGGCGGTCGAATGCAAGTCGTGAGTGATGATCAGGATCGTGACCCCGAGTTGATCGCGAATTCGATTGAGCGTGTTCAGCACCGATGTACGCGTCTCGGGATCCAGAGCGGAAGTTGGTTCGTCGGCAAGTAGGACACGAGGCGCTGTGGCAAGCGCCCGTGCAAGAGCCACGCGTTGGCGCTGCCCACCGGAGAGTTGCGCAGGAAACTGCCGGGCCTTGTCCGAGATGCCAAACCAATCGAGCAACTCAGCCACGCGTGAAGCAATTTCCAAGCGCGGTGGTCCATGTAATTCAAGCGGTAGAGCAACGTTGGCTGCAACTGTGCGCGACGCGAGCAGATGCAATTGCTGATAGACAATGCCCATCTTACTCCGCTGTCGTCGTAACTCGGCATTCCGCAAGCTCGCCCAGTTGATTCCCTCAATCCTGATCTCGCCTGCGTCCGGTTGCTCCAGCCTCGCAATGCAACGCAGCAGCGTGGTCTTGCCAGCTCCGCTCAAACCCAGCACACCATGAATGGTTCCTACAGGGACGTCCAAGTCAACGGCATTCAATGCCACTGCGGCTGCAGCTGAGAAGCGCTTCGTCAAACCGCGTACGTAGATGGCCGGAAAACCGGGCGGCGATATGGCATCACTCTGCGGGATAGATTGCTCCTCCATAGTGCGCACGGATGAACGCTTGCGCTTCGGCCGAGGTCAATGCGGTTGCAAGAGCTCGGCAGTGCGGATCGTTCTGCGCGTCGGCATTCACCGCGAGCACGTTGGCATACGGGGATTCGCGCGTTTCCGCGTAGAGCGCGTTCCTGGCTGGACTCAAACCCGCGTCGAGCGCGAAGTTCGCATTGATCGCCGCGGCATCTACATCATCCAGGCTTCGCGGCAACTGTGCTGCATCGAGTTCCACCAATTGGACTTGCTTCGGATTTGCGGAAATGCGCAGCGGCGCAGACTCCGCTTGTGAAACGGACAGCAAGCCCGCCTTTGCCAATAGCAGCAAGGCGCGGTCATGATTGACCGGATCGTTGGGAATGGCGATGCGAGCACCGTTGCTGAGAGATGCCAGAGCCTTTGCACGACCGGGGTAGATGGCCATCAACGGCAGATAGACTTTGGACATCGAAACAAAATGCGCTTGATGATCGCGGTTGAATTGATTGAGAAAGGCGACGTTCTGATAAAGATTGGCATCGACATCGTGGCTCGCCAACGCCAAATTCGGCTGCACATAGTCGGAGAATGTGACAATATTCAGGCGCATGCCCTGGCGGGCAAGTTCCGGCTCCACGGAGTGCAGAATATCTTCGGCAGGACCGGGTGTGACGCCCACGCGCAAGACATCTTCATGGTGCGCTTTGCATCCACCGGCGACAAGCGCAAGGCAAGCAACGAGCAGTAAAGCCACGCGGCCCGACGTCCGTGCTTTTCCGCCAGGAACCGCTTGGCGATTGCGTCTTTCCACGGACACGATCATGCAGGCGCCAATGCAGAGATGACCGAGTCACCGAATCGTTCCATCTCTTCAAGCTGAGGACTGAACTGTAGCAGAACCAAATCCACTCCAGCGGCCTCAAATTCTCCCAGGCGATCCTGCACCTGTGCCGGAGATCCCACAAGTCCGCTGCGTAAGCCACGGTTAGAGACCGAATACTCTTCCAGCGACATGCGTTGTTCAAGCTGGGTTCCGTTGAGCCACTGTTGGTAATTCGCAAAGCCGGCTGCATTCTGCTTCACATCCGTGATACGCTCCAATTCACGCTTCGCAGCTTCCTCCGTCTCGCGCACAATCGCGTACCCAGCCACCCCGAATTGCATTGGCGGCAATCCAAATCGCTCGCGTCGCTCGCGCATGTCGGCAATCTTTGCGGCGACATAATCGGGCGAGTCGCCATGCATCACGTAGGCATCGCACTTTTGCGCAATCAGATTCTTCGCAGCCTCCGACTCACCGCCCGCGTACAACGGTGGGCGCGGCTTTCGCACCGGCTTCGGCTCAAGCACCGTATTCTGCACGGAGTAGTAGTCGCCGGCAAAGCTGTAGCTGGGTTCCGACCATACGCCGTTCAGGACATCCAGCCATTCGGAAGTGCGCGCGTAACGATTGTCGTGCTTTTCAAAATGCACTCCGTACATGCGTGCCTCCTGCTCCCACCAGGAAGAAACAACATTGAGCGCGAGCCTGCCGTTGCTGATGTGGTCGATGTTGGCGGCCTGCTTGGCCAACAGCGCCGGAAGATGAAACGTGGGCCGCACGGCTACCATCAGCTCCAGCCGCTCCGTAACGGCAGCCAATGCCGCTGCTGTCGACCAGGCATCCAGGCTTGGCGCGCCAACGCCTTTGATGTCGTTGAGGTTGAGTTCAGCCACCAGTGAGAGATCGAAGCCGATCTCCTCACTGCGCTGCGCCAACCGTTTCACATAGCTCCAGTTGGCCTGCATCTGTTCGTCTTCCACATTGCGCAGCCAGCCGCCGAAGACAGGCATCCAATAGCCGAAGCGAATTCCACTCTTATCTCTTGGCATGTCTTACCTCGGCCTCAAGAAAGTCGGCCAGATTGGCAAACGGATTGAAGCCAATGACGCGAGGTGCGTCTGCCACAAAGTTGGAGAGCGCATTGACGTCGTAGTAGTAGATCTGTCCGTCGCGATCGTCGATCACGTATTCGATTCCGCCCACATCGATGCGGGCCGCGCGCACAATCCTTTCGATGGCGTCGATGACTTCTGCCGATGGCGTGAATCCTTCGACCTTCAGGCCCGCCTTTGCCCCTTCGATCACGCAGGCATTGGCCAGGCTCTCACCGCGCGCGGTCTGGCAGATATCGGCGGGGCAAAGATCGAAGGTATCGCCAGTCAGATGAACATGGATGGCGTAGAGATATTTTCCAGCCAGGGTCTCTACTCGCGTGATGTGGCCGCCACGCGCGGGAATAAACTCCTGCACCAAGCCGATGTGGTCAAAGCCGAGTTGCAGCGTGCCTGCATCGATGGCTGCCTGGAGTTCTTCCTTGCTGTTGAAGCGCACAATTCCCGCGCCACTGCCGCCCACGTTGGGCTTCACCACGACGGGATAGCGCAGTCCCACGGCAGCGTCCACAGCGTGCTTCGGGTCGTGGATGACACGCGACTTCGGGTAAGGAAGGCCGAGGGAAGCGAGCAGCGAAAGCTGGAGCGCCTTGGAGACTTCATAGCGAAAGGCATCGGTTCCATTTAGCACGCGAACACCTTGCAGCTCAAGCTGACCAAGCCACGCCAGCGTATGAAAGATAGCTGAGCCGTGTTCGCGCCTGTCTGCCGAAGGACTCATCCGGTTGAAAAGCACGCGGAACGGGGGCGCGCTTTCCCCAGCGGCATAAAAATGCTCCGGAGCGTGAATCCTGGTGTATGCGACGCCACGACGGTCCAGTTCCTGAAAAATAGGATTGAACCATTGCGGGTGTTCGTAGAAAAATGCAAGGGGAGCAGCAGCTTCCAGGTCGTTCGCGCCGGCATCCCGAGAAACGTCAACAATACTTGAACTCATTTGCCATACCTCATCCCTTTCGGTCTTACGTACTATTATTACGCGAGGCCGGCCATGTATTGCGAGCGGCCCAGCCTCGCGGGAGACTTTGTGCTTTTATTGTCCAGCAGCAGCCGGCGGAGTCTTGAGCAACTCCTGAATCTGCGCGACGCCATCTGCAACTTTCAGATCGATGAATCGCTTGCCCAACTCATAGGATGAACGCCGCGCATCGCCGCTGATGCCGTTGTTGATTCGCTTCGCATTCGGGGCGCGCGGTTCTCCTGGCTTACGCGGCGGATCGCCCAGTGCAGTAGGCAAAAGGTCCTTGCGGATCCAGAGCCGATTGCCCTCGAGATAGAGAAGTTCGGAGGTGTCCGGAATTCCCGCGTGTTCGCTCGGCGGATAGCCGTTCTTGTCGAGCCACGCAAAAAACTCCTCGTTGGCCTGCGTATACGGGCCGTCCGAATAGACCACGCGAACTCCCTTAGGCGCCCATTCGGCATCGAGTTTAGCGGCCACTTCCTTCAACTCCTTTTGCCCGCCGCCGTGATCGCCCAGCAGCACCACATTCTTAAAACCGTTCGTGATCAACTGCTCCGCGACTTCTTCGTTGATGTCGGCAAAAGTTTTGCTGGAAATGCCAATGGTTCCCGGCAGATCCGGATTTGCCCGATTGATCGAATAAGGAATCACGGGCGCAACCAGCGCATTGCCAAGTTTTCTGGCGATCTGGTCGGCCGTGGCTTGCGCTATGAAGTTGTGCGCGCCAGTCACTCCTTGCGGACCGCGTTGTTCGGTGCCTCCGTTAAACAGCAGCACTGTAGTCTTTCCCTGCTCATGGATGGCCTTGTAGATCTCTGGCCATGTGAGCAGTTCGATGTCGACTACTTCCTGCTTGAGTTGCGCAGCGGACTTGTCGGTTGTCTCTTTGCCGGCGTTTTGACCCACCGCCAGACCTTGTTCTGACGTCATGAACATCAAAGCAGCCAGCATGACACCGGCTGATGTGTAGACCGTCTGTCGAGTCTTTCGATTTTCTTTGAAGAATGGCACCGAATATTCCTTTCTGGGAGTTTGGGGAAGGCGGCACTGAGCGGCTCTTCATGCCAATTGTGATGCGCCCATAGCAAGCCTCAGCATGAGCGCATCGCATATGCCCATCGGTTAGAATGCGTAACGCAGCCCCAGTTGAAGCTGGCGCGGGCCGCCGGTTGCCGTAGGCACCGTCGAGTTGACCGTCGAGGTAATCACTGCCGTAGTGCCCGGAGTAATTCCGCTCCCCGCCGCGCCGCCGTAAGCTGCGGACGGATTGGTGAAGTTGGGATGGTTGAGAAGGTTGAAGGCATCGGCACGAAACTCGAGCGAGTTATGATCGTTGACCCGGACATGCTTGATCAGGCCGAAATCCACATCTTGAAGACCAGGTCCGCGAACACTGTCGAAGCCCGCGGTTCCGAAGTTGTACACGTAACCGCTCGCAGTGTCGCTGGTATAATTCGGGCCGTTCGCCGGATCGTTGGAGCGGTATGCGGCAGTATTGAACCAATCCTGCGGCTTGCCCGTGCGCAGGCCCGTGTTCCCGTCGATCTTGGCCCTGGGGCTTACTCCCGACACCGCGAAGGCACGATCGCTTGTTCCGGTGTAAGACGCCAGCGAATCGGTGGTGCTGGTGCTGACGGGCCTTCCGCTTTGGAATGTAACCACCGTAGAGGCTTGCCAGCCTCCGATTGTGTAGTCGATCAGACGAGAGTCCGAGTTGAACCACCGTTGGCCATGCCCAAAAGGTAGGCTATACACACCGCTGGTGACGGAGCGGAATTTCTGATCCCACGCCGACGGTCCATAGTTGGAACGGAAGTCGTATTGGTTCTGCAAGGTGCTTACTTCGAGCGATTTTGCATAGACGATATACGACTGGAAATTCAACCCGTTTGCAAACCGCCGCTCGGCACGCAACAAAAGGCTGTTGTAGTTGGAATAGTAGCCGTCGCTTAGATACGATACGGAGCTCCATTTCGAGTCGGTCTCGATTGTGTTATAAGGGCGCAGGGAATTGACCAGGACGCTTGCAGCCGGGTTCGCGAGTCGAGTCTGCAAGGTGGGAATATTCACGTTCTGCGTACTTACATTATGGAAGGTGCGCGATCCCTGGTAGGAGACTTCAACCAGCGCGGCACTGCCAAATTCATGCTGAATTCCGAGGCTGTATTGATCTGTATAGAGAGCGCGGATGTGCGGATTCTCGGTTGTGATTGAAATGCTGTTCACGGTCTGCGTGCCTGCGGTGCCAAAGGCGGTCGGTCCCCACTCATACGGGTTGGTCGTGATGCCGGTGACCTTGGAAGGCGTAGGACCTGTGAATAACTTTGAGAGAAGAAAGGGCGCACCGAGACCATTCGCCGAGTTCCAGGTCTGGATCGCCGGAATGCCGTAGTACGTACCGAAGCCTCCGCGAATGACAGTGTCATCGCGCCTATTGAGGCGGTAGGCAAAGCCGGCGCGCGGCGCGACTGTAGAGTAGATTGCAGCATAATTGTCGCGGTACGGCGGAAGCGTTCCAGTCTGCTGTAGAAGTCCGGTGCTGTTATCGAGGTCGTACACTGGACCGCGGCCAGTTATAAGTTCGTTGTTCACCAGATCGAAGTGGTCGATCAGGTTGTACGCCTCGCGCACCTGCCCCAGGTACTCCCAACGAAGACCGTAATTCAGAGTCAACGATGGGGTAATCTTCCACTCATCCTGCGCAAACAAGGCCCCACTGCGCTGAATTGGATATTGATTCTCATTGCCATTTCCGTAGGTGTCGGAATAGATGTCGCCGAGCAGGAAATCGGCAAATTCATTCTGCAGGTTTCCCTTTCCGCCAGTGTATTGTCCGTTGAAGGTGAAGCTTCCTCTTCCAGTCGAGACAAAGAAGGAATGCTTGAAGAAGTCAAGGACGTCGAGCCCAACCTTGGCCGTATGATTGCCGCGCACAAAAGTCAATCCGTCCGAGAGTTGAACTGTATTGTCGCCGCGCCACTGCGGATTATTCGCAGTGCCGATCGAACTCAGCCCTGCAATATTGACGCTGGGCACGCCCAGGTTTCCATTGGTGGCAGGCTCCATGAAATTTCCGCCCTGCGGAAGATTCATTGCTCCTACCACATTACCTTGAGACGCATCCTGATTGTCGTAGGCAGCATCCATGCGGTTGAATCCGATTCGGACTTCATTGAACAATGTCGGGCTGAAGGTATGCTGTGCGGTGATGGATCCGTGCTGATAGATGTGCGAACCCTCACCACCGAAGCCTGGAACCACCGAGTTAGCCACCACAAGATCGCCGATCGTGCCTGCGTCGAAGCCATCCAGCAAAGTGTAGATCCCGCTCAGCGTGTCCTTGCTGCTCAGCACCTGATCCAATCGGAATGTGCCTTGATTCTCGTCTTGCGTGTTGGGCTTGTGGTTTGCAAATTCGCCCACAGCGCCTGCCTGCGAAGTTGCCTCGGGAAAATATGGGATCAAGAGCTTCGAAGCCGGCGAAATTCTGCTCGCCGGAACCTCGTAGAGTCCGGCAGTGTTTTGAGGAAAGGCCAATCCAGTGGTGGGATCAATGATCTCGCTGGAGAACTGGGCGTTGCCGTCGGAAGTGAAGCTTCCGCCTTTCCACGCATTGAACGGAGTCTGGCCGGAGACTGCCGGATCGGCGGATAGCCGCGTGCCTTCGTACGTGGCAAAAAAGAATGTCTTGTCCTTGTGGATCGGTCCGCCGAATGAACCGCCAAAGAGTTTCGTGGTGCCTGGAGGCGCGACGACAGGGCCTCCGGTGAAGTCGTACTGCGGAGCGTTCCACTTGCCATCACGGTAGGTGAGGAAGGCGCCTCCATGGATTTCGTTGGTCCCTGACCGCGTCGTAAATACAACCTGACCGCCATTCCTGCGTCCAAACTCCGCTGGCGCTTCGCCGGTGATAATTTTGAATTCTTGGATCGCATCGAGAGACGGACGTACCGTGGGCTGTCCAGTTGTCCAGTCGTTATCGTCAGACCCGTCTAACAAATAGTTGTTGTTCGCAGACGCAATGCCGGCGACGATGAAGCCGCCGCGATTGGCAAGGCTATCACCCGATGTGGTAGGGCTCACATTGGGATCGAGCTGCGCCTCCTGCCAGAAATTGCGGCTGTTAGTGGGCAGCTCTTCCAGTTTCTGGCTGTCAATCACCGATCCGTTGACAGAGTCTTCTGTTTGCAGCAGAATGCCCGTCGAACTCACCTCAACTTGTTGCGCCACGACGCCAACTTTCAGCGTCGCATCGACGCGCGCTTCCTGATCGACGTTGAGCACAATGTCGTTAAATCTACTTGGTTCAAATCCCTTGGCGCTCACCGTCACCGTGTAAGTAGCGGGCTGCAACTGCAACACAACATAGTTGCCGCTGCTGTTGCTCGTGGTAGTGTGTTTCACTCCGGTACCGTTGTTTGCAACCACGATTTCCGCACCGCCAATTACCGATCCTGCTCCATCGGCCACAGTTCCGCGCAGCGTGGCTGAAATAGTTTGCGACCAGCCCACCGAAGCGATGGACAAGATGACCGCGAAAAGAATTGCTGAAATTCTTCGATTCATGATGGTACCTTCCTTTCGTGTTGGCACTCCTGCAAAGGCAAGCAGCGAAATGCTGTCTCGATGACACTTGCAGCTGGCTCCTCTCGGATCGGGCACGGCTTGCGAAGTCATCGGACTCTTGTTCAGGCTCAAACGTATCGGGACGAGACTGACATCGGACAACAGCCAAGATCGGCCAATGGGCCGCAACACGAACGACATCGCCATCTCCGAATCGGAAGGCCACGGCTGAAACTATCAGCCCAATGAACTGGGGAAACAATCTTCATTTCGGCGTTTTCTCCAGTGAAACTATAGGCATTTGTGCGCCCTCAGTTGCTTGAGCTGGCGCGGAGGGCGCTTTCGGTGCCTGTCCGTCAGCGGGCGCTCCACTCTTCGAAACCACCACGGGCTTATCCTCTTTGGTGGGCACTACGCACTCGTTCGATCTGCAGTTATGAGAGTTGGCAGACCCGAGCCGCTCAAGCAGCGCTACTGTATCCGGATGCACCACAGCGTGCTCAAAGAGCCCATTGGCGAGGTCGGCAACCGTGTCGCCGGCTTTCGTCTTCGCATAAACATCGGCGCCATTGGCAATCAAGTAAGTGATCGACTCGTTGTCCCCGCGGAATGCCGCACCCTCGAGCGCCGAATACCCCTTAGCGTCTCTTGCAGAGACTTGAGCTCCATGCTCCAGGCAAAATTTGATGGCGTCCAATCGCGAGTAGGGCGCGTTCTGAGTCCAGTACGCTGCCCAGCCTACGCCAGCGGCGGTCATAAGCGGAGTGTCGCCGCTCTTGGTCGCGAGGTTGGGATTGGCTCCGTGTTCCACAAGCAGTTTCATCGCTGCGAGATCGCCGGCCATCGCCGCGCGTAGAAATGGAGTTGCGTCCTCTACATCGAACCAGATCTCGTCGTTGGCGAATGACCGGTACCAAAGCTTCTTGCCAATTGCCGCATCTGGATCTGAACCATGGACCAGGAGAGAAGTCACCAGGTCCAGATAACCAATGTGTTCGTTGGCGACGATCGGCTGGGCATACCACGTGTGCGGCGCCCACTGCACATCGATCGCCGCATACAATGCAGTGGCACCGTCAGTCGTCGCGAGTCGTGGATTCGCGCCACCGTCGAGCAGCGCCTTGGCCAGATCGTAATGTCCATTGATTATGGCGAGAATGAGAGGTGTGGCGTGATCTGTGTCGCTTGTCTGATTCACGTCGGCACCCGCGTCCAGAAAGGCTTTGACAGCGCTGATCCGTCCGTCGCGCGCAGCCACCATCAGCGCAGTCAGCCCGCCAAACTGTGTGGCGCCAAAGACGCGCTTCTGGCGATCGGCTGCGGTGAAGCCGTAGGCATCCTTCACTTTGTCATCCGGCTTTGCCGCGGGAGCCTTTGCCTTCTCAGCATTTCCATCTTCCGGTTGCGCCGCCGCCCGAGTCTTGTCCACAAGCGCTTTGTCCGCGGACTCGCTTGAAGGAAGGGAAGCCGAAGCTTGCGCTGCATCGGATCCCTCGAGCTTGGCTCCCTCCTTCGCGTTCTTCTTGCCATCCAGCAGCTCCCCGTCAGGGCCAACCGATATGCGTGCAAGCTTGCTTACGGGAGTCTTTACCGTGGCATCTGCGCCCTTGCTAAGCAACAATCGCACGACTGCCGCGCGATCGTGTGAGGCTGCAAAAAACAGCGCCGTCTCGCCGTTTGCCTTCTCACGCGCATTCACGTTGGCGCCGTGGAGAAGCAGCGTTGTTACTGCCGCGGTGCTTCCGGAGGCCGATGCAATCATCAAAGGAGTTGTTCCCGATTCATTCAGTGCATCGACGCTTGCACCCGCGCTGAGTAACGCATCGATTAGCGCCTGGTCTCCGGTTTCCGCGGCCATATGCAGAGGCGTCAATCCTCGCAGTCGCGTGCGTGCATCGGGCTTTGCTCCCGCGCCTATCAGCAACTGTGCCAACGGCAGATCGTCGTTGTACCCCGCCCAATGGAGCGCCGTGGTGCCGTCGCCCTGAGCGCCATCCGGAGCAACGTGCTTCTTCAACAGCACCGTGGCTCTTTGGAAATCGTCCTCTTCGGCAGCGCGCACCAGGTCGAGCTTCAGTTTGCCAATCGCTTTGTCCGCTTCGCTTGCGGTACGCGCCGTTGCGGTGGCTGCATTCGTCGACGGAGTCTCGGCCGGAGAGGAGGCGGTTGCTCCCGTGGCCGATAACACCAGGAACACCGAGCCGAACATTGCGAGTTGTGTCCGATCGATCATTTTGATCATTGCCATTTCCTCAGTAAGTGCCTGTTGAGCGTCCTAGATTGAGAGCTCGCCCGTGCTATCGCCAATCGCGGGCAAGTCCACTCCCAGTCTCCGTAACAGCGTGAGATAGGCGTTGGCAGTGGGTGTTCCTTGCGGCGTCTTCAAATGAAGATTGCCTTTGAATGCTCCATTGCCATGCCCTGCCAGCAACAGCGGAACACGCTTGTGGTTATGCACGTTGGAGTCGCCCATGGTGCTCCCGTAAAGGACCATCGTGTGGTCGAGCAGATTGCCGTCGCCGTCCGGGGTGTTCTTCAGCTTGTCGAGGAAATAGGCAAGCAGCGTTACGTGATAGCGATTGATCTTGGCGTACTCGGCAATTTTCGCGGGACTTTCACCGTGATGAGATGCCGAGTGAAACGGTGTGTTGATGCCGGCAAGGGGGAATATGCGCTGGCTTACATCGCGGCTCAACTTGAATGCGGAGACGCGAGTCACGTCCGTCATGAAAGCCAGTACCTGAAGGTCGAACATGAGCTTCACGTGATCGTCGTAAGATTCAGGAATGCCAAGCGGCGCGGTAGGTAGGGCAGTTTGCCCGGACTGCGCGTTATAGCGTTCCACGTTCTGAATGCGTCGTTCCAACTCGCGAACATCGTTGAGATACTCGTCCAGGCGCGCTTTGTCGGCGGACGCGAGATTCGTCTGCAAGCGGGCAACATCGCCAATGATGCCATCGAGAATGCTCTGATCGAGCAGCCGTCGTTGCAAGCGTTCCTTGGCCGTTGCGCCATCGCCGAAGAGGCGCTCAAAAGCCACGCGCGGGTCGCGGGTCATGGGCAGCGGCTCGGTGGCCGACGCCCAGCTGATGGTGTCGGAATAGACGCATGCGTAGCCATAGGCGCACGCTCCCGTCGAGTCCACGTCTTCGATGCAAAGCTGCAATGAGGGCAAAGGGCTTTGCTGACCGACATGCTGCGCATAGATTTGATCGATAGAAGTACCGGCGTGGATGTCGGATCCCTCGGTCATCTTCGGGTGCGACGCTGTCAGATAGGCAGCAGCGGAGCGAAAATGGTCTCCACCCTGCTCGTTCTCTGTGTACGCTCCCGCTGCGTTGAGATCCGTCCCGGTTATAACGGTGAGATAGTCGCGGAGCTTTGAGAGCGGTTCAAGCGTTTGCGTGAATTCAAAGTCCGCGCCTTCCTTCGCGGGAGACCAGTAATGCTTGCCCGTCCCGTCCGTAGTGCTTCCGGCCGCGCCATGCACAATTTCAAGGCATGCCAATCGTGTGCTGGTGCCAGCGGCTAGCTTTCTCAACTCCGCAAGCGCAGGCGTCATCGCTTCCAGCAGGGGAAGTGCAAGGGCTGTTCCCATTCCGCGCAATACAGCACGCCGGGACAGATGTTTTCTGGTGACGAACACTGATGGACCTCCGCTGCGTTCGGTCTAGCTGAACGTTGTGTTACATGGATTCATCGGTTGGGTTGAAGGGATCGAGGGGGAGAACTAAGGCAAAGCGAGTGTTGCTGAGCCGAGCTTATGAGTGTGTGAGCGATCGACAACAGGCAAGCAACCGGCGACAAGTCGCCGGCGTGGAGGCCATGAAGAGGCGTAAAGGCCAGCTCATCGAGAACCTCCGCTTGTCGCCGCAGAAGTCGGTTTTAGCGGTGAATGGAGACTGTCGGTGCGTGCTTTCAACGCCGCGTCTGCCTGCTTGACATGGCGCGGCGACGGCGTAATGGCAGGAAGACTGCGGCGCGTAAATGCAGGGCTTTCGACGATGCCGAGGACATACGCGGAGAAGCGATCGCCGCGGCTTTCGGCGCGCGCCGTAATGGCTCGAATCTCCGGCAAATCTCGGTAATTGGGGATCCGTCCGAGGCCATAAGCGTACAAATTCTCTGTAAATGTGCGCAGGAATGCTTCTTTGTGCTTCAACACGCCATTGCGAAGATCCACCGGTCCATTCAGGGGCGTGCCATCAAAGAGCCGGCCGGACGCGTCGATCTTTATACCGTTATCCGTGTTGCGCCACGCGCCTGTAGGATCGTAGTTCTCCAGGGCAAAGCCGATAGGGTCGATCACCTTGTGGCAACTCGCGCACGCAGGATTTTTGCGATGCTCTTCCATGCGCTGCCGTACGCTGCCTGGGCCAACGGATTCGCCGGCTTCAATCAGTGCGGGCACGTTCGGCGGCGGCGCTGGCGGAGGACTGCCCAACAGCACTTGCATCACCCACTTACCGCGCGTTACTGGGGCGGTGCGGTTGCCTGTAGACGTTAGCGTAAGAATGCTCGCGTGGCCGAGTATCCCATAGCGATTCTCATCGGCAACCTCGACTCGGCGGAATCGGTTGCCGAGCACATTCGGAATGCCGTAGTGGCGTGCCAGGCGCTCGTCGACAAAGGTGTAGTTCGCGTTAAGCAGCGTCAACACGTCGCGGTCTTTGCGCGCCACGTCATCGAAGAGAAGCTCAGTTTCTCTCTTCATCGACTCGGCTAGATTGTTATCGAAGTTGGGGAACTGATATGGCTCAGGGAGAACGTCGTCCAGGTTTTTCAGATTCAGCCATTGCACCGCAAAGTTCGTCGAGAGCGTCTCTGAGCGGCGGTCCGCAAGCATGCGCCTGACTTCGCGTTCCAGCACGGGTGTCTCATGCAGTCTTCCAACTGCCGCAGTGCGAACTAACTCTTCGTCGGGCGGCGCGCTCCACAGAAAGTAAGAAAGGCGCGAAGCCAATTCAAGATCGGCGATTCGATAACTGCGTCCTGGGCTCGCGTACTTCGGGACAGACTCAAAGCGGAAGATGAATTGTGGATTGGCCAGGATCGACTCGAGCGCCGCGCGAATACCCTCGTCAAATCCGGCGCCGGCGGCACGGCGCTGGCGATAGTAGCGCAATGCCTCATTCACATCCACGGCTGTTGCGGGCTTGCGATACGCGCGTTGAACGAGATTGGCAATAACGCGTTGCGCCGCCGCCGGCTCGTCCACTGGTCGCGCAGGGTACACGATGAAGACCTTGTCACGGGTTGCTGTTTCAGATACCCCGGTCACATGATTCGGTCCCACAATCGTCAGCCCACGCAGATGGGGCAGTGTCGTCAACCCAGGAAGATTGGCAACGTTCACGTCGAGCAGGCTCTGCTCGTATGGCTCGACTTCATCCTGTACCGGACCGTCGAAGTTTTGGATGAACGCTGCCGAGACCAACTGCTGTCCCGCTTTAATGTGAATTGGCGGGGTGCGCAAATCGTCCGTGTCTTTGTACTTCGGGTCAACGTCAACGACGCCCACGCGTTCCCCATTGACCGCGATTTCCAGTTGTTGCCCTTTGGCCTGATTCTGTCCGAACAAGTAGCCTTGCTGGTGTGTGTAGAAGGCGATCTTGAATACGTATTCGCCGTCAGCTGGAAAGTTATGCTCAAGCGCCACGCCGCCTCGCGTTCCGAACGGCGCACCGTCAATGTGACGCGTCTGCGAGATGACGCGAGGAATCATGTATGTCGCCATCACGGTCGTAGCCTGCGGATCGCCGATGGCCTCGCGGCTGATCTTACCGGCAGCGGAGATATAGGCCTCAAGCAGAGCCGGAGAGACCGTCAGCACGTCGGCCATATTGTTGAAGCCGTGGCTTATATCATCGGCCGGTAGCAGGTCTGCTGCATCCACCTCCAGGCCAAGCAACGCTTTTACTGAGTTGGCATACTCCACGCGATTCAAACGGTGTAGTGGCGTGAATCCCGCATAAGGACGCGCCGCGGCCACTCGATCCAAATTCGTTTCAAGACTCGACGCGAGTGCATTCAGTTCCGCATCCGACGGCCGCTGCCGGCCCGGCGGCGGCATGATTCCTGCGCGAAGTTTGCGGATGATCTTCTCCGCGTCTTCCGCATTCTTTTCCGGATGCGCGAAGTCGAAGCTTTCCAGCGACAGCCCTCCGCGATGCATGTCGTCGCTGTGGCATGAGATGCAAT
>Ga0302325_10009421_pt1 | contig 21321 bp, 13 predicted proteins | sample Palsa_T0_2_FD_201948 | JGI IMG/M metagenome (GOLD analysis project Ga0302325, IMG submission 201948) | Peat permafrost microbial communities from Stordalen Mire near Abisko, Sweden - Palsa_T0_2 | ecosystem: Environmental > Terrestrial > Soil > Palsa > Peat permafrost | place: Sweden: Abisko...
ACTTCGCCGAGTAAATCGCGCCGGTTAGATTGCCTTCAAACAACTCAAGAATCGATTCGAGTTCTTCGACGCCCTCAATTGTGACCACCATGGTCACGTTGCCGAATACCTCGCGTTGCAGATCGTGATTTCTGGCAAGAAACTGTTGGCCTGTTGCGCGCAGAAGTGTATTGGAGTAGCGATAACCGGGGCCCTCGACCTCGCGTCCGCCGGTTACCAACTGTGCGCCTGCGTCCGCGAGAGCCGTGACTCCCGCGTGCAACTGTTTCCGGCCCGCAAGCGAGAGCAACGGCTGCGGTGCTCGTTCGCTGAAGGTTTTCGCTACGCTGGCCAGAAGGCTCTCCGCTTTGTCGTCATCCCAAAGCAGGATCAAGTTCGGGCTGGTGCAAAACTGGCCTGCGCCGGCGAGGCAGCTATCGGCCAGCTCCCGCGCCAGGCGCTCTTCGTCTTCAGCCAAAGCGCCAGGCAAAAAGATCACGGGGTTGATGCTCGACATCTCCAGATAGATCGGCTTGCCAGTGTCGTCCGCGGCTCTCTTGAGGCTCAACCCCGCCGTGCGGCTTCCGGTAAATCCGATTGCACCTACCCTTGGATCGCTCACCAGTCTGAGGCCGTTGTCATTGCCGATGTGATAGATCATCTGCACTGTGCCGCTGGGCAATCCAGTCTCCGCAGCCGCTTTGCGAGCCTCTTCGGCGAGCAGCCGCGTGGTGTTGGGATGCAACGGATGAGCCTTCGCGATGACAGGATTGCCGGCTGCAATGGCCGCAGCGAAGTCACCGCCGCTGATGCCGTTGAACGCAAGCGGGAAGTTGTTGGGGCCGAAGACGATCACTGGTCCGATGGGCGCAAAACACGAACGGATATTGCGCTCAAGATCGAGTGTTGGCCGCTTCCACGATTCCTCGCGTGCCGCCACCGCAGCTTGTCTTAGTTGATTGGTTGTCCGCGGCAGTTCGACATCCTTGAGGCGCGGAGAAACGGGCAAACCGGTCTCTTTGTTCGCCGCTTCTACAATCGCAACGGAAGCCGACTCGATGTTGGAAGCGTATGCCTCAAGGAATGCAGCTAATCGTTCCGGCGCCAGCTCGCGAAGTTCCTTCGCGGCGGCTGCCGCAGCGGCGAGCGCAGTCTCGCAGTCGCGCCAATCACTGACTGGGAAAGATGTTTCAAGAGTTTCGCCGGTTGCTGGGTTGGATGCTTGAAAGGTGGCTTCGCCATCCGATTTCCGCCATTTGCCATCGATCAATATCTGTGCAACTTCCATCATTCATCCTTCTCAAAATTCTTCTATTGAGGCCAACAATTTGGCCTATGCGACGTGGTTTACCAATGTACCAATTCCGCCGATCGAAATGCGGATTTCGTCCCCGCTCTGCAGCGTGAATGTATCGGGGGGAACGATGCCCGTCCCAGTTAAGAGGAAGCATCCGTGTGGAAAGCTTTGATCGCGATATAAGTACTCGACCAGAGTTCGCGGGTCGCGCTTCATTTCGCTCAACCGGATAGTTGCCGAAAACTGCGTGCTGGCAGCGCGCAAAATATCCATCGCGATCTCCGTGGTCGCGGGCATCGGTTCTTTCCGAATGAGAATTCCCGGGCCAAGCGCGCAACTGCGGTCGTAAACCTTGGCTTGCGGCAGATACAAGGGATTTGCGCCCTCGATGTCGCGCGAGCTCATATCGTTCCCGATTGTATATCCGACGATTTCGCCGCGTGGATTCACGACAAGCGTCAACTCCGGCTCAGGCACGGACCATTTCGCATCGCTGCGGATCTTCACCTGCGAGTTGGGGCCGGCGACCTTGTGAGCGACAGCTTTGAAGAACAACTCCGGACGTTCGGCAGAGTAGACGCGGTCATAGAAATCTCCACCTCCTGCGTCTTTGGATTCTTCGATTCTTGCGCTTCGGCTGCGGTAATACGTCACACCAGAGGCCCAGACTTCCTGATGCTCGATCGGAGCCTCAAGCGACGACAGGGACTCTTCGGCCGGCTCTCCATGCGCCACAATTGTGGCCAGGAAGCCATGCAGATCGTCGTGCGCAAGGAGAGTGTCCAACGAGGCTTCAGCAACATGGTAAGACTTGCTGTCCTCTTCTACTACCAGTCCGTTCTTGGTGCGATACAGAATCAAACAAAGCTCCTTTCAGGAACTCGTTCCCGGTTCCCGGGACTTAGTTCGAGTTAGCCACCAATCTTCCCTTGGCTAGGAGAGAAACAATGGCGTCTGCGTCATAGACGCAACCGCCCCAAATTCCACCGCTGGCCTGCACCAGAGCCGCCCACAACCGGGTATCTTCGGGCAGGTCGGGGTGCGGGCGCAGGTCCGAACGAGCGGGTCTCTGCTCTAACTCGCGGCTACCTTCCTCAGGTCCGAATAGTCGCGTGGAAGTCCCGATGAGATTTACAGAGCCGGTCAGGTTTGTGCGGTCGATCACAATCTCAATCTTATCGCCATCGTGCAGCTTGCCGATTTGTCCACCGGCCAGCGCTTCGGGCGAGATATGGCCAATGCACGCGCCGGTGGAAACACCGCTGAAGCGCGCGTCCGTGAGAACCGCGACATGCTTGCCCAACGGCAATGCTTTGAGAGCCGCTGTGATCTGATAGATCTCCTGCATTCCCGCGCCTGCCGGTCCGCTGCAGATGAGCACCAGCACATCGCCGGCCACGATGCGTCCGGCCTTGATGGCGTCGATTGCCGCTGCTTCCGTTACAAACACTCTGGCCGGACCTATGTGCTTGTATGTGCCATTTTCATCGATCAACGTGGGATCAATCGAAGTGCTCTTGATCACCGAGCCCTCTGGAGCGAGATTGCCCATGGGGAAGCAAACCGTGGAAGTAAGTCCTCGCGACCGCGCTAGATCCGGGCTCATCACGACGTCCTCGGGATCGACTCCATCCTGTTCCAGGAGATTCTTCCTGAGCCTCTGCCGGCGCGAGCTATGCTCCCACCAGTCAAGATTCCGATCGAGAGTTTCGCCGGTGACCGTAACGACGCTCGTGTTCAACAAGCCTGCTCGCCGCAGATGCAGCATCACTTCAGGCGCGCCCCCCGCAAGAAAAACCTGTACCGTCGCATAGTTGCCGGGACCGTTGGGCAGCGCATCCACCAGGCGCGGCACCTGGCGATTGACGTGAGCCCAATCCGCGGCACTGGGGCGCTGAAGCCCAGCCGCGTGGGCGATGGCGGGAAGATGGAGAAGAAGATTTGTCGATCCGCCAAAGGCGGCGTGCACCACCATCGCATTGTCAATCGAGGCCTGCGTGAGCACGCTGGCCGTGCCCAAGCCTAGCTGACGCAATCGCAATACGGCCCGCGCGGAGCGCCGCGCTGCATCGAGCCATATCGGCTGTCCTGAAGGAGCCAGCGCGCTATGTGGCAATGCCAGCCCAAGCGATTCCGCGATCACCTGCGAGGTTGCGGCTGTGCCCAGGAATTGGCATCCGCCGCCGGGCGTGGCGCAGGCTCGGCAGCCCATCTCCGCTGCGTATTCCAGGGTGATCTGCTTCTGCGCAAAGCGGGCTCCGATGGTCTGCACCTTACCGGCGTCTTCGCCATTTTCCGGCAACAGCGTTACGCCGCCGGGTATCAGCACGGTTGGAATGTCGCCCGCGGAAGCCAGCGCCATCATCATTGCGGGCAAGCCTTTGTCGCAGGTTGCAATTCCCAGGACGCCTGTCCTGGTGGGGAGCGACCGCATCAGCCTTCGCAGCACGATTGCGGCGTCGTTGCGATAAGGCAGAGAATCCAACATGCCCGTGGTGCCTTGCGTACGGCCATCGCAAGGGTCGGTGCATGCACCCGCGAATGGCACTGCGCCGAGCATAGACAGCTCGCGCGCGGCCTCTGCTACCAGCAGGCCAACTTCCCAGTGGCCGGTATGAAAGCCGAGCGCAATCGGGCTGCCGTCAGGGGCGCGAAGCCCTCCGTGAGTGCTCAGGATCAGCACTTCGGGGCCAAGCACATGCGCGGGGTTCCAGCCCATGCCGACATTCATGCTAAGGCCGAAGAGATTGCCCGAAGGTTGGGTCAACAGCATCTCCGGAGTGATGGGCAACTGGCCGGACGGTCCTGGAGCATGGGTCGCAACCGCACCCAACTCTAGACCCTCGGTCTCCAGCACGGATGTGACGGTTATCGGTTGAATGGAAGCTCTCCTCGTCCAAAGTGTAGTTGACTGCGGCGGGCCACGGCATTCTTCAAGAAGCCGAAAAAATGAATTTCAATCGTTTCGCAAATTCGACGGAAGAGTCGACAGAGTGTTGTTCGAGGTGGTGCGCATGCAAAAGACGATTACGCCTGAGAGCACCAGCGATATCGACATCAGTAGAAAGCCGGCGCGCGAATTTCCTGTGCGAGCCTCGAGCAAACCCACCAGCCATGTGCCGGCAAAGCCGCCCAGGGCGCCGCTGCTGTTGACCACCGCGGTGATTTCTCCGGCCACATTCTTTGGCAGTATCTCGGGAACGATCGCAAAGAATGGACCATACGGCGCATACATAGCCGCGCCTGCAACAATCAGGAATCCATACGCCCACCAGAAGCTCTCGCCGGCCATCCGATAGGAACCGAATAGCGCGATTCCTGAAAGAACCAGACATGGCCAGATGAAGCGCTTGCGCCGAAAGCTTCTATCGGAAAAGTAACCGACCAGCAGCATGAACAAAATCGCAAATCCATACGGCACGGCACTCAGCAGCCCGGTGATGGCGATGCCTCTCGATGCGCCTTTCTGAATTACACTCGGCAGCCAGAGTACGAAGCCATAAACGCCCAGGCTCCAGAAGAAATATTGCACGGTGAGAAGAATTACGCTGGGCTGCCGCAGAGCGGAGGTTATGTTCGCAACCTTCGGCAGCAACCATTGTTCTCGATCGAGCTGACCTTTCAAAACTGCGCAACTGCTGGGGCTCAGCCATGGAGCCTGGTGCGGATGATCGCGTATCACAAACAGCCAGACAACCCCCCACAGGATGGATGGAATACCCTCAAGGACAAAGGTCATCTGCCACCCGACCGCTTTGATCAGATAGCCTGTCGCCAGGGACATCCAGAGCACTGTTACGGGGTTTCCCAGGATCAGCAAGGTGTTGGTGCGCGACCGTTCCGCGCGCGTAAACCAGTTTGTGAGCAGGATCAGCATCGCAGGCAGAATGAAACTCTCCGCGGCGCCGAGCAGGAGCCGATCCATTGCGAGCAGCCAGAAATTTCGGATCAGTCCTGTAAGAGACGCCAGTGCTCCCCAACTGACTAGCGCGAAGAATACCAGCAATCGCGCACTCTTTCGCCGCGCAAATGCTGCTCCTGGGATCTGGAAGAGGAAGTAGCCAAGAAAGAAGAGCGCCCCCAGCAACGCGGACTCGGAACCGCTGATGTTCAACGTTTTTGCCAGTCCCGCGGCAGCTCCGAAGCCGTAATTTGCCCTATCCAGATAGGCGAGACTATAGGTTACGAAGACAGACGGCAAGATATAGAGCCATCGTTTTCGCAAGGCTCGTTCCATATGAAATACGCCGTCATCCATTGTGTCCGGGCCTCGGGAATCTAAGGAGTTTGTCATGGGCGAACGATCAATTTGCAATGAGAAGCAGAGCACATCCGTGTTGACACATCTTCCGCGTGAACCTTATTGTTCTTTCGAACAAGCTTTCGAATAAGGATGAGAGGATTCGATGCGACTCGCAAGCTGGAAATGGATGATGGCGACAGGTCTTTGCTGCTTCTTTGCATTGGGCGTTGCCTGCGGACAGCAAGTGGATCATTACACCCCCGGTTCGCTGCTCGAACAAGCTAAGCCGCTGCAGGAAAAAGCTGTGAGCTCGACCGGCTCTGCCAGCGAAACGCTGCAGAAATACGGGGTTGACTATACCATGTTGAGCTTTCGCAGCAAGGATGGGGTTGCCGAGCTTCACGAGAAATTCGCGGACATCTTCGTCGTTGTCGATGGCAGCGCCACGCTGCTTTCCGGAGGCGAACTCGAGAATCCCACGCCGGCCGGCCCTGGGGAGATGCATGGAACTGCGGTCCTTCACGCCACGACAACGGCTCTTGCCAAAGGGGACATTGTTCATATTCCCGCCAATACTCCCCATCAGCTACTCATCCCGAAGAACGGCACGTTGACCTACTTTGTGGTTAAGGTGAAAGAGAAGGACTGACCGAAACAGTTTCGTGCCGGATCGAAGCGACAGAGGCATATGTTGATTGGGCACAAGCATATAAATCGCTTTATTCGATGGAAAAGCGAACGGAGATTACTGTAGCTGCCTTGGCCGCCTCCTGTAAACAGGATTTATGCAACGGCAGTGAAAGTTATGCACTGTGCCTTTGCCGCACGCAGGAGATGCGAGGATTACGGCGGAATGGGCGCTCGGGTTAACCTCTTGTTGCCTGGAGCCAGGCAGCTAGAAACTCGCGCAATTGAGCCGGCGGGCGAAGCCAAATCGCCGCTGCGCCAGGCCGCCATTCACGCCTGACGAGCACTCCGAGTCCTCTTCCAGCAAGGGCCTCAAAGGCGTCTTCATCGGTTGCGTCGTCTCCAAGATAGGCAACTGGAGCGCGGCTCGGAATCTCCGTCAGGATTGTGCGAACCGCATCGCCCTTGTTGCGGCCTGCGCGCAACTCAAGCCCTCCGTCAAACTGCAGGAGCTTCAGACCTGATTCGCCGGCATATCGATCGAGCAACTTCAGGGCGCGGGCGCGCACGGCCTGGATCGACCGCGGGGACATGCCTCGCCAATGCACGACCACTGCATTTCGCTTTTCTTCAACCCGCACTCCAAGGTGCGCTTCACGAACCGCGGATCGAGCATCCGCGAGCAGCACCTGCTCGTCGTCAATCAATTCTTCCTGATCAAAACGCTCATCCGGATAGAGCCGCTCCGCGCCATGCAAACCCCAAATCTCCGGTGTATTGCGCATACTTAGTTGAGACGCTACATCTCGCGCCGGCCGGCCTGTGACGATCGCAAGGCGCGTGCGGCCTGCATGTTGAATTTCGTCGAGCAGCTTTGCAACTCCAGCCCATGGACGCACTTTGAATGGATCCACGCGAAAGGGTGCAAGAGTTCCATCGAAGTCCAGCAATAGAGCGGATTTGTTGGCCGCGGCTACGGATTGGAAAAAGGTTTCAGGTTCTAGCGGGGCCGGAAAGCGCTCATCCGCCGCCTCTATTTCCGTTGCAGACCACTCGATCGATGTCGCCAAACGTTCCATCTCCAAGGGGCTTTCTTGTGCAGCCCACAAAAGCAGAAGGTTCTGTGTGCCTAGGCCAACTTCAGGTGCTGTTTTCGCGGGCTATGCGTGAGTACTTCATCCTCAATGCGCACTGCGCATACGTCGGTCAGCACATTCGACGCCCACCGGTAGACATTGTGCTCCTTAACCTGAGTTCTCATCCGATCCATCCGCAATCGCCGTTCGCCGGGGCTCATTTCCAGGCCAGTCCGAATCGCCTCAGCCACTTGCTGCACGTCGTAAGGATTCACCAGCAGAGCGTCCCGAAGTTCCTGCGCGGCGCCGGCAAATCGGCTCAGTACTAGCACTCCATCGCAATCCTGCCGCGCGGCCAGATACTCTTTCGCGACCAGGTTCATGCCGTCATGCAGTGAGGTAACAAGGCAAATGTCGGCCGCTCTGTAATAGCGTCCAACCTCCTCATGGCTGCACTGCCGTTCAATCAGAATCACCGGTTTCCAGCCCGATGTTTGATATCGCCGATTGATGCGTTCCACGGTCTCCTGCACCTGAATGCGAAGTCCCGCATAACTGGGGATACGAGTGCGGCTAGGGGCCGCGATTTGTACAAATACGACGTTCTCCAGATACCATGGATGCTCTTCCAGAAGATGCTCGATCGCCAGCAATCGCTCCACGATGCCTTTGGTGTAATCCATGCGATCCACGCCCACCATCAGTTGTTTCCCCTCGATGCCTAGCTCGCGGTGCAACTGGCTATGGGTCCGTTCCCTGTGTTCGCTTAGTTCTCGCGTCGCATCTCTTACGATCACCGGCCTGCCGATTGCACTTTGCCGCTCTGCTACGTAATTTGCGCTGTCCATGGTGTGTTCATCCCAGGCCACGCTAATGGGGAACGGCCTTACCAAGGAGAGATGGCCGTTCCGCCGGATGCTGAATTGCTCCCAGTCCGTTCTCGCTTCCAATGCGCGGTCCACCGTCTCCAGGAAATTGTTGCAGTGCGACTGGATGTGGAAGCCGATCACATCCGCACCCAATAAACCGTCCACCAATTCAGCTTGCCATGGACATATGCCGAATGCCTCGGCGTTGGGCCACGGAACATGCCAGAAGATCGCCACCCTGGCGTCTGGCCTGGCCTTCTTGATCATCTGCGACAGCAATGCAAAGTGATAATCCTGAATAAATACGACCGGATGATCGGTATCGCGCATTTCTTCCAGAAGCACATCGGCAAACTTTGCATTCACGCGCTGATAGTAGTCCCAGTCATTGGCGCGAAAGATGGGGCGGGTATGAGCGATGTGACATAGAGGCCACAGTCCTTCGTTCGCGAATCCCTCGTAGTACCCCGCCTCTTCTTCTTCGCTCAGCCACACGCGGCGCAGAGTGTAGCGCGGATCATCGGGAGGAACGCGCAGCCGATCGTTTGCATCCACAAACGCAGTGTCTTCACTGCCGCTGCCATGCGCGATCCAAGTGCCGTCGCAGGCTTGCAAAATCGGTTCCATCGCAGTGACCAGGCCGCTGGGAGGAACCACGCATTCGACCCCGGCCCCCTGTCGAACGTGCATGTAAGGTTCACGGTTCGAGACCACGAAGAGTTTGCCGTTGCCCAACCGCTCACGTACATGCACCGCCAAGCGATGCGCCGTCCAAACATGTTCGGCGGCGTCGCGCAACCGGGCCTCAGCTTCGGCTGCTGCTCGGGCTCTGGTCAAATTTTCCGCCAGGGAGGTGACCTCGTTGGCCAGTGGAATCAAATATCCAAACTCTTTTGCGCCCTCGCCCACCTCCGCTTTGCCCTGTCGCAGACGGCGCAACCAATCCGCCGCGCGGGTGACGGGCTGCAATAGAAACCAGCGCACCATCAACAGCGTTACAACCACCACTAGAATGACCATCGCTACAATGTTGAGAAAGCTCCTTCGCCATACCTGCATCCCTTCAAGCCGGATGTAATCGGCATCGGCGACCATAACCAGGGTGCCTACAGTCTCCTGGCCATTGTGTAGCGGAATTGCGTCCTCGTACCATAGCCGGGCCGTTGCGTTGGGCTGGGCTGGGCTGCGATTTCCATCCGCTGCAGCGTTGGTTCCCGCCGGCCTCTGGTTCTCAGCGGCCTTGACAAACGCGGCCGCCTCTTTCCCTTCATTCAGAGGGCGCTTCAGGAAGTTTGCCGGAAGACTCTTGAGCGGCAAAATGTCGCCCGTGGCCGCAAGCAACTCGCCATGCGTGTCATACACGGCCATGCTTGGCTGGTCGGGATACTGTCGCAGGCGTTCGAGCAACTTGGGCAATCCCTCTGGTTGGCCGGTCGCCATTTGCTGTTCAATCTGCGGCTGGGCCCCCGCGCCAAACCATTGCGTACGCCGTGCCAGATCGCTTCGGAGATTATGCTTATGAGCCAGCACATCGAAATATGTAGATCCGACCGAAATAAGCGTAATGCCTACTAGAAGTGCGGCCACCAGGCGCAAACGAAAGAAATGCATATTGTTCCTCCTTTTCGAGGGGAGAGGGCACACCTCCCTGAGCAATCCACTAAACGGATTCAGGCAACCCAGACCGGGCTGCCCCTTGCAACTACCGCAGCGCGTAAGTGGCCAATCAGAATCTAAGAAGTAAGATGCAAAGGGCCTTGCGTTCAGCCTCGAAGGTGGTTCTTTTTGCTCACTCAGGTAAAAATTACCCAGGTCCTTCCTACGTGCGAGAAAGGGAAATTACAAAATCGGATTCGGCCCGGATTCAACAACATTGCCGGCCACTTCTTTACGCTTCTATTGTGATAGTACGCCGTCAAGTTCCACTTGTCCTCTTAGTCGCCCCGGAGACATGGCGTACACGGCGGGCGCTATCGCACCTGGGGGAATCCAAGATCAACCTTGCTCGCGCCCGGATCAGGCCAGCGGCTCGTAACCACCTTCGCACGCGTATAGAACTGCACGCCCTCCGGCCCATACATGTGCAGATCGCCAAACAGGGAAGACTTCCATCCGCCGAAACTGTAGTAAGAAACAGGAACGGGGATAGGTACATTGATGCCAACCATGCCTACTTCAACATCGAACTGGAACTGCCGCGCCGCGCCGCCATTTTGTGTGAAGATCGCGGTGCCGTTGCCAAAAGGATTGTCATTGATCAGACGCAGCGCCTCCGCATACGTATCGACGCGAACCACGCTCAGCACCGGCCCAAAGATCTCGTGGTCATAGCAACGCATGCCAGGCTTGGCATGATCGATCAGCGAAGGTCCGAGAAAGTAGCCCTCGCCATCCACGGCCGGATCCTGGCGTCCATCGATAGGAAGCGTTGCACCTTCGGCTTGAGCCGCATCGAGGTAAGAGGCCACGCGATCCCGATGTTCGCACGAGATCAGCGGTCCCATCTCGTTCGTGGAATCAGAGCCGGGTCCAACCTTGATGCGTGCAGCGCGTTCGCGAATCGCCGCAATCAAAGGATCGGCGACATCGCCCACCGCAAGCACGACGGAGATCGCCATGCAACGCTCGCCCGCAGCCCCATAGCCTGCGGAGACGGCTGCATCGGCGGCCATCGCAATATCCGCATCCGGCAACACCAGCATATGATTCTTCGCGCCGCCCAGCGCCTGCACACGTTTGCCGTTGCGCGTCGCGGTCTCGTAAATATATTTGGCAACAGGAGTGGATCCAACGAAGCTGATCGCCTTGATATCCGGGTGTTCCAGCAGCCGGTTTACTGCGACCTTGTCGCCCTGCACCAGGTTCAGCACTCCATCGGGAACACCAGCCTCCTTGGCCAACTTCGCGAGAAAGATGCTGGCGGATGGAACCTTTTCCGAAGGCTTCAAGACGAATGCATTGCCGCAGGCGATCGCATTCGAAAGCATCCACAGCGGCACCATCGCCGGAAAATTGAAGGGTGTAATTCCTGCGACCACGCCCAGCGGCTGACGGATCTGATATACATCGACGCCTTTGCTGGCTTGTTCCGAATAACCACCTTTGAGCATGTTTGGAACGCCGCAGGCAAACTCGACGTTCTCAAGTCCACGCGCCACTTCGCCGAGAGCATCGGCGATCGTCTTGCCGTTTTCCCGGCTGATTATCTCTGCAAGCTGATCGCGATGTTCCACAATCAGTCCACGCAACCGGAACATGACTTCGGCGCGCTTCGATAACGGAGTAGCCCGCCACTCGACCGAGGCAGCCTTGGCCGCGGCCACCGCGCGATCCACGTCTTCCGGCGAGGCGAATCCGACTTCCGCGATTACAGCTCCGGTTGCGGGATTTCTCACCACGCCATTCCTACCCGAAGTCGCGGCAACATGCTTGCCGCCGATCCAATGTGCCACCTCTGCAACGGCCAATGTCTCTGTAGTGCCCATGCCTTGTTCCACCTTTCCAGCGGTTATAACGTTACTCTGAAAAATCGATGTACTCTCATCACTGCTTCTGAATCCAATCCATGGTCTTCGAGGTCAATCGGTCGAAGGCGGTAATGGCCAGCTCCAAATGCTCTGGCCGCGTATCCTCGATCTTGTTGTGGCTGATCCCTCGGAGCGATTGCACAAACATCATCACTGTAGGAATACCCGCTCGCGAAACCTCCGCGGCATCGTGCAGCGGCCCGGAAGGCATACGATGTGAGGCACCAGAAGTCTGCCGAATCGCATCCTCACAAAGCTCAATTAGCGCTGGGTGAAAGGGCTCCGGCGCAATGTTCCAGATGCGCGACCACTCCACCGTGCAGCCTTCTTCGTGGGCAAACTGGGCGCTCTTCTCCTGCGCCTCACGGTACATCTCGGCCAAGACATCTGCATCCAAATCACGTTGGTCTAGCGTTACTTCGCATCGTCCAACCACTGCGGTCACAATGCCCGGAAAGGTCTTCACGCTACCCATCGTACACACCGCATCGGGATGCCGTTTGGCGATAGTGCGAATATCGAGCGCCAGTTTGGCGGCCGCTGCCAGCGCATCGCGCCGAGCCGTCATTGGAGTCGAACCGGAGTGCGCTTCCTGTCCGAGAAATGCGATCGCATGACGTTCCACGCCTTTGGTTCCCAACACCGCACCGAGCGGCAACTGCATCCTTTCAAGCACCGGCCCCTGCTCGATGTGCAACTCGAGATAGGCCGCGGCACTCGCGCGTTCGCGCTGCGCATCTCCGATGTCGTCGATCGAAACGCCACACTGCGCGAGTGCGTCTTCAAGGCGAATTCCATGCGTGTCCGTGCGGCCGCGATCCGCATCGATCGTATGAGTACCGGCAAATGCAGACGAGCCGAAGAGGCTCCGCCCAAAGCGAGCACCCTCTTCATCGGCCCAGTCTACAAGTCGAACCGTTACCGGAGGCTTGCCTTCGTATTCTTCAGCAATCCTGCGCAGCACGGCCAGCGCCCCGATCACGCCGAGACAGCCATCCAGCCATCCACCATTGGGCACCGAGTCCAAATGACTGCCCAGAAGGAGAGCTTTATCTGAAACTCCATGCAGCGTAGTCCAGCTATTGCCGGCAGCATCGTAATGATGCTCCACTGGCAAATCTGCCAGCTTCGATAGGAACCACTCACGGGCCTTGAGCCACATCGGACTCCACGCCAGACGCTGCGCTCCGTGCTCATCGCCACTCAAAGCACGCAGCTCCTCCAGCAGCGTCAGAGCTGCTTTTGTGTCAACCGGCATGATGCACCGCCTTGGCGTGATTCCGAGAAAAATGCCGTGGCTCACGACGCAGGAAGTGTCCTCGTCCTGTCTCGCCGACAAAGACCCCATCTCGGACTTGCACCTTGCCGCGCACAGTTACGACTGCAGGCCGTCCGTCAATGGCAAACCCCTCAAATCCGTTGTAATCGTTGTTCGTATGCTGGGTTGTAACTGAGATCGTTCCGCGATACTTCGTGTCGTAAACGACCAGGTCTGCATCCGATCCAACCGCAATCGTTCCCTTGCGAGGATACAGGCCAAACAGCTTTGCAGCGCGCGTGCTCAACGCATCCACAAAGCGGTGAATGTCCAGCCCTCCGCGCTTCACGCCGTAGGTGTACATCAGATTCACGCGCTCTTCCAGGCCAGGGATGCCATTGGGAATCTGCGTGAACGACTGCGCGCCCAACAACTTTTGTTCCGTATCGAAAGGGCAATGGTCCGTGCCGACTGTATCGATCAGGCCAGATTGCAGCGCGCCCCAGAGCACAGCCTGATTGCGTTTGTCGCGCAGCGGCGGAGACATGACATGCTTCATGCCCTCGACCCCACTTCGTTCCGCGTAACTCTTGTCCAGCAGAAAGTGCGGTACTACGGATTCAACATGCAGGTTTACGCCGCGCAGCTTCGCTTCTACCGCCGCGCGCAGAGCGAGCGCACAGGAGAGATGCACTACATAGCCAGTGGCGCCGGCCTGTTCCACAAAGGTCGCAAAGCGGCCCGTGCCCTCTGCCTCAACTGCTTCAGGACGGCTGGGCTCGTGCCACTCCGGACCCGTCTTGCCCTCCGCCACCAGCAGTTGTTGTAACTGGCTAACCAACTCGGCATTCTCGCAGTGCGCCGTTGCGATTACGCCGAGTTCAGCAGCCAGTTGGAGCGTGCGAAACATCTCTTCGTCCGTAACGCCAAAGAAATTCTTGTAAGACAGGAAAATCTTGAAGGAAGCTGTGCCGTCTCGTACAATCTCCCGCAACTGCAGTTCTGTTTGGGAATCGAAGCGCGTCACGCCCATGTGAAACGCATAGTCGCAAGCGCTGTTTCCTTCCGCTTTCCTCTTCCAGGTGTGGTATCCCTCCAATGCATCTTCGTTGCGCGAAGGGCAGACCATCTCGATAAAAGTCGTTGTCCCGCCAATGAGCGCGGCCACGCTTGCCGTAGCATGAGTATCCTTCGCAAATGTCGCCATAAAAGGCAAATGGATATGAACATGAGGATCGATAAAACCTGGAAAGACGAGCTTTCCCGCCGCATCGATTACTTCCGTCCCGGGCAGGACAGGCAACTCTTTCCCAATGCGAGTAATAACCTCATCCTCAACGAAGATGTCCGCGCGATAACGAGCGTCCGCGGTAACAATCTCCCCACCTTTGATCAAAAGCGACATTCGACCGCTCTCCTGTTGCATCCTTCCATGCGCACTTCTGTGGTCGTAAACCCAATCCTAGTGAATGTGAATACCCTTCTGCTCGCGATATGCCTTCATCGCTTCCCAATCCTCGGTAATCTCAGTTGTCTTCTCCGACAGTTCGCTCCAGGTCACCGGCTCCAGTCCAGATGGGAGTTCGATCATAGCAATGCAATTGTCTACCGGACACACGTTGTAGCACAGCCTGCACCCCACGCAATCCTCTTCGCGGACTACGGGTTGGGGGCGAGTCTCGACTGCCTCATGCTTGCCGTTCGACCGCACATCATAAGCCATCGCCGGCACCACCTCGCCCTGCGGAGAGACAAGATCGATGCACTGATGCGCCGTATCGTTACACGCCACGTAGCAGAGATTGCACTTGATGCATTTGTCTGTATCGATGCGGGCAACGGCGCGATAGGACAGGTCGAGATCCTTGAACTCCGACACTCGATGCAAGCTCTGTCCACACAGATCGGCAACAATTGCAAATCCTTTTTCGTCCATCCAATTGGAGAGCCCGTCGCACAGATCTTCGATCAACCGATAGCCATAGTGCATGACAGCGGTACACACCTGAAGGCTCGATGCGCCAAGCAGCAGAAACTGCGCCGCATCCTGCCATGTCGCAATGCCTCCCATGCCGGAGATGGGAAGGCCCGAACGGGCAACCACTTCATCGGTTCCCAACGCGGCCAACATGTTCAGAGCAATGGGCTTGACGGCAGGCCCGGCGTAGCCGCCGTGTCCGCCCTTGCCTGCGATGCTTGGCGTCAACTCCAAGGTGTCAAGATCGACGCCGACAATCGAATTGATCGTGTTGATCAGCGAGAGCGCATTGGCCCCGGCCGCAACTCCAGCGCGCGCAGGCAGCACGATGTTGGTGATATTCGGCGTGAGCTTCATGATGACCGGAATCGTCGCCGTCTCCATCACCCAACGCGTGATCTGCTCGCAATACTCCGGTACTTGTCCGATGGCAGAGCCCATGCCGCGTTCGCTCATTCCGTGCGGGCATCCGTAGTTCAGCTCAATGCCATCTGCGCCCGTGTCTTCGATCTTGCGCACAATCTCGTGCCAAGCCTCAGGCTTCGCTTCCACCATGGCGGAAACAATCACCGCGCGATCCGGCCACGCGCGCTTTACTTCGGCAATCTCGCGCAAGTTGATCTCAATCGGACGGTCGGAGATCAACTCCACATTGTTGATGGCCAACATGCGTTGACGTCCAAAGTGCCAAGCTCCATAGCGATTCGAAACGTTCAGCACAGGAGCGCCAATCGTCTTCCAGACCGCGCCCCCCCAACCCGCCTCAAAGGCGCGATGAATCTGCGCTCCTGAGTTCGTCGGAGGCGCCGAGGCAAGCCAGAAGGGATTGGGTGACGTAATGCCGGCGAAGTTAATGCGAAGATCGGCCATGCTTATCTCACCTCCGCCGGCGTTGGCGCGAGCCGTCGATGAATCGCGGCGGCTGCAAGCTTGCCATCCTGAACGGCCATCACGGTTGATGCCGCGCCGTGTGCCCGGATACAGTCTCCGATCGCAAACACTCCGTCTATGCTGGTGCGGAAGCTTTCACCCACGGCGATAAATCCCTTCGTCGTTTCTAGGTCCAGTAGTGCAGCCAAGGACGGCTTGTTCTGTCCGACAGCTTTGACGATCTGGTCCGCTTCGAGCAGAAACTCAGAGCCCGCGATCGTAACTGGAGCAGGACGTCCAGACGCATCCGGCGCGCCCAACTCGACACGCAAACATTCTAGGCCGATGGGCTGTCCTTCCTCCAGCATTACCCGCGACGGCTGGCTCAGGAACCGGAATTCGATGCCCTCCTTAAGTGCAAAGTTGTACTCGTGCTCATAGCAGGTCATCTCTCGGTCCGTGCGCCGATATACCATCGTCACGCGCTCCGCGCCAAGCCGCACGGCGATGGTGGCACAGTCCACAGCGGTGTTGCCCGCGCCAATGACAATCACTTTGCGCCCGACCTTCGGAAGATCCTCGCCGGTCTTGCTGCTCTCGATGAATTCCAGTCCATCGATAATGGCCGCTTCGCCTTCTATCCCCAACTCCGGCGTCCGCCCCAGCCCCACGCTCAGCACGACGCTGTCGAAGTCGCGCTGCAATTCAGCGAGCGGGAGATTTGTGCCGAACTCGACTCCGGTCTTGATGGTTACGCCCAGCCCCGCGATCATGCGAGCTTCGTCAAGAGCTACATCGACTGGTTCTCGCAATGCGATGATTCCGTAGGTTGAAAGTCCACCAGGAAGTTCGCGCTTTTCAAAGATAGTGACAGCGTGGCCCAGCTTCGCCAATTCACCCGCACAGGAAAGTCCAGCAGGGCCGGCGCCGATGACGGCAATCTTTCTGCCGGTGGGCTTGGCTTTCAACACGGGGTAGGCCCCAGTTTTGCGGGCTCGATCCATGGCGAAGCGTTGTAGCCGGCCGATGGCGATAGGCTTGTGCTCTGAGCCCAGCACGCACGCGCCTTCGCACAGCTCCTGCACCGGACAAACCCGCGCGCAGGTGGCACCTAGCAGATTCGAAGCAAAGATCGTCGCCGCGGACCCTTTCAGATTATTGGTCGCGATCTTCTTGATAAACCGCGGAATATCGATGTGAGTCGGGCAGGCATGGGTACACGGCGCGTCATAACAGTAGAGACAGCGATCCGATTCTACGGCCGCTTCATTCGGTGTGAGTGGCGGCAACTGCTCCGCCAGGGCCTTCCCAATGCCTTTGAACTCAGATTGCATCCATCGACTCCTTCGTCGTTCGATACTTGATGCCCTCGATCCCGGTACTCCGATTGGGTTGTCTCCCAATCCATCAGGCCAAGTGAGAGTTTCTATGCTAGCGCATCTGTCCAGCGAATCAAGAGGACAGTGAGTTCCAGCGCGGGAAGTTCGGCTCGGCGGGGAAGAGAATTTGCCAAAGCCGCTGTTCTTGGCTTACATTTCAGGTGTTGTTTCGTATAAGTTCACCCCGACAACTAATTGATCCTACAAATTCCTGGCCGACGTGGAGGAGCACGTTCTAGCACGGAGCGCCTGTCGACCGGTGGGGCACATCCTCGGGCTTGTTGGGCTTCGACCTGCAAGTCGAAGCGCCGAATATACCAAGCCCAGCGCGGGACGGAGATACGTGGACAATCAAGAGTTGAATCGTCGATCGTTCCTTCAGACACTGGGAGCCGCAGGACTGGCCAGTGCTCTTCCGGAGAGCGCGTTTGCCCGGCGTCCCGAGCACAATGGCATTATGTATGACGCGGTCCAGTCCGCGCCGGATGCCGAAGTCAGGCCGAAATATTCGATCAAATTCGCCGTTTGCGGAATGAGCCACGACCACATCTACGGCATGGTCGGCGCCATTCAGCGTGGTGGAGGTGTGCTGGTCGCAGCTTACGGGGAGGAGCCCGATAAGGCCGCGGCCTTCCTCAAGCGATTTCCTGACGTCAAGATGACTAAGAGCGAAAAGGAGATCATCGAGGATCCGTCGATCCAACTCGTGCTTAGCTCGACGATTCCAAGCCGGAGGGCTCCGCTCGGCGTCCGCGTTATGGAGCATGGCAAGGACTATCTCAGCGATAAGCCGGGCATGACCACCCTCGAACAGCTCGCCGACGTACGCAATACCATCGCCGCGACCCATCGCATCTACGGCATCCTGTACAGCGAGCGGCTGGAGGTCAAGGCTGCGGTGAAGGCGGGCGAGCTCATACAAGCCGGAGCGATCGGCCGCGTGATTCAAACCATCAACATCGCTCCGCACCAGATTGTCCAGGGCCACGGCGATGCGGGCGGCGGCACCGGCCGGCCGGAATGGTTCTGGAATCCGGATTTGTACGGCGGCATTCTCTGCGATATTGGGTCGCATCAGGTCGATCAGTTTCTCTATTACACGGGATCGACCGAGGCCGAAGTTGTTGCCTCGCAGATCGCGAACGTCAATCATCATGATCATCCGCGCTTTCAGGATTTCGGCGACATGATGCTTCGCGGGGACAGAGGCCTGGGCTATGTTCGCCTGGACTGGTTCACGCCAGATGGCCTGGGAACATGGGGCGACGGGCGATTGTTCATCCTTGGCACCGAAGGATATATCGAGGTTCGCAAGTATACGGACGTTGCAGTGAAGAGCTCGGGAAACAACCTCTTTCTCGTGGACCAAAAACAAGCGCGATACATCGACTGCAACAACCTGACCTTGCCGTTTGGGCCGCAATTCGTTGCGGATATCGTGAATCGTACGCATGTGGCGCAGGATCAGGCGCAGTGCCTGCTGGCAGCCGAACTGGTCATCAAAGCGCAGAGAAAAGCGGAGACAGTGCATTTGAAGCAGTAGGCACTCTGACTCAGGAGTAAAGCCAATGGCGGGTATGTCGAAGCGCGGCCTATCCAGGCGGCAATTCGTGAAAGGTTCCTTGCAGGTTGCTGCCATGGCAGGCTTTCCCACCATTGTTCCGCGTCTGTCTTCGGGCAAATGGCTCCCAGCAAGCAGATCAATGTGGGCGCGATCGGCATGGGACAGATTTCGCGAGCGGACGGTCTTCCGAACATACTCAAGGTCGATAGCGCCAGGGCCGCACCGGGATCCCGAGAGGGAGAGCTTCAAAAATGACGACGAGGCCAACGCGATGCTCTCTCGGTCGCGGAGACAGCTGTACACACTTATACAAAGTAGTTGGTTTTAATGGAGGTACGATGCTTTCAAAGCGGGATTTAGTGGTATGCCTGATTTCAGTGAGTGGAACCCTCGGCGCGCTTGCGGCAGTAGAAGCCGCCAAGCCGATCATCGGCGCGTCAGCCTTCGATTGGAACAGCTTTACCGCGCAGAAGACCGCGGTCGGCGAAGTCAGGTCGATCGTTAAAGGTCCAACCGCGACGCTCGATGAGTTGGAGATGCATGTCACTACGCTCGATCCAGGAAAAGAGCCTCATCCACCTCACAAACATCCCAATGAAGAGTTGGTGATTCTGGACAAGGGGACGGTCGAGGCGTTAGTGAATGGCGAGTGGAAGAGGGTCGGCCCTGGGTCGGTGATCTTCAACGCATCCAATGTGCTGCATGGGCTAAGGAATGTGGGTGACACTCCCGCGCAGTATCACGTCGTCAGTTGGCGCACGGACAAGACACCCAAAGACTGATGAAGCCGCCTCACTTCGTAATTTCGATATAGTCCACGGGAGCCGGTTCTTCTCCATCCGGAGTTCCACGTAGGGTGAGCCTATCTCCGGGCTTGAGGCTTACACCGCGAACAGTAAAGCGAGTGCCGGTGCTTCCGTCGAGCTGCTTGTCCACTACGGCAGGAGGGAGAGTCGCATCGGCGACCCAGTGTCCAATGGGATTGCCGTTGAGCAGAAGCTCATAATGTGAGGCGCCGGTGCGAAGGTCGAAGTACTGGACGGCGATCTTGTAAGCTCCCGCGGGACGGTCCAGTTTTGTTGTCAGAGTGCATGAAGCGGCGCGGTTACACTCCACGGCCTGGCCATTCGAGGCAGCTTCCCACGGCGTTACATCGACGGGCGCGTATCCATCGGCTGCCATGTCTTCGGCTACGATCCGGTCAGGATAATTGCCCACGCGCCCCTGCCGGTCGGGAATCCCGGAGATGCGTTGGAACCATCGCGTAACGGCATCGCGCCACACGATAGCGTGGCCGGCCTGATAGATGAAAAGGTCAAGAGTCTGCTCGTAGCGCTCGTCATCGATGAGCCCGTGCAACTGCTGCCATCGCGCGGGATAGGTAGCGGCAGTTTCGGCTCCTGCGTAGTGCGAGTCGTAGACATACTGAATCAGCGTCTTGCCGCTGTGCAGCACGTAACTGTATGGAACATGATGCATGAAAAGCAGCAGCTCGTCCGGGCAAGCCGTCAAAGATTCATAAACCTTCGCAAGCTCGGGCGGATATTGACCGATATAGCCCGTGCCCGTAGCTACAGTGCGGTCCATGCCGATACCTTGGCTGTCGCCGCGAAACCACTGGCCCCAGCCGTTGTGTTCCGCGGAGTCGATGCCTGGTCCATAGTGAATGCCAAGGATGTTGGTAAGCGTGCCTATTCCTAAAGGCCCGGTGTACTGCTCGTAAACACGCCACGAGTCACGCTGCAGGGCGTCGATGGTCGACACGACCTTGGGATCGTTGCCGAAGGTGAGACGCGTCCAACTATCGACAATCTGATCGGTGGTCAGGTCCGGATTCCACGCCAGCTTGCCGAAGCCGTAGAGATTGGCCATCGCCATGGGATGATGCAGCCAGTCGGCATCCAGGCCAACATTGGCTACTCCGACAAAGCCGCCCAACGGCTGGCGAAAGCTCTTTCCTTCGACGATCTCCTTGACCGGCGTGGACCGATTCTCCGCGCGCATATCCGTGTCCAGCACGGCCTTCCACATCGGCACAAGAAAGACCATGTGGCGCTGTTGGCCGATGTATTCTTGCGTGACCTGAAGCTCGATTGCCTGGTTCGTATGCCGAAGCGCGGCGAAGAGCGGCGAGACTGGCTCACGCACCTGGAAGTCGATCGGCCCATGCTTGATCTGGATGATTACATTCGGTTCGAAAGTCCCATCGAGAGCGTGAAAATTGTCGTAGCCTGCGCGGGCCCGGTCTGCCTTGAGATCGTTCCAGTCGAGATGATTGTTGTAGACGAAGCCGCGGTAAAGCACCACGCCTCCGTGGGGCTTGAGCGCGCGCGCAACGGTGTTGGCAGCCTGTGCGGGAGTTCGCCCGTACTTGGATGGACCTACACGGCCCTCCGAGTCGGCCTTGATCACAAAGCCGCCAAAATCGGGGATTTCCTTGTAGATTTCATCCACTTTGGAGCGCCACCACGCGGCTACATCCGGATCGATGGGATCGAAGGTCGAGAGATGGCCGACGACCTGTGGGCTGGAGAGATCGACCGATAAAGACATACGCACGCCCCAGGGACGAAAGGCGTCGGCAATCCGGGCCAGCTCGTGAATCATCTCCGGCTCAAGCGTGCGCAGGTCGGAGTTGACGTTGTTCACGGCAG
>Ga0302325_10009422_pt1 | contig 21319 bp, 15 predicted proteins | sample Palsa_T0_2_FD_201948 | JGI IMG/M metagenome (GOLD analysis project Ga0302325, IMG submission 201948) | Peat permafrost microbial communities from Stordalen Mire near Abisko, Sweden - Palsa_T0_2 | ecosystem: Environmental > Terrestrial > Soil > Palsa > Peat permafrost | place: Sweden: Abisko...
CGGGAGCATGGTTATCACCACCCGGGCGCCACTCATCACCTCGCTCGGCGCTTCGGAGGGCTGGCCACCGCGACCCTCGAGAGCACGAAGCTGCTCAGGGTCGCGGTCCCACGCGGTCACTGCGATGCCCTGGTCGAGCAGCCGACGGGACATCGCGGAACCCATCAGGCCGACGCCCAGCAGTCCGACGCGAACTATCTCCTGATTGGACTTGGCGTTCATTTGTTCCTCGCGATCATTCCACATACTCGCCGGCTTGGCGCGGTCATTCGTCGCAGTGGGTAGGTGATGGTGCGCTAGCGGTCCGTCCGGCCTATCGACGGTGGGCCGACCGGCTGGAAATTGGGCCCCGAGCACGATTGCGCCGCGTTATGCTTGACCGCCACGAGACCGGAGAGGAGGGCAGAGATGTCGTCAGCCCGCAGAGACTGGGAGGGGAAGGCGCAACGGATGCTCGGCGGCGCTCCCGGGGCGCCGGCTCTAGGTCGTGGACCGCTTCCGACGGGTGAGTTCGTCCGCCACGACTATCACCATCCGGCCGCTGGGTGGGGCGCTGCGGAGAGCGTCGGGCATGTGCTGGAGAGGGCGGGCGAGCCGATCGACGGGTTTCGTGCGCTGTTCTTAATGAACCACGAGGACGGGGGGTTTGACTGCCCGGGTTGCGCTTGGCCCGATGACCCCAGCGGCTTGCGCCTCGACCTCTGCGAGAACGGGGTCAAGCACGTCACCTGGGAGCTGACGCGCAAGCAGGTGGGACGTGAGCTCTTCGCTACCCACACGGTGAGCGAACTCGCTGGGTGGAGCGACTACGACCTCGAGGCCGAGGGACGGCTGTCCGAGCCGATGAGCTACGACGCGGCGAGCGACAGGTATGTGCCGATCTCGTGGGGGGAAGCGTTCGAGCTTGTCGGGAGCACACTGCGCGGGCTGGAGAGTCCGCACCAAGCGTCGTTCTACACCTCGGGGCGGCTCAGCAACGAGGCGACGTTCCTCTATCAGCTGTGGGTGCGGGAGTTCGGGACGAACAATCTGCCGGATTGCTCGAACATGTGCCACGAGGCAAGTGGGCGCGCGTTGATGGCGTCGATCGGGACAGGGAAGGGGACGGTTGACCTCAATGACTGGGAGCGGGCGGACGCGATCTGGCTGATGGGCGACAACGCCGCGACGAACGCCCCGCGGATGCTCACATGGCTGGCCGAGGCGGATCGCCGCGGCGCCCAGCTCGTGCATATCAATCCGCTGTTGGAGGCGGCGTCGAGGCGGACGATCGTCCCGCACGAGCTCGTCGACATGGCGACCTTCCGCACGACGAAGATCGGCACGATGAACGTGCAGGTGCGGATCGGCGGCGACACGGCGCTGCTGCGGGGCGTCGCCAAAGCGGTGTTCGAGGCCGCGGCGACCGACCGAGAGGTGCTCGACCAAGAGTTCATCGAGGCTTACACGTACGGCTGTGGCGAGTACCGCGCGCTGTGTGAAGCCACGCCATGGAGTGACCTGGTGCGCGATTCCGGTGTGGACGAGCCGGCGATCCGCAAGCTCGCCGACGTGTACATGAAATCGGGGCGGGTGATCATTGCCTGGTGTCTGGGCATCACTCAGCACGAGCACAGCGTCGACACGATCCGGGAGATCGTCAACCTGCTTCTGTTGCGAGGCAACATCGGCCGGGAGGGTGCTGGGCCGTGCCCGATCCGTGGGCATAGCAACGTGCAGGGAAACCGAACGTGTGGGATTACCCACTGGCCGCCGGCGGCCTTCCTCGATCGGCTCGCGGAAGTCTGCAAGATTGATCCACCTCGCGAGCACGGGTTGGGGGCGGTCCAAACGATCGAGGCGATGCACCGAGGTGACGTGAAGGTGTTCGTCGGCCTGGGCGGCAACTTCGCGCTCGCGACGCCAGACCCTCCGTACACGTTCGAGGCGCTAGAGAACTGCGAGCTGACCGTCCAGGTCAGCACCAAGCTCAATCGCAGTCACATCGTCCATGGCCAGCGGGCGCTGATCCTGCCCTGCCTCGCGCGAACGGATAAGGATCACCAGGCGGGCGGGCTACAGGGGGTCACCGTCGAGGATGCGATGTCGATGGTGCACATCTCCTACGGGATGAAGGAGGCGGGCTCTCCTCACCTTCGGTCCGAGTGCGCGATCCTCGCCGGTATGGCGCAAGCCGCGCTGCCTGAGAGCGAGACGCCCTGGCAGCAATACGTCGAGGACTACGACCGGATCCGCGACACGATGTCCCAGGTCCTGGACGGGTTTGAGGACTTCAACGTGCGCGCCCGCTACCCGCATGGCTTCCGCCTCAGCCAGCCGGCTCGCGAGCGCGGGTTCGCGACCCCCTCTGGCCGCGCGGAGTTCGGAGTTGCGCCGCTGCCCGATGACGTCGATCCCGGCGAGGGACGCCTAGTGCTCGCGACGATTCGCGCGCACGACCAGTTCAACACCACCATCTACTCCAACGACGATCGCTATCGAGGGCTGAAAGGCCTTCGCACTGTCGTCTTCATGAACGAAGACGACATGCGCGACCGAGGCCTTGACGAGTTCGACCTCATCGACATCACCAGTGTCAGCAAGGACGACAGCACACGGAGTGTTTACGGCTACCGCGCAGTCCGGTATGACATCCCGCCCGGCTGCGTGGCGGGCTATATGCCCGAGCTGAACGTCCTCTGCGGGATCGCCGACTACAGCGCCGACAGCGAGCAGCCGGTGACCAAGCATCTCGCCGTCGAGGTCACCCCGAGTCACGGAAGCAGACCGGGGCAGTCAGATCCCGAGAATCAGCGCAAGGGCGTCATCGACGGCGCGTAGCTCGTCGGCTTCGACGCGCCCGGCCGCTCGCCCCGAGCCGTTGCGGATCGACCAGGGTCGTCTGCTCGACAAGCACGCGGGTGTCGGTCCCGGCAATGTTGATCGCGGGGCGGAAGCTGGCCGGTCGCGCGCTGGTGGAGGTCGGCGACACGAGGGTCGTGCTGAGGCCTAGGAATTCGTCTGCTTGCACGATCACCGCATAGCGCACTCCGCGCTGCTCGTGACCCTGTGCGGTTCGCGGCTGCGGTAGCCGGAACAGCTCGCCCTCGAACCATGCCAACTGTAGCGCAGATCATGCTACGCCCGGTGGCTGCTGCTCTCTGTGCCCGCGTTCAGGCCTGGGGTCAACCGAGCGCCGCCTGACCGCCCGGAAGTAACGGGAACGAGCGCTCTGCCCTTGGGGGCAGAATGTAGTTGGCGCGCCTAAGGACGGTGATGAACTCGTTGATCCCGTTGTTGACGGTGTCTGTGATCGCAGGGTTCTGGAGGTGCGCACCGGTTGCGTTCATGGCGTTGCGGGTGGTGACGAAGTCATCGATCGAGCGCTGCACGGAGACGAAGTGCAGGCCGGCGTAGCCACCGTCGACGGTGTTGAAATCGCGGCGGATGATGAGTGGCTTGCCGTGACGGCGGGCCAGAGCCGATGTCTGCGAATGCCCGACCACTCCGTAGCGACTGATCGCCTGGTTGATGAGGTTCGGGTTGCTCTCCGCATCGGTCGTGAAGTGTCTGACCTGCTCGGCCGTTGTTTCGGGCGAGTACATCCGCGCGACGCGCTCGCCGTAGGACAGTCCTTGGTACCAGTGTGTGAGCCGCAGGCGCATGTAACTCACCTGCATCGTCGTGCCCTCCGCGAAGGGACCGTCCGCGATCGTCACGTCGTCCTCGGTGGCCTGATTCTTCCGCAAGCCGGACTTGAAGCCCATAAACAAGGGTGATCCCGCCCCGACCGGCCGACCCGGCGGAATGCCCCGGACGTCCTGATGCGCCGCGGGCAGCCCCGCGCCGACGAATCCGGTCCGGGTCTCGCGCCAGCGGAGCGCCGGGGATAGCGCCAGTGTTCCGTCCGCCCCGGGGAGCCTGGCGCCACGAACGAGCGCCGCTTCGACGGCGGCGAGCCGCTCTTCGTCATCGCAGGCAAAGTGCAGGCACAGATGGTATTCATCAATCGCCGGGGACTCGAAGTTCGACAGGCCCGTCGCGGTCGGAAGCGGCGAGGCGATGCCGAGCAGGCGCCGGAAGTATGCGGGACCCCAGCCCGCGGTGAACAGCAGCCCGTCGGGTCCCCAGCGGTAGCGGCGCTCCAGCGTCCGTAGCACCGCCTCCAGCAGTCGCGCGTACGCCGGCGTCGGTCGCCCCCTCACATCGAAGAACAGCAGTCGATCAAACCGCGGGGCGATCGGGTCCCCGACTGAATCGACCGATAGCGACGCAACCCATGCGTGCTGGCGCGCCGGCAGGCCCGCCGGCTGGCTGCCCAGTGTCACGACCGGCACCCCACTGGTCGCGAAGGCGCGACGCGCGCTGATAGCGGCGGCAAGCCCACCGGCGGCCAACGCGGACGCGCCGGTCAGGAATGCCCGGCGGCTCAGCTGCCGCCCATCGCCGCCACCCTCGGTCCCCATATTGGGAGTGAACGCTAACCTATCGGCGAGGGTGATCGGGACAACGAGGGCGTTGGTGGGTCCGCTCGGACCCGGACATTTCTCTGTGACACGCATCCGCATCCGTCTGGCCGTTATCACCGCGCTCGCCGGCGCCGCTTTCGCTGTCGGGACGGGGGCCACTCTCAGCGTTCCCACCGCGTCCGCGGCCGGTGCACCGACGGTCAGGCTCGAGCTGACGAGCGCGGGGAAGATCCTGACCAATCGGTCAGGATTCACGCTCTATATCTTCACGCGGGACGGGCGCGACAGGGACCGTTGCGCGTCCGTGTCGGGATGCTTCGGTGCCTGGCCGGCGCTGACCACGACGAGCCGGCCGGTCGCGGGTGCCGGAGTTCGGTCGTCCCTGCTCGGCACGATCAAGCTCCACGGCGACGTCAGGCAGGTGACGTACGCCGGTCACCCGCTCTACACCGACGAGGCCGACTTCGGACCGCGCTCGACGCTCAACGTCGGCCAGAGCGAGTACGGCGGCCGCTGGTACGCCGTCAACGTGGCCGGCCACCAGGTCAATTAGCGTGGTCCGAACCATCTCTATAGCAAAGCCCACCGCGACCTTTCCGAGGCCGTCGATCGCCGTCGCGCTCGAGCGCGGCAGTGCTCAGGCTGGATCCGGGCTGGACGTGCCGGTGTCAAACAGGGTATCGATGGGCACCGGGCGCCCGATCGCAAAGCCCTGCGCGTAGTCGACGCCGTACTCCTTGAGCAGCTCGAGCGTGGCTTGGTTCTCGACGCCCTCCGCGACCGTCTGGCGCCCGAATCCCTGGGCGAGGTTGACGATCGCCTTGACGACGTGCTGATTCTGAGGACTCTCGAGCAGATCGCGCACGAACTGGATATCGATCTTCAAGACGGTGATCGGCAGGCGCTTGAGATAGGAAAAGCCGCCATAGCCGACGCCGAAGTCATCGAGGGCGATTTCGCAGCCCAGCTCGCGCAGCTCGTGCACGAACGCCTCTGCGACGGCCTCGTCGGTGGCGAGCGCGGTCTCGGTGATCTCGCACACGAGCAGCCCCAAGGCGGCGCCGGTTTCACGCAGTCCGCGGACCAGATCGCCGATCAGCTGGCGCGAACCGAGTGACTTGCCGGAGATGTTGAACTGCACCTTGATCCCGCGGCCGGCCAGCTTGACTGCTTCGGAGAGCACCCAGCGATCGATCTCCTCGATCAGACCGAACTGCTCAGCGGCCGGGAGGAAGCGATTCGGGGCGATGATCGCGCCGTCGCGATCGACCATCCGCAACAGCAGTTCGTACGCGACCAGCTCGCGGGTGTTCACGTCGATGATCGGCTGCGCGTGCAGCACGAGGCGGTCTTCATCGATCGCGTCGCGGATCCGGCCCACCCAGGTGAGCGTCTCGAGCTCGCGCCTGTGGCGCTGCTCCTTGGCGCGGCGGGCGCTGACGTCGCCGAATACGACGACCATCCCCTGAACCTGTTCGTCGATCGTGATCGGTGCCGCGCTGTAGGAGACCGGCAACAACCGGCCGTCACGCCGCGTGAACGTATCGTCCTCGACGCGCACCGTCGTGCCCGTGCGCAGCGCGTCGAACAGCGGGCAGTCCGCTGCCGCGTAGGGCGAGCCGTCCTCGCGCTGGTAGTGGATCGTGTCGTGCATTGAGCGGGTACCAAGTTCACGCATGGTCCAACCGAGGAGCTGCTCGGCCGCCTCGTTCATGTATGTGACGTGCTCGTCACGGTCAAAGGAGAACATCCCCTCGGCCATGCTGTCGGTCAGCGCAGCGAGGAAGTGCTCGCTCGCGCGCAGCTCCGCCGCCTGGGCTTTGGACGCGGCACTGTTCCAGGTCGTGATCCGCAGCTCCTCGTCGAGCGACGCGATCGCGTCGCCTGACGAGCTCACGACCTCGTCCAGCCGGGTCCGCTCGGTCTGATCACGATCGCGCTCAGTCACCTCCCGCCAGGTGAGGACGAGCAGCTCTCCGGCCCTGAGGGCTCGCACGTCAAAGCAACGCCGGCCGGACTCTCCGCCTCGGCGGTGGGGCTGCGCGAAATCGTCGATCGCCAGCGGCTGACCGGTCTCGATCACCGCCGTGTACGCGGCGAACAAGCCCACCGGTGCCAACTGCGTGGAGCGGTCCAGCATGCGCATGCCGAGCAGTTCCTCGCGCGTCAGAACGTTTGCCTCACACGCGGCATCGTTGGCGTACTCGTAGAAGAAGTCCACGATCTCGCCCGACTCGTCACGCACGGGTCTCAGCAATACAAACGGGTCGATCATTCTCTCGATCGACGTGGGCAAGCACCCCTCGTACCCGGTGAGCGTCACTGCGAGCCGATCGGCCCGAGGCGTGGTCGGCTTCGCCGCCTCAGCACCCATAACACGTCCACGACTGGACCCCATCACGTACCTTCCTCGGAGACGGCGCTGCGCAAGCTCTCCGCAATCGCCTCATAGCAATCACTATCGGCAGCCGCGCCAGTCGAAAAGAACCGCTCCGAGGGTTCTGGACGTTCGTTGCTGTCACCGTCGCTCGTACGTTTGGCTAGACGCGGCTGATTAGAGAGCTCTTAGCGCTAGAGCCGCCGAACTGACTCCAAAGAGGATGTCAGCCGTAATCGACGCGCGGACAACGCGCGCCGCCGAAAGCGACCTGGTTGAACAGAACGGATGTGATGCAGCCACACGGCAGTTCAGCAGGCGCCGGCACTCTGGTGGCGTCCGATCAGGCGCTGCTACATCGCACCTTGACGGCAAACCTGCCTGACACGTCGATGTTTCTGCTGGACCGAGATCTGCGGGTCCTGATCGCCGAGGGCGAGGGCGTGCGCCAGCTGACATGGGTTGACGAGAACATGTTCCGGGGCCGGCTGGTCGCCGAGCTCCAAGGCGAGCTGCCCAGTGAGGTGCTAGCGATGTCGCTGGAGTGCTATCAAGGCGCGCTTGACGGCGAACGTCGTGAGTTCGAGTTCGCCAGTGACGGGTTCAGCTTCGTCGTCACCGCCGTGCCCGTCCGCGGCGAGGACGGGCGGGTCGAGTCCGCACTGGCCGTGGTCCGTGACATTACCCAGCGAACGAACGCTGAGCGGCGGCTGGCCCAGCACGCGCGCCAGCAGCGGTGCGTGGCGCGATTGGGCCAATCCGCGTTGCGCGAACGCAACCTGAAGACGCTCATCGACGAGGTGGTGGCTGCCGTCGCGCGCACCCTTGATCTGGGGTTTTGCGCGGTCAGCGCGCTGCGTCCCAGCGAGGAGACCTTCGAGACGGTGGCCAGTGTCGGCTTTCGCGAGGGAGTTCTCAAGCACGCAGCGGTTCGCAACGACCCAAGCTCCGAGGCGGGCTACGTTCTCAGCCGGCACGAACCGGTCGTGGTGGCGGACCTCAGCGTGGAGAACAGGTTTGACCGGGCCACGCTGCTTCTGGATCACAGCGTGGTCAGTGGTATGAGCGTCGTTATCGAAGGCCGCGAGCGGCCGTTCGGTGTGCTGAGCGCCTACACCAGCGTTCAGCGCATCTTCGGCGAGGATGACGTGAACTTTCTCACTGCGGTCGCCAACGTCCTCTCGGCCTCCGTTGAGCGCCACAGCGAGGAGGCCGTCAGCCGACACGCCGCCCGCCACGATCCCCTGACCGGGTTGCCGAACCGCACCGTAGCGCTGGAGCGCCTCGACCACGCGCTGAGCCGCCGACGCCGCGACGGGACCAATGTCGCGGCGCTGATGCTCGACCTCGACCGCTTCAAGACCATCAATGACTCGCTCGGGCACCGCGCCGGCGACGAACTCCTGCTCGCTCTCGCGCCGCGACTGCGTCAGATCCTGCGCCCCACCGACATGGTCGCGCGGCTGAGCGGCGACGAGTTCCTGATCGTCTGCGAGGCGCCCCGCGGCGTGCACGAGGTCACGGGGATCGCCGAGCGAGTCGCCGCCGCCACGGCTCGGCCGTTCGGGCTGGAGAGTGGCGAGCACTTCATGACCGCCAGCGTCGGCATCTCGATCGCCACCAGCTCCTACGACACGCCGGAGTCGATGCTGCGCGACGCCGACGCCGCGATGTACCGGGCCAAGAAACGCGGACACCGCCAGTACGAGCTCTTCGACGAGCAGATGCGCGCCGACGTCCTCGCTCGGCTGCACATCGAAACGGAGCTGCGACGAGCGCTCAACCGCCATCAGCTGCGCGTGCATTACCAGCCCATCATCGATACCGTCAGCGGTCAACCGAAGGGCATCGACGCGCTCGTACGGTGGGAACATCCCGAACGCGGTCTGATCGCCCCGGCTGACTTCATCCCGATCGCCGAGGAAACCGCTCTGATCATCGAGCTGGGACGGTGGGTACTCACACAGGCGTGTGAACAGGCCGCCGCATGGCAACGGCGCTTCGACATTCCGCTCAAGGTGTTCGTGCCCGCCTCGGGGCGCCAGATCGCAGACCGCCTGTTTCCCGCCAACGTCGCAGACATCGTCACCGCCAGCGGACTGCGGCCTGGGACACTGGGGCTGAAAGTCACCGAGAGCGTCCTGCTCGCCCAGGATGATTCCACGACGACCGCTCTCAACCAGCTGCTCAGGACCGGCATGCTGCTGATACTGGCCGACTTCGGCACCGGGTACGCGTCATTGACCAACCTCAAGCGGTTCCCGCTCGACGGCCTCACAATCGACCGCTCGTTCACGAACGGGATCGGGCGCAGTGCGGCGGACATGGCAATCGTGAAAGCGGTGATCGATCTGTCCCGGGTGCTGGGCCTCACCGTCGTGGCCGAGGGCGTGGAGACCCAGCAGCAGCTCGACCAGCTGCGTCTGGCCGGCTGCACCCGGGTGCAGGGGAACCTGTTCTCCCGCGCGCAAACCGCCAGCGCCGCCGGCGAACATCTCGCTGACCTACTCGCAGCGCCATTGGATACGAACCCGGACTCAAGTCCCGCGGACGGGGCGAGCCCACCGCCGCTCGGCTCCGGCCCGGGCGCGGGTATCCTCGTCGCTAGGCGATGAAGCTCGCCTTCAAATGCGCCTCCTGGCGCTGATGGCTTCTAGGGTCCGGTCAAGGGCCGCAGGCCAACACAGCAGGAGCGATGAGCGCAGCGCAACGATCGAAGCGGTGGAACGTGGCGGGCGCCGCGGCGTGCGGCCTGGCCACCCTGGTGGCCGTCGTTGCGCTGGCCGGCCGCGTCCCGCTGGACGGCTCGATGCCGATGAACGCAAGCTCGGCGCGCACGCCGCTCTCGGCGCTGTTCCTGCTCGTCGTCGGTGCCGGAGCGATCGCTCTGGGGGCCATGACCGGGTTGTTGGCGCCCGGTCGCCGGCGTCGTGACGACGAGCCAGAGCGCGAGCGCGAGCGACCAGCGTTACAGGTGCATTGGGCGTGGAAGCTCGCGGCGATCCTGATCCCGTTTGCCGTCGGCGCCGCATTGGTCACCGCCGCAGTCCTCGGCGCGCGGCTCATCCCTGCACCCGCGCGGCCCCTGGTGGCCGTGCCGGCACACGCTGTGGCGGCGACGCCGACACCCCAGCCCGGCGCGAGGAGCTTCGAGCTTCCCTCCTGGCTGCCGTGGACGGTGCTCGCGATTCTGGCCATCGCGGCGCTGATCGGTGCCTGGGTGCTGCTGCGACACTCGCGCACGCTCACTGACGAAGCTGGGCGCACTCCGACGAGCACAGCGGCGGTGGAGGCAGCGATCTCGGCGCTCGACTCGCGCCAGGATCCCCGTGCCGCGGTGATCGCCGCCTACGCCGCGATGGAGCGCACGTTCGCCGCCCACGACCTCGGGCGCCGGCGCCCCGAGGCGCCGCGCGAGTATCTGCGGCGGGTGCTGAGGGCGAGCGAGGCCCCGGCGGATCCAGCGGTGACGATCACCGACCTGTTCGAGGAGGCGCGCTTCAGCACCCATCCGATCTCCGAGCACGCCCGCGACCGTACGCGGGCCGCGTTGAGCTCCCTGCGCGAGAGCCTGGGTGGAGAACGCGGCCGATGACCCCCGCCCCAAGGCCTGAACGCAACGGGTGGCCCGCCGGCCCACCGGAGCGCCGTCGATGACATTGGCGCTCGAGATCGCCCTGATCGCGATTGCCGCGGTCGCCGCCGCGATCTGCGTCGCGCTCGTGCCCGCCGCCCCGTCAGGCCGGCCGCGACGGGCTGCGCAACGCGCGCCATCGTCACCGCCGCAACTCGTCGAGTTGGAGCGACTGATCGGGTCCGCCCACGTGAGCGCGCTGCAACTCCACGCCTACCTGCGCCCATTGCTCGCGGAGATCACGTCAACGCGCCTGGCCGCGCGCGGCGTCACGCTCGAGGGCCTGTCCGACGAAGCGGGGCGGCCGCTGCTCGGCGATCGCCTGTGGGAGCTCGTGCGGCCGGGTCGTCCGTTCCCCGAGGACCGTCGAGCGCCAGGCCTCTCAGACGCTGAGCTCGCGACCATGCTCGACAGGTTGGAGGCGTTGTGAACGCAGACGACGGCACGCTGTCGTGTGCACAGCTGGCTGAGCGCAGCGAGCGAATCCTGGAGGAGATCGAGCGGGCGGTCGTGGGCAAGCACGACGCGCTCGAACTCGTCCTGCTCGGGCTGCTCGCCAACGGCCATGTCCTGATCGAGGACAACCCCGGGCTGGCCAAGACGCTGATCGCCCGCTCGTTCGCAGCCGCCACCAGCCTGCGCTTCACCCGCGTGCAGTTCACGCCGGACCTGATGCCCGCCGACATCACGGGCTCGAACGTGTATGACCAGCAGCGGGGCGAGGTGAGCTTTCGCCCGGGACCGATCTTCACGAACATCCTGCTCGGCGACGAGATCAACCGCGCGCCGCCGAAGACTCAGGCGGCGCTGCTGGAGGCGATGCAGGAGCGCCAGGTCACGGTCGAGGACGGTACCCGCCGCCTCGAACGACCGTTTCTCGTGCTCGCCACGCAGAACCCGATCGAGTACGAGGGCACCTATCCGCTGCCCGAAGCGCAGCTTGACCGCTTTCTGTTGCGGATCGCCGTCGGCTACCCCGACGTCGAGGCGGAGGTCGAGCTGCTCGCGCGCCGCCTGGCCCGAGACCGCGACGAGGTCGAGCTGTCGGCGATCGTCGACCGCGCGCAGCTGATCGCGATGCAGCAGGCGGTCGAGCGCGTCTACGTGGCCGACAGCGTGGTGCGCTACATCGTGGCGATCGCGGCCGCGACGCGGTCCAGCCCGCAGGTCCAGGTCGGCGCGAGCCCGCGCGGAACGCTCGCGCTGCTGGGCCTCGCCCGAGCCCGCGCGGCGCTCGACGGCCGCGATTTCGTCGTCCCCGACGACGTCAAGTCGGTCGCCGTGCCCGCGTTGGCGCACCGCATCGCGCTGCGCCCCGAGCTCTGGGTCAAGCGCGTCGCCGCCGCCGAGGTGATCGGCGAATGCCTGGCCAGCGTGCCCGCGCCGGTCGTCGAGCCCGCGGCGCCGGCGCGCACGTGACCCGCTCTGTCTCACCGCGGCTGCGGGGCCTGATCGGGCTGGCGGGCGCCGGGCTGATTGGCGCCCTGGCCACCGGGCGCCCAGAGCTGGCGGTGCTCGCTGCGCCGTTCGTGCTGCTCGCCGGCGTCGGCCTCACGCTCGCCGAGGATCCTCGTCTGGCCGCGGTCGTGGCCGTTGACGACGCGCGCGTGCTCGAGGGCGAGCACCTACGGGCGACCGTCTCGCTGCACAACCAGGGTGCCCGCGCAGTCCAGGCCGAGCTGATGCTGGCCACGAGCGCACATCTGAGCGCCGTGCCGTCCGGCGCCATCGCGGTCCACCTGTCCAGTGGCGAGCGGCTCACGCTCGGATTCGATCTCCGTCCCGAGCGCTGGGGCGCCCACGCGGTCGGGCCGCTGAGCGTGCGCGCACGCGACCGGCTCGGCGTCAGCGTCAGCAGCGAGCGGCTCGACCAGCGCCTGGTGGTGCGCGCATTTCCGCGCGAGCAGCAACTGCGCGCACTGGTGGCGCCGCGTCACACACAGCCGTTTCTCGGCACCCATGTCGCGCGCCAGCCCGGCGACGGGATCGAGTTCGCCGATCTGCGTCCCTTCGCCACCGGCGACCGCGCGCGTCAGATCAACTGGCGCGCCAGCGCCCGTCGCGGCGCGACCTACGTCAGCGAGCGCCATCCCGAGCACTCGAGCGACGTCATCCTGATGCTCGACACGTTCGCCGAGGCGCGGGATCTCGTCGCCGGGACGCTCGACAGCGCCGTGCGCGCCGCCGCCTCGCTGGCCAGAGCACACCTCGCCCGGCGAGACCGCGTTGGCGTGGTCGATTTTGGCGGCGGGCTGCGCTGGCTCGAGCCCGGGTTCGGGACCAACCAGCTCTACCGGATCATCGACGCTCTGCTGGCCAGCGACATCATCTTCAGCTACGCCTGGCGCGATGTCCAGAGCATCCCGCGCCGCGTCCTGCCGCCGCGGGCGCTCGTGATCGCGATCACGCCATTGCTCGACGAGCGCGCGATCGGCCTGCTGCTTGACCTGCGCACCCGCGGCTGCGATCTCACCGTGATCGAGGTCTCGCCGCTTCCGTATGCTCCCCCCGCAGCCACGCCGGCCGACACCCTGGCCCGACGCCTGTGGCAACTCCAGCGCGACGTGCTGCGCGGGCGCTTGGAGGCGCTCGGCATCGCCGTCGCGCGCTGGGATGAGCACGACAGCCTCGCGCCCGCACTGGAGGGGGTGAACTCATTTCGCCGCTCCGCCCGGCACGTCCTGCCCGTGTAGCGACCACGCTCGCCGCGCTCACGCTCGCCGCTGCCCTGGGCACGCTCGTTGCCGCCGACACCGGCACATCCGCCAGCCTGGCCTGGAGCGGGACGGCGCTGTCGGTGCTGCTCATCGCGCTCGCGGTCGCAGTGGGCAGCGCCGCGCCGATTCCGTGGGCGCTGGCGCTACTCGCCGTCGTGTTTCTGCTCGACGGACACGACAGCCTCCTGCTGGCGCCAATCTACGGCGCCGGCCTACTGCTCGTCAGCGAACTCGCCCAAGGCTCGATCGACCTGCGCGGGGTGGGCCGGCTGACCCCCGGCTGGATCGCCGCGCGGCTCGCGGCGATCCTGGCGCTGTCGGCGCTCGGCGCGGGCGCCGGAGCCGTCGTAGCCGCTGCGGCGACGATCGGGGCCGCTCGCTCGGTCGCGCTCACCGCGGCCGGCGCCTTCGCCGCCGTGGTGGCGCTGGGGACGATCGCCCTACTCGCCCGGCGAGGCCATCGCGTTCCCGCGAACGCGGCGTCCCGCGCCTCCGATCGCGAGCCTCCCGGCGCTCCCGATCCCGCGCCCCCTGGTGCACCATGAGCGACGCCCTGCGCTCCGAGGTGGAAGTCCTGCTCAGCGAGGATGGCTGCCCCGCCTGTCGGTTCGTCGCGCAAGCGGAGGATCGGTTCTTCCGATGGTTCGCGATCGAGTCCCACGCCGCACCGGAGACGATCGAGCGCCTGCGCGCCGCGCTGGGCATGTGCCCGGCTCACACGCGTCGCCTGCTCGGCGGGGAGCTCGAGCCGGCCACCCTGACGAGCGTCTATCGCGAGGTGGCCAAGACGGCGGTCGCCGTGGTGGTGGCGGAGGACCCGCCGGCGGCGTGCCCGGCCTGCGCGAGCGCGCAGTTCAACGTCACCCTGGTGCTCACGGGAGTCCTCCGCGGGCTCGACGACCAGCGCCTGGCCGGTCGGTACGTCGACGCGGGTGGGTTGTGCCTGCCTCACCTGCTCGCCGCCGTGCCCACGGCCGAGCCGTCCGCACTGGAACTGGTCTGCGACACGCTGGCTGCGCGGCTGGAGCAGCCGACAGACACGAGCACGCTGACGGGTCTCGATCGTGACGCTCCCGCCCGGGCCATCTGGCGTGCCCGCGTGCCCGACAGCGCGAGCGCCGGATTGCACCGGGGCGACACGATCCACAACCTGCTCGAGCGCCTGCTTGTGGACGCCTGCCCGGCGTGCCTGCGCAGCGGTCAAGCCGAGCGCGAGTATCTCGTGTGGTTGGTGGCCGAACGATGCGAGCACGGCCAGATCCTCACCAACGACCCCGGTGAGGTCTGCCCGGCTCATCTCGCCGACCTGGCGGCGCTCGATGCGGGTACCGGCGCCGCGGCCGGGGGCCGGACCGGTGACCGCTGGCGCTCAGAGCTGCGCGCCGTGTCAGCCGAACTCGCGCTGCCGGCGGCTCGCCCGACCGACCGCGGCGGCCGTGGCGGCTTGCGTCGAGCGGACGCCGGCTTACCCCGTCGCTGGCCCCGTCGGGCGGCGATCGGGGCGGCGGCGAAATCCCCGCCGGTGGACCGCTCGGACTGGGGGCCGGCGCGCGCGGGTCTGGCCGGGGATCGCCTGTGCCCGATCTGCCGAGCTGTCGCCGTGGCGCAGCGGCGTGAACTGGCGCTGCTCGTCGCTGCGCTCAAGCTCCCCGCGGTAGAGAGCGCCTACCGCAGAGCTCACGGTCTCTGCGCCCGCCACGTGCGCGATCTGGTGCAGCCGGAATCCTCGTCGCTCGCGCACCGGCATCTGGCCGCACGACTCGGCGTGCTCAGCTGGGAGCTCGAGGAGAGCTCGCGCAAAGAAGCGTGGGCCTCTCGTCACGAGCCCAAAGGCCCGGAGGCCACGGCGTATGGGCGATTGATCGCGCAGATCGATGGTCACGCACTGATGGGTGCGCCCGCGCCGGTCCAAGCAGAACCGCCGGCCTGATCGACGTTGAGCTGATCGCCGACCTCAGTGACGAGCGTCATCAGCTCGTCGGCGAGCGACTCGGCGCGGTGACGCAGACCCTCGAGCTCGCCTGCACGCCGGCGCACCTCGGGCTCGCCCTGGCTGCGCTGCGTGGTCGCCCGCTGCACCGCAGCCTCGATCGCCGCGACGGCCTGGTCCACAAGCGCGCTCAGCTCGCGCTGGTAGCGGGTCACGGCCTCGCGCACGCGTTCCACCAACGCTGAGCGAAGCCGGCCGGCGTGACGATCGGCCATCTGCAGCAGTCGGTCCTCGGCGTCGCGCACCGCCATTCGGCGACCGAGCGCTCCAGGCACGGCCCGACGTCCCGCCGTGACGACGTAGTCGAGCATGTGGCCGACGTCCTGAAGCTTGAACGAGAACCGCGCCGGTTCGCTGAGGTCGACGTCAGGGAGCTGATTGCTCGTCCGCGATCCAAACACCTCTTGCGCCGCGTCCTGCACCTCCAGCAGGATCTCCTCGATCCGGCGCGCGAAGCGATGCTGCAGCTCGTGTACCTCATCAGACACGGACGCCTCGAGTTGGGGTACGAGCGCGTCGAAGCGGCTGCGGATCGTCTCGTCGGTCCAGGCGGCGAGGGCCGGCCCCAGCTCCCCGGCCGAGACTCGGCCGAGGTCACTGGCGTGCGCAGCGAGTCCGGCCCTCAGCGCGTCGGCCTCCATCTCCGCGAACGCCAGCAGCGGCCGATTCACACGTTCGTCGAGCAGTCGCTCGACGCCCCGCTCGAGTAGGTCCGCCGCCTCGGCTCGAGCCGCCCGGAGCGCCCGCGCCCGCTCGGCGAACAACTCAGCGCGCCGGCGAAGCTCCTCGAGCGTGAGCTCGATCGCCTGTGCCTCGAAGTCGATCGCCTGTGCCGCGTCCCGCGCGGCGAGCGCGGTGAGCCTCCCGACCGATCGAACGAGCAGCGCGTGACTCTCGCGTTGCGCGAGCTGAGCGATCCGTCTCGACAGCCGAGCCACCCCGTCTCCGTCGCGGGCGCTGAGCGCGAAGTACTCCACCTCGCTCGCCCCGAGCAACTCGTCTGCCGCACCCTCGATGAACTCGAGCGCGACCTGACGCTCGCCGCGCTGGAGATGGTCGATCTTGTTGACGACGATCAGCAGCCTCGGCACCCGTGCCGAGGCCGCGGCGAAGAACTCCCGCTCGGATTGGGCGAACGGCTGATCGGCGGTCAGGACGCACAGCGCCGCATCGACGCGAGGCAGGAACTCCCACGCGACCGCCGTGTTGTGCTCATGCACAGAGCCGATTCCCGGTGTGTCGATGAGCTGAAGGCCGCCGACCAGCAGCTCCGCCGGCAGCTCAACGTTGGTCAGCTCAACCCCCAGCCGGTTGTGGGGATTTCCGTGCTCGGTGGCAAAGCCCGCCAGCTCCGAGACGGGGTGTTCGGTCTCACGTCCGTCTCGGTACCGCACGATCAGCCGGTCGCGTGGCCCGTGGCGGATGACCGTGACGATCGAGGTGAGCGGGACGACGCCGGTAGGGAGGACCTCGCGCCCGAGCAGAGCGTTGATCAGCGTGCTCTTACCGCGCTTGAACTCACCCAGCACCGCCAGGTTGAACCGCGCCTGCGCGAGCCGAGCCCGGCCCGCCCGCAGCTCGTCGATGACCCTCGGCGCGAGGAGATCGCCGGCGCCGCCGAGCAGCTCGTCAATGGCTCGCAGCACGCGCCAGCGGGCGGCGATCGTGATGTCGCTGTTCTCAGTCGGCATCGCTACTGTGTCGCGTCGAGCTCTCTGCCATGACCGTGACGATTGACATCCCCGGCCGTCCGTCGCTCGAGATCGAGCATCTGCTGCTTGACCTCAACGGCACGCTCACCAACCGCGGGGCACTCATCGACGGCGTGGCCGGGCGGCTGTCCCGGATCGAGCGCCAACTCAATCTGCACGCGCTCTCCGCTGACACGTTCGGAACCCTCGATGAGCTGGCGAGCGAACTGCACATCTCAGCGCAGCGAATCTCGAGCGGCGTTGAGAAGCGAGCCTTCCTCGAGGCGCTGGGCCCGCAGCACTGCGCGGCGATCGGGAACGGCACCAACGACGTCTCGATGCTGAGCGCCGCGGCGCTCGGCATCGCCGTGGTCGGCCCGGAGGGTGCCAGTGTGGCAGCACTGACCGCCGCTGACGTTGTGTGCCGCTCGATCCTCGAGGCACTCGACCTGCTCCTGGATGAGCGTGCCATCGTCGCGACCCTACGCGCGTGATGCCGATGCAGCGTTGGCCTCCGATGCGGGGTCAGTCTCCCGACCGAAGATCCGCCTGAAGGAGTCCTCGCCGTAACTGGTGGGCAGCGGTTCGCCCTCCAGCAGTCGAAACGTGCGGGTACCGTCGGGTTCCCGTTCGGCGCGCAGGAACAGTGCCGTGTCCATCTCCTGGAGATAGAACCCGTGCGCCAGGTCGAACAGGTGGGTGACGAAGATGACCTTGATCCCGGCTTCGATCATCGCGCGGACGACCTGCCGCGCGATCTCTGATCCCTCTCGCTCGTTCGTCGCCGCGAACGACTCATTGCACAGCAGCAGGCAGTGTGGGGTGATGCGGTCCGCGATGTCGCTCATCCGGCTCAGCTCCTCATCGAGCTTGCCGCTCTCCATCGTTGCATCCTCCTCCCGGCTGTAGTGCGTGAATACGCCATCACACACATTGGCTCGGTAAGACTCCGCCAGCACGAACATGCCACTCTGCATCATCAGTTGCGCCAGGCCGACACTGCGCAGGAAGGTCGATTTCCCGCCCTGGTTGGCACCGGTGAGCATCACCAGAGACTTGCCTTCGGCGGTGACATCGTTCCCCTCGACGTTCCCGTCGAGGGTCAGGACCAGGCACGGTTCTCGAAGCCCACGAGCTGACAGCTCGGGCCCGACCGGCTCCAGGGGAACCGGGAAGCTGGTCGTGTGGCCCTTCTCGGCCAGCCGCTCACGCAGGTTCAGGCAGCCGACGTAGAAGCCGAGCTCTGCGCTGAGCATCGTGAAGAAGCTGAGAATGTGGTCGGCCGACTGCGCCGCCGCGCTGGCGACAAGGTTGATCCCCCTCCCCTGCAGTTCCCCCAACGCTCGGAGGCCGCTCTCGTCGCGGTCAGCGATCGTGAAGGTGTAACCGGAGCGGTTCCCGATCGGGAGCCGTTGCATCCAGCCCTGTTCCTCGGGCTGGCGCAGCACGTAGTCGACGCCCTTATTGCCCTGGCCGAGTCGGCCGCTGATCAGCACCCCGCGGCGAAACCGCAGTTCCTTCAGATGGGCATCGATGATCTGGAAATACTCTGCCTCCAGCTCAGTGGCGAGCATCTCGAACAAGCGCGTGAACCCCTCCGAGGGGAACTTGCCCGCATGCTCAGCGACGAACGCGCGCAGGCGCTTGAGAAAGCCGACGAACAACGTCATCACCTGAACCGACCTGTGCAGGATCGTCATCGGCGAGCCATACGTGCTTCGCCATACCTTCCGCTCGGCTCGGATCGCTTCGACCGCCAGCTCGTAGAGCTCGCGCACGAGCTCGGGCTGGTTGAGACAGTCAGCCAGGACGTGCTGGCGATAGGCGATTGCCTGGGGATCGCCGAGGCTGCAGAGCAAGGCTCGCTTGGCCAGCCCGAACAGGAACGCGTCACCGGCGGCCATGGCGCCGACCAGGGTGTCCAGCTCCAGGTCTCGGGTCAGCGCGTCCTCGTTCGCCGGCAGGTCCCGGTGCAGGTCGAAATCCTGATCGGCGTGCATGAGGAAGACCTTCATCGGGCAATCCTCCGGTGTAGTGACTCGTAGGTGAGGCCGTACTTCTCGGCGATGGCAGCCGCGTACGCCAGCCCGTCGGCGGGCTTCCTGACGATCCTGTATGTCCGCTCAGCCGGATTGTCAGGCAGCACCGTGCTGACCATGCTGACCGTCGTGTCGCTCAACGATGCCAACTCGTCCACGAACGTCACGTAGACGCACAGCGAGCCCAGCTCGGTGACCTGCGTGATCACCTCGGTGCCGAGCAACAGCGCATCGTTCAGGGTCGTCGAGGTGAAGCTCTCGTTCATCACGATGATGCTGTCACCGGTTGCCTGCTCCAGGATCTCGTGCACTCGGAACAGCTCATCCTCGAGCTTCCCCCTCAGCGTCGCCAGATCCTCCTCGACCTCGAAGTGGGTAAACACCCGGTCGGGCAACGACAGCCGGGCCCGGCGGCCGGGCACCGGATAGCCGAGGCTGGCGAGATAGTGCAGCTGGCCGAACATGCGGGCAAAGGTCGTCTTGCCACCCTGGTTCGGGCCGGTGACCACCAGTATCCGCTCCGGATCGTTCAGGTAGAAGTCGTTGCATACCAGGGCCGACTTCCCGGGCACGAGTTTGTTGGCCAGGGCGAGGTCGAACGCGCGATCCGCCCAGACGTCGTTGGAGCCGGCGCCGACGTCGGGGTAACAGAACGTCAGTCCGACTGACTTGAACTGGTCGATGTACTCGAGATACGCGACGAGGAACTGCACCTCGCGATCAAACGTAGCGATCGTGGCATCGAGATAATCGCGGCGCCGGGCGCAGTAATCGTCGAGCGCCAGGAACACCTCGGGGTACAGCCGGGCGACGATGTCCAGCACCTGAGCTTCGATGTGGTTCATGTCGAGCACGTCGGGGAGCTTGACCCGGTAGCTCTTCACGGCTCCCTGTTTGAACTTCGCGAACGTCGCCTCGATTTCTGCGCTGTAGTCGGCCTCCCCTTCGTACTTGCTGACTCTGACCCGGTTCCCCTTGATGTGCACGCAGTAGTCCACGCTGGCGAGGGCGGCTTTGCGCTCCCGTGTCTCGCCCGCCAGCGAGGTGAAGGCGTCGCCGGCCACGTACTCAGCCAAGTACTCGCGGAGCGCCATGAACCCCCGCGACGTGACGTCGAGATCGGAGAGCTCGTGCGCCAGAGCGTCGACGGCCTGGCAGTAGATATCCACCGCGTCCAGGAACAGGCTCTCTTGCTGATAGCGGTAGTGCAGCCGCTTCGCCTGGGCGAGGCGGCGGCGCATCGTCTGCATCCGCCGGGCAAACCCGCCCACCATCTCGAACACCGGCTGCTGCTCGAGGTCGCGCAGGTTCTCATGGCGATAGTCCACCGCCGCGACATCGCGCATCGGGGTATAGAAGAACGGCGCCAGGTCGTACTCCTCACGGCCGGCGGTCATCGACGCGAGGACCTGGTCGAGGTTCAGATCCGCAAAGCACCCTGGCTCCTGCGCGCCGTCAACATCGGCACCGGCCTCGGGACGGTCAAACAGGATGCTGTGGAACTGCACGGCAGGCTCGAGACCTGTGTGATCACTGCGCATAATGAGACTTCCACCGGTTCGTGTACGGCAGAAGCCATCAGCCACGATCGGCGGTTCAGGCGGGCTTCATCGCCTTCGTACATCATACCCCGAGCCGTCACGCCGCTCACGCGGGACAATCAAGGTCTGTACTGGTGCTTTCACTGCTACGGCCTCAATCGTCAGCCGTCCGGTTCCTGCAGCCGGTGCGGGCGGCCGGTCGAGGGCCCGCCCGGACTCTCCTACGACCAGCAACTGATGTGGACGCTGGGCCATCCCGACGGCGACCGCGCGATCACCGCCGCACGGATCCTCGGATCCCTGCGCAGCCGCGACGCCTCCCCGGCGCTGCGCGCCGCCGTCATCGCTGACCGCGACCCGTTCCTCGCGGTCGAGGCGCTGCGCAGCCTGATCGCGATCGATGGCGTCGAACGGTTGCGCCCCTGGCTGCAGGAGCTCGCCGCGCAGGGGCCGTTCATGGTGCGCGCCGTCGCGCAGCGCGCCCTCCTCAGCGGTTGATCCTCACGCGGTGGCGAGCTGGGCGACGACGAACGCGAGGTAGATCCTCACGCGGCGACGAGCTGGACGGCGAACGCGAGGTAGATCCTCACGCGGCGACGAGCTGGACGGCGACGAACGCGAGGTAGAGGCAGATGAGAGCGGCGCCGCCGACGCGTCGCATGCCGTCGGGGCGCGCGAGCGAAAGGACACACAGCGCCGTCATCGCGATCAGCCACGCGACATCGACTCTCGCCACCGCGGACGCGGCGGTCACGGTGACGAACAGCGCCGGGATGGTCACCCCGGCGGCGAGGTTGATCGTGTTGCTGTTGAACGTCTCGCTGACCAGCGCCGCTCCGCGCCGCGCCAGACCGAGGCGCACGGCGGTCAGCGCGTTGGGGA
>Ga0302325_10009423_pt1 | contig 21319 bp, 19 predicted proteins | sample Palsa_T0_2_FD_201948 | JGI IMG/M metagenome (GOLD analysis project Ga0302325, IMG submission 201948) | Peat permafrost microbial communities from Stordalen Mire near Abisko, Sweden - Palsa_T0_2 | ecosystem: Environmental > Terrestrial > Soil > Palsa > Peat permafrost | place: Sweden: Abisko...
GCAAAATGATCGCCCCGCTCCTGGATGAAATCGCATCCGAGTACATCGATCGCATCAAGGTGGCCAAATTGAATATTGATGAAAATCCGCAGACCCCGCCGAAATTCGGGATCCGCGGGATTCCAACACTGATCCTGTTCAAGAACGGGACGGTGGAAGCCCAAAAGGTCGGTGCGGTTTCCAAATCGCAACTGTCGGCCTTTCTGGACAGTAACCTGTGAGGGGCTATCTCGGTAATCAGGGCCGCAACCGGCCCAACAAGGGCCCGCGCCACCACGGCGGCGGCGGCGAGCGCAACCGGGACGGCAACCGCGCCAATGGGCGCCCCGATGAGATGCAAGAGGTCGAAGTCTTCGACGGCGACAACGATGCGGAGGTCATAAGCCCCGCGGAACTGTCGCAGTCGCGGATGTCGATGAATCTCACCGAGTTGAAATCGAAGCCCATCCACGAACTCGTCAAGCTCGCCGAGTCGATGGGCATCGAGAACATCGCCCGCTCGCGCAAGCAGGACATCATCTTCTCCATCCTGAAGGCGCATGCCAGAAACGGCGAGAATATCTACGGCGACGGCGTGCTCGAGATTCTGCAGGACGGCTTCGGCTTCCTGCGCTCGGCCGACGGCTCCTATCTCGCCGGTCCCGACGACATCTACGTAAGCCCAAGCCAGATCCGGCGCTTCAACCTGCGAACCGGTGACACGATCTCCGGGCTCATCCGCCCGCCCAAGGACGGCGAGCGCTACTTCGCGCTGCTGAAGGTCGGCGAGATCAATTTTGATTCTCCCGACAGCTCGCGCAACAAGGTGCTGTTTGAGAACCTGACGCCCTTCCATCCGACCAAGCGCTTGAAGCTCGAACGCGGCAACGGTTCAACCGAGGACCTCACCGCGCGCACGATCGATCTGGTCGCCCCGATCGGCAAAGGCCAGCGCGGCCTCATCGTCTCCCCGCCAAAGGCCGGCAAGACGATGCTGCTGCAGAATATCGCGACCGCCATCACCGCCAATCATCCCGAGGTGATTCTCATCGTCCTGCTGATCGATGAGCGTCCGGAGGAAGTCACCGAGATGCAGCGCACGGTGAAGGGTGAGGTGGTCTCGAGCACATTTGACGAGCCCGCCGCACGGCACGTGCAGGTGGCCGAGATGGTCATCGAGAAGGCCAAGCGCCTGGTCGAGCACAAGAAGGATGTCGTGATCCTGCTCGACTCCATCACACGTCTCGCGCGCGCCTACAACACCGTCGTGCCCTCCTCGGGCAAGGTATTGACGGGCGGCGTGGATGCGAACGCCCTGCAGCGCCCCAAGCGCTTCTTCGGCGCCGCACGCAACATCGAAGAGGGCGGCAGCCTCACTATACTTGCAACCGCGCTCGTGGACACCGGATCCAAGATGGACGATGTGATCTACGAGGAGTTCAAGGGCACGGGCAACAGCGAAATCCATCTGGATCGGCGCATCTCCGAGAAGCGTGTGTTTCCCGCGGTCAATATCAACCGCTCAGGCACGCGCAAGGAAGAGCTCATTACCGATCAGGGCGAGCTTGCCAAGATGTGGATCCTGCGCAAACTGCTGCATCCCATGGATGAGCTTGCGTCCATCGAATTCCTGCTCGACAAGATGAAGGACACGAAGTCGAACGGCGAGTTCTTCGAGGCGATGAAGCGCTAGAGCGCGCAAGCGCCCGCGGCCCAAGCGTGCGCAACTTCACATCTCGCGCGTCGCAACTACGCGACGCTGGCGCGCCCCCGCCCCGATGTAAGAAGATTCGCGGCGCTGACCCTGGCGCGGAGTTGTTCGTCATGCGCGTCGTGTTTGTGCTCATCGCGGCCCTCGTCGCGTGCAAGGCGTCCTTCGCTGCCGCGCCCGACAGCGTCGGTCCGCCACAATCCAACCCACCGCAGCGCCATCCGTACCCGCAGAAGAAGCGGGTTCTGCCAAGTCCGATCACGGATCGTTTCTCCCTGCGCGGCACCTTCTTCGCAGCCGCGCTCGAAACCAACGTGCACGTGGATGCGCCCGGTGTGCCCGGCACACTCGTGAATGCGGAGCATGACCTGGGCATGAAGGGCCGTCTCAATCAGGGGCGGATGGAGCTCATCTTCCGCGTGCGCGAGCGCAGTCGACTGCGTGTCGACTATTTCAGCAGCGACCGCGACGGTGATCGGCCCATCGGCCGCGACATCCTGTTCGCCGGCAACACCTTCGTCGCCGGCGATCTGGTGCAGAGCGACCTGGCATACAGCATGCTCGGCTTCACCTACACGTACTCGGTGATCCGCACCGAGCACTTCGAGTTGGGAGCGGGTCTGGGCGTACATCTGCTGCAGGGCGACGTCCGCGGCACGGACGTGACCAACCAGGAGCATGCCGAAAGCTCGAGCGTCGGTGCCTTTCCAACGCCGGCGCTCGATGGGACCTGGGCCATCTCGCAGCGCTTCGCCTTCACTGCGCGCGCCCAATACCTGCATGCCACCGTGCACGGAACGAGCGGCTCCCTCGGTGATTACCACACCGATCTGCAGTACCGCTGGCGCACCAATTTTGAGATCGGCCTGGGCTATGAAGAGATCCGTGCGCAGCTCGAGACCGAGCACAGTAATACGCCGGCCGGCTTCGCGTTGAGCGTCAAAGGCCCGGAACTCTTCCTGCGCGCGAGCTTCTGATCGGCCGTATTTGAGCGCTACGGCGACTTGATCTGCAGGTCGTTGCGCACTTCCCTGACGCCGCTGATGCCCTGCGCCACCTCGGCGGCGGTTGCCTTCTCGGTCGCTGAGTCGACGAAGCCGCTCAGCTGCACGATGCCGTCGCGGGTGACGACCGTGATATCGCGCGCCTTGGTCGCGGGCTCCGCGACCAGTGCGGCTTTCACCTTGGCCGTGACGACGCTGTCGTCGACGACCGCGCCGGCGGAGCGCTCGGTGTGACCGACGTTCAGGTTGTTGCGCACATTCTGCACGCCGTTCACGGAGTGGGCGACGCGCGAGGCCGCGGCTTTTTCATCGGCGGAGTCGACGAAGCCGTTCAGCTGCACCGTGCCGCGGAAGGTGTCGACCTCGATCTGACGCGCCTTGGTCGCCGGATCATCGATGAGCGCCGCTTTGACCTTGGTGGTGATTACGGAATCGTCGATCTGCTCGCCGGTGCTCTGCTGCGTGCGGCTGGCCGCGCAGGCGGCGAGCGCCGCGAGCGCAACCGCGATGATTCCAGACCGAAGAAATGCTCTGCCCATGGGATGCTCCTCGAAATTGCGGTCGCGAGCTTAGCAACTAACGTACCGCGGCACTCTCCCGTGTGGCCGCGAGATGGCCGATGTCACGGCGGTACTGTGCGCCGGGCCAGCTGACGGCACCCACCAGCGCATAGGCTTCGGATTGCGCGGCGCGTACGCTCGCCCCCATGCCGACCGCGCACAGTACGCGGCCGCCGCCCGTCACCACACGGCCGCGTTCGTCGATGCGCGTGCCGCCGTGAAAGATCTTTCCGGGGAGAAGCGCGGCGGCGCCGAGTCCGTCAATCACATCACCGCTGCGCACCTCGCCAGGGTAGCCTTGCGCGGCCATCACGACTCCAAGTGCTGCGCGCGGGTCCCATTTGACCTCGACCTCATGCAGGCAGGCATCGAGGGCCGCCGTGCACAGCTGCGTGAGGTCCGACTGCAGACGCATGAGTAGCGGCTCGGCCTCAGGATCTCCCAGACGGCAGTTGAACTCGACCACGTTCGGCGTGCCGTCGGGTGCGATCATGAGCCCCGCGTACAAAAAGCCCGTATACGGCATGCCCTCCGCGGCGAGCCCGCGCAGGGCAGGCTCGATGACCTCGCGCATGATGCGCGCGTGCGCAGCCTGCGTGACGAGCGGCGCCGGCGAATAGGCCCCCATTCCGCCGGTGTTAGGCCCGCGGTCGCCGTCGTCGCGCCGTTTGTGATCCTGCGAGCTCGCAAGCGCGAGCGCATGCGTGCCGTCGGCCATGACGATGAAGCTCGCCTCCTCGCCGGGCAGGAACTCCTCAATGACGACCTCGCGTCCGGCCGCGCCGAATTGCCCGGCAAACATGGCATCGGCCGCCGCCAGTGCTTCAGCGTGGGTTGCCGCGATGATGACTCCCTTGCCCGCGGCAAGTCCGCTCGCCTTGACGACGATCGGCGTGCCGTGCTGCATGACATAGCGCGCATCGAAGCTTGCGCGCGTGAAGGTTGCATATTTCGCGGTTGGGATGCGATGGCGTCGTAGAAATTCCTTGCTGAAGGCCTTGGATCCCTCAAGCTGCGCCGCCGCGGCGCGCGGCCCAAAACATTTGAGGCCGGCGGCAGTGAATGCATCGACGATGCCGGCGACGAGCGGTGCTTCAGGCCCGATGATCGTAAGATCGATGCGCTCGGCGCGCGCCAGCGCCACGAGCCCGGCAATGTCGATGGCCGCGACGTCAACGTTGCGCACGCGCGCTTCCAGCGCCGTGCCCGCGTTGCCCGGCGCGACGATTACGGTCTCGACGTGCTCGGATGCGGCGCACTTCCACGCCAGCGCGTGTTCGCGTGCGCCCGCGCCCACGATCAGGATGCGCATCAGTGCCGGAAGTGCCGCATGCCGGTGAACACCATGGCGATGTCATTCTCATTGGCGGCTTGGATGACTTCGCTGTCGCGCATCGAGCCGCCGGGCTGGATCACCGCGCGTACGCCCTGCGCCGCCGCGGCGTCGATGCTGTCGCGGAAGGGAACGAAGGCATCGGATGCCAGCACGGAGCCTGCAATGCTGAGTTTCTCCTCGGCCGCTTTGAGCGCGCCGATGCGTGCTGCGTACACCCGGCTCGTCTGACCCGCTCCGATTCCGATGGTGGCTGCTTCACGCGCGAACACGATGGCATTGGATTTGACGAACTTGCACACCCGCCAGGCGAAGAGGAGGTCGCGCGTTTCGCTCTCGCTCGGCGCGCGCGCGCTGACGACCTTGAGATCCTGTGCAGACACTGCGCCGCGATCGCGCGCCTGGGCGAGGAGGCCTCCGGCGACGCTGCGATACTCAAGCGCACTGCCATATGGCTCTTGCAGAGGCCCAAGCTCGAGCACGCGGATGTTGGCCTTGGCGCCGAGGATGTCACGCGCCGCAGGCAGGATGCGCGGTGCGGCAAGCACTTCGACGAACTGGCGCGCGAGGATAGCCGCGGCGGTGCGCTCATCGAGGTCGGCGTTCAATGCGATGATGCCGCCGAACGCGGACGTCGGATCGGTGCGATACGCCTGCTCGTAGGCGGCGAGGAGGGTTTGCGCAGTGGCAGCACCGCAGGGGCTTGCGTGCTTCACTATGACGCAGGCAGGCTCCGCGAACTGCCGTACGCACTCGATGGCCGCATCCGCATCCGCAATATTATTGAAGGACAGCTCCTTGCCCTGCACGACGCGCGCGTTCGCAACCGTCGCGCCCGGCGAATTGAATTCGCGGTAGAAGGCCGCGCGCTGATGTGGGTTTTCGCCATAGCGCAGGGTTTGCACGCGTTCGAACACCGGGGTCAGCAGCTGCGGAAAGGCCTCGCTCGCATACGGATGCCGGGCGCGCAGGTACTGTGCCACGAGCGCATCGTAGTCGGCGGTGTGCGCAAAAGCTTTGGCGGCAAGGCGCGCGCGCGTGGCGAACGTTGTTGCGCCATCTTCAGTCGCGAGCTCCTCGAGCAGGGTGCGATAGTCCTCGGGATCGACGACAACCGCCACGTGCTCATGATTCTTCGCCGCGGCGCGCACCATCGCAGGGCCGCCGACGTCGATGCTTTCGATAACCTCGGCGTAGCGCGCGTCGGCGCGCGCGCTGACGGCGGCAAACGGGTAGAGATTGACGACCAGCAGGTCAAGTGGCGCGATTCCGTGTTGAGCCATGGCCGCGTCATCGAGTCCGCGCCGTCCGAGCAGAGCACCATGAATCTTCGGATGCAGAGTCTTCACGCGCCCGTCCATGATCTCGGCAAAGCCCGTGTAGCTTGCGACTTCGGTGACCGGAACGCCGTGCTCCGCAAGGTGCTGCGCAGTACCTCCGGTGGAGAGAATCTCGACGTTGCGGCGCGCGAGAGCCTGAGCGAATTTGGTGAGACCGGTCTTGTCGGAGACGGACAGCAGTGCGCGGCGGACGGGGACGTTCACCTAACCGGAAAGGCCGAACTGCCGCAGTTTCTTGCGTAAGGTTCCGCGATTGATCCCGAGAATACCGGCGGCGCGCACTTGGTTGCCTTCGGCATAGTCGAGCGCGGCCTTCAGGAGCGGCTCTTCGACTTCGCGCAACACCATGTCGTAAAGCTGCGCGGGGCGGTGGCCATTTAGGTTCGTGAAGTAATCGTGCAGCGCGCGCTCGGCGTGGTCGCGCAGCGGCAGTTCGCCGCGGCCATTGATGCGCGCGCCATATTCCCTGCGCAGCCGGTTTTTCTTTTTCGCTGGCATGTCAGCTCCCCCTGCAAAACCGATCAGTCAGGCCGCCCGCGCGGACCCGCTTACCCAAGCATCGAGATGGTTCCGCGCCAGCGCGAATTGCATTGCAGTGTTCGCCATCGCCATGAGACTGCGGCGAACGTTCGCCGCGTCAGGCAACTGTAAGCAGTACCAGCCGAGATGTTTACGCGCGATCCTCGTTCCCGTGTCCTCACCATAGAAGGCGTACAGGGACTCCAGATGCTCGAGAATAATACCACGCACTTCGGCGCGTGCGAGCGGTGGCGGTGTTGCGGCGCCGGAAAGATAGGCATTGACGGCGCCGAATATCCATGGCGAGCCCTGGGCCGCGCGCCCGATCATTACTCCGTCTGCGCCCGTGAAATCAAGTACCTCGCGCGATTTTTGCGCGCTGTCGATATCACCGTTGGCGAAAACCGGTATGGACACTTCGGATTTGATGTCGCGAATGGTGTCGTATTCAGCGGCGCCCTGGTAGAAGTCGGCGCGTGTGCGGCCGTGCACGGCCAACGCGACGATGCCGCAGCTAGCCGCGATGCGTGCAATCTTCACGCCATTTCTTTGTGTCGGATCCCAGCCGGTGCGGATCTTGAGCGTTACCGGCACGTCCACCGCGCGTACCACCGCAGTCAGGATGCGCGCGACGAGCGGCTCATCCTGCAACAGCGCCGACCCGCACAGGCGCCCGCAGACCTTCTTCGCCGGGCAGCCCATGTTGATGTCGATGATCTGCGCGCCCAGATCGACATTGATGCGCGCGGCGAGCGCAAGCGCCTCGCAGTCGGCGCCCGCGAGCTGCACGACGCGGGGCGCGGGCTCGCCGGCATGATCCATCCGGTGGCGCGACTTGCCGGTGCTCCACAGCCGCACGTCCGAGGTGAGCATCTCCGATGCGGCAAGGCCAGCGCCGAGCTTGCGCGCGAGGATGCGAAAGGGCCGATCGGTGACGCCAGCCATCGGGGCGAGCACCGCGCGCGCCGGCAGCACATAAGGCCCGATGCGCAGCGCCGTCACGGTGCGGCCGCGTCGTTGGCGCAGTGAACCTGCGCACTCGGGCTCGGCAGGCAGGCGTCGATCTCGAAGCCGACGGCATCGCGGCCCGGGTCGACGAAGGCCATCTCGGCATCCACGCGTTCGCCGGGCGGCAAGCTGGCGCCCGCCGCCGGCGTGCCGACGAGGTACGCTCCCGGCGAGACGTCGCGTGAGGCGAGCCGTTTGCCGAAGCGATCGAGCAGCGTTACGCGCAGGAGCGGCAGCGGCTGCGCCTGGGGGGCATCGTTTCTGATGCTGGCGCGCACCGTGAGCTCGCCGGATGTTTGCGCGGGGGCTGAGGCACCGAGCTGATGCACTTCGTACGCCGCCAGGTTCCAGCGTGGCGCGAGTGCAATCCCGAACGCCGCATAGAGTGCGGTGAGGGGCCGGTGCAGGCGCGTGTTGATGGCGAGATCATCGCGGTAATGATTGATGGCCTGCGCAATGAGGAGGATGGCAAGGCCGACGAGCGCGGCAATCCACAAATACGGCCGCGCCGGCGCACGCGCCGCGCGCTCTGGCGCGCCGAAGGTTTCAATGAGCGGCTGCAGGCCCGTGTGCGTCTGCGCTACTTGGTTCTGGCGCGCTGCGTCAATGCGTGCCGCGAGCGACTCGAGTTGTTCATTGAGCTCTTCGTCCGAAGTGCGACTCGTCTCGGCCACCTCCTCGGCCTCGACGGGGGAGCTCTCCTCCGCACCCAGCACGATCGATTCGTACGTGCCGGTGACGTCGTTATCCGCGATTGTTCCAGGCTCTATGAAGATCTGCGAGACATCCGCGGCATCCGGATTGAACTCAAGAGAAGTCTGCTCAATCGAGGCGTCGTCTGCGGATGATGCGTCATCCTCGGTAGGCGCTGCGTCGTCATCGGGAGGCGACGAAAGCTCATCGGCAGGCGGTTCTGCCTCATCCGCGAACGGCGCCGCCTCTTCAGCAGGGGGCGCGGGCTCATCGGCAGCTTCATAACCTGCAGCGGGCGGGGCCGGCTGGCGCTCATCGGAGAGGCCCGGGAGCGCATTGAATACGTTCGTGCACTGTCCACAGCGCACGAAGCCTTGTGCGACCCGCAGGTCAGCAGCGGTGACCGTCAGCGTGAGCGCGCATTTGGGGCAGACGGTAAACATCGCTCATGAGTGCTCGCGGCGCCGTCCTGACAGGGCCACCCAGCCGGCGCGCGTTCCGCAGGGCTGCATATGAAAGCATGCGTCGTTTGCCCGTGTCACCTCGTATGCCTCATCTTCGAGAAGTCCGGCGAGGAGCAGTGTGCCTCCCGGCCGAACCAGTTCGGCGAACACCGCCGCGAGAGCACATAGAGGTGCGGCGAGAATGTTGGCGATGACGAGATCGACGCCACGCGGCAGATCGTCGGCGCTCGCGCTTACGGTCACCCGGGATGCGACTGCGTTGGCATCTGCATTGCCGGCCGTCGCGATGAGCGCCTGCGGGTCGATGTCGAAACAGAAGGCATGCTCGGCTCCGAGTTTGACGGCGGCCAGCGCCAGAATTCCCGACCCGCAGCCGTAGTCGATCACGCGCTCGCCGCGCCGCACGTGTTGTTCCAGCCACTCGAGGCACAGCGCGGTCGTGGCATGGCTGCCGGTGCCAAAGGCAAGGCCCGGGTCGAGGTGCACGACTGCCGCCGCGGGATCAGGGACGCTCTCGTGCCGTGGACAGATCCACAGGCGCGCGCCGAAGCGCAGTGCGTGAAAATCCTTCAGCCATTCACGTTCCCACAGTTTCTCGGGAACGCGACGGGCATGCAGAGTTTCGGCCGGTCGCGCCAGCGTCATGCTCAGAGCGCGAATGAGCACAGCACAGGCCGCGTCCGTGTGCGCCGGGAAGAGCGCGCACACCTGCGTCGCTGACCAGAGCAAAAATTCTCCCGGCAGTGGTTCAAGGACCGGTGTATCGCCCGCATCGGTGAAGGTCACGGCGGTGGCGCCGCACGCGACACATGCGGCGTAGGCTGCGTCGGCCTCGAGCTCGCCCAGCGCGAAGGTGACTTCGACGAACGGCGCGCCCATCGCCTAGCGCAATCCCAAACGGCGCTCCAGATAATGGATGTCGAGACCGCCCTTCTGGAAGGCGGCGTGGTTGAAGATTTCCTGGTGCAGGGCGACGTTGGTCTTGATGCCCTCGATCACCATTTCCGCGAGCGCATTCTTCATGCGCGCGATGGCGGTCTCGCGCGTATCCCCGTGGGCGATGATCTTGCCGATGAGCGAGTCGTAGTTGGGCGGGACGTTGTAGCCGGAGTAGACGTGGCTGTCGACACGGATTCCCGGCCCGCCGGGCGCGTGCCACAGGCGGATGGGGCCCGGCGAGGGCATGAACGTCTTGGGATCTTCCGCGTTGATGCGGCACTCCATGGCGTGACCGCGGAACTGTACATCGCTCTGTTCGTACGGCAGCCGCTCGCCGGAGGCGACCAGGAGCTGCGCCTTCACCAGGTCGATGCCGGTGATGAGTTCGGTCACCGGATGCTCGACCTGGATGCGCGTGTTCATCTCGATGAAGTAGAACTCACCGTCCTGATAGAGGAACTCGAGCGTGCCGGCGCTGCGGTAGCCGACCGCACGGCAGGCTTCCACGCAGCGTTCGCCCATGAGACGGCGCTGGCGCGCGGTGATGCCCGGCGCCGGCGCCTCTTCGATGACCTTCTGATGGCGGCGTTGCATGGAGCAGTCGCGCTCGCCCAGATGAATGACGTGCCCGAAATTATCCCCGAGCACCTGGAACTCGATGTGCCGCGGGCGCTCGAGGAACTTCTCCATGTACACCTGATCGTTGCCGAAGGCCGCGCGCGCTTCGGACTGCGTGATCGCCACCGCATTCAGCAGCGAGGCCTCGCTGTGCACCACGCGCATGCCGCGACCGCCGCCGCCGCCCGACGACTTGATCATGACGGGGTAGCCGAGGTCGCGGGCGATGCGCAGGTTCTCTTCCGCGTCGGCACCGAGAGGTCCGTCCGACCCCGGCACGCACGGCACACCTGCCTCCTTCATGGCGCGTATCGCCGAGACCTTGTCGCCGAGCTTGCGAATGGTCTCGGCCTTGGGACCGACGAACACGAAGCCGCTCTTTTCCACGCGTTCGGCGAAGTCGGCGTTTTCGGCGAGAAAGCCGTAGCCCGGATGGATGGCGACCGAATCGGTGACCTCGGCGGCGCTGATGATCGCGGGCATGTTGAGGTAGCTCAACGCCGAGGACGGTGGTCCGATGCACACCGATTCGTCGGCCAAGAGCACGTGCTTCAGGCTGTAGTCGGCGGTGGAGTGCACGGCCACCGTCTTGATTCCGAGCTCACGGCAGGCGCGCAGGATTCGTAGCGCAATCTCGCCACGATTGGCGATGACGAGCTTGTCAAGCATGGTGCGTCTATTCGATGACGAACAGCGGCTGACCGAATTCGACCGGATCGCCGCTCTTTGCCATGATCGAGGTGACCGTTCCGCCCCTGTCCGCTTCGATCTGATTCATCATTTTCATCGCTTCGATGATGCACAGCACCTGCCCGGGCGTGACCTCATCGCCAAGTTCCACGAACGCCTTGGCGGCCGGAGACGGCGCGGAATAGAAGGTGCCGACCATCGGGGCGGTCACCACGTGTTCATTCGATTTCGGGTGCGGCGCCGCGATCTGCGGCGCTGCTGTCGATGGCGTGGGCGGCGGCAGATGCGCAGGGGCTGCGATGGGCAGATGAGCGACTCCATGCAGAGCGTGCGCGGCGGCAAGTCCGCCTGGCGGCATGCGGCTGATGCGCACACCTTCCTCGCCTTCCTTGATTTCGATTTCCGCGATGCCGGATTCTTCGAGCAGCTCAATCAGCTTTTTTATTTTTCTAATGTCCATGCACGCAGCGACCTCCTGGCGGTCATGTTTGCAGTTTGCGAATCGCGGCCCGCAGTGCGAGTTCGTAGCCGAGCGGCCCCAAGCCGAAGATGCAGCCGCTGGCGATATCCGAAAAGTAAGAATGTTGACGGAAGCTCTCGCGCGCGAAGATGTTCGACAGGTGCACCTCGATGAACGGCAGCTTGACCCCGAGGATCGCATCGCGCAGTGCAATGCTCGTATGACTGAACGCCCCGGGATTGAGAATCAGGAACGCGATGCCGGCTTTCTTCGCGCCGTGCACGCGCTCAATGAGCTCGTGCTCCGCATTGCTCTGGAACGCCGTGAGCTCATGGCCCGCTTCGCCCGCGATCTTGCGCAATCGCTCTTCTATGGCGGCCAGAGTATCGGACCCATAGATCTCGGGCTCGCGGCTGCCGAGCAGGTTGAGGTTCGGACCATTGAGCAGCAGCAGGCGCGACATCGGCGGCGAATGTACCTAATCCGCGTCGAATGAGCTAGTTTTAGTCGCGAACTGCGTGGATCAGGCGTGCTTCGCGCGCTCTACCGCGAAATCCTTGAGTCGGGCCTCGATCTGCTGCCGGGCGGCCGCCAGGCTGAGTGTTCCGCTGTCGATATCCTGCACCCGATCCAGGATGAAGTCTGCCTCATCCTGATGCAACTCTCCCAGCTTTACGGCGACGACCCGGCCGTCCCGGTCGGCGAACACGCTGAACGGGAAGACGAGCTCCATACCGAACGCATGCACGGCATCCAGGCCCGCGTCTTCGCCGATGAGGACGGGATAGTCGATGCCGGCCTTGCGCGCGTAGGTGGCGACCGCCTCGTGAAAGTCGACCGCGATGCCGACGACCGCAAGGCCGGCGCCAGCGCGCTCACGGCGCAGGCGTATAAGAAGAGGAATCTCGCGGCGGCACGGCTCGCACCAGGTCGCCCAGAAATTGACGATGACGGGATGTCCCCGGAAGTCCGTCAGCCGCCGGGTGGCGCCAGACAGATCGGCGAGTGCGAGATCCGGCAGCGCCATGGGGATGACGCGGCTCGGCGGCGCGTCTTGCGGTGGTAGTGGCGCGCGCGCGGCAGCGACGGCTGGCACCAGGGTTGCGCGCGGTCGCAGCATGCGATGCATCGCCACGCCGGCGAGCGCTCCCAACGCGACGAGGGCGACGCCAAGGGTCACCCGCAGACTTGAGTTCACGTGGCGTGCGGTCCGAAGAGCGCCTGCTGAGCCAGCGCCGCAAACTCAGGCGCCTTCATATAGCCCACGACCCGGAAGGCGCGTTGCTCGCGGCCGTCGCTGCCGTAGAAGGCGATGGTGGGCGGCCCGAAGATCCCGAAATGTTTGAGGAGTTCCTGATCCTGCGCATCATTCTGCGTGACGTCCGCCCGCAACAGGACGACCCCGTGCAGTGAGCGTTGCAGCGCCGGATCAGAAAAAGTGTAGCGCTCCATCTCCTTGCAGGAGACGCACCAGTCGGCGTAGAAATCCAGGAGCACGCCCTCGCCATGTGCATGGGCGGCGGCGACTTCCGCATTGAGATCATCGAGCGACTTGATCTTCTTGAAGACCAGCGTCTGCCGGGCGCCGGTGAAACCCGACAGCGGCGCGAGCGGATCGCTGCCGCCGGTCGCTGCGCCCGCAAGGAGCGCGATGGCATAGAGCCCGGCGGCGACCCCGGCAAAGCGCGCGATAGTGCGCGTTAGCGAGCGCGCCGGCCGCATACGCCACAGCACCGCGGCGCCGATCAGCGCCGGCACCACCCACAGCACCAAAGACCAGCGCTCCGGCACGATGCGCGCGAGCATCCACGCCGCAACCCCAAGCATCATGACCCCGAAGAGCTGCTTGACCGTATCCATCCACGGGCCCGCGCGCGGTAGCAGCTTTCCCGCCGAGGCCCCGACGATGAGCAGCGGCGTCCCCATCCCGAGACTCATTGCAAAGAGCGCCGCAGCGCCGCGCACCATGTCGCCGCTTTTGCCGATGACCACAAGGGTTGCCACGAGCGGCGGCGCGACGCAGGTGGTGATGATCAGCGCCGACAGCGCGCCCATCACCGCGACCCCGACGAACGAGCCCGCCCGCTGCCGGTTGCTCACCAGCGCGAGCCGCGTCTGAATGGCGGCCGGCACTTGCAGCGTGAAGAGCCCGAACATCGACAGCGCGAGCGCGACGAACAAGAGCGCGAAAAGCACCACGATCCAGGGCTGCTGAAACACGGCCTGAACCTGCTGGCCAGCGGCGGCAAACAGCGCCCCTGCGACTGTATAAGTGATCGCCATGCCGAGGACGTAGACCAGCGAGAGCGCAAAAGCGCGCCCCGTCGTCACGTTGCTGCCGTGCCCGGCAATGATCCCCGAGAGAATCGGCACCATCGGCAGCACGCAGGGGGTGAACGCAAGGAGCAGCCCGAGCCCAAAGAAAGTGCCGAGCACGAGTACGAGATTGCCCGAGCGGATGAGGCTTGCGAGGCGGTCCTGCTCGGAAACGAAGGCACCGGTGCTGGCGCCGTTCGGCAGATTCACGTGGATCGTCTTGCGGATGGGCGGATAGCACAAGCCCGCCTCCGCGCAGCCCTGGTAGGTCACCGCGAGGAACACATCGGGCGGTGCGTCCGCCGCGCGCGAGAGGGAAATTTCTCCTACGAGCTCGCGCTCATAAATCTCCTGCCTGCCGAAATATTCGTCGGTCTTCTGAACGCCCGTCGGCAGCTCCAGGGGTCCAAGCCCGACGCGCGGGCTCGTCGTGCGCACCCCAAGACGGCTGCGATAAAGGTAGTAGCCGTTGGCGATCTGCCACACGAGGCGCACGCGGTCGGGACCCTCGGCAAGAGCGCCCAAGCGAAAGGCGTCATCGGGCGGGAGAAAGTCATGATCCTTATCTGCCGGCCGGTGCGCACCCAGGATGGCATTGATGCCTCCGCCGCCTGCCTGGGCCGGGGAGGCAGGCAGCGCAACCTTCGCATCCGAAAGCTGCGGCGGGTAGCAAAGCCCGGCATCCGCACAGCCCTGAATCTTAAGCTTAAGCAAGACATTGCGGTCGGCGCCGCCGCTGAGCGTGATGGGCGCCGTCACCAGGAAATCTCCGCGGAAAACCTCCTGCGCGCCGAAATAGTCGTCCTGGTGAACTTCGCCCTTCGGGAAGACCATGGTGCCGAGCGTCGCGCCAGGGGTCGCGCTCTCAAGCGTCATGCGGGACTTGTAGGCGTAGTACCCGGGAGGCAGGCTCCAGTGTACGCTGACGCTTGAGGCGTCAGCCGTCACGGTGTACCTAAATACCTGTTCCGGCGGCAGAAATCGGTCTTCTGCGGCACTCGCGACATAGCCTCCCGACCACGCCAGGGCAAGGAGGAGGAGAGCGAGAATTCGGCCCGTATGCTTCATGGGACGTAGGGCTTTGGCTGCCTGAATTGCTGAAGGTTCGCGAGCATACGGGCTCGCGGGGCGGGCGTCACCGCGCGAATTATGCCCGCCGAGCTTGATATTCGGCATTCCAGGCATATCATTAGCAGCCGTGCAGGGGGAGTGCTAACAACCCCCAGCACAGTCCCTTTTTACATAGTCAATCAACAGCTTTTAGGAGCGTACACCATGAAGATTCGTCCTCTTCATGATCGCGTCATGGTGAAACGTCTCGAAGAGGAACGTACCTCTCCGGGCGGCATCGTGATTCCCGACACCGCAGCTGAGAAGCCGGTACAGGGAAAGATCATCGCGGTCGGCAAAGGCAAGATTCTAGAAAACGGCTCGGTCCGTCCCCTCGATGTGAAAGTCGGCGACAAGATCCTGTTCGGCAAATACAGCGGAACTGAGGTCAAGGTCGACGGCGAAGACCTTGTGGTCATGCGTGAGGAAGACGTCATGGCCGTGATTGAAGGCAAATAACCCTGAAGGATCACGACAATGGCAGCTAAAGATGTTCGTTTCAGTGATGACGCCCGCCAAAAGATGTTTCGCGGCGTCAATGTTCTAGCTAACGCCGTCAAGGCGACGCTCGGCCCGAAGGGCCGTAACGCGGTGCTCGAGAAGAGCTTCGGCGCCCCCACCATCACAAAGGATGGTGTCTCGGTCGCGAAGGAAATCGAGCTCAAGGACAAGTTCGAAAACATGGGCGCGCAGATGGTGAAGGAAGTCGCTTCCAACACCTCCGACGAAGCCGGCGATGGCACCACCACCGCCACCGTTCTCGCCCAGGCGATTATCCGCGAAGGCCTGAAGGCCGTGGCCTCTGGCCGCAACCCAATGGATGTCAAACGTGGCATCGACAAGGCGGTCACCATTGCGGTCGAGGACTTGAAGAAACTCTCCAAGCCCTGCAAGGACTCCAAGGCGATCGCACAGGTCGGCACGATCTCGGCGAACTCCGACGAGTCGATCGGCAAGACCATCGCCGATGCGATGGAGAAGGTCGGCAAGGAAGGCGTGATCACGGTTGAGGAAGGCTCGGGCCTCGACAACGAGCTCTCAGTGGTTGAGGGCATGCAGTTCGATCGCGGCTACCTTTCCCCGTACTTCATCAATTCGCAGGCGAATCAGACGGCCGAACTTGAGAAGGCCGTGATTCTTCTGTGCGACAAGAAGATCTCCAACATTCGCGAAATGCTGCCGCTGCTCGAGGCCGTTGCGAAGGCAGGCAAGCCGCTGCTGGTCGTGGCGGAGGATGTCGAGGGTGAGGCACTGGCGACTCTCGTCGTCAACAACATCCGCGGAATCCTCAAAGTCGTGGCCGTGAAGGCTCCTGGCTTCGGCGATCGCCGCAAGGCGATGTTGCAGGACCTCGCGACGTTGACGGGCGGCACGGTCATATCGGATGAGGTGGGTCTGTCGCTTGAGAAGGCGACACTCAATGATCTCGGCGAGGCGAAGAAGATCGTCATCGAGAAAGAGAACACCACCATCATCGACGGCGCCGGCAAGGCGTCCGACATCAAGGGCCGCATCGACTCGATCCGGCAGCAGGCTGAAGAGGCCACTTCCGACTATGACAAGGAAAAGCTGCAGGAGCGCGTTGCAAAACTCTCCGGCGGTGTTGCGGTCATCAAGGTCGGTGCAGCCACCGAAATCGAGATGAAAGAGAAGAAGGCTCGTGTTGAGGATGCTCTGCATGCCACACGCGCCGCGGTCGAAGAGGGCGTAGTGCCCGGCGGCGGTGTTGCGCTCATCCGCGTGCAGAAGTCGCTCGAGAAGTTCGAAGGCTCCAATGAGGATCAGACGATCGGCGTGCGCATTCTGCACCGTGCGATCGAAGAGCCTTTGCGTCAGATCGTGGATAACGCCGGCGAAGATGCCGCGGTGATCCTCAATCGCGTGAAGGAAGGCAAGGGCAGCTTCGGCTACAACGCAGCCACCGGCAAATTCGGCGACATGCTCGAAGAGGGCATTTTGGATCCGACCAAGGTGACGCGCCTTGCTCTGCAGAACGCGGCCTCTGTTGCCGGCCTTCTCTTGACGACCGAAGTCATGATTGCCGATGCACCGAAGGATGACGAACATGCTCACGGCGGCGGGATGCCTCCCGGCGGCATGGGCGGCATGGATATGTAATCGACGGAGTTACAAGGCCGATCGGGACTGGATAACAGCCCGGTCGGCCGAACCTCCCAACAATCGTGCCGCAGAGCCCCCCTCTGCGGCCGATCACCTGAAAGCCCTGCCACTCGCGGGGCTTTTTTTTGCGCCGGCGATGGGCTTCGCGGATGGGTCCTTGCGGCCGGCGCGCAGGATTAAGTCAATACTTTCTCGTTACGGCCGACCACACACCGCAGTACCTGGGGCGCGCACACGAGGGATGCTGCCTGCCGGCACTTTCTGGTGCAGCTACGGTCAAGTGACTACTATGTTGCAGCCTTCCTTGAGGGGAAGGCGCTGCGGAGAGCGCTATGGCGGCCTTGAACGCCCGAACGCCGGCAATCTGGATCTGCGCCTGTGTACTGGCTTGGCTTGCCGGATGTGAACGATCCAAGCACGATGATATGCGCTGGGCCCAGGATGCACTGGAGCGCAACGGCCGGCTTGAGGTCGTGGCCGTGGATCCGAAGGCGCGGGCCTTTACCGTGCGCATGAAGGATACCGGCGAACTGCGCATCGTGCAGGCGAGTGAAATCGTAGGCTCGCTGCCCTCCGCGGTGGCGCAAGCACCGGCAGCCACTGCAGCAAATGCCGCGCCGCCAGAAAAGCCGCCGATCCTGCAGCCCACGCCCGCAGCTCCCGCGACGAACGTGCCGGAGCCTGCTACTGCGCCCGAGGCTCAAGTGGCTGCAACTCCTGCACCGACGGTCACCGGCGCTGGCGTCATTGCCGCCGGGCCGGGCTACAGCATCAAATCGGCGCGCACCGATACGGCTCGCGCCAGCGGATTTGCGCCCGCGGACGGGGCCGCAGTCGGACTTGCGGTTGAGCGGCGCGACGAGCCCATTATTTGCCAGGGTGCGCGCTTCCTGCGTATCGACAGTCGCAATCTTGAATTCGCAGGCGACGCCATCAGCGCGGAAGATGGCTGCGAAATGCACATCACCAACAGCCGCATCGCGGCGAAGGGCGTGGGCGTGTCGGCGCGCGCCGCGAACGTCCATATCGAGAACAGCTCAATCGAGGGCCAGTCGGGCTCCATCCTCGCCTCCGAGGGCGCGCAGGTGTACACCGAGGCCTCAAGGTTCAGAGGCGTAAGCCGCGGACTCACGCCCGAGAGCCTGCACGATCTGGGCGGTAATGTCTGGAACTGACGGCAGCGAAGGCACCGCTGCCGCAATTGCTTCCGCCCCCGTTCGAGTCCGCGAGTGCGTCGCACGGGTTTGCGCGGCGAGCGACTTCATCGCCCGTGCCATCAGCACGGATTCCGCTTTGCTCCCCTCCCTCATCGAGTCGGGGGATCTCGAGCGCGCTTTGTCGCCGGGGGACTTCGCGGCGCGCGCGCCCGAGGTGCCCGGCGCGCCGGCTGGCGCTGCAGAGGCTGAGTGGATGGCGCAGCTGCGCCGCTGGCGGCGGCGCGAGTTCGTCCGCATTGCCTGGCGAGATTTAGCTTCCTGGGCACCTCTACGGGAGACGCTCGCGGATCTGTCGGCGTGCGCCGATGCCGCAATCATCGCGGCGTGCAAATTTGCAACGCTCACCTTGAGCGCCCGCCACGGCGTGCCGCGCTCTTCCGACGGACAGGTGCAGCCGTTGATTGTCGTCGGCATGGGCAAGCTCGGCGGCGGCGAACTCAATTTTTCCTCTGACATCGACCTCATTTTCCTCTTTCCCGAACATGGCGAGACTGATGGGCCGCGGCCCATGGCGAACGAGGAATTCTTCACGCGTGTCGGGCAAATGCTGGTGCGCCTGCTCGATGCGCCGACCCCAGAGGGCATTGTGTTTCGCGTTGACCTGCGCCTGCGCCCGTTCGGCGCAAGCGGCCCTTTGGTCGCAAGCTTCGCCTCCTTCGAGGATTATTTGTCGCGCCACGGCCGGGACTGGGAGCGCTACGCCTATGTGAAGGCGCGCCCGATCACCGCTCATGAGCACTACGCGCAGATCTACGCCGCGGCAGTGCGCCCGTTCGTGTATCGACGCTATCTCGACTACGGAGTGTTCGAGAGCCTGCGCGAGATGAAGAACCTGATCGAGCGCGAGGTCGAGCGGCGCGAACTTGCCGACGACATCAAGCTAGGACCGGGCGGCATCCGGGAGATCGAATTCATTGTGCAGGCCTTTCAGCTCATTCGCGGCGGACGCGACCGGCGCCTGCAGACGCCGTCGCTCGGTGTCGCCCTGCCGCAGCTTGATGGCGCAAAGCTTCTGCCGTACGCGGCGGTAACGGATCTCACTGCGGCCTACGAGTACCTGCGGCGCCTCGAGAACCGCCTGCAGATGACGGCAGATGAGCAGACACATAGCCTTCCCAAAAGCGCGGACGCGCGCGCGCGCATCGCAGCGTCGATGGGCGCACCTGATTGGGCGACGCTTGCGGGCGAGCTCAACGCACACAGTGGTCGTGTGAGCGCCCACTTCAAAGCGGTGATCTTCAGCGCGCAGAGTGCCGCGGATCCGGGACAGGCACGCGCGGACCTGACGCAGTTCTGGCAGACGGGCGGCGAGCCAGCGGCACTCGCCGCGTCCCTTTCGCAGGCCGGGTTCCAAGATGCGGCCGAGGGCGCGCGGCTGCTGCTCAACTTCCGTGACTCCGCGCTCGTGCGCCGCCTCGATGAGCCCGGCACCAAGCGTCTGCAGACGCTGCTGCCGGCGTTGATCGCCGACATCGCGGCAGGCGCGGCGCCGCTTGCCGCATTGCGCCGCATACTCAGGATTCTCGAAGCGATCGGCCAGCGCTCGGTGTATTTCGCGCTGCTGCGCGAAAACTCAGCGGCGCGCATCAGGCTTGTGGAGCTTTGCGGCCGCGGGGATTTTCTTGCGGACCAGATTGCCGCCTATCCGCTCTTGCTCGATGAGCTCATTGATGAGCGGCTGCTGTCGGAGCTGCCGGAGCGGGCGAATCTCGCGCGCGATTTGGACCTCATCGTGCAGGCGATGCGCGAGGAGGATGATCCGGAGCGCCAGGTCGAGGCGCTGCGCCACTTCCAGCGCGCCGCCATTTTCCGCATCGCCGTGGCGGACTTGAGCGGCCGGCTGCCGGTCATGAAGGTGAGCGACCGCCTGACCGATGTTGCCGAGCTCATTGTCGAGCGGGCGATGCAGCTCGGCTGGCAGCAGATGAGCGCGCAGTTCGGAACGCCGATGTGCGGCGCGGGTGCCGAGCGGCGCCCGGTGCGCATCTGCGCCGTCGGCTACGGCAAGTTGGGCGGCATGGAGCTCGGCTACTCCTCGGATCTTGATCTCGTCTTCCTGCATGACTCGCATGGCGAGCAGCAGGAGACTGCTGCACGCACGCCCATCGACAATCAACTGTTTTTCGTGCGGGTCGCGCAGCGCATCATGCACCTTTTGACCATGCACTCCGGTGCGGGTCGCCTGTATGCGGTCGACGTGCGTCTGCGCCCGAGCGGCAAAGGCGGGCTCCTCGTGACCAACATCCGCGCGTTCGCGGAGTATCAGGAGCATGACGCCTGGACCTGGGAGCACCAGGCGCTGCTGCATGCCCGCGCGGTCGCGGGCGCCGCAGAAGTGCGCGCCGAGTTCGAGCACCTGCGTGTCGATGTCCTGCAGCGGCATGTACGCCGCGCGACCCTGCGTGCACAGGTGCGCGGCATGCGCGAGCGCATGCGCCGGGAGCTCTCCAAGACGTCGCCATCGCAGTTCGATCTCAAGCAGGGTCCGGGCGGCATAGCCGACATAGAATTCCTGGCGCAGTACTGGGCGCTCAATTGGGCTCGGGAGCATGCGCCGGTCGTGATGTTCTCCGATACTATCCGGCAGCTGGAAAGCGTCGCCTCCGCCGACCTCGTGCCGCAGGTGCGCGTCGATGTGCTGACGAGCGCCTATCGCGCCTACCGCAGCCGCGCGCATCACCTTGCGCTCGACGGGCGCGAGGCGATAGTCGCGGCGGGTGATTTCGTTACAGAGCGCGCGGCTGTGATGCACATTTGGACCGACACCATGGGGGCCTGAAACCCCCGCCAGACGACCCACCACACAACGCAAGGGGACTGAAATGGTCGATTCGACGCAGAAGAAATTTCTCGTTTTATATCTGGCACCTCCTGCGGTCATGGAGGATTGGGCAAAAAAAGATCCCGGCGAGAGGAAGGCTGCCGAAGAGAAGATGAAAGCCGAGTGGCAAAAATGGATGGGCGCCCACTCGAAGATGATCATCAGCACGGAGGTTGGCGGTAAGACCAAACGCGTCACGTCAAGCGGTATTGCCGATACCAAGAACGCCATCGTGCTGTTCGCGGTGGTAGTGGCCGAGTCGCACGAGGCGGCAACGAAAGCGTTCGAGAACCACCCGCATCTGCAAATTCCGCAGGCAACCATCGAAGTGATGGAAATCAAATCGATGGGCGCAATGTAGTGTGTGACGAGGGTTCGCGATGGCGCGCGAACCTCGCGGGAGCTTAGCCGCACAG
>Ga0302325_10009425_pt1 | contig 21313 bp, 17 predicted proteins | sample Palsa_T0_2_FD_201948 | JGI IMG/M metagenome (GOLD analysis project Ga0302325, IMG submission 201948) | Peat permafrost microbial communities from Stordalen Mire near Abisko, Sweden - Palsa_T0_2 | ecosystem: Environmental > Terrestrial > Soil > Palsa > Peat permafrost | place: Sweden: Abisko...
CGGAACATGCTGGAGATCCTGCCGCTGACCCATATCCGCGGCCGGTCCCTGCACGACTCCTTCGTGATCGTGGACGAGGCGCAGTCGCTGGAACGCGGAGTCCTGCTCACGGTGCTTTCGCGGATCGGCGCGGGCTCGCGGGTGGTGCTCACGCACGACATCGCGCAGCGCGACAACCTGCGGGTCGGCAGGCACGACGGGGTGGTCGCCGTGATCGAGAAGCTCAAGGGCCATCCGCTCTTCGCGCACGTCACGCTGGTTCGCTCGGAGCGGTCGCCGATCGCCGCGCTGGTCACCGAGATGCTGGAGGACGCCGCGCTCTGAGCCCGCCGCGCCGAGCCCGGCGTGACGCCCGTGCGGGGGCTGGCCCCGCCTAGGCTGCCCGCGCGGCTGCTGGTGACGGCACCGCTCCGGTGGCGGTACGGTGACCAGCGTCATGAGTGACTCGCCCGCCCCCCCCGGCGCCGTCGCGCCGCGCAAGCTGGCGCCCGGCCCAGGCGCTGCCGCGGCGCCCGGCGTCTCCGTGGTGATGCCGGTCAGGAACGAGGAACGGCACCTGGCGGATTCCGTCCGCCAGGTGCTCAGCCAGGACTACCAGGGCGACATGGAACTGGTGCTGGCCGTCGGCCCCTCCCGCGACCGGACTCAGGAGATTGCCGAACGGATCGCTGCGGGTGACTCCCGTGTCACCGTGGTACCCAACCCCTCGGGGCGGATCCCGAGCGCCGTCAACGCGGCGATCAAGGCATCCAGGCACTCGGTGGTGGCGCGGGTGGACGGGCACTGCCTGCTTCCGCCCGGCTACCTGCGGAGCGCCGTTCGGGCGCTGGCGGAGACCGGGGCCGACAACGTCGGCGGCGTCATGGCTGCGGAAGGGGTGACCCCGTTCCAGCAGGCGGTGGCCTGGGCGATGACCTCCCCGGCCGGGGTGGGCGCGGCACAGTTCCACACCGGTGGCCAGCCCGGCCCCGCGGACACGGTGTACCTGGGGGTGTACCGCCGCGCGGCGATCGAGCGGGTAGGCGGCTACGACGAGGCGTACCTGCGGGCCGAGGACTGGGAGATGAACCACCGGATCCGCCGCGCCGGGGGGCTGATCTGGTTCCTGCCGGACCTGCGGGTCACCTACCGGCCGCGAGCCAGCATCCGGGCGCTCGCGGTGCAGTACTTCTGCTACGGGCGGTGGCGCCGGGTGGTGGCCCGGCAGCATGCGGGGACGATCAACCGGCGCTATCTGGCGCCGCCCGCGGCGGTCGTGGTGATCGCGGCGGGAACGCTCGCCGGGCTGGCCGGGGTGGCCGGCCTGGCCAGCGGCGCGGCCGGCAGCTGGCCGGCCATCGCGACCGCAGGGTTCGCGGTGCCGCTGCTGTACCTGGCCGGGATCCTGGCGGTCACCGCGATGGCGGCGCGCGGACTGCGGGCCCGCGCGACCGTACGGCTCCCGCTGGTGCTCACGACCATGCACATGTGCTGGGGGGTCGGCTTCCTGACCAGCCCGGCGAGCCTGGGGAGCGGCCGCACGGGCGGCCGGCCGGTCAGCTCCTGAGCAGCACCTCGGCAACATCAAGATCACTTGGATAGGTGATCTTGATGTTGCGCTCGCTGCCCGGCACGGCGCGGACGGGAACCTCCGGCAGATAGCGGAGTACGACGCCGCAGTCGTCGGTCGACGCGGACGCGGCGAAGCCCGGATCTGCCTGTGCGAGCTGGTGTGCCCTGCTGATCACCGACAGCCGGAACCCCTGCGGCGTCTGGCAGCGCAGCAGGTGGTCACGGCGTGGCATGCCAGTCAGGACGCCAGCACGGGCCTCGACGATCGTGTCGGACGACGGGATGGTGACGCCGACGGCCCGGTTCGTCACCAGCGCGCTCACGCAGCCCGCGATGGTCTGCTGATCGACCAGCGGCCGGGCCGCGTCGTGGAAGAGTACGTCGCACTCGGCGTCGCCAAGCGCCGCGATCGCAAGCCGGGTCGAGTCGGTGCGGGTCACTCCGCCCTCGATCACGCCTGTCACCTTGCGGTACTGGCCGCCGGCCAGCAGCGCGCGTACCTGCGCGGCGAGGCCGGGATTCGTCACGACGAGGATCGCGTCGACGCCCGGAGCGTCATCGAAGGCCGCGACCGAGTGCTCGATCAGCGTCCGGCCCGCGAGAGTGCGCAGCTGCTTGGGCAGGTCGCCGCCGAATCGCTGGCCGGATCCGGCGGCGAGCACCACCGCGACCGTCCGCATGAGCGGACTGTACGCCCGGCCACCCGCGCGGGTGGCAGCCCGCCCCGCCCGGCAGCCCGCCCGGCTGGCAGCCCGCCCCGCCCGGCAGCCCGCCCGGCTGGCTGGCCGCCCCGCCCGGCCCCGCCGCCTGCCTGGCTGGCTGGCCGCCCCGCCCGGCCGGCTGGCAGTCCGCCCCGCCCGGCCGCCCGCTCGGCTGGCTGGCCGCCCTGCCCAGCCGCCCGCAGTGGCGCGTCGATCTGGGCGGCTGGTCGCGGCGGGGAATGGGCGTCCGGCCGGCTGGGTATTGCTCGGGCTGATGGCACCGGGCCTGGTGTGGCCTGAGTGCCACCGGTCTGCTGGCGCCGGGCCCGCGTGGCGCCGGGCCTGCGTGGCGCCGGGCCCGCGTGGCGCCGGGCCCGCGTGGCGCCAGGCTGGCGTGGCGCCAGGCTGGGGTCGCTGGCGGTGAGGGCGCCGCGGCAGCGGTCCGGGCCGACGGGAGGTTGGGCATGACCGTGGCGGAGGCCGTCGACGGGCTGCCTCGCCGCATGACCACCTGGTCGGCGGCGCTGTCGCCGCCCCCCAACTCGGCGACAGCCATCTCGGTTGCCCTGGGCCTGTGCGCGGCCGTGTGGTTCAGCGCGGGCACCAGACCGGGAAACGTGGTCGGTGCGCTCGCCCTGTGCGGCAGCTACCTGTCCGGCCGTTCCGCGCGACGGCTTGGACGCCCGGCGCCCGGTGGCGCTGCGGCGACTCCGGCCGTCCGCGCAGGCCGGCTTGCTCGCGCCTGCGCCGTGGTGACCGGGTGCGGGGTCTACGCGGGCCTCGCCGCTGGCAGCCTCGCCGCTGGGAGCCTCGCGGCAAGCCGGATCGGCGGGTGGCAGCTGGCGACGACCGTGGTGGTCCTGGTGGCGGTCAGCCAGCTGGCGCGAGCGTGCGGTCAGTCGTCGCAGGCCGTCCCGCAGCGGGAGACGCCGCCCGGCGGCCTGGCGTGGCGGGCGCTCGGCTTCCCCTACGGCGGCCAGGTGCTGCTGATCGCCGTCGCGGCGCCGATCTGGGGAACTCGCGCCGCGCTCTTCGGCCTGCTCGGCTGGGCGGTCATCGGCACCGGCTATGCGGTCGTCGCGGGCCGGCCGCAGCGGGCCGGGAGCACCGGCGCGCGGCCCGTCGTGGCCTGCCGCGACGACGGGCCGGTCGCGAGCTGGCTCGGCCGTCCGGTCCGGGGCCAGCTCGTGCCGCTGCCGCCCGCGCTGACCGGCCTGGCCGCCGTGTGCGTGCTCGCCGCTCTCGGGCTGCGTCACGTTCCCGGCATGCTGTTGCTCGCTCCCGTCGTCGCCATGCTGCTCGCCGCGGTCGGCTCCAGCCACCGGCACGACGGGCGGCTCGACTGGATCGTGCCCGTCGTGCTGCAGGCAGGCCAGTACGCCTACGTCGCCGCTATCGGCTTCGCCTGCGCCGTACCGGCGCCCGTGGTCTTCGCGTTGTGCGCGCTGATCGCGGTGCACTATGCGGATCTCGCTGGTCATGCCCCGCTGCACACGGCGCTGGGCTGGGACGGCCGGATGATAGCGGCCGGGGCCGGCGCGGCCCTTGGCCTGGCGACGTTCGCCTACCTGCTGCTCGCGGCGTATCTTGGTGTGCTCATCTGCCGGGAAGTCATGACAGGCTGGCCGGCCGCCGTGGAGGGAGACCGCCGGTGATCGGCATGGTGCTAGCGGCCGGCGCCTCGCGCCGGCTCCGTCCGGACACCGACGCGCTGCCGAAGGCGCTGCTGCCGGTGGCGGGCGAGACCACGATCCTGGACATCGCGCTGCGCAACCTGGCCGCGGTCGGGCTGCGCGACGTCGTCGTGGTGGTCGGCCATGCGGCCGGCATGATCAGTGACCGGGCCGGCGACATGCAGCGCAGGCACGGGGTGAAGATGCACCTCGTGCCTAACGAACGCGCGCTGGAATGGAACAACGCCTACTCGCTCTGGCTCGCCCGCGAGTACTTCGGCGGCGGCGTGCTGCTGGTCAACGGCGACACCGTGCATCCGGTGAGCGTCGAGAAGACGCTGCTCGCGGCGGCAGGCGCCAGCGGCCAGAGCGGCCCCGGCGGCCCGGGGGTGATTCTCGCGGTCGATGACGTCAAGCAGCTCGGTGACGAGGAGATGAAGGTCGTCCTCGATCCGCGGCGGCTGCTGGCCAGGATCACCAAGCAGATGGATCCTGCCCAGGCATACGGCGAGTACATCGGCGCGACGCTGATCGACGCGGCTGCCGCCACGGCGCTGGCCAGCGCGCTGGAGGCAACCTGGCGGCGGGATCCGGGCCTGTACTACGAGGACGGCTACCAGGAGTTCGCGGACCGCGGCGGCGAGATCGCGGTCGCTCCGATCGGCGCGGTGGAATGGGTCGAGGTCGACAACCACGACGACCTGCGCAGGGCACGCGAGATCGCCGTCCGCTGCTAGTCTCGCGGGTGGTCACGGTAATCTCCCGCGGGTGGTCACGGCTGTGGCCCGGCGTTCGCCCGGAGGAGGCCCATGCCACTGCTAGCCCGGATGCTGGCCGCACCGCTGATCGTCGACGTCCGGCGCGGGGCGGTCGCCGGCCTTGGCTCGCTGCTCGCTGACCGGCGGATCGCGACGGAGGGGCGAGTCGCGGTCGCGGTCGGGCCCGGCCAGGGGGACAGCATCGCTGCCGAGCTCGACATCGACGCCGCGGAAGTCTTCCGGATCGGTGACGGCACCCATGGCAGCGCCGTCACCCTCGGCAAGCGGCTCCGGGCGGGGGCCTACGAGGCGGTGGCGGGCATCGGCGGCGGCAAGACCATCGACGTCACCAAGTTCGCCGCAAACATGGCCGGGATCCCGATGGTCGCCGTCGCGACGAACCTCGCGCACGACGGCATCGCCTCGCCGGTCAGCTCGCTGGAGCACGAATCGGGGAAGGGCTCCTACGGCGTCGTCATGCCGGTCGCCATAGTGGTGGACCTGGACCGGGTACGCAGCGCTCCCGAGCCGTTCGCCATCGCCGGGATCGGCGACGTGATCTGCAACCTGTCGGCCGTCGCGGACTGGGAACTGTCCGCCGCAGACACCGGCGAGCTAGTGGACGGACTGGCCGCGGCGATGTCCCGGTCCGCGGCCCAGGCCGTGCTGCACCAGCCAGGGCCTGCCCGCTCGGACGAGTTCCTCACGGTCCTCGCCGAGGCGCTCATCCTGTCCGGCCTGGCGATGTCGGTGGCAGGCTCCAGCCGCCCGGCCAGCGGCGGCGATCACGAGATCATGCACGCCATCGATCAGCTGTACCCCGGCACCGGCAGCCACGGTGAGCTGGCCGGCGTGGGCGCGCTGTTCTGCGCTTACCTACGGGACGACCCTGACCAGGCCGCGATGCTCTCCGCATGCCTGAGCCGCCACGGACTGCCGAGGACTCCGGAGGACCTCGGCCTGTCCCACGGCGACTTCGCCAAGGCGGTCGCCCACGCTCCCGCCACCCGTCCGGGCCGGTACACGATCCTGGAGCGCCTCGGCATGTCCGAGGTGGAGATAGCCGACCGAGTGGAGGACTATGCCCGGGCCATCGCTGGCTGAGCTCAGGGCGCGGGGCCAGCCGCAGGCGGTGATCGACCGGCTGAACGACGAGCACTGGGCCGGTCGGCTCTACATGCGCAGGCTCTCGCCGCGGGCGACCTGGGTCTTCGCCCGGCTCGGCTGGTCGCCGAACGCGGTCACCCTGGCGTTCATCGGCTGCGGCATCGCGGCCGGGGTGGTGACGGCGTTCGGCGGACTGGTCACGGCGGTAGTGGCTGCGGTGCTGATCCAGGGCTACCTGCTGTTCGACTGCTCCGACGGTGAACTGGCCCGGTGGAGCGGCCGGACCTCGGCGACCGGCGTGTACCTGGACCTGATCGGTCACTACCTGGGCGAAGCGGCGCTGCTCATCGGCCTTGGCCTGCGCGCGCAGGGGCACCTCACGGACTCCGGCCGGTACGTCAGCGCGGGCCTGGCGGCCGCGGTGCTGGCCGTCATCGTCAAGGCCGAGACCGACAACGTGGTCGTAGCCCGGGCCAAGGAAGGGCTGCCCGCCGCGCACGGGGACGAGGCGCTGCGGCCGACCGGGTCGGGCCTGGCCCTGGCCCGCCGGCTGGCCAGCGTGCTGCGCGTACACCGGATCACCCACGCGGTGGAGCTGTCCCTGCTGATCCTGCTGGCAGCGGTCGCCGACCAGATCCGCGGCGGGCTGCTCGCCACCCGGGTCCTGGTGCTGGCCTGCCTCGTGGTCAGCGCGCTGATGGTCGTCGCGCACCTGGCGGCGATCGTCGGGTCGAGACGGCTGCGGTGAAAGTCGAGGCGGTTCGGTGAAGCTGTCCTGCGTCATCCTGACCATGGGGAATCGCCCGGCCGAGCTCGACCGGGCGATCGCCAGCACGGCACCGCTGCGGCGCGACGGGTGTGACCTCGTCGTGGTGGGCAACGGCGCGGACGTGCCGCCGGTGCCAGACGGAGTAACCACCATCCGGCTGCCGGAGAACGTGGGCGTGGCCGCGGGCCGTAACACGGGCGTGGACGCCACGGTGGGCGACGTCGTGCTGTTCCTTGACGACGACGGCTGGTATCCCGACGCGGGCCTGGGGGAGTACGTCGCCGGGCGTTTCGCCGCCGATCCGATGCTCGCCGTGGTCTCGTTCCGGGTGGTCGATCCGGCCGGCGGTCCCGGGGCGCGGTGGCACGTGCCGCGGCTGCGGGCCGGTGATCCGGAGCGGTCGTCGGCGGTGACGACCTTCGCCGGCGGCGCGTGCGCGATCCGGCGGTCGGCGTACCTGGCGGCCGGCGGACTGCCCGCGCGGTTCTTTTACGCGCACGAGGAGACCGACCTGGCCTGGCGGCTGATGGACCGCGGCTACCGGCTCGAGTACGACGCCGCGGCGCGGATGTGCCATCACGCGATGCCGAACGCGCGGCACGCGGAGTTCCACCGCCTGGACGGGCGGAACCGGGTGCTGCTTGCCCGCAGGAACCTGCCCTGGCCGCTGGCCGGCGCCTATTTGCTGGACTGGCTTGCGATGACCCTCGTCCGGGTGAGGTCGGCCAGCGGGGTGCGGGCGTGGCTGTCCGGGTTCGCCGAGGGCTGGCGGATCGATCCGGGACGGCGCCATCCGATCTCGGTCCGGACGGCATGGCGGATGACCCGGGCAGGGCGACCGCCGGTTATCTGAGCCTCGCCGGTGATTTGGGCCATGCCCGCGCAGGTCTGCGCCAAGTCGGGCATGATGGGACGAGCCGGGCAGGCCAGACGAGCCGACCGGGCGGTGCCAGTCCGGCAACACGAGTCGGGCGGGCAGGTCGGCGGGCGCTAGAATCTGTCCGGTGGAGGATCGTCAATGGCCATGCTCTCGCTGAGGTTCGCCCTAGCGGAGCGTAACCGACCTGGCCGGTGGGCCCGGCGGATGATCCCCGCGGCGAACCCCCGGCGGTGGTATGCCGCCGTCTTCGCCGGGTGCGCGATCTACGCTACCGGAGTCGCGCTGTTCAGCAGCAACGACCTGCACGAGCGCTGGGGAGTGATCGCTGCCTGCTCCTACCTCGCGGCCGCTGCGGCGGTGCTGGCCTGGCGCTCGCATGGTATCGACCTCGCCCTGCTGGTGAGCGTCGGTGGCGCCCTCGTCGCGCCACTGTACTGGAACGTCGCCACGGGCAAGCGCCAGCCCGAGGTGAGCGTCATCCAGCGGTCGGCTGGCCAGCTCGTTCACCACCACTCGCCCTATCAGAGCGCCGCGGCCCTCGCTGCGATCCACGATCCGAACGCGTACAACCCGTACTTGCCGGTCATGTCGCTTTTCGGGATTCCGCGCGCCCTGTTCGGCCCCGGGATGATCACCGATCCGAGGATCTGGTTCGGCCTGGCGTTCCTGGTGTTCTTCGGCCTGGCGCTGGCGGCGGCTGGCGCCAAAGACGTCGTGCGCTGGACGCTGTTCGTCGCCGCGACACCAGTGATCGCGTTCGAGCTCGCCGTCGGCGGCACCGACGTGCCCATTCTGGCCCTCATGTGTCTCGGCCTTGCGCTGTTGTGGCGGCGCCCCCGGTACGTCCTCGCCGGGCTCGCCATCGGCGTCGCCGCCGCGGCGAAGGCGACTGCCTGGCCCGCGGTCGTGGTCGCCGCCGTGCTGATAGGGGTCCGCGACGGCAGGGGGCCGATGCTGCGTTTCCTCGGCGCGACGATCGCGGCGTGCGCGGCGCTCATCGGCCCGGTGGCCATCCTCTGGCCGTCGGCCCTGGTCGCCAACACGATCATGTTCCCGCTGGGCCTGGCCAGCATCAAGTCGGCCGCGGCTAGCCCGCTGCTCGGACACGCGATCGCCCAGACCGGTCACGTCGGTCATGTGATCGCCATCGCGCTGCTCGTGCTTGCCGGGGTGGCCATCGCGGTCTCGCTGGTGGTCCGGCCGCCGCGCGACGTCCCGTCCGCGACGTGGCGGCTCGTGATAGGCCTCACGCTGATGTTCGTGCTGGCGCCCGCGACCCGGTTCGGCTACTTCATCTATCCGGCCGCGCTGCTCATCTGGCTGGAAGTGTCGCTACTGGCCGAGGACGGGTCCGCGGCGCTGGCCGAGGACGTGCCCGCGGCCGGCGCTGCCGGGCCCGAGCCCGAGCCCGAGCCCGCGGAACCGCCCGGGCGTCCGATGGCGGGGTCCGCTCCGATGGCGGGGCCGATGGCGGGGTCCGCAGAGTCCGCACGTTGACGGGCACCGCGTCTGCGCGCGGTTGAAGGGCACCGCGTCTGCGCGGTTGACGGGCCCTCGCTTGCAGGGCCTCGCCGTCGTGGCCGCCTACGGGCTGTCTGGTCCGGCGAACGCCGCCCCGTCGCTACTGCAGCTCGCGTTACCCGTGATGCCACCGTAGGTCTTCGCGAGATCGCCGATCCCGGCGCGGTGGTGCTTGTGTGAGGTTGACGGCGACGCGAGCAGGCCCTGGTAGCTGGAGCCGATTACCAGCACCACGGTGCCCGGGGTCAGGCTGGGGACCAGCTGCACGGTTACGTCGCTGAGCTGTTGCTGCAGTGTCTTGACCGCTGGCATGTCGGCGGCGCCCGCGTACTCGATCACGGAGCTGATGTGGTCGAACGGGGGGTCGTCGCCGGTGCCGACCACATGGAAGCCGCGGCTGCTCAGTGCCTCCGCCGCCGAGCCGGCGACGCCTTCCACGCCGGACCCGTTCAGCACTTGCACGTTGACCTTGGAGGGGCTGGCGTCAAGGACAGGGGTTGTCTTGGTGCTCGTGGCCTTCTTCGTCTTGGGCAAGGTCCTGTCGTGCGCGACCGCGGTGAACAGCCTGGCCGACTGCGGCTGCTCGAACTGTACCTCCGCCTCCGGATCGCCAGGGTAGGGAACGGTGGGCACCTCGATGAACTGCACCGACTTCGTAGCCACGTCCTTCATGCTGTCGGCGATCTGCAGCAGGCTCGCCGGGTACATGTCGGTCGTCATCGCGTCAGCGACGTCCTTGACCACCGACAGTAGCCGAGCCGGGTCGCCGAGTATGTCGGAGTGCTCGACGCCCTGCAGCAGGGAGGCCATCAGGTACTGGTCGCGCTGGATCCGCTGCAGGTCGGAGCCCTCGCCGATGTCCTCGCGGGTCCGCCAGAAGGCCAGCGCTTCATCGCCCCGCACGTGGTGCTCGCCGGCCGACAGGTTCAGCCCGGAGTTCACGTTGTCCACCGCGAAGGGCAAGCAGACGTTAACGCCGCCGATGTCGTTGATGACATGGATGAAGCCGGTGAAGTTGAGCTCGATGAAGTGATCGATGCGGATGCCGGTCTGCTGCTCGATGGTCTTCCACAGGCAGGCCGGGCCGCCGTCGGCGAAAGTGGCGTTGATCCGCTCGTACGAGGCGAGATCTTCCAGCTGGCCGGGGACACCTGTCCCGTGGGCCGCGCAGGAGTAAGTAGGCACCATGGAATCACGCGGGAAGCTGATCACGGTGGCGCGGTGCCGGCCGGGGGAGATGTGCAGCACGATCACCGTGTCCGAGCGCTGGCCGGCGTCCGTCAGGCTCGCGCCGAACCTCTTGTTCGCGCCCGCCCGGCTGTCCGAGCCGATCAGCAGGATGTTCAGTGCGTTGGTGTACTTCGGGGGCCGCTTTCCGAGGCCGGTGATACTGACGCGGTGGATGCTGTCGACCACGTTCCGGTATTCCGCGTAGGCGCCCAGCGCCGCGACGACCAGGACGGCGGTGAGGCTGATCGAGAGCCAGGCCGCGACGCGTCGCCGGAGACGCGCGCGAGACCCACTGCGCGGGCCGCGGCGCGATGCTTTTCCCCCGGTATCATCCACGTCGTCGTATGGGCTACTCATCGCTCCTCCGGCACCGATCTTAGCCGTCCGGCGCGAGCAACCTGCCGCCAACCCAATCAGGCAATGATGTGCTTCCGTTACCGGGAGGAATGGCCCGCTTCGCGGATGACATTGCCGCCGTGCTCGCGGGATCTGCGACCCGGCCCCATCTACAGTGGGTCCGTGCGCTCTGGAGACGGTCAGGCCGACAGCGCCGGGGCGGACGACGCCGCCGCGACGGCCGGCAGCGCCGGGGAGGCGGACAGTCCCTGGACGGACGACAGTCCCTGGACGGATGACAGTCCCTGGACGGATGACAGTCCCTGGACGGATGACGGCGCCGGGGCGGCCGGCAGCGCCGGGACGGATGACGGCGGCGAGGCAGCTGCCAGCGGCGGGACGGCCGACAGCGGCGGGACGTATCAAGCCACTGCGGCGGATGACGGTCCCGGGGCAGGCCGGGCGGGAGAGACGGGGGAGCATCCGGGGGATCTCAAGGTCGCGGGAAAGGAGCCCGCGAATGGTCATAGATCGCCAAGCAGGGCTAAAAAGGCCGGTTCCGGTATCGCAGCAACAGGCCGCCGCCTCGGCCGCGCTGCCGTCGGCCTGCGTCCGCCGGCCGCCGGTGGCGCGTTTGCCCAGTTCACGGTGCTGCCCGTCATTCTGGTGATGGCCTGGCTGCTGCCCGGGCTGCCGCTGCTGCTGGCCGGCTCTTTCCTGCCCGCGGCGATGCTGCTGATCTCCGTTCCGCTGGCCGTAGCTTTCGTCGTCTACGGCTTGAGCCGGGTTCCCGGCCGCTGGCCGCTAGCGCTGCCCGGAGCACGCCCTGAGCGCCGCTGGACGGCCTGGTGGGGGCTGGCCGGAACAATCATGGTGGCCGCAGGCTTTGCTGCCTGGCAGTTGCTCGTCAACTCCGAGTCGGTCATCGTCGGTCGCGACACAGGGGCCTACCTGCAGTCCGGTTACTGGATCGCCCAGCACGCCGCGCTGGCGATCCCGGAATCGCCGGCCGCATTCGGCGGCGCGCACGCCGGGCTCTCCTTTTCCAGCATCGGCTTCTTCCCGCACGGCACCGCGGTGGTGCCGTCGGGCATGTCCGGCCTGCCCATGCTGATCGCCGGGGGGTTCTGGATTCACGGGCTGTCCGCCGCCGCGGTGATGAGCCCGGTCCTGGGGGCTCTGGCCATCGTCGCGTTCGGCGGGCTGGTCGGCCGGCTGGCCGGCCTGCAATGGGCCCCTGCCGGAGCACTCGTCCTGGCGTTCACCTTGCCCGAGCAGTACGCGAGCAGGTCCGCGTTCAGCGAGACGCTGATGCAGCTGCTGCTGATCGGCGGGCTCTGCCTGCTGATCGATTCGCTCACCCTGCAGAGCGCGGGCAAGGACGTCCACACGACGGCGATGCCCCGGGGCTGGCCGGGCTGGCTCACACCGGGCCGCGCGCTGGCCGGGCTGGCCGGACTGGCGCTCGGACTGAGCGTCCTCGCGGGGGTGGCGGCGCTCCTGTACCTGCTTCCGGCGATCCCGCTCGTGGGCGTGCTGCTGGCTGGGCACCGGCGCCAGGCCCCTCCGTTCCTGCTGGGTCTTGTCGTCGGTGTCGGCTACGGTATTGCCGGCGGGTACCTGGGGGCCAGGCCGTACATGGATGTCCTGGCCTGGCCGCTGCGGCTGGTCGGCTTGATCGCGGCCGGGCTGGCCGTGCTCACCGCGGCCGGCGTCCTGCTCGTGCGCCAGCAGCGGCTACGCCGCCGCCTGAGGAAGGTTGCCGGGGCTCGGCCGCTGCGGTGGCTGCCTGTGGCGGGGGGCGTGGCGTGCGTCGCGGCCCTGATCGGCCTCGCGGTCCGTCCGTACGTGCAGACCGTGCGCAGGCACACGAGTCCCGCGGCCGCCGCCTTCGTCAGCAGGCTGCAGCGGCTCGAGCACCTGCCGGTCGATCCGACCAGGCAGTACGCCGAGGACACTCTGTACTGGGTCATCTGGTACGTCGGCACGCCTGCGGTCCTGCTCGGCGGCCTTGGCCTGGCGCTGCTCGCGCGCCGGACCGTTCGCTCCTTGCTGACCTGGCAGGACGTGACGAGGGCGGCGCGCAATTGGGCGTTCCCGCTGGCGATCATCGGCTGGGGCGCGGCGGCCGTGCTGTGGCGGCCCGGCACCGTGCCCGATCAGCCCTGGGCGAGCCGCCGGCTGGTGCCGCTGGTGCTGCCCGGCCTGGCGCTGTGCGCGATCTGGGCGTCGGCGTGGCTGGTCGGCCGGGCCAGGGAGCGCGGCGCCGGGACCGCGGCCTGGTCCTTTGTCGGAGCGTGCTGCGTAGCGGCGTTGCTCGTCCCCACCGCGGTGACGACGTTCGGCATCGGGCTGACTCACTCGGGGAAGGCCGGCTCGCTGCGGCTGGTTGCTGACGGCCTGGCCACGAAGCGGACCAGCGCGGGCGAGGCGGGCGCCGTGCGGGGGCTGTGCGCGGCGATCGGTGCCGACGCGTCCGTGGTGATACTCGACCGGCACGTCGCGCAGCAGTTCACTGAGGTGATCCGGGGGATGTGCGGCGTGCCGGCCGGCTGGATGTCGGACGCGTCCGCCGCCGACGTGCAGGGCGTTCTTCACGGGATCTCGAGCGCGGGGCGGCGGCCCGTGCTGCTGGCCCGCCACCGCTCGGAACTGACGCCCTACGGCTCGCGCGCCATCCGGGTGCTCGACCTGCGGACCACGCAGGATCCGCACGAGCTGACCCAGCCGCCGACGGCGCCCTGGCCGGCCCGCTACGTGATCTGGCTTGCCGTGCCCGCCGCGCCGTCGCTCGGGGCCTGACGGCGCTGCGGCGATTTGCCTCGGGCCGTGCGGGCCCTTAAAGTAAAGACACATCGACGCGGGGTGGAGCAGTTCGGTAGCTCGCTGGGCTCATAACCCAGAGGTCGCAGGTTCAAATCCTGCCCCCGCTACGAGGAAGTGCAGGTCAGAGGCCTGATCGCCAGTGTGGCGGTCGGGCCTTCTGCCTGTTCGTTGGCGGTTCGTTGGCGGGATGGGGCCCCGGAGCGCGGCACCGGGCGGGTGGGGTCGGGAGAGGACGGCACAGTCGGCTCGGCTTCGCGGGTGCCCAGAGTCCTAGGCAAGATCGCAACTTCTTCGATAGCGATGGACTTAGGTGCCGCCTGGCCAGGTGATCGGCTACTAGTCTGCGACGAAGCTTTAAGCTGAATTTGTTGCGTGAAGCTAATAATATCGACTGATGAGTTGCCTAGAAACCCCGGGAGATATCTAGTTTGAGTGAAAAAGTTGCTCCGTCGCATCCTGCCGGACGACTCCAGCTTGCCACGCCAACGACCAGGGCGCACCTCAGCCGGTTGGCCAAGACCGGACGTGCTGTGCGGATGGCGGCAGGCATCTACGTTATCGATGCTGCGCTGCCGCCTGAGGCACTGGCGCGGCACCATGCTCTGGCGGTTGCCGTTTCTGTGTGGCCAGGTGCCGTCCTGTGCGATCGCTCAGGATTCTCCGGCCCAGTGCCGGTCGGCGGCTGGCTCTTCATCTGCCAACCGCATCTATCTCGTACCGCCGATCTCGTCTTGCCAGGCCTCATTATCAGCCCGCGTGTGGGTCCCGGGCAGTGCCCTGGCGACATCCCGTTGCCCGGCGGGCTGTTCCAAGCTGGGATTTCCCGATCGCTCGTGGAGAACGTGACAAGGTCGGGACGTCCTCCGGCGGGGCGCCCAGCGCGCCAGGCCGGAACCAGCGCGGTCGAAGACCGCATTGATGAGATCGCGCGGAACGGCGGAGCAGGTCGCATCCGTAACATCCTCAGCGAACTGGACATCATCGCTGCTCATTTTGATTCCCGGGCCGTTGACCTCGTCCGTCGGCGGTTGGTCGCCGTGCTGGGCACAGTATCTGGTGACGCCCCGGCTTCGGCGCGCCTGAAAGCGCGGCTGGCCGGTCAGCCCTACGACGAGCACCGGATGCAGTTGCTCAACGCTCTCGTCAAGACGCTGGACCATACTGCCCCGATCCCGGTCCCCGAGTTGGGGGCGGCGCAACGCTGGCAATGGCTGGCTTTCTTCGAGGCATACTTCTCCAACTTCATCGAGGGAACCGAGTTTGGGGTTGAAGAAGCTCGCAGCATCGCTGTCGATGGCTTCGTGCCCGCCGAACGGCCGGCTGATGCGCATGACGTCGCTGCTACCTACCGGCTGGTCTCAGACCCCGCGCTGCGCTCTCGAATTCCAGCGACCGCAGACGATCTGCTGGACATGCTGCGCGAACACCATGCCATCTTGCTGGCCGCCCGGCCCGACAAACGACCTGGGCTGTTCAAGGAGAGGCCAAACTACGCTGGCGGCTACGAGTTCGTCACTCCTGACTTGCTGCAGGGCACTCTTCGGCGGGGCTTCGCAGCCCTGGACCCGCTGACCGACCCGTTCCAGAGGGCCGTCGCCATGATGTTCCTGCTGACTGAATGTCACCCTTTCGACGACGGCAACGGCCGAATCGGCCGGGTATTTTCCAATGCCGAGCTCACTTCCGGGGGTCAGGTACGGATCATTATTCCCACGGTCTACCGGAACAACTACCTGGCAGCTCTCTCCGGTCTCAGCAATCAGGCTGGCGCGGGAGAAAGCCTCATCGCAGTCCTGCAGTTCGCTCAGCGCTGGACTGCCAGGATCGACTGGTCCAGTTTCGAGACAGCCAACGATCTCTTGACCGCGACCAACGCATTCATCGACCCAGGCTTGGCCGAAAGTACCGGTCAACGCCTCGTGCTTCCAGATGCGACCCGCTGAGATTGGTGGACCCACAATAGGGTCTGGCCGGTTCGTATGAGCGGCAACGACAACACAGTCGCACAGTCAGGAAGCCGGAAGGCCTGGCCCGGGAACCGGCTGCAGTAACGGCGAGCATAGCAACATGTGCGTCGATCATGCTGTGCTACAGGGGCTCATCGCGGAATGATCTTCCAAGATGGATGATGTGCGGAGTCACCTCAGCGCCAGCGTTGCGATGGGCTGCGCGACGCTCTCAGGCGGCTGGCTGGTGGACCAGATAGAGGCCAGGTGAAGCCCGGCTCCGGAGTGATCTTCCGGGAAGCGCGAACATGTGCACTCCTGCTGTGAGCTGGCGGTACCGGGCCAGGACCGGGTGCATGTCACCTGGGCGCTGCGGACTGCCGCCGCAGAGCCCGGTGGAGATACCCAGCGTTAGCGCCGTGACCGTGGCGTGCCTGGGCACGGTCACCGCGACCTTCATCACCAGTTAGGTGCCCGGGCGGACCCAGAGGCGCGGGACATGGCCGCCCTGGGAGATCGGAGTGCACCGCCCGCTGAGGGTCGTAGTGAACGCCACGTTCGGCCCACCGGGCGGCGGCAAGACGCGCCAGGAGGGCAACCGCCGAGGTGCAACTGGCCAGGAGCGCCGAGAAGACGGACACCGTCACGACGACCAGCAGAGCGGGGGATCTCATCCTCGCCGCGCCGCGCCTGACGTTCATACCCGTTGGACGCTACCGCGAGCGAAGCGGTTGCACTGCAGGCCGAGGTCCTCTCGTATGGTGCCGACGGGTGCGGCGTCCGATCTTGATCCGGCCGCAGGGCCCTCGCCGAGGCGTTGCCCCGGCTTGGTCCGCCACCTGCCCGCCCAGGCCTTGCCCGAGTAGTTGCTCTATGTCATCATTTGCCAACATCTGCGGTCACAAGAGCACGGGCGAACCCGCAGGCCTCGTCGGTCCCCAGCGCCTCGCCTGCCGCTACTGCGCCTGCCATCCCGGCGGACACGCAACTCAAGCGATTAACAGAGGGCGAGAAAGTAATGAAGCTCAGACTATGGCTGGGAGTAACGGCATCCGCCGCTGCGCTCGTGGTGACGGCGGGAGGATCCGCTAGCGCAACGACATATCAGCACTTGCACATTCAACCCGCCGTGCACGTCAGCCTGAATGGCGGGGTAGCCGCCGACCCGGGCAAGGTAACGCAGTACGGCTCCACAAGCTGGGCCGGCTACATTGCCCTGCCGAAGACAGCGCACGGGACCTTCCCGAACTTGGACGCGACGTTCAACGTACCCTCTGCCAATTGCGCTATCACGCCTGGACCGTCGCCAGATGGCACCGACGCCTCGCAATGGGTCGGCCTGGACGGCTGGACTGACGGGACAATTGAGGCGGACGGCATCTCATCCGATTGCGAAGGCACCACGCCCGTGTACTACGGATGGTTTGATATGTCCCCGCTTGACGAGGTGTTCTCGACGATGACTGTAAGCCCAGGCGACGCCATGCAGGCGTCCGTGGCCTACGCCTCGGGCAGCTACACGCTGACGCTGACCGACATCACCACCGGCCTCCAGCAGACCTACAATTCGGCCTGCCCGGCCGGATACACGTGCATGAACTCGTCGGCCGAAGTGATCAGCGAGCCGGCGTCCGTTACGAGCATCCTGCCGCTGACCGACTTCGGCATGGAGAACTTCGACAATGTCACGATCTCAGACCGCAGCCATCAGGTCGGCGGGTTCACAGACAGCAACTGGAAGTATGCCCAGATCGTCCAGGTGAACACGGCCGGGACCAAAGCACTGGACGCTCCTGGTGCGCTGTACGGAGGCCAGGCATTCGATGACCAGTGGCTGTCCGAGAGCTAGCCTCACCCCGCAGGCCGACCACCCCTCTGCCCCGCCTTCATCGTGGGATCGGCCCGTGCCCGATCCGGCTCAGGTCGCGTCCATGGCTGCTCTCGCTGAGCAGGCTGCTCCGTGCACCCGGCGGAACAGGCATCCGGCCGGTCCGCAGCCACGGGATTGGGGCCTGCCGGGAAGTCGGCACCGGAATGGCGGTGTTCGTCAGCCCGGTATTGGTCGCGAAAGGGGACCAGAATCCTTATCCCGTGCGGCTGGCGGGCAGGCTGGTCCAGGTTGCGCCTCCGTTGGTGGTTTCCAGCAGGTACGGCCGGAGCGGGCCGTACCTGATCGAGGTGGCGAACCCGACCGAAGGCGTGAGGAAGTCCAGGGCCGGCTGGGCAGGGATCGGGCTGGCGGACCGGACTGCCCAGGCAGCGCCGCCGTCGGTGGTGGCGTAGAGCCGCTCCGGCGCGGCTGGCTGTCCGTCGCGGGCCATCTGGCCGCCGATCACGAACCCGTCCTGGCTGTTGGCGAAGTCGGGAGTCTGGACTGGCACGGCGGAGCCGGGCAGGCGGATGGGCGTCCAGGTCCGGCCGCCGTTGCGGGTCAGGTACGCGGCGGCCGTGAACGCAGGCTCCCCGAGGATCCACAGCGCGCCGTCGCTGGGCGAGACGAAGACCGGCGGCGTCAGGAGGCACTGGCAGCTGGCCAGGGGTTCGGTGCCGGATGGTCGCGGCAGGGACTGGTATTGCCAGGCCCGGCCGCCGTCGCGGGTGACCCAGAACGCGGGACGGCCGCCCGCGCACGACCCGGCGACCCAGCCAGTCTCGGGCCCGGAAAACACCGCATCGCCCTTGTCGCATCCGAACGGGATCGCGCCCCGCGCCAGGCGGCCATGGCCGGTGGTCAGCTCGGCGAGCTGCCAGCGGGCGCCCCCGTCGACGGTACGGAACAGAGCCATGCCGCTGCTCCCGGCAGCAGCGCCTAGGCCCGCAGTCACCCAGCCGAGCCGCCCGGTCACCATGTCAGGCGCCGAGGCGCCGATCGCCCGGATGCCGATCGAGCCCATCCGCGTCCAGGTGCGCCCGGCGTCAGTGGTTTTGTAGGTGACCGGCCATGCCGGGTGGAAGGGCCTGCTCCACGTCACCCACGCGTCGCGCGCGCTGTAGAACGCGGCGGGCAGTACCTGTCCGGTCGGGCCCGGCGGCCCGGCGTCGTGCCACGTTAGCCCGCCGTCCGCGGTCCGGACGACAGCCAGCGGATAGCCGTCCTGGCCGGCCGAGACTGCCCACCCGGTCCGCCGGGTAACCATCCGCAGGGACTCCAGCGCCACCCGGGAGCGCACCGGGCCGGCCGGCGGCATGGGCGTGGTCACAGGCGCGGCAGGCGGGCGCCCGCCGGCGGCCTGCCGGGAGACAGCGCTACCGCACCCTGCCAGCACGACAGCCACGATCAGCAGCCAGGCTGACCCGGCCGCGCGGCGATGCTCCCGGAATTGCGCCATCTCAAGGGCTCGCGCTCGCCCTGGCGCCTGTGCTCGGCCTGGTGATGGACACCGCGCCGCCGGTTTGGACGGCGGCGTCCTGGAGGGCCCATCCGTATTTGGCCGCGCCCCCTGCGGCGGGAACTGGTATCTGCATGCCGAAGGTGACCGAGCGGCCGGCCGGGATTTCCGGTACGGCCTGGCAGTTGAGGTAGTACCGGCTGGCGTTCGAGCCGGGGCGGGTGCCCGCTGGTGCCATGTACTGCGTGTAGGAGGGGCAGGGGCTGAGCTTCACCGCGTGGCTTGCCGGGTTCTGCAGGGTGACTGTGTAGGTGGCGGTGGTTCCCGCGGTCACCGTTGCGGGCATCGCGGCGGTGGCGGTCAGGACGTTCAGCGGTGAGACGATCGTGTCGCTGACCGGGTCGGGCACGCCGAACGTGCTGATCCAACCGCCGCAGATCATGTCGAGGGGATCGTCATGGGGGAAGGTCACCGTGACGGTCCCGCTCGTCCCGATCCCGATGGCAGTCATGCGGTAGTCGTCGGTCTCGCCGGAGGTGGAAGCCGGGCACATGTCATTGCCGTAAATGGCTACCTGCGCGCTCTGCCCGCGCTGGAGGTTCGCCGGCCCGATCAGAGAGCCATAGTCCACTACGCCGCGCCCGGCGCCCAGCTTCCTATAAGTGCCGTCCGCTCGCAGGCCAGTAAGGACGCTCGGCCAGCCGCTGAGCGTGCACGCGTCAGGCCCGGTGTTGGTCAGGACCACGTACCGGGTGAGCTGGCCCGCGCCGGCGCTGATATCGCCGGGATGGCCGGTCAGGTCAGCCGCGGTGCAGTCCGGGAACTCTGCGGCCGGAGCGGCCGGGGATGGCACTGCTGGTGGCGTGTAGACCGGCGCAGCCCGGTTTGCCCACGCTACGGTGCCGCCCGGCAACGCTGCTGGCACCCTGCGGCCAGTAACGCCGCCACTGTCCAGCAGCAGGCCGACGGCCACCGCCGCGATGACAGTGCCTGCCGTGCACCCGGCCAGGACGGCTAACATGCGGCGTCTGCTAGTCCTGGCGCGCGAGCGGGCGCGGGCAACGGCCGCCAATGCGAGCTGCTGGATTCGGTTCACGGTGTCACCTGCCCCTCAGTCCAAGGACGCTCGAAGTCACCCTGAGGTTGGGTGACGCCCGCCAGGCGCTATCAAGCGCCGGCCGGCGGGCTGCGGTGTTGTCAGCAAATTGTCGGAGATCACGGCTGAGTCCTGTTCTGCGCTGGTAGTGGATGGCTTCCTTGAACCGCGGGCGATGCGTGTCGCCTCGCGCTGATCAGGCAGTGACCGCCGGGGACGGGCTGACCGGCCCTGGCGGGTGGTGCCGCGAGCGAGAAGGGATAGGGACCTGCGCTGCTCAACCTGGCCGTTCACGGCTCCCCAGGAAAGTTGTACGGCTTTCGCCTCCCCGCAACAGAGCAGGTGGTCCCCCGGCCGTAATGGGCGGCACGATGGGGATCCCTTACGAGAGCCTGGGCCGCGCCGTGCGCCTGACCGTGACCTTCCCGGCCGGGCGCCGTGTGCCGGTTGGGGGCCGACTGGTGGTAGCGGCCGGCGCTCTTCATTCCGAGATTCAGGGCTTGTTTCGAGGGCCTGGTGCCCGCGGAGGTCATCGAGGCCTATGACGTGCTCCTCGCCCGGGACGGGTGCGCGAAGGATCAGGCCGAGGCGCTGGTCGGCGGCTGCCGGTCCATCTATGACGCCGCCTCGATGGACGACCCGGTCGCCTGCCGCGTCATCCAGGAGTGCGCCGAGGCGGGGGAGCAGGGCCGCCTGCTGGCCCGCGTGCCGATGAAGATGAAGCTGGCCGACCAGACCACCGCGCTGCTTCCGCTCACCCCGGCCGGGACCGCCGGGGCGCTGGTGATCCGGGCACCGATGATCATCTGTGCGCTGCGGGAGTACTTCGAGATGCTGTGGGAACGGGCGACCCCGCTCCGGCCGCAGCGCCCCGTGACATCGGCGGGCCGGCTGACGCCGGCGCAGCAGGCGGTGCTGGAGATGATGGCCGAGGGGCTGGGCGATGACGCGATCGCCCGCCGCGCCGGGCTGAGGCTCATGCACCCGAGCCCGATGGCCGAGACCTCCAGTCGGTCGTTGCCGGGGGATCACTTCTGCAGGGCGGTCGCGTAGCGAGCTGGGATCGAGCCGTTTGGCTCGCGCCTCTCGCTCGAAGAGCGGCCGAGCCGCGCGCCAGCCGCACCGCCCGGCGATGCGGTCACCGACGTCCTGGCCTGGGCGCAGCACCGCCCGCGGCCAGCCGAGATCATGGACGTCGCGTGCTACCCCCATCATTGGCAGCCGATCGTCGATGCTGCCGCCGCGATCAGAAACGGCGACGTCTCGGCCGCCAGCCGGCGACGCCCAGGCCTGGATTACCTGCGCGGGTCAGGCTGGGACAGGCTGGCTGATGCCCTCACGGAGATCGCCGACGGCGGCACTGCCGAGACGGACACGCTGGACGGCACCGAGCGCGCCGTCATTGAATGCGTGCCGCTGACGTTCAGCGAATGCGGAACCGGGTTGAACGGTGCCTCTCTGTCCTCATAACCCAGAGGTCGCAGGTTCAAATCCTGCCCCCGCTACCAAGTAGTTGCAGGTTAGAGGCCTGATCGCCGGAGACGGCGGTCGGGCCTCTTGATCGTTAGTCCGCGGTTTGTCCGTGGGATC
>Ga0302325_10009429_pt1 | contig 21310 bp, 25 predicted proteins | sample Palsa_T0_2_FD_201948 | JGI IMG/M metagenome (GOLD analysis project Ga0302325, IMG submission 201948) | Peat permafrost microbial communities from Stordalen Mire near Abisko, Sweden - Palsa_T0_2 | ecosystem: Environmental > Terrestrial > Soil > Palsa > Peat permafrost | place: Sweden: Abisko...
AGGAGCAGTCGGTACGAACGCCGGCCGATCTAACCGCAGCTAAAGCGGAGCTGGCACAAAACGGCTCGGCAAGAATCGCCGCCAGTGATCGCATTCTCGATACCCGCGTGATCTAGTCCAGGCAGGCTCACCCAGTCACTAAACGTGCTGACCGCCGTTGATATGGATCTCGGCGCCGTTGACGTACGAAGCAGTATCCGTGCACAGCACGTAGATGATCTTTGCCACTTCGTCGGGTGTGCCAAGTCTGTGCATCGGGATGTTTTCGACGATCTTTTCCGTACCGGGAGAAAGCATAGCGGTGTCGATCTCGCCCGGCGCAATCGCATTGACGCGCACACCGCGCGAGCCGAAGTCAGCCGCCATCTCGCGCGTCAGGGCGGCGAGCGCTGCCTTCGACGTCGAATAGGCCGTGCCGGCGAAAGGATGCACGCGGGAGCCTGCTATCGAAGTGACGTTGACGACCGAGCCTTTGGCGGCGCTGAGTTCGTCCAGCAGGCCGCGCGCCAGCATGATCGGGGCGAAAAAATTTACTTGGAAAATGTGATGCCAATCCTCTCGCGAGGTCTCGATTGAGCCAAGCCGTTTGCCGCCGGCGGCCTTTGGTGAGATTGCCGCATTATTCACCAGCGCGTGCAACTCGCCGTTAAGGCGCTGCTTGGTCTCCGCGATAGCTTCTTCGGTGTTTACCGGGTCGGAAAGATCGACCTGGATGTGATCCTCGGGTCCCGCTTCCCACGGGCAGTTTTCCGGGAACGGATGCCGGGAGCAGGTGATCACGCGCCAGCCGGCAGCGGAGAAGCGCTTTACCGTCGCGTGGCCGATGCCGCGGCTTGCTCCGGTCAGGAGCAGCGTTCGGCGGGGTTGGTTGCTGGTGGCCATGGCTGTTCGTTTTATCTCACGGATAGAGGCGCGTCTTGGTCCACGGTTTGCCCGGATGCTCTCGTGTAAAAGCGATGCGATCGTGCAGGCGATACAGTCGCTCCTGCCAGAACTCGATTTCCTGCGGCACGATACGATAGCCGGACCAGAATGGCGGCCTTGGCACGGTACCGACGCCGAACTTTGCGGTGTTGAGTGCAATTGCCTTCTCGAACGCGAGCCGGCTTTCGAGCGGCGAGGATTGCTTGCTCGACCAGGCGCCGATTTGCGCCATGCGCGATCGCGTGGCGAAATAGGAGTCGGCTTCTTCTTTAGAAACTGGTTCCACCGCCCCCCGTGCGCGTACCTGGCGCTGCAACGATCTCCAGTAAAATGTCAGCGCTGCTTTCGGCGCCGCTTCGAGCTCATGACCCTTGATGCTATCGACATTGGTGTAAAAGACGAAGCCGCGCTCATCGAAGCCCTTCATCAGTACCATGCGCGCGTTGGGCATGCCGTCCGGTCCCACGGTCGCCAGCGCCATCGCGTCGGGATTGACCGGTTCCGCGCGTTTGGCCTCGGCAAACCACGCCGCAAAAAGCCGCACAGGCTCGTCAGCTTCGGTGAAGTCACCGCCTGTTAACCGCGTCGGGTGTTCTATCGGCGCTGCGTCGGACATCGGCGGGGTATCCCAGTGCTCGCGTGGCGTGACCGGCAAGCGGGTAGCCGGCCTTTATATAGTGGAATAGGATCGCTGCGCCTATGTTGGCGCTGTTTGCCGGGCGTCACGGCCCTGATTTGCGGGCTGGCGGCCGCCGGCTGCTCTTTTCAAATGCATTCGCTTCTGGCGCAGGACGAAGCGGACGGCGACCAGACCGGATCGATCAGCCGTTCTGCCGATCAGGTCCGCCGCGTCAGGGAGGCATCGGCCCCCTCGGAAAATGATCTGGCCTTCGCACGCGCGGCCGCTTCCGATGCGCTCACTCACGGTGGTAAAGGCTCCAGCGTGCCCTGGCAGAATCCGAACACGGGGGCAGGCGGCAATATTACACCGCTCGCCAGCGCCCGCGTTGAAGACGGCCAGTCTTGCCAGGGTTTCCTGGCAAGCTACGTCCACGGCGACTCTCAGGATTGGCTGGAAGGCTCCGCTTGCCGCACCGGTCAGGGCAACTGGGAAGTCAAAAGCCTAAAGCCGCTTAAGCAGGGCTGACCCGCTATCATTGCCTTTGCGATGTGCCGATTCACAGTCACATTGCGTGACAGCGGTTTTCACCCCACATTTGGTTTTTAGTGGGCGGCCGGGCCGGCCAAAAAGCAGCGGAGTTGATTGGGGATGCGTGATCCCTACGAAGTTTTGGGGGTCGATCGCAAGGCAAGTGCGAGCGACATCAAGAGCGCCTACCGGCGGCTCGCCAAGAAGCTGCATCCGGACGCCAACAAAAACGATCCCAAAGCAGCGAACCGCTTCGCGGAACTCAATGCTGCCAATGAGCTCCTCGCCGACGAAGAAAAGCGCAAGGCGTTCGATCGCGGCGAAATCGACGCTGAGGGCAAGCCACGCTTCCAGGGCTTCGGCGGTGGCGGTGCGGGTCCCGGCGGGTTTCACCCGGATTCGAATTTCGAGAGTTTCAACTTTGGCCCTGAAGGATTCACCAGGACCACGCGTCGTGGACGTGCTGGTGGCGGAGCAGGTTCAGCGGGTGGCGCAGCCAGTGGTGGCTTCGGCGGTTTTGAGGATATCCTGCGGGATGCGTTCGGCGGGCGCGCGGGAGCAGGGGCGGGCACGCGTTCAAACTTTGAGCCGGAAGATTTTGGCGTCGGCGCCGACGTTCACGCCGAAATGTCGGTGTCGCTGCTCGATGCGGCTAATGGAGCTACCCAGCGATTGCATCTGCCGAATGGCAAGGATGTCGACGTAAAAATTCCGGTCGGAATTATGAACGGCCAGCATATCCGCCTCAAAGGGCAGGGCATGGCCGGGCAGGCTGGTCCGGGCGATTTGCTGATTACCGTCAACATCGCACCCCATCCGGTTTTCACGCTCGATGTTGCCGATGTAAGGCTTGAATTGCCGATCACGCTTTATGAAGCCGCGCTGGGGGCGAAGGTGCGTGTGCCGACCCTGGATAAGCCGGTCGAGATTACGGTTCCACCGTGGACGTCGAGCGGGCGCACGTTCCGCCTCAAGGGCAAAGGCTTCCCGGCCAAGGCCGGCCGGGGTGACTTGCTCGCTACGGTGCGGATCGTGTTGCCGGAAAAACTCGACCCTGATCTCGATGCGCTGATGAAGAAGTGGCAGGGGGATAAGCCCTACGACCCGCGCAAGGGTATGTGAGCCCGCTCGATTTTCGTCTGCCGGGATGTCACCCGCCGCGCTGCTGTCGCGTGTCGATCTGCTCATAAGCGGCTTGGGCGATATCGCGCAGCTTTTCGCGCTCAGCGGGGCCGCTCAAAACGTAGGCGACGTTCTGATCGACCCAGTAATAAGCCGCATTCTGGTCGCCCGCCGTATAACGGAGAGCCGTTTCACGATCTCCCGTGTGACCGCAATAGAGCGTGAATCGCTCGCCAGACGGCCCTTCATACATAAAGAACGCCGTCGCGCCGGTCGGGCCAGGCAGTAACCGGCCACCAACGAGTTTTAGTCCCATCTTTTCGAGCTGCGGCGCGAGCACCGGCGAGCCGACTCGCTTCGATAACCACTCCACCAAATGCGGCCGCTGATCGCCTGGCACTTCGACCGGATGTCTGACCTCGACTACGTAGAGCCGATAGGCTTCCAGTGCGTCCGCGGTGAAACGGCTGAGGTCGGACGGCGACGGCGATTCGACACCGCGCACCGTCCAGCCGATCAGACCGCCGGCCACAAACGTTACAAGAGCGGCTGCTGCCGCAGCGGCGATCCAGGCGTTACGACGGCGACAAGCCATCCGCCCGATATCGAGGCGAGGCGGAATTTCTTCATCGGCGACGGCGCCGTAGCGTGCTTGAATAAGCTCAGCTTGCTTGCGCCAAGCGGTGACCTTGGCGGCGTCTTCCGGACGCGTGGTCAGCCAGCTTTCGACAACGCCGCGCCGCTCGGCCGGAAGCTCGCCGTCGACATAAGCGTGGAGTTCGTCTTCGCTGACATTGAGGTGGTCAATCATCTTTCGCTCTCTTTATTTCACGCGGCGCAGCGTTGGGCGCTCGCCGTCGAGATAAGCTTTGATTTGCAGGCGGGCGCGGGCCAGCCGCGACATTACCGTTCCAATTGGGACGCCCTGCACTTCAGCGACCTCGCGATAGGTGAGTCCTTCGAGCACAACGAGGAGCAGCGCCGTACGTTGCTCCTCGGCGAGTTCCTCGAGGGCGCGGGCGATATCGCGACTGCCCGTGTCGGCTCCAGCCGTGGCGGCATCACCCTCTTTGATCGGCGCCAGCACCGGACGGCGTGAGATCGACCGCAGCCGATTGCGATTGAGGTTGGTCAAGATCGTGTAGAGCCATGCCCGCACATTACCGCCGTGAAACAGGTGTTCGGAGCGCAGCGCCCGGACCAGCGTATCCTGCACGATCTCGTCCGCAGTTTCGGCATCGCGGGTCAGCGCACGCGCATAACGCCGCAGCGCCGGGATGGTAGCCTCGATTTGTTGCCGGAATTCACTCAAGCATAGGCCTCGATTTGGTACCGGTGACCTCGGTCAAAACAACCCCAACGCCCGTTGACTATTCCGGTAAGGAAGGGCGCACACCCGCCTCAGAGGCCGTGCTTGCTGGCGGCTACAGGCCTATGCCATAGCTGGCTGTATGTGAGAAGTGGCCCAGCGAGGTCAGGTAAATGCCGGAAAACTCGGGCCTAATGCGCGGCAAACGCGGCTTGATCATGGGGGTCGCGAACCACCGCTCGCTTGCCTGGGGCATCGCCAAGGCTTGCGGAGGGCACGGTGCAGAGCTGGCATTCACCTATCAGGGCGATGCATTGAAAAAGCGGGTCGAGCCGCTGGCCCAGGAGGTCGGCGGGATCGTGGTTGGTGACTGCGATGTGACCGACGCGGCAAGCATCGATGCGGCGTTCGCGACGTTGAAATCCACTTGGGGCGCGATCGACTTTCTGGTCCACGCTATCGCTTTTTCCGACAAGGATCAGCTCGACGGCCGCTATGTCGATACGACGGCGGACAATTTCACCAAGACGTTGTTGATAAGCTGCTATTCGTTCACCGCGATCGCACAGCGTGCCGAGAAGATGATGCCGAATGGTGGCTCGATGCTGACACTGACCTATTACGGGTCGGAAAAGTGGATGCCGCATTACAATGTGATGGGTGTCGCGAAGTCCGCACTCGAAGCATCGGTGCGTTATCTTGCTGCCGATCTCGGCGTGAAGAACATTCGTGTCAATGCGATCTCATCGGGCCCGATTAAGACGCTGGCTGCGTCCGGCATCGGTGACTTCCGTTACATTTTGAAATGGAATGAGTATAACGCACCGCTGAGGCGCAGTGTCACGATAGAAGAAGTGGGAGATTCAGGCGCGTACCTGCTTTCCGACATGTCACGCGGCGTCACCGGGGAAGTGCATCATGTTGACGCCGGCTATCACATCGTCGGCATGAAGCATCCCGACGCGCCCGACATTGCCGTCGGCAAAGAGGAATAGGCGCCGGTGCCGGTGCTCTATTTCGCCCGCCACGGCGAAACCGACTTTAACGTCGCGCACCGCTTACAGGGGCAATATCAAACGAGCTTAAACGCGCTCGGCCGCCAACAAGCAGCAATTACGGGCCAAGTACTTTCGGATCTGTTTGCGCGCGATCGGTTTCAGGCGAAGGATTTCCATTACGTGTCGAGCCCGCTCAATCGAGCGCGTGAGACCATGGAGATTGTACGCGGCGTGCTTGGGCTGGATCGGCACGCTTACGCGACAGATGACCGGCTGATGGAGATTTCTTACGGTAGCTGGGAAGGCCTTACCCTGCCCGAAGTCGAGGCGCATGAGCCGGGCGTGCTCGCGCGGCGTGAGCGTGAAAAATGGGACTTCACGCCACCAGGTGGCGAATCTTACCGTCAGGTCGCAAAGCGCGTTGCCGAATGGTACGCCTCTTTGACGCGCGATACTGTCGTTATTGCGCACGGCGGAGTGGGACGTTCGCTGATGGCGAACTTCCACATCTTGCCTGAGGAGGAAGCGACACACGCTGAAGTAGGCCAGGGCGTCGTTTATGTTTTCTCCGCGGGCACAATGAGCCGCTATTCCTGAGCTAAAACGAAAGCGGCCGAACCTTGGTCCGGCCGCTCGACGAAGCAACCTTGTAAGGCGCTTCGCGAAATCCAAAGCTGACGGCGCTGCCCCAGTACGAGGCCCGCGCAAACGTCAATTACTTCGACTTCTTCTTCGCTTTCTTCTTCTTCGCGGCCATTGTGAGTTTCCTTGATGCGTGTTGAACCAACGGCAAGGCTGAGTTCAGCTTCGCGGGCGGTGTCTCGGTCCCCTCGGGCCTTCGTTCCCCTTACCGCCTACCACGATGCCATAGAGGGATTTTATTGGCAATCGAGAAATCAAAAATAGTCCTGATTTTTCCGTAGGTTAACGGACGTTCAGCTTGCCATTAATTGTTGTTCAGCGACATGAACGTGAAATGAACGGGTCGAACTTCCGGTGCACGGTCCCGGGCATGATTGTTCAATAAAACTTCGCAACCGCGAAGATGAAGCTGTTGGTTTTGCCGCGGCTGCGAACGCCCTTCACCGGGTGTGTGAGCGCGGGTTTGGTCGACACCGGAGGCGCGGATTTGACCGACCTGTCCACGCGGGCTAGGTCGATTGCCATGTCGTTCAATACGTTCGGGCATTTGCTGCGCGTGACCACCTTTGGCGAGAGCCACGGGCCGGCCATTGGCTGCGTGGTTGACGGCTGCCCGCCAGGCATTCCGCTCACCGAAGCCGATATCCAGCCGTATCTTGATCGTCGCAGGCCCGGCCAATCGCGTTTCACGACGCAACGGCAAGAACCCGATGTAGTCAGAATTCTGTCCGGTGTGTTCACCGAGGAAGCAACCGGAGCACAGGTGACGACGGGAACACCGATCGCGCTTCTTATCGACAATGTGGATCAACGTTCGCGTGACTACACCGAGATCAAGGACAAGTATCGTCCCGGTCACGCCGATTACGCCTACGATGCAAAATACGGCCTTCGAGATTATCGCGGCGGCGGGCGCCAATCAGCCCGGGAGACGGCAACGCGGGTTGCGGCTGGTGCGATTGCGCGCAAGATCGTGCCCGGTTTGCAGGTACGCGGTGCGCTGGTCCAGATGGGGCCGCATCGGATTGATCGTGCGCGTTGGGACTGGGCGGAGGTCGAACGCAATGCCTTCTTCTGTCCTGATGCCAAGCGGGCCGCATTCTACGAGGACTATCTCGACGGGATGCGAAAAAGTGGCTCGTCCATCGGCGCGGTGATTGAAGTTATCGCCGAAGATGTACCGCCAGGTCTCGGGGCGCCGATTTACGGTAAGCTCGACGGTGATCTTGCCGCGGCGCTAATGAGCATCAATGCCGTGAAAGGCGTTGAAATCGGCGCAGGCTTTGCGGCGGCGGAGTTGTCCGGCGAAGAAAATGGCGACGAAATGCGCATGGGCAATGACGGTAAACCGCTGTTTCTCTCTAACAATGCCGGCGGCATCCTCGGCGGCATCTCGACGGGGCAGCCGGTAGTGGCTCGGTTTGCGGTCAAGCCGACTTCGTCGATCCTCAATCCGCGCCGCACTGTCGACCGCTACGGTCACGAAACCGAAATTTCGACCAAGGGTCGCCATGACCCTTGCGTTGGTATTCGCGCCGTGCCGATTGGCGAGGCGATGGTGGCGTGCGTGATTGCGGATCATTATTTGCGCCAGCGTGGCCAGGTCGGCGAAACTCCGGCTTGGCCCTTTACGCCGTCCCGGCGCTAACGAAAGTTCCGAATGGAAGACGCTCATCAACGTATCGAAAACGCCGTTGCCGCATTCGCGCGCGGCGAAATCATTATTGTGGCCGATGATGACGATCGCGAGAACGAAGGCGATCTCTTCGTCGCCGCGAGTCTGTGCACACCTGAGAAGATGGCGTTTATTATACGGAACACGTCGGGCATCGTCTGTGCGCCATTGGCGATCGAAGAAGCGCGTCGTCTGCATCTCGATCCAATGGTTGCGCTTAACGATGCGCCGCTTGGCACGGCTTTCACTGTTTCCGTCGACGTTCGCCATGGCTTGAGCACGGGTATTTCCGCCGAGGAACGCACCAATACGGTACGTGCGCTCGCCAACGGCAATAGCGGTGCGTCCGATTTCGTGCGGCCGGGTCACGTATTTCCGCTGGTGGCGAAGGAAGGCGGCGTGTTGATGCGCTCCGGTCACACCGAAGCCTGCGTTGATTTTTGCCGGCTCGCTGGAGTGCCTCCGGTTGGCGTGCTTTCGGAACTGATGAACGACGACGGTACGGTGATGCGCGGGCCCGAGCTTGTTGCTTTCGCGGAACGTCACAAGCTACAGCGCATTTCAATCGCCGAGTTGATCGCTTATCGGCAGGCGCGCGACAAGCTGATCGAGCGCGCTGGCGAGTTTCCGGTCGAATCGGAAATCGGAACGCTGACCGGCTATGCGTTTCTGACCCCGTTCGATCCGGTCTATCACATGGCCTTCGTTTATGGCCGTATCGGCGATGGCAAAAACGTGCTGACGCGCCTGCATCGCGCGGACATCATCTCTGATGTCTTTGGCGGTGCTAAGTCGATCCATCGGTCATTGGCAAAATTCAAGGCCGAGGGTCGAGGCGTCATGGTGCTGTTGCGTGATGGCACCGCGGGCGTGCCGGTGGTGTCGATACCTAAAACCGATACCGCCTCGGGTGAGGCGCGTACGCGGCAATGGCGCGAGATAGGGCTTGGCGCGCAGATTCTCAGGGAACTTGGCGTCAAATCGATCCGGCTTCTGACATCCTCACGTCGTACTACCTATATCGGATTGTCTGGCTTCGGGATCGAGATTGTTGGAACAGAGCCGGTCGAGGGTTAAGCGGGCCGTAGCTTGTGGCGGTATTCCAGGAGGGGCGAAATGACAAACCCGTTTTCGCGCATTCGCGTTGTCTTGGCGGTGATTACGCTGGGATTGACGTTGTCGGCCTGCGGATACAACACTATCCCGACACTGGAGGAGCAGGCCAAGGCGCGCTGGGCGGATGTGCAGAACCAGTATCAGCGCCGCTCCGACCTCATCCCTAACCTTGTCGCCACCGTGCAAGGTTATGCTGCGCAAGAAAAGAACGTCCTCACTGCGGTCGTTGAAGCGCGCGCCAAGGCGACACAAATCCAAGTCAATGCTTCGGACCTCAGCGATCCGGATAAGCTCAAGGCGTTTCAAGACGCCCAGAACCAGTTGACCGGCGTGCTTGGCCGCTTGTTGGCCGTTACCGAGAATTATCCTGACCTGAAATCCAACGCCAACTTCCTGGCGTTGCAATCTCAGCTTGAGGGCACCGAGAACCGCATTGCAGTGGCGCGGCGCGACTACATCGACGCGGTTCGTGCCTATAATACAGCATTGCGCACTTTCCCGACGGTGATCTGGGCCAAGACTGCCTTCTCCGGCGAAAAGCCGATGGCGGAATTTACCGCGCCGGACACGGCGCAGACGCCGCCGCAGGTAAAATTCTGATCGAACGAGAATCGAAGTGATGCAGCTTGCGCGAGGCGTGGCTTTTGTCTGCTGCCTCGTGACGGCGGCTTTTGCGCTCGATTTTCCGCAGCTGACCGGACGTGTGGTGGACCAGGCCGGCGTTATGTCGGCGGATAGTCGCTCCGCCGTAGAAGAAAAACTTAAAAACCTTGAAGACAAATCCGGAATTCAACTCGTTGTTGCGACGGTAAAATCGCTGCAAGGCAGCGACGTCGAGACTTATGCGAACGATCTGTTTCGCGCCTGGAAGTTGGGCCAGGCGCAGAAGAACAATGGCGTGCTGCTTTTGGTGGCGCCGAACGAGCACAAGGTCCGCATCGAGGTCGGCTACGGTCTTGAAGGCACGCTGACCGATGCGCTTTCGTCGGTCGTTATTTCCAGCGCAATCATCCCTCGCTTCAAGACCGGAGACTTCTCTGGCGGGATCGAGCGCGGCGTTGACGGCATCATCAGCATTCTAAGCGGCGACACCGCTGACTGGCAGCCCAAGGTCAGTGTCAGGCAGGACGATCCGGCGGCGGATTTCGACCAGATATTTCCCTTCCTTTTCTTCCTACTGATCATTTTCATCGTCTGGTACATCACCCACAATTCAGGCGGCCCGGGCGGCGGAATGACGAGGCGTGGCGTTGGTCCGGTTTTCATTCCTTACGGTGGTTCAAGCTGGGGCGGGGGAGGAGGCGGCTTCGGTGGTGGCTTCTCGGGCGGAGGCGGTTCCTCCGGCGGTGGGGGAGCGTCGGGGGGCTGGTGATGCGAGTCTCTTTCACGCTTTCCGGTGGTCTTGCATTGCTGTGCTTGGCTTGCACACTCGCGCTCGCGTTCAATTTCCCGGCTCTGACCGGCCGTGTGGTCGATCAGGCCGAAGTAATCTCGCAGGAGAGCCGCGCAGATATCACTGCGAAATCGCAGGCGCTCGAGCAAAAGTCTGGCATTCAGCTTGTTGTCGCCACTGTGAAGTCACTTGAGGGCGGCGACATCGAGACTTATGCGAACGAACTGTTCCGCACCTGGAAGCTTGGTCAGGAGCAGAAGAACAACGGCGTTCTGCTGCTTGTCGCGCCGAACGAACATAAAGTTCGCATTGAGGTCGGTTATGGTCTGGAAGGCACGCTAACCGATGCACTTTCTTCGGTGATCATCTCAACCGCGATCATTCCGCAGTTCAAGTCCGGCGATTTTTCCGGTGGCATCGACCGTGGCGTCGACGGCATCATCAGCGTGCTCAACGGCGACAGCGCCGATTGGCAGCCGCAACCGCAGTCTTTGCTGCGCACCGACGAGCCGGGCGCCTTGAATACCTTACTTCCGATCCTTGGGTTCTTTGCTGTGGGGCTGATCCTTAGGCTGATTATCGCCGGCATTGCCCGGCTGGTGTCTGGGCCTCCCGGTCATTACGTGACGAGGAACGGAAAGCAGGTGTTCGTACCGGACAGAGGCTCGTCGTGGAGCTCGTCCTCAAGCTGGAGCAGCAGCGACAGCGACTCGTCTTCAAGTAGTTCTTCAGATAGCGATTTTTCCGGCGGCGGCGGCTCGTCCGGCGGTGGCGGCGCGTCAGGGAGCTGGTGATGCAACTGAGCAAGGAAGATCATGAAGCGGTTTCGGGGGCGATCCGCGACGCCGAGAAGCGGACTTGCGGACAGATCGTCTGCATACTGGCCCATGCCTCGTCGGGTTACACGTATATTCCGATCCTATGGGCGAGCGTGCTGGCTCTCGCTGCTCCGCTGCCGATGATCCTGTTCACACAGTGGAGCGTCCAGAGGATTTATCTGGTTCAACTTGCGATCTTCATCGTCGCAGGCTTTCTGTTCAATCTTGGTCCGCTGCGATTTGCGCTTGTGCCGGGCGTGGTCAAACGAGCGCGGGCTCACCGCGCCGCTGTCGAGCAGTTCGTACTGCGCGGCATCTCACGAACAACCAATCGGTGCGGCGTGCTGGTTTACGTGTCACTGGCGGAACACTATGCCCGGATCGTCGCCGATATAGGGATTGCGGAGAAAGTGCCCGCTGCCGAATGGCAGGCCGCGATCGATGCGCTCACGGTCCATATGAGCGATGGACGCATCGCGCCGGGTTTTATCGCTGCCATCGGGCGTTGCGGCGCGGTTCTTGCCGCGCACGCTCCGCCCGACGGTTCGCCCAATACGCTGCCGGACCGGCTCTACGTTATGTGAGAGTTTCCGCTCACAGCGTTTCGGTAAAGAAATCCCTCATCAGCAAGTAGGACTTACGGCAAAGCTTTTCGTCGTAGCGTGTCGCAGCCGAGTTCGCCGTCAGGTCGCAAAACGAATGCACGCCACCGCCGAACATCATGATCTCCCAGTCGACCTTGGCGTCGGTGAGCTCCTTCTCGAATGCGTCCATCTTCGGCTTCGGGGTGATCGGGTCAGCCGCCCCGTGGAGCGCTAACACCCGACCTTTGATGTTGCATGGTGTTCCGGGGATCACCGGATTGGGATTGGTGACGTGGAATACCACGACCGCCTTGAAGTCCTGGCCATCGCGGGCCTGTTCGAGGACGTAACCGCCGCCGGCGCAGTAGCCTATCGCAACTTTCTTTGCAGGGTCGATCAGGCCGAGCTTATCCGCTTCGGCGAATAGCGCGTCATGGGCAGCCTTGCCGCAGGTGATGGTGAAAGGGCGATCCTTGTGAACCGCCAGCATTCCGGCCCGGAGTTGATCTTCGTTCTTCGGTTTTTCCCCATAGCCCGCGCCGAACATGTCGGCCATCAGCACGACGTAGTCTTTGCCGGCGGCAGTGCGGGCCTGTCCGATGGTATCGGGGCAGACTCCCTTCCAGTCCGGCTGCATGAAAATTGGCGGGCGTTTTCCCCTGACGCTGTCGTCGTAGACGATCATGCCCTCGAACTCCCTGCCGTTAACCTGGTACGGCACCTTTTTCTCAGCCATTTCATGCTCCTGCTTCTTTCTGGCGGGGGCAGACTAACAAAATCGGCAGTAGGGGAAATGCCCCGCGACCCCACACAGCTGACACGTAGCTGTCACCAAATCATCATATTTCAACGGCGGCTGAACGAGGGGGTTGGTGCGCCGCCGGGCGGACCAGCTTTATTGTCGTGGACCAGGGACCACGCTACGCGATTTATTTTGTGCCGCCGGCGCAATCGAACCTCTATCGGTACGGCAGCTCCGTTCTCGGATACGACTGTTACACTGGCAACGCAACGGGCTTCCCAGGCCAGCCGGAAAGTGTCGCCGTCAACTGGAACGAATTGGGCGAGGAGCCGCGCCGGTATGGCTTCCACGCGACCTTAAAGGCACCGTTCCATTTGTTGCCGTCGCATTCCGAGCAGCAGCTCATCAACGCCTTGCAGAACTTCGCGCGCCTCGGCCACGCCATATATACCTTCGTACCGGCGGTACGTCTGCTTGCGGACTTTTTTGCCGTTGTGTCGCGGAATCACGAGCCGGGAATCGATGCGCTCGCGGCGTCGTGCACCACGATATTCGATGCTTTTCGCGCACCGATCTCACCCAAGAGCGGGCGCGGCGGATCGCGTTAAAGCTCAACGATGAGCAGATCCGTAAGCTCGACCGCTGGGGCTATCCCTATGTACTTTCGCAATACCAGTTCCACATGACGCTGACAGGCAAATTCCGGCGCGTCGCCGTAAGGCAGTCCTGGCTGTTCTGCTGAAGGTCTTTTGTGAAAGCGCAATCGAGCCGTCGATTGCTATCGATCGCATTGCGCTCGTCAAACAGGACATGCCGGACTCCCGCTTCCGCGTGGGGAGTGAGGCCGTGCTTGGCGAAGGTTCCTGATCGCTGCGGCACTTAGTCTATCCGATCGCCGTCGACCTGAGCTAAGCTCACCTCAAAAGCTGGAGCCTGGGGTGAGGGACACATTGCCGTGGATGCGCGGTTTTGGCTGATTCAGACCTTTAACGGCGTCTCCTATGGCGCCCTGCTGTTTTTGGTGGGGAGCGGGCTGTCGCTGATTTTCGGCGTCATGCGGATCGTCAATCTCTCCCAGGCTCGTATTTTCTGCTTGGTGGTTATGTTGCTCTTTCGGTGATCTGGTCTACCGGATCCTGGCTGCTCTCGATTCCGGTAACGGCGGTAACTATCGCCTTCGTTGGCCTGGTGATGGAGCGCGTGTTCCTGCGCCCGCTGGGCTTCGATCCGTTGCGGCAGGTGCTGCTCACGGTCGGCTTTGCATTCCTGTTTCAGCAGGCGGCGCTCGATATCTGGAGCGGCAATCCATTCGACATCCATCCGCCGGCAGCGCTGACGCGAAGCATCGTGGTAGGCGGGCTGCATCTGCCGCTCTACCGCATCTTCATGATCGGCGTCGCGCTTCTGATCGGTATTGCGCTGTGGCTGGTCATGGAGAAGACTCGATTGGGTGCCGCCGTCCGGGCTACGGTCGATGATGCGCAAATGGCGCGTGGTGTCGGCATCGACACATCGCGCATCTCCATGATGATTTTTGCGCTCGGTGCCTTTCTCGCCGCGCTCGGCGGCGTGATCGGCGGAGGCTTTCTCGGGGTTTATCCTGGTCTCGACTTCGAGATTCTGCCGATCGCATTTGCCGTCGTGATCATCGGCGGCATGGGGAGTCTCAGTGGCGCGGCGGTCGGGGCTTTGATTGTCGGTCTCGCTGATAATTTCGGTAAAGCTCTTTTTCCTGAAATCTCTTACTTCACGCTCTATGCACCCATGGCGTTGATCCTCGCGGTCAAGCCAACTGGTCTATTCGGCCGGGAGTAAGCATGTCGTCTGCGCGCAGCAAAGTCCTGACCGTTATTGTCGTGTTGGCTTCGATTGCGCTGGCCATTCCGCATACCTCTTCGTTCATCATTCTGCTAATGACAAGGGCGCTCGCGTTCTCAATTCTAGTGATGAGCCTCGATCTGCTGCTGGGCTTCACCGGGCTGGCTTCATTAGGTCAAGCCGCCTATCTCGGTATCGGTGCCTATCTCACGGCTATCCTCGCCGCGCGTTATCAAATCGGTATGGGCTACGATTTCTGGATTGTGGTCGCGCTCGGCATGATCGGTGGCGCTTTGCTCGCCGCTGTGTTCGGATTGCTCGCGCTTCGCGCTACCGGCGTCTACTTTCTGATGATCACGCTCGCGCTCGGGCAATGCGTGTGGGGGCTTGCCTATCGCTGGAATTCGCTGACCGGCGGCGACAACGGCATCAATCTCCAGCATCGTCCGAAATTTGGCATCGATCTCGCGAACGAGGTGACGTTCTTCTACTTCGTTTTTGCGCTGTTCGGGGTGTCGCTCGCGATCATGTACACGCTGGTGCGTTCGCCATTCGGCCGCAGCCTGGTCGGCATTCGCGAGAGCGAATTGCGGATGAAGGTCCTTGGCTACAATACCTGGCTGCACAAATATCTGGCCTTCATCATCGCCGGTGCTTTCGGCGGACTCTCCGGGGTGTTGTGGGCAGAAACGGCCGGTATTGTCAGCCCGGAAAACGTCGTCCTGACCACCTCGGTCGATGCATTGCTGATGGCGGTGCTCGGCGGGGCAGGGACCCTGGTCGGCGGTGTGATTGGCGCCGGCGTTGTTCTGCTTATTCGCGAATACCTCAGCACGCTCGTCCACTGGTGGCAGTACGTGCTCGGCGGCGTCTATGTGCTGGTCATTCTTTATTTGCCCGGCGGCTTGATGAGTATTCCACAGCGGTTGCGTCAATCACGCTCGCTTCGAAAACAGTCGGTGAATACGGACAAGTTAGTTTCTGCGACGCATTGAGTATCAAACAACAAAACTCGGAGGAAAGTCATGACAGGCAATCTGGTGAGGCGAGCCAGCCCGATGCTGGCAGGCGCCGGTTTTGTACTGGCTGCGCTGCTGACGCAGGCGGCAGCGCAAGAGGATCTGCGTATCGGGATTATTGCGCCGATGACCGGGCCATTCGCGCAGGTCGGCACCGATATGACCAATGGCTTCAAAATGTATCTCGATCAGACCAACAGTACTTTCGCCGGCGCCAAGGTCACGCCCATCATCGAGGACAGCCAGGGCAAGCCGGACACCGCGGTCACCAAGGCCAGGAAGCTTATCCTCGAAGATCATGTTCAATTACTTGTTGGCGGTGTTCTGGCGCCGGAAGGTTATGCGCTCGCCCCGGTGTCGACCGCCGAAAAAACTGTCTATATCGCTTCGGTGCCGGCAGCCGACGATCTCACTCAACGGCAGCTTGGCAGCTATCCCTATTTCATCCGCTCCAGCTGGACTTCGTCCCAGCCGAATCATCCGCTTGGTCAATGGGCCTGCGACCAGGGCTATAAGAAAATAGCCGTTGTCGCAGCGGATTACGCCTTCGGTTACGAATCGGTCGGCGGTTTCCAGAAGGCATTTGAGGATTGCGGCGGCAAGATCATCCAGAAGATGTGGCCGCCGCTCGGCGCCAAGGATTTCGGCCCATACATCCCGCAAATCAAGCCGGACGCCGACGCCGTGTACTCGCTGATGGTCGGGCCGATGCCGCTGCAGTTTCCCAAGCAACTGCGCGATTCCGGCTACACCAAGGCGATTATTGGGGGCGGTACCAGCTATGACGAGTCCGTACTGCCGTTCATGGGCGATGAGGTGATCGGCGACGTCTCGTCACTGCAATATAGCGCTGGTCTCGATACGCCGCAGAATGCGGCTTTCGTCAAAAGCTTCCGGGCCAAGTACGGCAAGGTGCCGTCGTATTTCTCGGAGAGCAATTACACCACGGCGATGATGATCGACATGGTGATGAAAGACAGCGGCGGGAAATTTCCTGGACCGGAGGTTTTCATTGCCAAGATGCAAGCGTTGAAGGTCGATGCACCTCGCGGACCGGTTAGCTTCGACGATATGCGCAACCCGATCCAAGACATCTACATCAAGAAAGTCGAGAAGACGACGATGTTCGGCTACGACAAGCCGGAGCTCTGGAACGTCGTGATCAAAACCTATCCGGCGGTCAGCCAGTTCTGGACCTACGGCAAGGACAAATTCCTGCAACAGCCGGTCTATAGCCGCGACTTTCCGCCCTGCAAGTATTGCGAATAGGCCATTGGCGCCGGAGCTTTGGTTCCGGCGCAGACTCCAACGCGGGTCAACGTGTGATCGAAGAGTCCCATACCAACGGCAAAGTGCCTGTGCTCGAGCTTAAGGACTTGGCGAAGTCCTTCGGCGGACTTCGTGCCGTGCGTGGCGTATCACTGAAAATCATGCCCGGCGAACGCAAAGCGATCATCGGACCGAACGGCGCCGGCAAGACCACGTTGTTCAATCTTATTACCGGGACACTCTCGGCGACGTCGGGGCACGTATTGCTGTACGGTCGTGATGTGACGCGCTGGCCCAGTCATAGGCGCACCGCATTGGGCATGGCGCGTACCTTTCAGGTCACCAGCCTGTTCCCGCGGTTGACTGTGCTCGACAACGTGCTGCTGGCGATCAAGGGCCGGCGCGCATCGAAATTCGTGATGTGGCGATCGATGTCGTCGTATCGGGACGTCTACACCAAGGCCATCATGTTGCTGCAAAATGCCTGCTTCCTCGATCGCAAAGAGACCGAAGTAAGGTATCTTTCGCATGGTGAACAGCGACAGCTTGAAATCGTGCTGGGGCTGGCCAGCGATCCTGATATTCTTTTGCTCGATGAGCCCGCGGCCGGCTTATCGTCCGGCGAATCCACGGAAATGATGAAATTCCTGCAAGGGCTCGATCGCAGAATGGCGATCCTGCTGATCGAGCACGACATGGACATCGTATTTGGCGTCGCCGACGAAATTTCAGTGCTGCATTTCGGCGAAATCCTGGAAAGCGGAGCGATGGAGCGCATCCGCTCCAGCACCAAAGTGCAAGAAATCTATCTGGGGACCGGTTGACTCATGGGGATCCTCGACGTCCAGGACGTTCACACCTATTACGGCGACGCTTATGTGCTGCAAGGCTTGTCATTGCAGCTTGAGCAAGGCCAAATTCTCGGCTTGCTCGGTCGCAATGGCGTCGGCAAAACCACGCTGGTCAATTCCATTGTCGGCTTTGCACCGCCACGGCGCGGCAAAATTCTTTTCAAGGGCACGAACATCACCAACACTCCGTCATTCGCGATCATACGCTCCGGCATGGGGCTCGTGCCGCAGGGCCGCCGGGTATTTCCTACTCTCAGTGTCGAGGACAACCTTGTTGTTGCCGAGCAAAGCGTGGAGCGTCATGGCTGGAACCTCAAACGTGTCTATGCCTTGTTCCCGCGGTTGCGTGAGCGCCACAGTCAGCGCGCCAAGACCCTCTCGGGCGGCGAACAGCAGATGCTGGCGATCGGGCGCGGCCTGATGACCAATCCGGACTGCTTGATCATGGATGAGCCGTCCGAAGGCCTGGCTCCGATCATCATCCAGGGCCTCTGGGAGACCATCGCCAAGCTTAAACAGGAAGGACTTTCCATCCTTCTGGTCGAGCAGAATGCCGCGCTGGCCCTCAAGCTTGTCGACTTTGTCCACGTGATCTCAAAGGGCCGTGTCGTCTACTCCGGAAAGCCTGCCGAGCTGTGGCAGAATGAAGAAATCAAAGCACGGTTTCTCGGCATATGAGTGAGACGCATGTTGTATTGCGCGACGTCACGCGCGTTTATCCCGCCGGCGCACTCGGCCGCGACGTTCATGCGCTCGGGCCAATCACCCTGCACCTGAACAAAGGCGAATTCTTTGCCGTGGTCGGGCCTTCGGGCTGCGGAAAGTCGACACTGCTTGATCTGATCGCCGGCCTTGCGCCTGCTTCGGCAGGGACGGTCGAGTTTGAAGGTCGCAGGATCGCAGGCGAGGTGCCGGACGGCGTCGGTGTCGTGTTCCAGGAAGATGCTTCGTTCCCATGGCTCACCGTTGCCGACAATATCGCGTTTGGTCTGCGCGAAGCACATGTCGATGCCAGCGAGTTGCGGAACCGATTGAACCATGCGCTTGACCTGATGGGGTTGCGCGACTTCGCAAACGCCTACCCGGCGCAGCTTTCCGGTGGCATGCGCCAACGCGTCTGCATCGCGCGGACGCTGGTGCTGCGGCCGCGCTTGATTCTGCTCGACGAGCCGTTTGGGGCGCTCGACCAGCAGACACGACTATTGATGGGCGACGAACTGTTGCGGCTGTGGCGGGATACCGGCGCGACTGTGCTGTTGATTACGCATGCGCTTGATGAGGCGGCGATGCTCGCGGACCGGATCGGCGTAATGTCGTCCCGCCCCGGGCGAATCCTCGAGATTGTCGAAACCCGCTGGCCGCGAGACCGTGATAGCCAGATCGTGTCCGAGCCGTCATTTGGTGAAATCACGGGCCGGCTGTGGCGATTGCTACGCGGGGAGTCGCTTAAGGCGCTCGGCAAATCGGCCGGCCAATCGTGAGCCGCGCAACGAGTTACCGGTTGCTGTTGGTCGCGGCATCAGTGCTGTTGCTCGAATGTCTGTGCCGCGCCGGTGTGATCGATCACTTGACCATGCAGCCGCCGAGCGAAATGGCTCGTGACCTTGTCGTGTTGCTTGCGTCCGGTTCGATGAACCGCGCGATGCTAAAAACACTGACAAACGTTGTTATCGCTGCGGCTTTGGCGGTGGCTTTCGGCATAGCTTTCGCTGTCGCTATCCATGGCTATCGCGCGGCGCGCCAAGGCCTTGAGCCGTTATTCGCAACTTACTATGCGATTCCGGTTTATGCGTTCTACCCGATGTTTATCATCTTGTTCGGGCTTGGCGACCTGCCGCAAATCCTGATCGGCTTCATGCTGGCGGTGGTGGCGGTGATCGTCAGTACGCTTAACGGTCTTGATCGGGTGTCTCGCGTGCTGATGAAGACGGCGCGGATTTATCGCTTTGGATCGGTCAAGACCGCACTCACGATCACGCTGCTCTCGGCGGCGCCATACCTGTTGACCGGGGTCAAGCTTGCCGTTGCTTACGCTTTCATCGGTGTGATCGGTGCAGAATTCATCATGTCGCGGACCGGGATCGGTTACGAGATCAGCTTTGCGTACAACAATTTCGATAACAAGATCATGTATCCGCTGATCCTCCTGATCCTTATTGTATCCGTCGCGGTGAATTCGGCGCTCTCGCAATGGGAGCAGGTCTTGATGAGAAGGCGCAGCAAATCATGATGCCGCGTGACTGGTCATCAACTACTAGCGGCTTAATCCTCATCGCGGCGCTCCTGATCGGTTGGCAAATTCTATTCGTGATCGTGGGTCCGATGGCGATGACGGGGCCACTCGAGACATTTCGCAATCTCGGACAGTTGCTGATGACCGATACGTTCAGGGGACACCTGGAGGAGACGTCGCTCGCTTTCTTCTTTGCGCTGGCTATCGCAGTTCTGGCCGGTTTTGCGATTGGCTTTCTGCTCGGAGTTCACCGCTTCTCCAGCGAGGTCGTTGAGCCGATTTTAGTGGCGTTCTACTCGATCCCGAAGGTCACGCTTTATCCGATGATATTGCTGGCTTTTGGCCTCGGTCTCCCGGCGAAAATTGCATTTGGTGCTATTCACGGTGTCGTACCGGTCGCCATCTTCACGCTCTCCGCCGTGCGCAATATCAATCCGATCCTGCTCAAGACAGCCCGTGTATTGCGTCTGCGATTATGGAAAGTGGTCGGCTCCGTATTGCTTCCGGCAGCGCTTCCGGAAATCTTCACCGGCATTCGTATCGGCTTCTCACTGACGCTGATTGGTACCATACTTGGCGAGATGTTCGGCTCGCAGCGTGGTCTCGGTTATTTGCTGATGACCGCGATTGGATTGCAGAATATCCAGCTCATTATGGCTGTGACTCTGTTGATCGTGCTTTTCGCAGCAACGGTGAGTGTGTTGCTTATCGCCATCGACGATAGACTCCATCGCCGCATGTCGTAGAGTACCCTCACAATAATAAAAAAGCAGCGGGCAACTGCCCGCAAATAACGACGCGGTGACCGGGAGGAATTATGCGTTCGATTGCACAACGCGGCCTTGGATTCGTAATTGTTCTTGTAGCAGTGATGTTTCTGCCGCTGTGCGCTATGGCCGCCGGCCAGATCGTCGTGAGCAATTTCGGCGTCGCTGCTAACGGCATGCCTTACGCCGTCGCCATGGAAAAGGGCTTCTTTAAGGAGGCGGGCGCCGATGTCAGCGGTGTGCTGTCATCGGCAGGTGGCGGCACGACGGTTCGCAACTTGATGACCGAACATTTGTCGTTCGGTGAAATTGATCTTGCCGGCACAGTGGCTGCGATCCAGCAGGGTGCAGATCTGAAGATCATCAGCGAGAATGTGCTCACCGTTGCTGAATTCGTCTGGGCGGTGAAACCTGACTCCCCGATTAAAACCCTTCGGGATCTCAAAGGCAAAAAGATCGGCTACACCAATCCGCGCTCGACCAGCCAGGCGCTCGATATCCTTCTGCTGGAACAGGCTGGCTTGAAAGCAGAGGATGCCGAACTGGTCAAAACCGGTGGCTTCGGCGAGGCCGCCGTTGCTCTCAACACGGGTTTGATCGATGTCGCGACGCTCGCGGACCCAGTGTGGTCGAAAAACAAGGCACAGTTTCGCGTTCTGGTGTCGGCCAGTGATGCGCTGCCGCCACTTTGCAACGTCATCGGCGTGACCACGGGCGAAGCTGCCGCCACCAAAGGCGATTTCATTCGTGCCCTCCTGCATGGGCGACGCAAAGCCGTTGAATTCATGTCCGCCCACCCCGACGAAGCGGCTGCAATCGTGGCCAAGGCGTATAATCTTGATCTCGCCGTCGTTAAAAGTACGATCGACAATCTGATAGC